>SMTZ1_10001591_pt1 | contig 36144 bp, 47 predicted proteins | sample DeeMarSWOR136_30_FD_25667 | JGI IMG/M metagenome (IMG submission 25667)
TCACTCCTAAAGGTCTAGTGGGGATATCAATCAGGCAGTATACTACGGACGGGCTTACAGTTAAGGTATCCGCCCCGGTAGTCGCCCCAGAGAACATTATTTACACCATTGCCATAACCAGTATGCAGGGTGGCTGGTACTGGCAGGGGGAAGTGAAACCCAATGGCACCGTGACCGAGCTCAGCCCCCTGACAGAGATGACCGAGGCATGGAGCCTCAATGTCGCCGAAGAGTTTGTGAGAAGCAGCCCCACCTTTTCCTACGACGGCATAGAGGAGACACTGGAACTAACGGAGACCCTAACGTTGAGATGTCCCTACTGCTGGAGCTTTATTTTTGAGTTCGATTGTCTTCATGCCGGTTACGGCGACCGCACGGGAGAGGTACTTGCCCAGGTAATCACACATCACGAAGCAGTTATTACAGTCATCAGGGGAGAGGTAACCTCAGCCATAATCGACGATAAGTGGGACATGCTGCAGCAGGAAGAGATTAGCGATTAGCAGCGTGTTTACAGGCTTTCCGCCCATGCTACGGCATTCTGGAATATCCGCAGGCCGTCACCCTGCTCCCCGACTTCGCAGCGTGTCCACCGGGGATGCTGAGTACCACGGATAAACCGCTCGGGGTGGGGCATCAGGGCAAAGATTCGCCCGGTGTCATCGCACATACCGGCAATGTCAGCCTGAGAGCCATTAGGATTTAATGGGTAGCCTGCCCCCAGGTTTCCCTGTTCATCGGTATAGCGGAGCACGATGTTTCTATCGGGTACCTCACCGGCAACCACCACCTTGCCCTCGGCATGGGCTACCGGAAGATACATGCGTTCAACACCCCTGGTAAAGATGCAGGGGCTCTCTGGATCTGCCGCCAGGTACACCCAGCGGCACTCGAACCTGCCGGAATCATTGTCCGTCAACGTCAGGGGTATCTTGCCACCGTCAACCGAGAGGATACCGGCCTTGACCAGCACCTGGAAGCCGTTACAAATACCAAGAATAAGCTTCCCGTCCGCGACGAACCGCTTTATGTCCTCGCCAAGCCCCAGTCTGAGCTCGTTGGCAAGCACTCTGCCCGCCGCGATGTCATCGCCATAGGTAAAACCGCCAGGAACCACCATTATCTGGTAATCAGCCAGGCGCTCGTTACCGCGGACGAACCGGTTGATATGCAGGCGTGAGACCTCTGCCCCCGCCTGCTCGAAGGCGAATATCGTCTCCATATCGCAGTTTGTGCCCGGGGCACGCAGCACCAGTACTCTGACCTTGCTCATCTCTTATATCACCACCGAAGCGGACTCTGCCACGCCTCTTTCAATTCGGATATAGATTCGTTAACAACCCTGCGACCATCCAGTCCGTAGACCTCCAGCATACCGGAGTCGCTCACCTCACCGACAGCGGCCCAGCGGGTATTACCCAGCGTCTTCTCAAACTCCTCGCGATTCTCCGGGGCCACCTCGACCAGGAAACGACTGTTTGATTCCGAAAAAAGAATGAAATCGTTGCGGTCAATCGGCTCGCCGAGAGGAACATGCTCCAGACGAATGGTCGCCCCCAGCCCTCCGGCGAAGGCCATCTCGGCAATCGCCACACCCAGTCCGCCATCGCTGCAATCATGACATGCCTTAACCAGACCTTTTCTGGTAGCGACACTCAGATTGTCCATCAGGGTCTTCGCCCTGGGGGCATCGACCCTGGGAACGCTGTTTCCGATGAGGTCACGGGTTGCCAGATAAGCGGAGCCACCAAGCTCGCTATATGTATCCCCGACGATATATATCAGGTCGCCGGCCTGTTTCAGGTCCATTGATACGGCGCGGTTGACATCGGCCATGATACCGATAGCCGAAATCAGCAAAGTGTGCGGGATAGCGATGACCCTGCCTTCATACTCGAACTCATTATTAAGGCTGTCTTTACCGGAGACAAACGGCGTCCCGTAAACAAGGGCGACATCATGACAGGCCTGGGTAGCCCTCACCAGGGCACCAAGCATGTCCGGGCGGCGAGTATCGCCCCAGCAGAAGTTATCGAGCAGGGCAACCTGTTCCAGACTGCCGCCGACGGCGATAATCTGTCGCAGGGCCTCATCGATTGCCGAGGCCGCCATCCAGTAGGGGTCAAGCTCACCGTAATTAGGATTGATACCGTTGGAGACAATAACCCCCCTGTCTGAGTCCAGCAACGGCCTGATGATGGCGGCGTCGCCGGGACCATCACTGTCCCGACCGACCAGCGGCTTGAGGACGCTGCCCCCCTGTACTTCATGGTCATACTGGCGGATGACCCACTCCTTGCTGCACACGTTCCAGGTACCGAGTACCTTCAGCAGGTCACCCCCAAGGTTATCAGGCGAAGCGAAATCAGGCTCGGTATGAAGCGGCTGTTGCCAGACAGCCTCCATATTCATCTGGGGTAGTCCATCGTGGAGAAACTCCATACTCAGGTCGCCCACCAGCTCTCCGTGATAGAAGAGACGGAGATGATGGTTATCGGTGAACTCACCGATGACAGCCGCCTCCACATCTTCACTGTCAAACAGCTCCATAAGCTCGTCGATACATTCGGGAGGAACGGCAATAAGCATCCTCTCCTGGGACTCGGAGACCCATATTTCGGAATAGGTCAACCCGGCATATTTCAGAGGCACCTTCTCCAGGTCGACCCGCACGCCGGTATCGGCGGCCATCTCACCGACCGCCGAAGAGAGACCACCGCCGCCGCAGTCGGTGATACGACGGTAAAGCTTACGGTCTCTGGCCTGTAGCAATATATCGATGACCTTTTTTTCGACAATCGGGTTGCCAATCTGAACGGAGGTAAAAGACAGTGTGCTGGATTTCTCGGTAAGCTGCTCTGAGGCAAAGGTCACCCCGTGTATGCCATCACGCCCCGTCCGGCCACCGACCACCACTACCAGGTCTCCCGCCCGCTGCTGGCCACGCTGGGAAAGTTCACGTGGCATCAGCCCCAAGGTACCACAGAACACGAGCGGATTGGCCAGGTAACGTTCGTCAAAAAGGATTGCCCCGTTAAGGGTAGGTATGCCCAGACGATTACCATAGTCGGCCACACCAGCCCGGACACCCTTAAAAATACGCCGCGGGTGCAGAACACCCTTGGGGACCTTCTCGTGGGGGTAGTCGGGCGGGGCAAAACAAAAAACGTCCGTATTACATATCGGCTTGGAACCAAGACCTGTGCCAAGCGGGTCACGTACCACGCCACCGATTCCCGTAGCCGCTCCACCGTACGGCTCCACCGCCGACGGGTGGTTGTGCGTCTCCACCTTGAAACAGAGCGCCCATTTCTCATCAAATGCGATAACACCGGCATTGTCCATGAAGACGGAGAGGCACCAGGGCTTGTTAAGCTCAGCCGTTGCTTTGGCAATCGTGCTCCTCAGCAGGTTGTCGATAACTACACCGTTGGACGTTATCCTTGCCTTGAAGGTCTTGTGGACGCAGTGCTCCGACCAGGTCTGGAATAGTGTTTCCAGCTCAACATCAGTGGGATTTCGGCCCTGCTCACGAAAATGGTCGATAATTGCCTTTAGTTCGGGGGCGGAAAAGCTGAAGTCCTTATGCACCGCAGCAAGCCCGGAGCCGCCCGCATCGAGGATATTGTAATGGTTCAGCCTGAAATGATACCGGGGATGTTCGGAGAATGGGACTGTATCCGACCTCACGATGTGCTCCACGATAGGGTTCACCAGCAGCTTGCCGCATATGCTGTCCAGTTGCCCGTTATCGAGTTCGCCTTCTATGAGATAGCGTTTCGCCGTCTTGACTGCCCGGACATCGACAATCCCCAGGTCACGGACGGCCTTCATCACCGTCTCCTCGACTGGGTCCATAACACCGGGATTATAGGTCACCTCGACCACACGGCGGTTAGCAGCTTTGTCAGTATCAGTGGAAATAGTGGAGTCACTGCGGTAGTCCTGAATCACCGGGTCGGCGAGGAGGCTGCGGCAAATCAGGTCCAGCTTATCAGGGGGTAATTCGGCATCCAGCCAGTAGATATCGACGACACGCACATCTGAGACTGTTTCTATACCGAGGTCCCGAATGTCCTTTACCAGGCCCGCACCCCGGGCATCAGGGAGATGGCTCTTAAGTCGAACTTCGACTCGGTGCATTACTCAGTCGTCCTATACTGACCGACTTAATGATAACAAAAAACGGGGCAAAGGCCAAGAGATTTTCGTGGAAAAATTGGGTAATTTTGAGGACTTTACCTAGATACTAGTCTATATCGATTAACAACCAATCCACCGGCTGATGCTGAATGAACTCTTCTTGAATGTGCCTCAGTATCCGCCTTTGCCCTGTGAACGGCACCTTAAGCAACGCTTCTTCAAAAGTGAACCACCTGGACTCGCTGTGCTCTTCATTGATGGTAACCGCTGCATTGTCCGATACATACGCCACAAAGACCGGGGCAATCCAGATTGAATCCTTATCTACTTCGTAGAACTGCTCACAGGTATCAGCAGAATAGAGTTTTTCCGGGGTTAGTCCGGTCTCCTCTTTTATCTCCCTCAAGACTGCCTGCCACGCTTTCTCACCTGATTCTATCTTACCGCTGACTCCGGCCCATATACCCTGAACAGCTTTCTTCCGCTTCAAAAGGAGCACACGATAGCCATCGTTTTCTTTCTTAAGCAGAAACGCCGAAACCCCATAGCATCTGATTGGTATTTCCTGAGCCATGTTTTCAGACAATCCCGGTCACTGGAAATTCGAAGAGGGCTTATAACAATTAAAGATGGTCAAGGGGCTTTATGAACTGAGCAATTCAGTAACGATGTCGTTTATCTCTCGTCCGTCGGCCTTACCCTTGAACTGGGCGATAAGCCGGGGCATAACCTTGCCCTTGTCACGCGGTCCTGCTGCCCCGACCTCGGCAATAATCTGCTGCGCTGCCGACACAATTTCATCACGACTGGCCTGCTGGGGCAGGTATTCCTGGAGGATAGCCAGCTCTGCTTCTTCCTTGTCAACAAGGTCCTGGCGCCCTCCCTGCTTGAAGGCTTCGATGCTCTCCTCGCGCTGCCGTGCTTCTTTGGCAATAACACCAATGACATCGGACTCTTCAAGGTCAGCGTGCTTGGCTATTTCCGCATTCTTGATGGCCGACATTACAAGACGAATCACGTTACGTCTGGTGATATCGCCACCTTTCATAGCCTGCTTGAGATCGCCAGTCAGTCTTTCCTTTAACGATGTTTCCACGCTATCCTGCCAGTTCCGCTACCGCTTTCTCTGGGTTCGGGCGCTCTTACGCCTCTTGGCAGCCGCTTTACGTTTGCGTTTGACACTTGGCTTCTCGAAGTATTCGCGGTGGCGTACCTCAGATAGAATACCATCCTGCTGAACCTTTCTGGTAAACCGTTTCAGCAGGCTCTCGAAGCTCTCGTTGCTACCAGCAACTACATTGGTCACCTACTACCGACCTCCTTCAGGGTGCACTATGAGATTAGGCCACAATCAGTCTGCCGACCCCGCAGAATGATATTTTAATTAGCTTACCATAGCTATGTCAAGAATCTGCAGAAAGAAGCACGGTTTGTATCACTCACAGGCCTGCTAACGCCCCGCCCGACCCAGTATCTCGCGGGCAGCAACCACACCAGAGGCTGATGCCTGAATGAGGCCACGGCTAATTCCGGCACCGTCACCAGCGGCAAACATATTACTGACCTCGGTTTCCAGGCCAGGGCTAAGCTGTAGGCGCCCGGAGTAGAACTTCACCTCGACCCCGTAGAGCAGGGTATCACCTGAAGCCACACCCGGAATCAGTTTGTCCATCGCTTTGAGCATGTCAATAATACCGGCGAGGTGCCGGTAAGGCAGGACGAAACTCAGGTCACCGGGGGTGGCACTGATAAGAGTCGGACGCACCCCTCCTTTTTCAATGCGGACAGGGGTGGAACGCCGGCCCTGCATCAGGTCACCGAAGCGCTGTACCAGTACGCCACCACTAAGCATATTGGCCAGTCGCGCCAGGTACTTCCCGTAGGCAATCGGCTCATGGAAAGGCTCTGTAAAGTTGGTACTCATCAGGAGGGCGAAATTGGTGTTATCACTCTTACGCTCTGCATAGCTATGTCCGTTCACAGTTATTACCGGGTCGGACCCGCCGGTGGACTCCAGGATTACTTCGCCATCCGGGCACATACAGAACGTCCGGATTCTATCCTCAAAGGTCGGAGAGAGGTATTCGAGCTTTGCCTCGTACAGGATATTACAGAAATCCTCCATGACCTCCTTAGGTACCTCGACACGTACGCCGACATCGACGGGATTATTATGCAGCGTCAGACCAAGCTGCTCCGCCTTATGAGATAACCAATCTGCCCCTTCTCTACCGGGTGCGAGAACCAGGTAATCACACTGGTAGCTTTCATTTCTCTCGGTCACAATACCAGTCACGCGACCGTTATCAACGCAAATATCGGAGACTGTGGTACCAAGTGTAAGGGTAAGACGCGAACCAAGATAGTCACGCATGGCCGTAAGTACAGAACGACAGTGCTCCGTGCCCAGATGACGGAGGGGCATCGGCTTCAGGCGTAGGTCTACCAGCAATGCCTGATGACACAACCGGTCGATATCCTCACCCACCCCGTAGAGCTTATCCGGAGCACCAAAACGGCAATAGGTCTCATCAACATATTTTATGAGGTCGACGGTACTCTCTTCACCGATATATTCGGCCAGACGGCCACCGACATCGGCAGACAGGGTCAGCTTACCGTCGCTGAAGGCCCCGGCACCACCAAGACCACAGACCAGATTACAGGGGTCGCAGGTAATACACTGGCTTTCCCTGTCACGCGCCGGACACTGACGGCCATCAATATCGCGTCCCTTCTCAACGAGCAAGATGCTCAGGTCAGGAGTCTGCACCAGTTCCAGGGCAGCAAAGATACCCGCCGGGCCCCCACCAACGATGATAACGTCGTACTTCTTCGCCATAGTGCTTCTACTTCGCACTGTCATTTTATAACTGGCTCTCCTGAGCGTCAAGGAGGCTGAATATTAACCCAAAAGAATACAAGATTAGTGAGTAATACAGATTGACATTTGTCAGTCGGAGAATTACAATGCTCGTGATGGACAACACAGACAAGAATCACATTGGCACAATCCTAAAACAGCAAAGGATAAGTTTGCCGCTAACACTCCAGGAGTTGGCCGGTAAAGCGAAGGTATCCGCCTCACATCTCGGGCGAATAGAGCGAGGGGAGCGTTTTCCGTCGGCCCATATCCTGCGAAAGATTGCTGCGCCCTTGGGTTTCGAGGAGAATGAACTCTTCACACTGGCCGGCTACCTGTCATCGGCATCACCACAGGCAGCAGAGAGAACGCCGTCCTACGGCAGTGGACAACTGGATCCCTACGTTGCCAGGGTTCTCAGCCAGGAACCGCCCGAGGTGCAGCGCGCCGTCATCGGCATTCTCACCATGCTGAGGAGCATCGCCAAGAGCATGGATAAATAAAAACCCTCGCATAATCCAGTACCATTAGTGGTATAATTTGACTATGGGAAAACCCTTCACAGTACTGGCAGTTCTAATTATAGCGATTGGATTGCCGGCATTTTGATTTGACTTCAGACAAGTGGCGAGGGGATAATCCTGAAATAACTGCTGGCGAATGAAGTGAGCAATCAGGAAAGAGACCAGGTAGACTATGTCGCGGCGATGACGCATGAGCTCAAAACTTCCCTGACCGCCATACTTGCCTCAGCCGAGCTCATCGCCGATGAACTACACCCCGATGAAGGCAGTGTGCAGTGGAAGCTCCTCCAGGCTATCATACGTAATGCCCACCGCCTCGATGAGAGAATAACAGCCTTTGCACAAATGCCCAGACAGTCAGTACAGGACTTTCAGTTCCGCCCTGAATCCCTTGACATCGGGCAAACAGTACGCGATGTAGTGGCCAGGATTCATCCCCGCATCCAGGCACGACGGCAGACGCTTGAACTGGAGATACCGGACTCCTTGCCTCTGATAAAAGCCGATAGACAGCACCTGGAACAGGTACTACTCCTCCTTACGGCTAACGCGACGAAGTTCTCTCCTGAGGGAGGCAAAATCACGATAGCCTCCTGGCAAAAGGACAGGGGAACGATGGTGGTTCGGATAAGCGATACCTGCGGTGGGATACCGGTTGAGGAACACGAACTGATATTCAAGCCCCACTACCAGATTGGCCGGAGTGATGGTGAAGGAGGACTGGGGCTGACCATTGCCAAGTTTCTTGTCGAGCTTAATGGTGGTAAGATATGGTTGGAGAGTAAGAGCGGATATGGCTGCAGCTTCTTTTTCTCATTGCCCCTCTTCAGGAGGACGGATTGAAAGTAGTTGTTATTGACGATGCGCCGGATATCGTGGAGGTTGTCTCACTATGCTTCCAGCTCCGCTGGAGCGGTACCGATGTACTCCCGGCCTATAATGGTACCAGTGGACTGGAACTGGTTGAAACGGAGAGTCCTGACATGGTCATTTTGGACATCAACCTGCCTGACATGGACGGATTCCAGGTAATCCGTGAGATACGGCGTTTCTCACAGGTACCGGTGATTATGCTGACGGTCAAGGGAGAAGATGTGGACATTGCCCGAGGACTCGAGCTCGGGGCTGACGACTATATGGTGAAGCCGTTCAGTCATATTGAGCTTATTGCCAGGGTGGAAGCCGTATTACGTCGTTCAAGGGGAATACCGACCAGCAGTGACGAACGGCCCTATGTGAGCGGCAACCTGTCCGTCAATTTCGTTACCAATGAGGTCAAAGTGGACGGTGAGCCGGTAAAGCTTACTTCCACCGAGATGAAACTGCTCCATCACCTCGTCAGGAATGAAGGACGCCTGATGACCCACGAGAACCTGCTGAGCAAGGTCTGGGGCGAAGGATACCAGGACACCCGCGACCTGCTCCGGGTGCATATCCAGCACCTGAGACAGAAGCTGGGTGACAGCGTGGAATCGCCCAAGATTATCATCACCGAGCATGGCATGGGTTATCGATTCGTTCGCCAGGATAATTGACAGCCACAAGGCTGTGCAGAGTAACTGCGTCGCTCACATTATCCGGACACAGAAAGCAGCCTATCGCACCCGAATATGACCATATTCGCAGTCCCGCCTTCCCTTTCAGGATGGCCACCTGCCTGCCAGCCGTCCAAATCTTTATGAAATCTTTATGAAATCTTTACAGAATGTTTAGGAACTTTATTCACCAGAGTAATACCGTATGTTTAAATTAGACTCGGAAGACCTATGAATTCAAGAAGGAGTCACTGATATGGATAGGATCAGCGTGTTCCTGTCTGATTGGCAAGTGCTGTTTCGGGAGGGTATCCATTTTACACTGTCGGGTGAGGAGGATATAGATGTTATCGGTGAGGCAACGAACAGTGATGACGCCCTGAAGGCAATCGAAGCAAATCCGCCGAGTATCGCTGTCCTGAACACGAACCACGAAGATATTGATGGTATTCAGGCAGCCGGTTACCTGAGACGCCATTTCCCCGCCGTAGCCACAGTCCTCATCATGGATAGTGACAATGAGGAGCATCTCTTCCTGGCGATAAAAAATGGCGCCAGCGCCTGCCTTACCAAAGAGGTTGACCCCGCCGAACTGATTTACACCATCAAAGCGGTAGCCCGAGGCGAGCAGCCAATTACAGAAGCCCTGCTCAAACCGGAAATCGCTTCACGGGTACTGGATGAATTCGAGGAATTCGCCGTGATAGGTGAGCAGCTAAGAAACCTGCTGGCACGCCTCACTCCCGGCGAGACCGAAATCCTGCATCATATCGCCAACGGAGCCCCACTCGACGAGGTCTACGAGACCCTCGGCATTAACGAGGATGGTATCCACCGCGCCTTCAGTATCATCCTGACTAAGCTGATAACCAATGACCAGAGCCGGCAGGTGATAGCCGCTACACAGGGTGGGCTGTCACCGGCTATAAGAAGTCGTCTTGCCGGGCAGTTGGCCGAGGACTACGTTACCAGGGAAGAATTCACCGCCTTCAAAGAAAGCTTCCGGGAACGCCTCAAGTCAGCTATGGACGAGACTCGTTAGAACAGAACCGCTGTAAATCCTGAGCTTCAAAGGGCTGGACGTCAGATGCCCAGCCCTTTTTATTATTTACACATTTTGCGTTATCGAAAAATTGCATTGCATCACAACGACTGTTGACTGTAAAATAGGGCGGGATAACCCCCGGTGTGGTAGAATAGCCTGAATCCTCGTGGAGGGCTGAGAGATGAAGATAAAGGGATTGATACTTTTAGTGCTGGCAGCCACGCTGGCAGTAGCAGTCCCGATTGCGGCACAGGCTGCTAATGACGCCACGATAACCATCACCATGTCCGGCCCGACAGTCGCCATAGACATCGAGGTTGAACCGGCCGAGTGGTCAATCGAGTCGGTACAGCTTAATTCTTCCTACACCAAGGACTTCACGCTGGTCAACCACAGCAGCGTCAGGGTAGACACGACGATAGCGGGCACTGATGCGGAAGGTTCGGGGCACAGATGGCGACTACGCGGGTTCCCCAGTAACAACGCGTACGAAATAGAATACGACATCGAAGGGCCAGGTGGCGACGGTAATATCACCACGACGCCAACAGACTTCGTGCAAGACCTGGCACAGGACCAGAGCAAGAACTTCTCACTGACAGTGAAAACACCCTCGAGCGGGGACTCCCCCGGAGGAGGTGAGGCACTACAGGCCACTGTAACGATACATGCGGTGCAGGGTTGATGAACCGTGAACGGGAAAGGCTGGCTGAAGTGGGCAATCGGCGTCCTGCTGGCTATCCTGACCATCTCATCTGCTCCCGCCCTGGCACAGGAAGCCGAAGGCTGGGCAATCTCACCAGGTGAGGCACGGATAGACGGTATTCTTCTCGGCGAGAGCGTAAACCTCTCTATCACTGTAGCCAATAACAAGGACTCGCCCCTGGCCTTTACCATGTCGGCGGAAATTCCTCCAGAGAGTGAACTCAGGCCGGGATACGAGCAAATCCCCGATACGAACTGGATTACATTTGATTCACCGCTTGTGGAACTGGATGCTCTTTCCCGTCAGGAGGTCATCGTTACCGTAACTATCCCGGCCAGCGGAGATTGGGGCGGCAGAAGTTACGAATGCTGGCTACGTGCTACTTCGGAGGCAATGGGCATGCTCCAAGTCGAGCTTGATTGTCGTCTTCTATTGTCTACCAGCGCGGCATATGCCAGGGGAATTGACTGGATTCTCGTGGGAGTAATCGCCGGTGTGGTGGTTGTCGCGGGAGCTATGGCATACAGCAACAGGAGGGCCATCAAGAGGTGGGCAGGCAGATGGTAAGGCACATGCTCAGGGTTACCACCTTCACAGCAGTGGCAAACCTGCTGTTCATCCTGCTGTCTCTTTCTCCGGTGTTTGCCGGAAGCCTGGTCGTCTCCCCCAGTACCGTCGAGATGGAGGTGCTACCCGGCACCACCGGCAGGATGGTGCTTTCGGTGGAAAACGGGCTGGAACGGAGCTATAATTTCCGTTTCTCGCCGGGGCAATCCACCGACCCCATAGAAGGCTATGATAGCTTCCCCGACCTCTCCTGGCTCAGGATTATTGCAGGAGACACACTGCTAGCCCCCGGTGAAAGGACCTGGGCGACGGTGGAGATTACCATCCCCGGCGACGAAAACCTGGCAGGACAGAGGTGGGCAGTCAGTATCGACATCTCATGCACCGGGGAGCCCCTCCTCAATGATAGCTCTATAATTCTGGTAACGGTCGGACAGGCACATCCAGGGCGCCCGGACTGGCTTATCGGTGGCGGCATCATCGCTGTATCCATGCTCGGGGGTGTCGTCTGGACACGGTGGAGGGACAGACAGAGGGCTGAGTGGACTACCGGTCTGAAGACCGGGCACTGGCTGGAATAAGCGGACAAATACCATGAAACGTAAGGAAAAAGAAAAAGAAGAGCAGCTTGCCCTGGCCAGCGCGCTTTCGCGGATTGTCATGACACGTGCGGATATCTTTGAGATGGGGCGCGAAGTTGTCTTCGAGTTGAAGCAGTTGATGCCTCTCAACTGGGTAACCATCGGCCTGATTGAGGAATCTAAGAACCTGCTCCACCTCTTTACTTTGCTGCCCAAAACAAGTACAGACCCAGGTCCAGGCGAAAGCATCCCGCTGGACGATACACCGGTCGACTGGCTTGTCAAGAACAAGAAAGCACTGCTGGAACCAGACCTGTTAGTTGAAAGCCGGTTCTGGACCGGTGACTACTGGCTCAACAAGGGACTGAGAACCATTGTCTATATGCCGCTTTTTTCCGGGGGCAAGGTCTTCGGAGGTCTTATCTTCGCCAGTACCCGCCCGCGCACTTATGGCGATAGGGAACTGAAGCTGCTCAGGTACGCCACGAGCCAGCTGGCATCGCCTATACGGTATTCCAGACTGTTCGCCCACATCATTGAAGGCAAACAGGACACCGTAGCAGAAGACTGGATGACACGGACGGAGCAGACGCTACGCGAACTCACCGACGCCATCTCCGAGTACGCACTCCACCTTAAAAGCCACACCGCTGCCATTCAGGGCCTGAGCGAGGCCTCTCAGGAACTGAAAAACAGCGCCGCCGAGCAGAACAGAGTACTTGCCGACCTGGCAAACGCCATCACACGAACGCCGCCCGTAAAAGAACCAGTTACTACCGGTGAACAAGAACCCCCACCACTACCTGTGAAGGATAGTTACCCGCCGGGCTGTTACAACAAACAGCGAAAGCCTGCCCGTGCGGAGACACTGGTCGAGAAGCAACGGAAGCTACTGGAGAAGAGAGGGGCCATTAAGAGACCGGTCCGTGGTAGCCAACCATATGATAAAGACGTTATCAGGACACCATCCAGACCGCCTAGGTATAGACGGCAATTACCACCGCCTCTTTAGCATTATACGCATCGAAAAAGACCACGGCCACTTTTCGACCCGTAACCATCTCTGCCGCCGATAGATTGCGGGCGACGGTGACCCCCTCCAGATAGACCTTGTGGCTGCCGGCAAGCTGCACGGTAGCCTTATAGCTACCGGAGTCGAAGCCTTTTAATATCGCTCTGCTTAAACTCATCTTGGTCTACCAGTCCGTTTCCGATATTGAGGGAACCCTCCCCTCCCCCTCCCTTAGAAAGGGAGGGGGAAGCTGTTTATTAGAGGGGCTTTGCCCCTCTAAAACTCCCCATCACAAGCGTAAAAGTTGTATTCTCTACACCGCACCCAGCGACAACCGCTGTTCGTATTCGCCGCGCTCCGGTAGATAGGCCAGCGTTATCGCTACCACCCTCCTTTTCCCCTCACTGAGTCCGGCACGGATATCCGTTATGTCAATTACATCGTATAACTGCTGTCCGCAGTTCACCGGCACCCGAATCATACCCTCAACCGACTCTATTTCTGCCTCGCGCAGGTAAGCGTCGCCTCTTTCTTCTGCCCGTACCACGGTATCGATATTGCTGTCATCAATAAGTGTTAAACGGTCGTGGAGCCTGGCTATCTGCTCCCAAGAAAAAGAATCGACGATAATGGCGGTACCGCCCACCGGGTCAAGGCCCTCGACACGCACCCGGTTGAATCCCCAGGCCCCGTGCCGATACCTGCCCTCCAGGATGTCATGGTCCTGCCCGTAGCTATAAACCGAACTGTCCGAAGACTGCGGATTGACGATATATGCGATATTACCTTCAATAAATAGAACGTCGGGCACAAAGGAGAGCAGCCTGCGAACAATGTCGTCGCCCCGGTTACCGGGATGAACCGTGAAGTCCGGGTAGTAGCCGGTGATAACGGAAGACTGCGACTGCACCCCAAGTTTCATACCGACCCTGGCAAGGACAAACGCGAGGATATCCTTCACTGGCATCTCGTCCGAGTCCTTGTTCCAGCGGAACTGGTGTCTGGCCCGCCAGCTTCCAATTAGCCGCCAGCTATCAGGAGCGTGCAGGACGACACTCGCCTTACCCCCGCGGCTGACGTATTCAAAGGCCTCCAGCCAGTAGGCAAGGCACGGACTGCACTCTTCCCCCTCAGAAGTAACACATCCGGGACCAAACTCAATCTGACAGCCGATATGCAGCATGGACAGCGCACCTTCTCCCGGCGAAGCATATTGCCCATCATCGTTACGTAGCTCAACAGTCAGGCCTCCACCGCCAGGATGTGTCTCCTGCCGCACGGAGAGGACATCAGCGGTCAGGTCGAGACCCTGCTCAGCCAGCGAGGCGCGCCAGACTCCAGAGGGGCTCGTCATCCAGCAGTAATCGCCATGGTGGGCCATCGCCAGGCCGTACTCACCTGCCAGTTCCATCGGTATTGGCTCGTGCCAAAGACCTTCAGTAAAAGTCGAGCCGGTGACGGTGTGAGACCAGAACGGACGGTCATAAGACTGGGTACCGGAGAATTTCTCAGCATACAGACCGCGGTAGACGTCCGGTTTGTCCAGAAAGGGACAGCCGTATTCGAAATTGCCACCGGCCGGAGCTGAAGCAAATCCCCGGAGTGCCGACCAGGTACCGACCGAGACCTCTCCGCCATCACCATAGACAAGGGACCATAGCATGTAGTTACCCGCCATGTCCTGACCGGTAACCCAGAGATTCCAGTCGGCATCATAGGTAGCGGCTGCCCCGGAAAGAGTACCGGTGGTCTTGTCCCAAGCCACCTTGGACTGCCAGTTACCCCCAAGGCACTTTTTCACGTAAAAGGTGGGACCGTCAGCGAAAAAAAGGGCCAGGTCACCATTGGGCTTGTAGGCAGCCGCCAGAGCAACCCCAGCGGTGATACAATAGTCGATAAGCTCCGGACTGCCCCAGCTGACACCGTAATCAGTGCTTTTAATACGCCGGACGGCATTGCTGGTGTTTACCCAGAAGATAGAGACCTCTGCCCCCTGAGATGCGACGGCCATGCAGACACAGTTGTACTGACCGACGTACGTCCAGTTGCTGAAATCGGACAGTGGTCCGGGCTCGGACACTGTCTGGCGGTAGAGCTTCCTGGAATCAGAGGGAGGCCCTATCCGTACCCGCACCAGAGCGCCATTGCCCGGCATGGTCATTCCGTGGAAGTAATCGTCCTCGCTACCGGTGTAGAGCCTCTTCCAGTCAAAACGGACGATACCAGCAACCCTGTTCCTGGCATCCACCCTGACATACGGGGTGTGACTGGCTGCCTTTTGGGCTACCGTCAGTGTATTTGATAACTCTCGCATTATCTCTCCCGATAACTACAACAATACCGCCAGGATATCTGCCTATGGACCATAGTCGGTGGCCTTGGATACCGGCGGATAGTAAGACTGATAGAGAGACCTTGCTCTCACCCGGTTTTTCCTGCCCAGCCTTCTCAGCTCCTTGCGGAAGTAGCTCAGCTTTTCACGTCCCCATTTTTGCAATTGCTCCGGGGTACCGGCACCACCGACATTTGCCCGATTAATGGCATAGACCGCCCACTCAACGGCAGCGTAACCGCAGGCACCGACTGCAATCAGGTCTTCATACTGAGAAGGAATTGTCGATGTGTCAGCATCCAGGTTATGTAGCTTACCGTAGTAGATATTGGCGTCGGAGCCGTCCGGCACCTCGGTACCGAGCAGGGTTACGGTATCCGCCCACAGGGCAAAACGCTGGTATACAGGCGGGAACCTGCCCACGGGGTATTCCACGGCCTGCACCATGACCCGCTCCGTAACGGCCGATATATCAATTTCCCTCGAACCTGATGCGGTCGGCATGGTCACCCTCTGCTCGTTGGGAATCGCTTCGGAGAAGTCCTTCACCACATGGGCAATGTGCCTGTCAAGTTCATCATCCGACCAGCGATAGTTCCCTGCATCCTCATCATGCAGGTCCCGTCTGACTATCGTCCGCATTTCTGATAGATTCATAACGACCTCTCCTGTCCGGACAGGGAGTCGGGACATTTACGTCACCAACCCCCAATCCGGTTCGCTACAGATTTAACTAGTCCTGAACACCAATCAGTGCAGCCGCCTTTATCGAGCTGAAGAGCGCCAGCGAGACGTACCACTTGATGCGACTCCGCGTGGCGTCCTTGGTCTCAAGTGAACCAATCGGCTCGACTGTCAGGTGCCCGGGTGCGGTCAGACCGCAGAGGCCACCCTCCCCGAACTGCAGCGCATAGATGGTGGAGCAATCACCACCGGTGGTGTCCGTTTCCACCCCACCTTCAACAACATGGGTATCCAGTATCCAGTCGTTGACACCTATAGGTATTGAGTCCCACAACTGGACAAAGTTGCCCCAGCTATCGCGGTCGGAGTCCATCAGGCCACCGGATGCCCTGACCAGAGCATTAATCTTACGCCGTGAGCGGCGACTCATCAGTAATATATCGGGCTTGCCGCCCTTGATGGCGTCGATAAGCTCGTCCAGCATGGACAGGGTCAGGGTGGCCCCGGATGCACCGGCCGCCACCACCTGGTCACTTTCAGTCCCGGTATCAATAAGTTCCCTGACTCCGTCGAACTGCTTGGGCTCGGATGTGGCATCGCCGTAGATGAAGGTCTCCTCAAACTTGTCCTTGAGCGCCTTAGCCTTCAACTCAACCACCGCCGCCTCCAGGTCCTGGACATTGGAGCGGGTCGCCTTGAGAAAGTTATCGACATCGGCGTCGCCACCCATGATTTTGAGAAGGGCCGTCTTCTGCTCGAAGGTCGGCGTTGATTCCGCCCAGGTATCACCCACGTCGTAGAAATCGATGGAAGGCAGGGTCTTTTCCTGATTACAGAGTTGTACCCTTGCCAATAAGACTGTATGTCAAAAACTACAGGTCAGAAAGGGAACTGGTTCAGGCGTAGGATAGGCAGAAATAACAGAAAATATGTTAACTCTTACATTACACATAACAGTTATTATGTTTAAAAAAAGGAGTAGACAATGGACAGGCGGCAATACTTTGCTAGGATGCAGACAGCCAACCAGCTACGCTCTGAGCACGAGTTCAGCAACGAGCTACTCGGCAGGATTCGGAAGGCCATCGAATTACTGAGAATGGGTGCCGACGTGGAGCAGGTAGTGAACGTGCTGGAGGGCAAGGATACGAATTAAGAGGCGTTAGGAGCCAGAGAAGTGTATTGGTATTACTTCTCAGGAAAAGGCGGTTTATTTTTGATTACAGGCATCCAGGGACTTGTATTTTCAAATGTTTTATATTAAAATTATATATAATTAAACTACAATATAACACTTAGACTTTAACAACAGAATATCGGCCCGAAACTACTAGTTTTAATTGGGGCAGGCACCTGCGGACTCCGTGCCAAAAACTGAGTCAAGGTGCTTGCCCTTTTTATATTAAGAAAGGAGGCAAAATGAAAATTGAGGACAAGCTCAAAGTATTAGCGGAGAGACCCGAGATATTCGGAATTACCAAGCTAATCAAAATTGGGGGCTCTTACGCCATAATCGTACCAAAACTCTGGTTGGAATTCAACGGCGTTGAGGTAGACGGAGAATACTACTGTCGATTAGAGGTTGCGAACAGTCAATTGGTTTTCAGCCCAATTGCGCCTGAGGATATTGAATCAGTGGTTATAAGGGAGAAAAAGTCATGATAGGAGTAGATGAAATTCTGGATGCACTGAAGGTGACGGTGTACACGGGAGCAATCAAGGGCGAGAATCCCCTGAGTATATTCCTGATGGCAAAGGTCGGCAGCGGCAAGACCTCAATGGTCAAGCAGGTGGCTAGCAAAACGAAGGTTGAGCAAGTCGAAGTTGGCAAAGGCAAGGACAAGAAGAAAATCGACATACGGAAGATTGACGGCTCTGTGCTGTACGCAACGCAGGTAACTCCGTTTGCCCTGTACACAAGTTATGGAGCAGAACTCAAAAAGGGGCATATCAAGCACATCATTATACCCGACTTTCTTAGCATCTTGAACCAGCCCAAATACCAAATGATGCAGGTCGTGCAATTTTTCAACCACTTAATCGAGGAAGGTATCATGTCAGTGGAGAGCCGAGACAGCCGATTCCTGAGTGAGGTGCCTGTGACGGTAGGCTTAATCACGACGATGGCCAAACAGGACTTTCGGCGAAGGAAGCCAGAACTAGCAGCTTGTGGTTTCCTGTCCAGGCTGCTTCCGCTTAGCTTCCGATACTCCGATAAGACCAAAGTCGAAATCATAGATTCAATTGGTCTGAGAGAATACCGCAAAGCCATGACTAATTTCAACATCAAGCTGCCACCAGAAACAGAAGTGGAGTTGAGACAAGAGGAGGTTCAAATTATCAAGTACCTGGCTCTGCGTTGTAAAGACCCTGAGGACGACCTGGGTGCACGCAGGGTCAAGCAACTTCAACTGTTTGCTATGGGCAACGCACTGATGGACGGGCGGGACATCACGAACTCTGCTGATACCGACAAGATTCTAGAGTACATCAAGTTCGTGAACTACGAGTGCAGAGTGGAAATCTAGTGTGATTTGGAACACACCCCCTGTGTAGAAATTTAAAGAAAGAGAGGTAAAGAAATGGACTATGAAAATCGGCCAAATATTGTAATCTGGAGGTGCTCCGAGTGCGGTGCAACAAAAGAGGGGGGTATGCGTCCGCCGGAGGGTTGGCTAGAGATTTCATTCTGGAACGGGGTGAGATTCATCCGGTATGCATTTTGCTCGTATAGCTGCACTAGCATATGGTCGGGGAAGCGGTATGACGCCCAACCGAAGGAGGTGCGATGATGCGCTACGTGTATTGGCAGTGCGATTACTGCGGTAAGCAAACAACGGAACCGAGTCCGCAGCCACCTGCGGGCTGGATTGAAACGTCCTGGTATGACCAGGTGTACCAGAAATTCAGACGCATGGTTTTCTGCTGTAACCAATGTGCTATCGATTTTCTGGAGAACCGCATCAAAGTGCTTGCTGAACGAAAGGAGGAAGCAAATGGCAATCGAGAGAGTTGGTAGGGTAGCGAGAGTACGCTGGTTTGAAACCAAGTTGTGCTTGCGTGATTTCATGCGTATTCGATGGAAGCAGAAGCCAACGACAAGTTTCGGTGTGATACAACGTGAGACCGCTAAGTGGATGTGGCTGGCTACATGCATCAGACCCAATGGCACTGCGGACGTATTGAAAATTGAGAAGGTGTTTATCGATGAAGTAAACGTGTTATGGAGGGACTTTGATTGAAGAACTTGACGGGTCAAACAGTAGCAGTGACGTGGGAGGACGTCATGTCGTTCATCGACGACACCGATGTCAAGGATATCAAATCAGAGGAGCCCTACCTGGTTGAGAGCCACGGCAAGGTAGTTCTTGAGGATACCGATTACCTTTATATAGCCAGCGACCTTGCTGTCAATCACACCGGGGACAAACCGTTAAAGCACGCTCTGAGATTACCCAGGGCGTATATCAGAAAAATAACATTGATGGAGGAACGAAATGAGATTTGGATTACCGAGACGTAAAAAGGTCCGGGGAAAAGGAATCAGCCCAGAGACCAAATCCAGAAATGCCAAGGCACGTACCGATGCTTACCTGTCCGACGTGTGGCTCACGATCCTCAGGCAAGACCCGGAATTGGCTAAGGAAATTGCCAAAGCGAAGTTTGGAGTAGAGGTTAGTGTCGGAGAGAATCACGACTACACGGGTTACGAACCACCTGACTTACTCGAAACCTTGAGGCAAGCCCGTGAAGCCCGTGACTTAATCAGGGATGAACTCGAACCAGAGGGCAAGGGTAGCGTTATCCGAGATATTGCTGAGGTCATGAGGTATATTCCTGCAGCCATTCAGATGATAAAGCAGCAACAGGCACCACAGGAAGTTTATCCCCCCGTACAACGACAGCAACTGGCTCCGCAACAACTTACGGGTGACGCTTATGTGCCGAAGCCCGCAAAGAAAACGGCAATTCTTGCGGACTTGCTAGAGGTATCAGAGCTTACACCACAACAAGCCTATGACAAGCTCCAAGGCACAGGCTGGCAACAATTCCTCAAGGAAAATACATTCGGCCAGCTAGTCGATACACTGAAAACGCTGGAAGTCGACCCGCAATTTGGGAGCTATGTTACCGAGTTTTTGGAGCAAAAGTCGGATTGGTTGAGGGAATTATCAGCAATTGCCAACAAAACGGGGGCAAATTCAGGTCAAACGTATGTTTCTTCCGAGTAATTCGGGGCAAAAAGGAGCAAAAACGGGGTTTTTGTAACGGAGTGTAATTACTTATGAATTACACGTTTCAGAGGTACAAAAAAAAGGATTGCTGGCGGCGGACGCGACACATTGGCAGTGTGGCAGTACGTCAGAAGGTCAGCATTGGCGGCGGATGCGGCGTAGGCAAATTAACGTCCTTTAGGACGTTAATTTTGCCGAAGCGCCAGTAAAATTTGCACACAGGAGGGTGACAATGCAGGAACTTGACGATTTGATAGAAGTCATGCGTAGGAAGGGGTTTTCTGAGGCCGAAATCAACAAGGCAATCCGCTTTGCCTATCTGGTAGCGTGGATGCTCTACGGGTTCCGGCCTCAGAACAACTAGTCAGTAGGGCTGATGGCAAACAGGGCATGTACCTGAGCCGTTTTTGCGGAAATTTATCTTGCAGTGGTCACACCAAGTGTAGCTTTCCATTGCTTCCATGGTGGCACGGTCGTGGGCACTGCTGGCTATGCGGAAGAACTCGATTTTATCGTCTGTGGGCTCCCCAATGAGCACGAGCATCAACATTCTGTAAGTCTGGCCATCAGGCGTGATTTCGTCCGAGATTGAAAGTTGTCCAACTGCGACTTCCATTTTTCAAAACTCCTTAAATTCTTGTGGCGTGCCAGCAGCCACGCACTGTTTACGGGTCTTGAGAGTGGAATGAAATTGTGAAGCCCTTTTCCCCGTTTACGCAGGTGGAGCCAATTGTAATTTCGAGGGTAACAGTGTCGCTGGCACCAACTGCTAGGGATTGCAGGACATTATGACTGGTGCCAGGAGCACTCGCTCCGTCCCCGTTCCAGTCAAATGTGGAACCTGCGCACACTGCTGATTCGAAATCATCCGAGATTGCCGAAACTTTCAGGGGAACGTCCCCCTCATTCGTGACTGTGAAGGTTATCAGGTCAGTGGTGCCGTTGCGGTACATCGTGCCCAGTTCTAGGCTGTCGGGCGTCACGCTGATTTCACCATTGGTCTCGATGGTCACGCTGCCCGGGATGAGCTGCGTGAAGTAGAACGCAGCTACGACTGCACCGCTGAGTATGCAAATGGCTGTGAGCACAGCCATTGAGGAGAAAATGGGGATTCCGAAGATTTTGCGTTTCATGTTTTGCATCACATCCTTTCATATTTTATTTTGTGACTGCTGGCAACACCACGACACTATTAAAACACTTTTGGCATCAGAAAACAATACAAATGTTCTAGGATTTTCAGTAGGCATGTCCTGAGACTGATAAAATTGTGAAAAATGAGCCAAAAATGAGCCATTGGCACGCCTATGGAATTGGATGATTTTGGTCAAAATTGTTTACATCTGTCCAAAGATGTGTTAATATTACAATGTAGACCGTAACAGAAAAAGGAGTTCAAATGCCATATAGGCCAAGGAACCCAAGAGAGGCACTAATCAGCACTGGCGAAGCAAGCCTTGAAACGGGTATTGAGCAGCCGACAATAACAAGTTGGTGCCGAACAGGCAAGCTCAAGTGCTGGGTGACTCCTGGCGGTCATTACAGGCTCAGGTTGAGCGACTTGCAGAATTTCATTGAGGCGAATTATGTCTGGTACGATGATGAATTCGAAGATTGATAGGTGCGCTTGTCGTGGCGATGTCGATAGCCGCGGCAGGGTGGTCATTCTTCCGAAGGCGTGCTGGAGAGTACGCAGTACGCCCGCTTGTGAAGGCACCACGTTTTTCTGTCGTGTGCTTGCTGGGTCTTTTGGGTTTTCGCCCAGCAAGCAGCCATTACCAGCCTCCGGCATCGGAGCGGTGGTTCTCCTACGCCGCTCCGTGCGAATTATTCCAGCAATCAGCTGTTACAATATGAAAAAAACTCTGGAGATAAGAAATGATGGACGACTACTATTACGATGACGATGAATTGGAGGACGACTTAGAGGACTTCGACGACTCAGACTTGGTTGATGATGGTTTCATTCTACTTGAGGACACCAAAAAGATTCGCAACCCAATCGGCGGAAAGCAGGGTGGGCTTGGTGCCGTTGGCGTTGTCGGCGCAGGGTATTTAGTCTGGTGCCTGATTGGCTATGCTCAGAACCACGTTTGGAGCTGGACGCCTTGGAAAACGCAGCAGTTACCAGCACTTGGCCGAGGCAGGAGCTTGAAGCGGTTACCTGTTGGCAGCCGTGAGGCAAATACGCCGTACGAGAGCCCATCAACCATTAGTGAAAGCAAACTACTGCCGAGGATGACCGAAAAAGTCGAACTGTATGATGGTGGAGTTCAAGTCTCAGTAACCTAAACAGAATTTCGAATTAAAGCGAGTTGGAATTGAGAAAAAAGAGTGAAATCAGGAAGAAACTGGAAAAGGAAGTCCAGCACTTCGATTCCGCGAAAGAACTTGTCATGCTGACTTACTTGGCAGGCTTTATCTCTGCTCTACGCTGGGTGCTGGAGCTGAAGTATTTTGAAGAGTAAGGCATGGATTCTGGAGAACGTGCGCTGGTGCCGTGAACTCGTGACACTGGACTGCCTGCGGTGTCCGTTCTGGAATAGTTGCCCATTCGTTCAAGAATATCGAAAAAAGAAACGAGAATTTGAAAAGAGGAGATTTGAAGAATGAAAACTGAAGCACGTATCGAAGACTATTTGCAGCAAGTAGCTCATGACTTCAACGCTATGTTTGACCCAGATGGTGAGAAACAGCGCATGATTACTGGACTCAACAGCAAAGTGCTGACATTGAGTGAAGAAGAACAGATAGAGTTCCGACAGTACATGAAAGAGGGACGAAAATCTTCTGAAAATCGGGCTGAATTCAACGGAATTGTCGAAGACCCAGAGCAATATCTAATCAAGAAGGCGATTAGCGACCGTGGCTACTATGTTGGTATGCTGACGGCATTATACTGGGTCTTGGACAAAAACGAGTGGGAATTATAGAGAAGGAGGAGATTGAATGAAGAAAGCAGCACTTTACGCCAGAGTTAGCTCACAGGAACAGGTACTCGGTACCAGCATGGACAGCCAACGGGCTGAACTTGAACGCTGGGCTGAGTACAAGGGGTATCAACAAACACTGTACCTAGATGAAGGTTTAACCGGAACGACCGACAAACGGAAAGGTCTGCAGAGCCTAATCACAGATGCCAAGGCACACCGATTCGAAGTTGTAGCCGTGACCAAGCTCGACAGGTTCTTCCGAAAACTACGGCCGATGCTCGACTACATACACCAACTGGACGAACTCGGAATTGAATTTGTCAGCGTGGGTGAAGGCTTTGACACCAGCACAAATCATGGTCGGTTCAGCCTACAGATGATGGGTGTAATTGCTGAGTTTGAAAGGAACCGCATCGTTGAGCGGACGAAAGAGGGAAGGCATGCCACATACCGCAAAGGTAGGTGGGCAGCGGGCAACCCACTGTATGGCTACCACTACAACCCTGATACGAAGGAACTGGAAATCAAAGAGGACGAAGCTACGGTTGTCCGCAGGATTTTCAACTCATACGTTTACGATAGGCTGGGAGTTGGGCGTATTGCCAGGAACCTGAACGAGGATGGAATTAAACCACGCAGCCACGAAACGAAGCGCAGAGCTAGGCAGTGGTACGCTGGTGCCGTGCGCGATACTATCAGCCATACTGGTTATAAGGGGGAGCATCCACTTGGTATTCGTATGCCAGCAATTATTGAGCCTGCACTCTGGCAATTGGCACAGGAACGGCGGAAAGACAACAGGAAACTACACAGGCGTGAAGGCTCCCCTTGGTTGTTGCAGGGACTTGTGAAGTGCGGACTGTGTGGACATGCCCTAGCCTGCAATTGGTCGCACAGCACTCGGCGAATTTACAGTTGCCGTGGCAGACTCCAGCTGAGCAAGGTCATCCACGATAAATGCAGCCTGAAGCCACTAGACGCCGAATGGCTGGAAGAAGCCGTGTGGGACAAAGTAACTGACGCTCTTAGCAATCCGACTTCGTTGATGTTAGCACTGGACGACTACATCAGCAAACTCACAGAAAAGTCTGCCGAACTAGAAAAGGCAATCCGTCCGATTGAGGCCGAGTTGGCAGAAATTGCCGAAAAGAAGCGAAGGCTTGCCGAAGATTGGGTAGTCGGCTCGTTACCAAAGGACAAAGCGAACGCAATCAAAGCTAACCTGGACATAGAGGAAATACGTTTGAAATCCATCAAGGACGAGATTGACCCTGCGCAACTGGAAGAACTCGAAACTACCCGGTACTGGTTGCAGTTCTGGGCAGGCAGACGGCATGACCTTGACCTCAGACTGAACCTAATCATGGGTAATCAAACTGAAAAAGGGCAAGCTGCTGAAGTTGCCAAAGTCATTACAGGCATGGCCGACATTGAAGATGCCAGCCTACGAGATGAAGTTGGCAGCCCAGCAACGAAACGCCAGCTACTGGACTACCTACAGTGTGCCGTTATCCCGTATCCAGACCGTATAGAAATCAAGGCGTTCTTGCCTGTGAATAACATCGAACTACAAGAGTACAATCCTAGTTATAGGTAAGGCCGTTGCCGACTATCTCAATGAAGGGGAGCTTTTGCAGTATCGGCGAGTCCTTGACGATTGTCTCCACCACCCCCTGCAGCAGCATATCGTTGGACAGCTTGCCTGCTTCTGTAAGTGTCAGTGCCATTATCTTTTACCTCCAATTGCATATTGAATCTTTTCTCGCGGTGACAGGGCTGACAGGTCAGGAGGCCGTCTCTCCGGGGCCCCCGCCGGAACCCTGGCAAGGGCTATCTCAGTTTCCAGTCCCTGCTTCACCCGGCCAATCAGGCTCCTGGCTTTCTCCAAGGACTCGTTGAGTGACTCAATGGTGTCCCCGCTGATGAGCTCCTCGACGATATCTGGGTTCGCCTGGACAATCATGGTCCGGTAGCTGTTCACCGCCTCAGTCAGAGCTTCATTGGTGACGGCCAGTCTTTCCTCGAGCTCGGCCATGAACTGTTGTAGAGATGCGATATCACTATCCCTGTCTAATAGGGCCTCTTCCAGCTCGGCAATGCGGGCATTTGCCCTCACCAGTTCTTCGTCCTTCTGAGTAAGTAAGGCCTCCATGTCATCAGCACCAGCCGGTTGCCCGGCATCACCCTGCGGCCCTTCTGGCTCAACGGAATCCGCTCCGTCGGGCTGGCATTCCAGCAAGTCCTCTTCACGATTTACTTCATCAACCACTATATGACCTCCTGCCAGTTTATTCCTCACTAACCTCTCCCCGGGATTCAACTCTCTCACTCGCTCCACCCCGGACAGGTTTACCTGTGAGTTCCCTGTTCATCTTCAAAATCGCTTCACGCTCCTCGAGCCACCGGGCAAACTCGGCTTCGGGGTCCTTAATCCCGAGCTCGCCCATTGCCCGACGTCGGGAGTGAATACCGCCCTGTACCAGCACCTGCTCGTTGGAGACCAGTCTGGCAACGTCCCGTGGCAGTAACGGCCCCCAGACGACATTGACGCGGTTATCACCGAAGTCCTCGTTCTGGTACTTCTCCAGCAGTTTGAGGACTAGCCGACTCCGTCGGTTATAGACAGCCGTCCGGATAGTCCGTTTGCGTCCGACCTTCTGCAGCAGCGGTTGAAGCTCCATCTCCAGGGCAACCCCGGACAGGTCACGGTCGGTACCCCCGAAGGCAGCCCTTGGCGACTCGGATATGTCGTGCAGAGTCCGGTAGAGCAGCCCTATGTAATCGATATGTAATCTGAGGCCGCCACCCTGAAGCAGGTCAAGCAGGTAAGCCTTGGCGTCTTCCGGTATATTCCATACTGCCCCCGGCCTGACGGCGATGTCTTCAGACTCCTCCACGTTTTCCAGCACGGCAACGGGATTGCCAGACAGCTCGAGTATCCTCGAAAGCTGCGTCATCGCCCGGTTGAACTCACGCTGCGGCTCCATTATCTGGGTGAGGTCAGATATCCCCCAGAACTTCTTGGGCTCCCGCAGGTTGGGATATATCACAAAGGGAATGAAACCGTAAGGATTGGGCTTCTGCTCTATGCGGGTGTTATCCAGCCACAGCTCGAACTCGGCATCCGTCCACAACTCGGTGACCGTGCCCTCCTTACCCCGGGGCTTCATACCATAGAGAAGCTCTGCCTCCTCGGCACTCAGGTTATACCTTGATGCCAGCCGCCATACCCTGGAGCTGTCATCGCCCGCCCGCCAGGTGTAGATACCCTGCACATCGGGAGACGTAATGCGAACACCACCCATCTCCTGGTCCCAGATGACCTTATAGCAGGCGTCCCCGACGATGGCACAGTCAATCTCGGTATCAAAGTCCAGTTGCTCAATGTCGTTTTCCTGGTGCACGCGGTAAAGCGCCGCTTCGGCCCGGCGGGCCTTTTCTTCGGCCTCCTCCGACGACTCCACCGGCTCGACAGCGAAGTCCCTGCCCGACATCAGATAGGAGGTAACCTTGTCAATCACCACCTTAGCGTAGTTAAAGGTAAGGCGCCTTTCACCCCATCTCGCCCTGCCTTCCCACTGCACGCTGTGGTAGAAGTCCAGTAACTCCTTATATCCACGAATCCTCTCGATATCCCGTCGAGCCAGGTCGGCGGGACTGAAGTCTTCACTCATGCCCGGTAACCTCCATATTAGCGGCCTCGCTGAATGCCTTTTTCAATGCCCTCTGCACGGTACGCTGGCTGACCTCGAAAATTTCAGCCAGTTCCCTTACTCCTCTACCCTCGGTGGTATACATCCTGGCCATCTCCTGTCCCCGCCGTCGTTTCAGCAGACGCTGCCTGCCTCCAGGTTCGTCGTAAACGCAGAGCGGCAAAGGACAGTTAAGGCAAGAACTGGCGAACTCACAACCCTCATCGTGGTAACGGCAGAACTCCGGGGGAAGGTCCCGCTCAGCGTTATCAATCGACCGCAACTCCATAACTAACCTCAACGAGAATGACTGAGCGAATTCATATTAGTACACTTGTTCTATGATAGTCAATACCTTTTTGTCATTCCCTATTATGGATTTTTGTCTATCTTTGGATTAGGGTGGTATAATCACCAGACTGCGTTTTACGCCAATCACCCATAATAAAGACACGAATACCTTACGGAGGTGTACGTATGAAAGCTGTTATATGCACAGGATACGGACCACCGGAAGTTCTTCAGCTTCAGGAGGTGCCCAAACCCGTTCCCAAGGACAATGAAGTACTGATAAAAGTCCATGCTACGACGGTAACTCCGATGGACTGGCGTCTACGCCAGCCAGGTATGAACATTATTGCCCGTATGATAGCAGGACTGATAAAACCAAAGAATCCTATATTGGGGACTGAGTTTGCCGGGGAAATTGAATCAGCAGGCAAAGATGTAAAACGATTTAAAGAGGGTGACCAAGTATATGGAGGAGCACCTCCTTTTGGTGCACATGCCGAATACGTGTGTATGCCCGAAAATAAAGTTGGCATTAAACCTTTAAATATGACCTTTGAAGAAGCTGCTGGAGTGACGTTTGCGGGAACTACGGCATTGAAGTATCTAAGAGAAAAGGGCCATATTCAAGAAGGACAGAAAGTTCTCGTGAACGGAGCCTCCGGTGGTGTGGGCACTTTCGCTGTGCAGCTTGCCAAATATTTCGGCACGGACGTTACTGGGGTATGCAGCACATCGAATTTGGAGATGGTGAAGTCTATTGGGGCGGATATGGTAATTGACTACACAAAAGAGGATTTTACTAAAACCGGTGAGACTTACGACATTATTTTCGACGCCGTAGGTAAAAGGTCTTTTTCACAATGTAAAAGCTCGTTAAACAGGGGAGGTATCTATCTCAACACTGTTGCCACCATTCCACTACTTTTACAAATGCTATGGACTGCTAAGATAGGAGATAAAAAAGCTGTTTTTGCGTTGCTACCTTTCACCCCGGAAGACCTCGTCTTTCTGAAAGACGTTATTGAGGCAGGGAAGGTGAAAACAGTAATCGACCGGACCTATCCTCTGAGTGACATTACTGAAGCTCACAGGTATGTCGAAACAGGGCACAAAAAGGGAAATGTAGTCATCACCGTGGAGCATAATGATAAAACCTGATAGATTTGGATGAATGACACTGCTGTGAGCACAGAACTCTATTACTTTTCAGGGACGGGGAATTCACTTGTTGTGGCAAGGGATATTGCCCGAAAAATAAACGGGAAGCTGATATCCATCCCTTCTGTGATGGACAAGGAAAGCATAAAAATCGATGCCGATGTGGTTGGAATCGTTTTTCCCGCATATTATATGAGAATGCCAGGAATTGTTGAAAGGTTTATCAATAAACTCACGAATCTGCAAGATAAATACATCTTCGCTATTGTTACGGTCGGTGGAATCGCGGGAAGCGTTCTCTATCGACTTTCCGAAGCAATCAGTGAACGTGGTGGTAGTCTTAACTCCGGTTTTATTGTACGTATGCCCGCCAACTATATTGATAATGCAGATGCACTTCCATTGTTCCTTCAGAAAAGAATGTTCCGAAATTGGAATAGAAAAGCTCATAAAATCGCCAGTGCTATTAACACCGGCAAGAGCGGCCTGATGACAAGATTTAATCCAGTAATGACACTGTTGTTTTCGAGGTATATTGATAAACAATATTCGAGAGGTGAGTTAAGTCCGGATATTGATAAGAGCTTTTGGACGGACAGTAAATGCAACGGATGTGGAATTTGCCTAAGAGTCTGTCCTGTTAGAAATATTGAACTGGTTGATGATAGACCCGTGTGGCAACACCATTGCGAAAAATGCCTGGCTTGTATCCAATGGTGTCCAAAAGAGGCTATACAGTTTAGGAATGTAACAATGAAAAGAAAAAGATATCATCATCCTGATGTGAAGGTATCAGACGTGTTGAAATGGAATGAATAGCAGCCGCTGAACACCCATTTCGCTCATCTTTTGCTTCGAGTGTAGGGGTATGTTATATTCAAAAACTGTTATTCTGGAGGTGAAAAATGGAAACTCTGAGTTCTCTAGGTACCTTTCTGGGTGGTCTGGGCGTCCTTTTGCTTGGTTGTGGTTTAATGTGGTGGATTTCGCTGTACGATAAGTACAAGAAATCGAAATAAACCTACTGATAAATCGCTATCTTGAAAGGAGATATGATATGACCCAGTCAAGCACAGACACGCCTCAAGATGAAACACTGACAACAGATAGAATAGACAAAATGGCCTTCGCCGCTAGCCAGTCCGGAGTCCTGATAGCCGCTTTAGAGCTCGATCTTTTCACAGCAATTTCTGAGGGTTTCAATGAACCAGCTAAGTTCGCTGAACGGACCAAGGTTCCAGTAGACTCAGTCGATCGGCTGATGAGTGCCTGTGTAGGATTGAAACTGATTGAAAAAGAGGATGGTAAATTTTTCAATACGCCTGATGTAGATGCGTTCTTAGTTAAGGGCAAAACATCCTATTGCGGTGACTTTTTTACCATCCAGCCAAAGGTTGATTACAATGTTTGGAACGATATAGTCCCCAGTCTCAGGCAATCTGTACCTGAAAACAAGAAGCCAAATAAAGGTTACTATTTTGAGGATTCTCAGTCTGCTCGTGATTACGCTGTAGCACTATATAACCTCCGCTGGAAGGGTGCTCAGAGATTTGCCAGGCGATTTGATTTCTCCAGCTACTCGTTATTCCTTGACTTGGGTGGTGGAGCGGGCACATATTCGATTGCAGCAGCACAGGAACACTCGCATCTCAGAGCAATTGTTTTCGATTATGCAAATGTAATACCTGTCGCTGAGGAGTACATTCAAAAGGCGGGTGTATCTGATCGTGTTAAAACTGTATCAGGTGATTTCTTAGATACCGAGTTCCCCGGTGGAGCCGATCTTGCGGCCTATATTACATGTCTTCAGGTATATGGGCCGGAGGATGTCCAATTTTTAGTTAACAAGGCTTTTAATGCCCTTGTGCCAGGTGGCGGTCTTATTATTATTGATTATATGATGAATGAAGACAAAACTGGTCATCCTGGAGCGTTATTCTGTCATCTCTATCAAAAGTGCATATCTCCTGAAAATCCTGGTTACGTCAATACGCCAACAGAGTTCCGGGACTACCTGATGAAAGCTGGTTTTGTTGATATTTTGGCTAGAGAGCCTCGATATGGGCCAATGGGTTTCGTATTCGGTAAGAAGCCGAGGTAAACCTCGGTATATTACCAGTAACAGTAAATTTATAAAAGGTGGAATGATGGCCAGTAAATGGAAGACTGTCAGGGAAGGATTAGTCGGTGCATCGATTATGGCACTATCCCTTATTACGCCTTTTCTCAATCGCCGGCGTAGATATTGGGGTGCTACCGACGCTGAGATTCAGCGAACCTTACCTGGCGACGATCTAATACCACATCCAAAATGGCAGTACACTAATGCGATTACCATTGAAGCTCACATCACCAACGTCTGGCCCTGGTTGGTGCAGATTGGACAAGGACGAGGTGGATTTTACAGCTACGAATGGCTTGAAAACCTAATTGGTTGTGATATTCATAATGCCAACCAGATTATCCAGGAATTTCAGCACCTCGAGATTGGGGACAGCGTGCGACTTCACCCCGAAATGCCTGGTTATCCAGTGGCGATTGTTGAGCCAGGCCGTGTTATTGTGCTCAACGCCGATACGCGTACCGGACCTACACCTGTTCCTGGCGGCACGAAGTCAGAGGACTACTATGTCAGCACCTGGGTATTCTTCCTCGATAAGCTCGAAGAACAAAAAACACGGCTTATCTCCCGACTTCGAAGTGACTACAACCCAAGAATGAGAAATAAACTGCTCTATGGTCCTTGCCTTGTAGAACCAATCAGTACCGCGATGCAGCGGAAGATGCTGCTCGGCATCAAACAGCGGGTGGAGGCTGCCGGGACACGCCTTGTTACGGCTTAGGCCGATGGTAGAATAACTAGGAGGGCATATGAAAAGAATACTTGAAAATGTCCCTCATCTGACTTGGAACGGACATGATGAATCAGTCCTGCGAAATGACGAACTCAGCGATGACTTACATATTGTTTCAGCAATCAAATTTACCCTGGACTACATCAATCGTCCTGTTAGCAAAACAGAAATCGCCGGCTTAACCGGCGCCGCCTTTTATATGGGATGGAATGCCAAGCATCTATTCTCGGGGCAAGGTGGTTCGGTGTTCCTGTTTCCCCACGAACAAGAAATGAGCTTGTATGATTCTCCATGCTGCTGTTATTTCAACCTGCTGTTCCAGTATATGGGCATACACCATGAGATAATTAGGAAAGGAAGCAGAAGCCTGTGGGACAAGATTTGTAATTCAATAAGCAACGGTGTTCCGGTTATAGCCGTCGAATGGGACCCTGTTGAGAGACGGGGACACTCAGCTATCATCTGTGGCTTTGACAGTGAAGAGGAGAAATTGTTCGGTAGAATATATGAAGGGGAGAAACGAGAAGATTACACCCACATTACTCCCCGGGACCTTCATCATGCAATCGTTCTCACACCTGATGAATCCTGGAAAAACAAGCCATATGGTACGGCAATGAGAAAATTCGGTATTCAGTCTCTTGTCAACGCCGTAAAGCTTCTGGAAGGCGCCTTTTTTAAAGATGACGGGGGATGGCAGCTTGGCATCGGCTGCTACGAGACTCAGGCACGCCTCATACTTGAAAGGATGAATCCTGATAACTTTGATGGCCACACTTATTTTCTTTTGGATCATTTTTTATTCTGGAGAATGCAGGTTCTTCTTATATGCCGGTCTTATGCCTGCGAGTATCTACGTTTCCTACTAAGTCAAAATGTACTTGATGACCAAAAAAGCTTACTTGAAGCCATTATGATTGAATATGAACGGTTTAGAGATTTCTTCAATTCCAGGCTCACAATCCACGCTAATCTTGAAAGCGTAACAAATGGTCGGCCTCTTATCTGGAACCACAACGGTAACAGCATTCCTACTATGCAGCTATTTGTGTCAGAAGCAGGCAGAAGAGAATTTGCTTCGTTCCTGCATAATTTGAAACAAATCGAGGAGAAGGCCCTGTCTTCATTAAGGGATTTTGTTGACGTTTATTCTAGCGCATGACACATACGTTCGTGTTTGCTGCTGGGCATATCGGTCATTTTTGTCGATATTCTGAATCCAGTGGTATAATAGCCACACGGTAATAGAGATGCCACAGAAACGGGAGAAACTCATCGCCGTCATCGGTGGTAGTGAACCCTCCGCAGAAGAAGCCAGGCTAGCCGAAGAGGTTGGCCGGGAGTTGGCCAGGCGGGGTGCCACTCTAGTGTGCGGCGGCCTCAGCGGAGTCATGGAAGCCGCCTGTCGCGGTGCCGCCTCTGAAGGAGGCCTCACCATAGGTATCCTCCCCGGCAATAGTCCGGATGACGCCAATCCCTACGTACGCATAGCCATAGTAAGCGGTGTCGGTTACGCCAGGAACATAGCCGTCGTTAAATCAGCCCGGGCGGTCATCGCCATCGGCGGCAGCTACGGTACCCTCACTGAGATTGCCTATGCCCTGCAGAGCCAAATCCCTGTTATTGGCCTTAAAACATGGGCTATCATCCGAAACGGCCAGACAGATGACTCGATTATCGTTGCTGAAAACCCTGCCAGGGCGGTTGAAATCGCTTTAAGTTCTGTATGACAGGAGAATTATGTCAACTATAGAAAACATCGGGGCCAGGGAAATCCTCGATTCCAGGGGCAACCCTACCGTGGAAGTCGAAGTACGGCTTGCCGATGGCTCGACGGGTCGCGCGGCGGTACCCTCCGGGGCCAGTACCGGCACCCACGAGGCACTGGAACTGCGAGATGGAGACAAAACCCGGTATAACGGACTCGGTGTACTCAGGGCAGTGGCCAACGTCAACCGGGAGATTGCCTCCGCCCTGGTTGGGATGCCGGCTACCAACCAGGCAGCTATTGACAACAAACTGATCGACCTTGACGGTACAGGTGATAAATCACGTCTGGGAGCGAACGCTATCCTGGGCACTTCCCTCGCTATCGCAAAAGCCGCTGCAAGTGCCGCCGGTGTACCGCTATACCGGCACCTCGGTGGCACAGACGCCACCACACTGCCGGTGCCAATGATGAACATCCTGAATGGCGGCAAGCACGCCACCGATTCGACTGACCTCCAGGAGTTCATGGTGGTACCAGCCGGCGCCAACGGCTTCCGGAAAGCACTGCGCATGGGTACCGAAGTCTATCACTCCCTGAAGAAGGTACTCAAACAACGAGGTCTGAATACAAACGTGGGTGACGAAGGGGGCTTTGCCCCAAGCCTGGCCTCAAATAAGGAGGCAGTCGAGGCCATACTAGTCGCCATCGAGCAGGCCGGATACCGACCGGGTAAAGACTGCTTTATCGCCCTCGACCCGGCATCCAGCGAGTTTTACGAGGAGGGGCGCTACATCCTTGCCAGAGAAGGCGTGTCCCTTACCAGTGAGCAGATGGTGGATTACTATGCCCGCTGGGTAAACGATTACCCCATCATCAGCATCGAGGATGGCATGGCTGAGGACGATTGGGAAGGCTGGCAGCTTATCACCAGCAAGCTGGGGGCAACCACTATGCTCGTCGGTGACGACCTCTACGTTACCAACGTCGAGCGCCTGCGCCGCGGTATCCAGACAGGAGCATCCAACGCCATCCTCATCAAGCTCAATCAGATTGGTACACTCACCGAGACCATCGCCGCCGTCCAGATGGCGCAGCAGGCCGGCTGGAAGGCGGTGGTCAGCCACCGCTCCGGCGAGACCGAGGACACCACCATCGCCGACCTGGTCGTCGGGCTCGGTACCGGGCTGATAAAGACAGGAGCACCCTGCCGCTCCGAGCGCACCGCCAAATATAACCGCCTCCTCAGAATCGAGGAGGAACTGGGCAACCGGGCTGTTTTCGCAGGCATAGGGGCATTTCAGCAATAGTAGCGATGTATCCTGATGTATAAACGGGATTATATCCACAACGAGGGCTCATAAAAGAGTAGCCAAAAACAGTCAGAATGATATAGTATACTAGTATCAATACATGGCACGAACGAAACACGGGAGGCGAATATGGTAACCAGAATTGGTATCAACGGCTTCGGTAGAATTGGTAGATTGACTCTACGGACAATTCACCAGTACCACCGTGACCGGCTTGAGGTGGTTGCTGTAAATGACATTGCTGACACCAAGACCAACGCCCACCTGCTGAAGTGGGACACCAACTACGGCCACTTTCCCTGTGAACCGGGAAAGGACGGGAAATCCATAATTGTTGATGGTAAAGAAATCAGGACGCTATCCGAGCGCGAACCGGCTAATATCCCTTGGAAGGACTACGGTGCCGACATCGTCATCGAATCGACCGGCCTGTTCACCGATGCCAAACAGGCAGCAGCCCACCTCCAGGGTAGCGTTAAGAAGGTGCTCATCTCAGCACCGGCAAAAAATGAGGACATTACGGTCGTCCTTGGTGTTAACGAAGACAAGTACCTTCCTGACAAGCACAACATCATATCCAATGCCTCCTGCACTACCAATGGTCTCGCCCCTCCGGCCAAGGTACTGAGTGATAATTTCGGTATTAACAAAGGAATGATGACCACTATCCACGCCTACACCAATGACCAGAAGGTTATGGACATCGTGCACAAGGACCTGCGTCGTGCCCGGGCTGCCGCTATGAACATCATACCCACCAGTACCGGGGCCGCGTCTGCCATCAGCCGTGTTCTGCCCGAACTGGAAGGCAAACTCCACGGAATAGCTCTTCGCGTACCCGTGACCACTGTATCGTTGGTCGACCTCATCGTTGAGCTTGAAACCCCGGTCACCACCGAAAAAGTAAACGAAGCCTTCCGTCAGGCAGCCGAAGGACCCATGAAAGGCATACTGGAATACTGCGAGGAAGAACTGGTCAGCGTAGACTTCAAAGGAAACCCGGCAAGCTCTATCATCGATGCACCCAGTACCATGATCATCGGGGACAACATGGCCAAAGTATTCGCCTGGTACGATAACGAGTGGGGCTACAGCTGCCGCCTGGCTGACCTCGCTATCTATATCGCCGAAAAGGGACTCTAGGCAGACGGCATTTGACATATTATGCCTGTGCGTTTACAATAGCACCAATACGTTTTCCGAGGTGGGAAAGTGAAATTACTTGTTATTGGGTTTGGACAATGTGGGTCGAATGTTGCTGACTGCTTTGCCCGGATTAACAAGAGGTCTCGCGCTCAGCGCAGGATTGAGATAGTCACCGGCTGCTTTGCCGTCAATACCGACCTTGCTGACCTGAGTGGACTGGCACACATCAAGTCTGATTACCGCCACAGAATACTCATTGGGGGGCGTAAATCAGGCGGCCACGGTGTCGGTAAGATAAATGAGCTGGGCGCCGAGGTCGCCAGGGAGGACGCCGACAAGGTCATCGACGCCATCAGGGCGACGCCGCACTTCTTTGAATCAGATGCCTTCATGTTATGCGCTGGTGCCGCCGGTGGCACCGGCTCAGGATCCATCTCAGTCATCACCCAGATACTTAAGGAACGCTATATCGACAAGCCGATTTATAACCTGATTATTCTCCCCTTCGAACATGAAGAGCGTACTGAGGAAAGGACCATCTATAACTCGGCGACCTGCCTGAAATCAGCCAGTGCGGTGGCCGACGCCATCTTCCTGGTCGACAACCAGAGATATGTCAGGAAAAACGCCACGCTGAGGAACAACCTGGCCGGCATCAACCACCTCATCGTTGAGCCGTTCTACAACCTGCTCTGTGCCGGCGAGGAAAAGAAGGCCAAGTATGTCGGTGCCAGGTTGCTCGATGCCGGGGACATTATCCAGAGCATAGCCGGGTGGACAGTTATCGGCTATGGCCAGGCGCAGATACCGCCCTTCCGCCT
>SMTZ1_10004450_pt1 | contig 36144 bp, 30 predicted proteins | sample DeeMarSWOR136_30_FD_25667 | JGI IMG/M metagenome (IMG submission 25667)
CCAATATCATCATCCTGCCGAACAACAAGGTCGCCTCAGAAAAATTCACGAATTTCTCCCGGCCGACCAAAAGCACGGCTCTGACTCTCACCGTTAAGGCCGGATACGATGCGCCTCCGACTTCTGTTCTGGAGGCCCTGTTGGAGGCGGCAGCCGATGTGCCGGAGGTGAGAACAACGCCACCTCCTGAGGCCTACGCCCTCAGCTATGATGATTTCGGGATCAACTACCTTCTGAAGTTCTGGATCACCGATTTTGACCAGAAGTATCCCATCTGGAGTGAGGTCGGCCGGCTCGTCTGGTATAAATTCAAGAGACGGAATATCGAAATCCCGCTCCCTCTGAGTGACAAGGTGTCCGATGTCCTCAGGATGGTCAGGGAAAAGGAGGGGCTGGCTCCTCTTGTCGAGGAGAGAGAGAAAAATTTCCGGGATCTCCTCAATTCTTCTTTTCTCCGCTACCAAGAGGGGGAGAAGAAAGGAGAGCTTCTTGTCTCGGAAAAGGCGGTGCGGGAGCTTTCCGACTCGGTTAAAAGAGTGAGGTTTGTGTTATGTCGTCTGTGAGGGGAGTATCAAAGGCGAGATCGCTTATGAGGAGAAGGGAAGGAAGTACACCTCGGATTTCAGGGTGGGGAAGGGAGGCCTTTTCGGTGAGATGTCGCTTTTCACCGGAATGCCGCGGACAGCGACCGGGATTGTCGAGGCCGAGTCGGAACTGTTGGAGGTCAAGGCTGAAGATTTTGCCAGGCTGCTGGAGCGAAACCAGGGCCTGCTCGAAGTTGTGGCCGACATCGTCAGCGCCCGAAACGAGAAGAACAAGTCCTTTCTGGAGAAAATCAAGGAGCTTTCCGCCAAAGATATCGAGCGCAGCTGCAGCAAACGCTCTATTCTGAAGAGGCTGAAGAGCCTGATCGGGATTAGTGCGTGAGGCTGGATTTTGGTTTTAACGGGAATTCGCAGCAAGCAGCGCCTTGAGCTCGAAGCTTCAAATTGAAAAACTGGCCTTAAATTGGTACATTAATAGGGCTCAGCGTGTAGTATCCGGTACCCCTGTAGCTCAGTACGGATAGAGCAAGGGATTCCTAATCCCTGTGTCGCCGGTTCGAGTCCGGCCAGGGGTACCAGCTTTCAACCCCAGTTTTGGCCCTGTTCTTACTCGCTGAATCGCCGCCTAAGGATCTTAAGAATCTGAAATCTAAATTTATCCATTCGATTAGCCCTGCGCCAATATTAACAATGAATTTAGAGCATTGAAGGGAACTTGACAATGATCAATAAAAAAAATAAATTTTAATTACCTTTGAAGGAGAAGCGCGGGCTAATACAAATCAAACTATATACCTGAAAAATCCTTGATGAAAATCTTATTCATTATATTTTCAGGAATGATTACTTTAATGTGGCTTTCAACATACGGATATTTAATAATCCTTAGTATAATTATGCTCATCAGACGCCGAGCTGATATGGATGTTGAGGATTGGCCAGAGATTGCTATCGTCATTCCTACTTTAAATGAAGAAGACATAGTCCAATCAAAGCTATCCGATCTTCGGAATGTCGACTACCCTGCAGATCTGATCCATATATTGGTCGTCGATGGGGGATCTCTCGATCGAACAACTGAACTAGTAGAACAAGAAATCGAAAGAAATCAGAAAATTCAGCTTTTATGTATGAACAACGCTCGGAATAAAATAGACCAAGTGGTATATTCTTTAGGAATTCTTGAGCAGGAATATGTTGTATTCACCGATGCCGATTCCCATCTTGAACCGTCCTGTATTAAGGAACTCGTTCGTTTGCTTCTGAGCGACAAACAGACAGCAGTCGTAGGCGCTACAGTGAGGCCTGCAAGCCGGCTCCTGGAGGAGCATATTCACTGGAAAATTCTCAATTTTTTATGGTGGCTGGAGGGGGAAGCCTTTTCAACGGCTGGATTTTCAGGAGTTTGTTATGCTGTACGGAGGAAATCGTTAGAATTGATTAATCAGAACATCAAAGCCGAAGATATCCATCTTTCGCTGACAGTATCTGCCAGCGGTCACCGTGTTCGTTTATGCAAAGCAGCCATCGCAACGGAGTTAAGAGTTCCTCAAACAATAAGAGAATTCTTACAATTTCGATGGAGACGAGGTTCAAGATACTTGTCTGCATTGAGATATTTTAAATCACATAAGCTCATGCCTCTATCTCATCATATTGTCCGCGGTGTTCGGATTTGGCAGTTTATCGTTATTCCGTGGCTGGCCATTGTTCTAATAGTCCTTGGATTAATTTTCCTTATCACGAAATACTGGATATTTTCGATTTCCATGTCCATGTTGTTCATAATCCCGGCCATTGCTTGGATTCAAATCTATAAGAGAAAGACTAATAATACTGTTGGATGGATAAAATTGATGAGAGCATTTTCCAGGTACATTGTTCTCCTATTGATTTCACTCATCACCATGAGTAAATATACCTCAATTAAAATTCCTCAAGTGAACTCGACATGATCAGTCTACGCCATCTAAAGATCGGATTTCGCTACATTGCCTATAGATTCAATCGTCTGCATCCCTATGAAGTCCAGGCACAACTCTTAAATGCATGTGATATGCGATGTATATATTGTCGGTGTCCTGATGTCAAAACCCAGCTTTTGAAATCAGATCAATGGAAAATGATTCTCCATTCTCTAGGCAATCTTGGGACTTTACGTGTTAAATTTCAGGGTGGTGAACCCACCCTCCATCCCGACTTCAGGCAGCTTTGTGCTGAAGCCAAGAATGCTGGTTTGCTGACAGCGACAGTGACAAATGGCGTAAGAATTTCATCACAGCCCGCCCTTCTTGATTATTTAGATGAGCTTGTGGTAAGCCTCGATTCATTAAAACCAGAAGTCAACGATTATCTTCGAGGAAAAGGAGCTTATGATAAGGCCGTAAAGGCTATCCGCATTTCGCAAGAACGCGGAGTGCATACCTATATCAGCATGGCGGTTTGTCAATGTAACATATCCGATGTTGCGGCCATGTTGGATTTTTGTGAAGAACGAGGAATCATGATGAATGCCCAGCCTGTCATTTTTGGCCGCGATTATTATGATGATAAAGCCAAGAACATCGGACTCTCCCCCGATCAAATACGGCTGGTTCATCAAAAACAGGCGGAATGGAAACAGCAAGGTCGAAACATATTATTCTCTCCTCAGGCTTATCTGAAAGCCTTAACCTGGCCAGATCTCGCCAATCTGACAAGCAAATCAGAGGAAGAAAGTGCTTGTCGAGCTGGAAAGGATTATGTCCATATCGAGCCCAATGGCGATGTCTGGCCGTGTATTCAGCATGGCGCGGACTTTACACCAAAAAACATTTTAAGGGATGGTATTTATGAGTCTTTTTATCATGTTCAGCATCACAACTGTGGGGATTGTTGGTCAGCCTATCTAAACGAACGCAAGCTTTTATTCGGACTCAAACCTTCCGCCATGAGAGAGATGATACGGCGAGGTTAATTTTGTTGTATCTCTGGAGCTTGACATTCCAATCCATAGCGCTATATTACCTGGGTGGGGCTAAAGGATCCAAGACTGCTCCCTTATTTACCCACCCTAGATATTACAAAAAGAGTACTTGAGAAACTCCGAGGGAGACTCTCAAGTTTTTGATGGTATCGATGATTATTTTGCTGCTGATCTTTTTGGGGTCAGGGTCATTCTTGTGGCTTTCAGTCTTCGGGTACATTCTCGTTCTCAGCGTCATCAATCGGTTTCGCCGGCCTCTGACTGTCCGTGATATTTCTGTCTGCCCTGAAATCGCGGTTGTTATTCCTTCACTGGATGAGGAAGACATGATTCTTGCCAAACTGGCCGATCTTAGACGCACCGATTATCCGCATGACCGGATCACAATTGTCGTTGTCGATGGGGGCTCGAGCGATCGAACAACAAGCCTCATCCGGAAGGAGATCGGACGAGGAGAGCCAGTCCAGCTGATAAGTGTGAATGAGTCAATCGGGAGGAGCAATCAGATCATTCATGCGCTCGGGCTGCTGAGGCAAGATATCGTGGTCGTCACCGATGTGGATTCTGTTCTTGAGCCATCTTGTATCAGAGAGCTCGTCAAAATGCTCGAGCAAGATTCTCGGACAGCAATCATTGGTGCCACCGTGAAGCCTAACAGCGCTCTGCTGGAAGAACGCATTCACTGGTGGATCTTAAATTACTTATGGTGGCTAGAGGGCGAAGTCCTGTCATCTGCAGGAGTGTCGGGGGTATGCTATGCCTGCAGACGGGAGGTGGTCCTGAAGTTGGCCAGGGAAGCCAGGGCTAGGAATATTCGGCTGCCCTTTGCCACAAGTGCTGGTGGCTACCGCGTGCGAATCTGCCTTAGGGCGCAGGTGACGGAACTCCGTGTTCCCCAGAGTCCGAGGGAGCTATTGCAATTCCGTCGGCGTCGGGGAGCTGCCTACCTTGCTGAACTGCTTTCTTCTGAAAATGGCCGTGTTTCTGTCTCCTGGCGGCTGGCGCGCTTTATGCGCCTGTGGCACTTCCGCGTGATGCCCAAAACTGGTGCGGTATTGATGATATCATCCTTAGTGCTCCTTTGTACGCCCTTCTGGTCATGGCCGCTTCTCGCCAGTGCGTTATTCATTATATCGGCTCTAGTTGTTTTGTTCGTCTCTTCGGCTTCAGCGAGAGATGAGTACCGTGTGTGGAAGTTAATCCCCGCCTCAGTTCGGCTCCTTCTCCTTACATTTATTTCTATGCTAACGCTAAATACTCGCCCTCAGGTTCGGGGCCTTTCCGGAGGGGGATCATGATCCGTCTCCGTCACCTGAAAATGGCCAGCCGCTTTGTGGCCCACTGTTTTCGAGAACTGCACCCTTTCGAGGTTGAAGCCAACCTTCTCAACTCCTGCAACCTCCGGTGTGTCTACTGCCGCTGTACAGAAATCAAGATGAAGCCCATGACTACGGAACAGTGGCGGGCAGTCATCCATCGTCTGGGAACCCTTGGAACCATACGGTTTAAGTTCTTCGGAGGGGAGCCAACCCTTAGACCAGACTTCCAGGAGCTCACTTCTGAGGTGCGGAGGGCTGGGATCATTGCTGCCGCCACCACCAACGGCCAGATTATTCCCTCCAGGCCTGAGCTTCTCGATTACCTCGACGAGCTTATCGTCAGTCTGGACTCGTCCAATCCTGAGAGCAACGACCGCCTGAGAGGAGAGGGCTCTTATCGCAGGGCTGTTCAGACCATAGAGCTTTCTCTCCAACGCGGAATCCGCACCTTTGTCAACATGGTCCTCACGCGCGAAAATCTATCGGATTTGGAGGAGATGTTGGAGTTTTGCGAAAGCAAAGGAGTGCTGATGAACGCCCAGCCAGTGGCCTTCGGTAGGGGACGCTACAGGAGTGAAAATCAAGCCTACGCGCTAACCTCCGAACAGATAAGAACGCTTCATCTGAACTTGGCTAGATGGAAACGGCAGGGCCGAGGCCTTATGTTTTCGGCGAAGTCCTACCAGAAGGTGGCGGAGTGGCCGGACCACACCATCCTTTCTGTACGGAGTCCCGGAGAGTCTCCATGTGTCGCCGGTAAAGACTTCATCTACATTGATGCTAATGGCGATGTGATACCGTGCTGTCAGTACGAATCAGACTTCACGCCAAAAAATATTGTCAGGGAAGGCTTGGATGAAGCACTCCGCCACGTCCGGAGGCATGACTGCGGAAAATGCTGGAGAGTGTTTTACAATGAGCGCCTGGCTGTGTTCAGGCTCAAGCCCTATGCCTTACGGGAGGTTTTTAGGAGGAGCTAGACTTTTATGACTATCGGACAAACAAAAAGAACTAAAATTCGTGTCGTTAGCACTCTAAGGTATGCAAGTCGGATGCTGGAAAGCTTTGTGCGTCATAAGCCTGTTTTGAGCATCGCCCATATCTATCCTACTTTTCGCTGCAACCTGCGCTGCACTTACTGCAACTTCCCGAATCTTAAAACGTCTGAGCTCTCAACTGACCAGTGGCTGTCGGTCATCGACCAGCTGGCTGACCTCGGCTGTCGTCGTGTCGGTGTCTCCGGCGGCGAACCGCTGCTGCGCCAGGATATATCGGCAATCATAGCTCGAGTACGGGCGCGGGGGATGTATTGTACATTGACGTCGAATGGATTACTAGTCAGTAAACTGATCGATCGACTAAGCCTGCTCAATGCGCTTACTCTCAGCCTTGATTCTGTAGGACCTGTAAATGACTCGGTGCGGGGTGAAGGAATGTTCGACGCGGTAAAGGAGGCCATTGTGGCTGCCAAAGGAGCTGGCCTTCCAGTCAAGATCAATGCTGTGATGTCCGCAAAGACGGCTCCGATGCTCGATGAGCTGCTTTCGTTCATAGAAAGGTACGATCTTCACCTGACCATAGGCCTCATGCGCTCCGGTGCTCCCGATCTCTGGCGTGATGCTGCCAGCATCAAAGCAGAGGACGACGAAATACGAAAGACAGTCGAACGGATCGCTGGTCAGACAAAAACCAATCCTCGGCTGCTCTTCTCTGAGGCCACCTATCGCTATATCGCTCACTGGGATGATTACTCGATAGATCGTTACGAAGTCGACGAGCTGAAGGCGGATGATCCCATCCTGCGCGATGGTCCTCGGTGCCAGGCTGGGCGCTACTATTTAAACATCATTCCTGACGGCACAGCCAATCCCTGTGTAAGCACTATCGGAAGAATTCCAGGGGGCAATGTCATAAGCGATGGTGTCGAAGGAGCTTGGCGGCAACTGCATAACCACAAGTGTGTTGCCTGTTATTCACCCTGCATGGTTGAGAGAAATTACTTATTTTCCCTTAAGCTCCGGGTCGTTTTGAATTTTATGAAGAGGCATTTGGCGAGATTTTTTTAATCCTAAGGGTAATGATTTCTGCCCGTCGGGGCTTAAGTAGCGGAGCCTAAAGATGCTATGGTTGCTACGTAAAATTAGGATAAAAAGGATATGAATATGAGAGTTGAGAAGGCTTTGCGGTATACAGGTCGGATGTTGAGAAACATTCTGTTCCAAGAGCCTACGCTGGTCTTTGCTAAAATCCATACGACATTTCGCTGCAACCTCCGCTGCACATACTGCAACTTACCGTCTCTCAGAACACCCGAGCTCTCAACCGGCCAATGGCTATCTGTTATCGACCAGCTGGCTGACCTCGGGTGTCGCCGCGTCACCCTGACAGGGGGAGAATCGCTGTTACGCCAGGATCTTCCAGAGCTAATCAGAGGGATTCGCGAGCGGGGAATGTCATGCCTGCTGGTATCCAACGGTGTGCTTGTCAGTAAAATGATCGATCGGTTAAAGCTGCTGAATACGCTCACTCTCAGCCTCGATGCCGTAGGATCTGCCCATGATGCTGTTCGGGGGGAGGGAGTGTTCGAGGCCGTCAAAGAGGCCATCGCGGCTGCCAAAGGGGCTGGTATTCCAGTTAAGATCAACTCCGTGATGTCTGTGAAAACAGCCCCGATGCTTGATGACTTGCTTGAATTCGTGGAGCAGAATAAGATTTACATAACAATAGGCATCCTGCGATCCGAGGAGACTGATCTCTGGGGTCAAGCCGTAACCATTAAAGCCGAAGATGAAGAAATCCGAAGGACACTCAAGCGGCTGGCCAACCTCTCCTGGACAAATAAATGGATACTCTTTTCAGAGACCACATATCGCTATGCCGCCCTGTGGGATGATTTCTTAAAAGACAGGTATGAAACCGGTGATTTACCTGAGGATAATCCTATCCTGAGGGCTGGTCCCCGGTGTCATGCCGGCCGCAATTACATGACCATCCTTCCTGACGGGATGGTTTATCCTTGTATAATGACCGCTCTAAGAATTCCTGGTGGTAATGTTGTCACCGATGGTGTCAAAGAAGCTTGGCGTCAACTCCACCAACATAGGTGTGTCGCTTGCTATATACCCTGTCAAGTCGAGCAGAATTTCTTGTTTTCCCTAAAGCCTCGGGTGGTGAAGAACTTCGTAAAAAAGCATCTGGCCCATTTTCATTAAGGCTGTGGGTGCTGGTACGAGTCCGGCCAGGAGGACAGGCTTTCTCCTTGTCTTTCATCCTTTTCAACAATTTAGGATTAACACCTAGTGCTGCTTTGACAAAGATTTTAGATTTCATTGACTCTATAATTTTCATATGATAGAAGAGAGTTAATTAGAGGGTCTATTAAAATTGATTAAAAAAAATCCTTTTCTCTTTTTTCTACCATTCCTAATTCTCTACATGATTCTTATTATAATTTTAGCCAAAGACGTTTTTCATGGAGACGAACCGCGATATCTTGACTTCGCGGAAAATTTAACCAAAGGATTTTACTCACCACCTCCTCCAGAAATCAACATAAAAAATGGACCTGGCTATCCGATTGTTATAACACCTTTTACCGCCCTCAATTTTCCTCTGATTTATTTTAAGCTTTTGAATGCCGTTTTTCTTTATCTCGCTGTTGTTTTTTTCTACAAAACACTTATCTTTTATACAGAAGAGAAAACAGCTAGATTTTTTGCGATCTTATTTGGATTTTACTTCCCTTTTTTCAAAAATTTACTTTATGTCGTGACAGAAATTTTTAGTGTTTTCCTAGTGACTTTATTCGTGTATTTCTATTGTTCCCTTTTCCGAAAAGAGAATATAAAATTTATTAAAGTCCTTATTCCCTCATTTATTCTAGCTTATCTGGCAATGACTAAGGTTATTTTTGGGTATGTGATATCAGTAGGGATCATTATTTTTATAATCTATTCTTTCATGAACAAAAGTGTAAAAGCCCGTTTTACGGCTTTAATATTCATCCTGGCTTTGTTATTTTGTAGCCCTTATTTGATATATACATATACTTTAACGGGGAAAGTATTTTGTTGGGGAGGAGGCGGAGGGGTATTGTATTGGATGAGTTCTCCATATGAAGGAGAATATGGAGATTGGGCTAGTCGTCGATTGAATAGATCGCCACAACAGAAGAAGAACCATTTTGAATTTTTTGATAGTATTTCAAAATTGAATCCCGTTGAAAGAAATGATGCTGAAATGAAAGAGGCCATAAATAATATAAAGAAACATCCCAAAAAATATTTCGCCAACTGGCTTGCCAATATTGGCAGAATGCTTTTCTCTTATCCTTTTTCTTATACACCACAGTCCCTGAAGACCTATTTCACTATAGTCCCTAATATGTTCATCGTTGTTTTCAGCGTATTATGTTCCTATATCACTGTGATCAATCGCAGGAGAGTTCATCAGGAAGTATTCTTGATATTGATCTTTATTTCAATATATTTATTGGGTAGTTCCCTGCTGAGTGCCGACAGGAGAATGTTTTTCTTAGCTTTGCCGGTGATAGGATTGTGGATCGCTTATATCTTGGATAGTTTTGTTCGAATAAAACTTGACAAAAAGCCGTCAAGAAGCTGCTAGCCTCTCTAATTTACTATCCCCTTTTTCTCTAAAAGAGTGAAAATATTTTTTTTAAAATATTTTTATAATTATTGATAAATAAAAATAATACATCCAGACGAGAGCTTTTTCTTGGTACTCGTATATTTCTCCTTGCGTAAGTTTACTATACGCAAAACATTGCTTAAGAAATATCATGAGTTGTCCGAATTTAGCGGAAACGAAGCATGTTCATGGGCGCCAATATCAAGAGCTTTTCCCTGAGGGATTGATGTGCCGTAGAAATCCTGAGAACCCGGATGAATCCCGAAAAGTCTGAATAAGTCAAGGCCGGAGTTGACAAGAGGTGATTCTGTTTGAAGCCGGTATGCATTCAGCTTATGCAGTCGATCGGCATTCCCCAGAGTAATCCCAACACCTGGCCCGATCAATTTCGGATCAACACTATACCCTAAGCTGGCTCCGTTGAGCCGTTCTTGATGAGCGGCGGACTGCCATTCACTCAGGCTGGAATAGGTTTCATCCTGCCACAAAATTCTAAAGGTGCTTCCACTGGGCCAATAACAATTACCCTGCCACACCATCCCTGTCTGTTCATTTTTTGCTTTTATCAGAGGTAAGCCCTGCGTCGTTACTAAAATGTTATTAAAAAAACGGACATTATCTGTTTCACTCCAGATGCATACAGCCGCAGGCTCCCCTGAGACAGCGGGACTCATAAATATTGTGTTATTATACACATCCACCTTACTGATTCCTGTGCCTCCATTCCAGATAGTGATACCGCCGTATCCATTTTTTCGCCCATTGTTTTGGCTGATGTTATAGCGCACGACGTTGTTATGAAAAGGTGGGGCTTCTTTGAATTGATAAAGACCATACCCGGCACCGTCGTTATCATGGCTGTAGTTATATTGCATAACAGAATTGGTAACACCGCCGTCCAGGTCGAATCCCCCGCCGTCGCGAGTCCTGCTCTTGTTGCTGTAAGACTCGTTATGCTGAATGGTGACATCATTAGCACACCAGGCCCAAATACCAATGGGTCCTTCCCCGGGATGATTGTTCAGTTCCCCGTTGTTGTAGGCCACGCAGCGCTCGATAACAGCGCCATCGACATTGCTGATTACGATGCCATTACCTGAATTTCCTGAACTTCCGATAAGACCTTTGTTGTTATAGGCTTTGCAGTGACCGATGGAGAGATTTTTATGAGACCAGGATTTTCCACTCGTGCTGTCTCCGTAGGTAGCGATCCCAGCACCTCCATTGTCATGGACAATACAATTGGTAATTTGGACATCTTCGAATCCATTTTGAATCTCATCGCCATTCATGGCATCGATAGAAATACCGACATGCTTATAGCCTTTGACTTCCACATTATCTATGCGAATATAGCGGCGTTTCACCTCATTACTATAGTCGGTATACACGTGGATGCCAGTCCCTTCATTGCCTGTCTGGCTGTTTGCCTTCCAATTCCCCTTCACGATCAAATTTTTAATTTCGAAGCCAGCCGTATTAGATAAAATGATACCGCTGCTGCCGCCAGCGTCAATTGTTGCCCGGCGCTTGCCATAGGTAGAGATGACAATTGGATTTAAAGGGCTCCCCAGATCAGCTTCGTCGAATCTCAGAGTGCCTTCAAATGTCTCGCCGCCATGGAATAGGATGTGATCTCCAGGGCCAAAACTCATTTCATTGATCTTGCTGATGGTTCTCCATGGTCTGTTAGAGGAAGTGCCTGAGCTTTGATCGCTTCCAGTGGAGCTTATGTAGTACTTTTCACCAATCCTTTTGATTGGTTGGATGCGGCAGGAGATAATCCCGAATATCACAAGGATCAGGAATCCGTATCTAAACCAAGGTTGGCGTTTTTTAAATCCTGTCCTTAAGCTCATTTCTTGTTTACGGCTTCGCCGGCTCACAAAGTGTTTGTCCTCCTAGCGAATAGGGCGTTTAATAAAATATTCTTTTTTTGTCGGATATTCCTGGATTTTTTTTGTTTACCCGCCGAATCTTTTCCTGCTTCCTGTGATCATTTCTTTTAAACGCCAGAAGAAGCCTATCATACTGAAGATGACCTAATCAATCGTTTGATTGACATAAAATAGTAGCTATGATATATATTTTAATGAAATTACCGGGTTGGAAAAGGAAGTAAAAAATAATCAGAATGGGATACTGCATTAAATCTCCAATAATAAACCATGAGAAGATATTCAATTTATTATTTCTAATAATTCCTGGAGCAAAATATTCATATAGTTTAGCAAAGTTATCATGAAGCATCTGATCATCAGCCGGGAGTATCCACCTTCGCCAGGGGGCGGAATCGGGACTTATGTGCTCCATATGGCTCGACTCCTGGCTGAAAGTGGAGAGACTGTTCACGTGATTGGGCAGCAATGGAAAGGAGCGGAGAAAGAAGTCGAGGCTTTAGACGAAGGAAAGCTTATCATTCACCGCATTCCTTTTGTGGATTGGAAGTCTGCCGTAAGAAAAAAAATACACTCAGGTGTGAAGTCCAAAGAGGCTAAGTATCTTTTTAAATCTGATTTTCCTCCTCAATGTTTTTCTTATCAAGCCAGCCTTCTCGCTGAGAGGCTCATCGAGGAGGAAGGGATTGAGGTCATAGAAGCCCAGGATTTCGAAGCTCCACTTTATTTTTTACAGCTTCGCCGTACTCTAGGTTTGGGGCCGGATAGAAGGCCTCCCTGTATTGTTCATTTGCACTCTCCTATGGAATTCATCGTAAAATTCAATGATTGGGATATTTATAATCCCTATTTTCTTACCGCAAAACGACTCGAGGACTATAGTATTGCTGCGGCCGATGCCCTGATTTGTCCTAGTCAGTATCTTGCTCATCAGGCAGAAAATCATTATGGATTGGCTCATAACAGCATTAAAGTCATAGCTCACCCAATCGGAAACATGAGCCTGATCAGACGGGATAAGGAAACATGGGAACAAGGCAGTGTTTGTTACGTGGGAAGGCTTGAACGTCGGAAAGGGATAATCGAATGGATCAATGCTGCTCTCGAAGTTGCTCCTAGATTTCCCAGTGTGCAATTTGAGTTTATTGGTGAAAACGTTCTTGGGACAGATAAGATGGGTGGTGAAGAGTTTTTGAGACGGATGATTCCAAAGGATATGAAGAGCCGGTTCCATTTTCGAGGCTACCAGGATCGTACTTCTTTATTGGGTTTCTTAGCGAAAGCACGAATAGCAGTCATACCCTCGCGCTGGGAAAATTTTCCGTATACATGTATAGAAGCTATGGGCACTGGCCTCCCAGTAATTGCTTCTCCTCGAGGGGGAATGGTTGAGATGATCGAGGATGGACGAACAGGATGGCTGGCGAAAGACGCCACCAGCAGAGGCCTTGCAGAAGCGCTTGAACGAGCGCTTAAAACGCCGACAGATGAAATAGCTGAGATGGGTCAAAGGGCATCACGAGAAATCAAACGGATATGTGATAACAAAAATAACGTGGGAAAACATCTTCGTTTTCGCGCTCAGATCAAGAAAAAAGGAGCAGAGCGTTCTTCCCATCTGCCTCTGAATTTGCCCTGGGCTGAAGTACCGATTTCCGCTGAGTCATCCCGGAAAAGTCCGAAAATGGAGAAAAAGGACAATCTTGCCATCGTCATCTCCTGTTTCAATGATGGACGTTTTTTGGGGAAATGCTTACAGCGGATAAAGCAACAGATATCAAAGCCCTCAGCAGTGATGATTGTAGATGAAGGGTCGACCAAAAAACAGACACTCAAAGCCTTAGAGCGAGCGTCCAAGGAGGGATGGCAGGTCGTTTATAGAGAGGATAATCAAATGGCCTCAGCAAAAAATATGGCCATCCAAGAAATCATAAAGACAGGAATGAATCCGGTCGGGTTTGCCTTTCTCAGTCCAGAGAATCAGGTTCATCCAGACTTTATATTCGAATGTGTCTTAGTTCTTCAGCGGTGTCCGGAGGTTGGTGTGGTTTCTTGCTGGTCAAAGCATCCGAAGAGCGATACACAGGTGTGGATTAAGCCCTGTCCGAGTTTTCCCTATCAATGGGTGACGAACGAAGCGGTTCCTTTTAGTGCTGTACGTTTAGAAGCATTGGTTGAGGCCGGGCATTTTCGCCCACAAATGAGCCAGGGATACGAGAAATGGGATTTATTCAACGCTGTTATGGCTGCAGGATGGGCAGCCGTGACTTTCCCTGCAATACTGGTTGAGGATTCGGGTTGGAAAAATTCCATGTGGCATGTTATTGATGCTCAGACTTTCGGGGGAATGCGCCGCGAGCTTTTAGCGAGGTTCCCTGAATTGATAAAGCGTGATGCTCAGGATATTATTTTTTTAACGGAATATAACCGCTCGCAGTCAAGATATGGACCGCTATTGATGTCTTTGAAAAGACTTGCAGTAGTCAGCCTGATGCCCAATCTTCCTAAAAGCAAAGTCTTGAGGATACTCGGGAAAATTCTCTATAAATTCTTGAACTACTCTCCTTCGTGGATATCCCATTTTGTATCTAAATTAATCTATAGATTTTAGGAATGTGTTGATTTGAAAATGAATATTTCTATCTCAGCAATCATTTGCACGCATAACCGTCCCGAATATTTAGATAAAGCTATTATAAGTTTGCTAGAGCAGGATTTGCCGAAAAATAAGTATGAAATTTTAGTCGTTGACAACTGCTCTGATGGCTCCACAAAAAAAATCGTAACAAAATACTCTTCTTTTGAGAATATCAGATATCTCTTCGAATCAAATTTAGGTTTATCATATGCCAGGAATACTGGCTATCGAAATGCATACGGGGCATACATAGCGTATCTGGATGATGATGCCATTGCCTCTCCTGATTGGCTGGGAAGGATTTTAGAAGCATTCGAGTCAGTGATCCCCAAGCCGGGATGCGTTGGCGGCAAGACAAGACCTATATGGGAAACGGCTAGACCATCGTGGCTAGCAGATAGTCTTTTACATGGCCTAGGCGTCATAGACTGGTCCGATACTCCCCATTTTTTGGATAATCTTGACAAGGAATGGCTGGTGGGAGCACAGGGTGGGAAAAAGCTTATTGTCGAGCGGTGATGTGTTTCTTGAGAAACAGATCATGAAGAGAGGGTATTCTTGTTATTATCATCCGAAAATTTCTGTCTCTCATCACATCATGAAAAGTCGTGTCAGTCAGTCTTGGTTTAAAAAAAGGTATTACTGGCAGGGGGTTTCGGATGCAGTCATGCAATTCGTTGAAGAAAGACCATCGAAATTAAGGAGACTTCAAATATCTGCCTTTCTCTCGCGTCGTTTGTTCGTATCTCCGAGTAAGGTAATGGCTCTGTTATTCCCAACAAATAACCCTGAAACGTTTACCAAAAAATGCTTGGCCTTAATAGAACTAGGACACATACATCACTTGCTTAGATCGTCAACACTATGAGCACGAATATTTATGTCATCCGTACCCGGCGGCTACATTGGGGAAAATACTCCGGTATCAACCAATTTTTAAAGTACATCGATTATGAAAAGTTTCATGTGGAAGAACACGTAGTCGCCGATGGTGATGATGATTTTCCGATAAAAAATAGAGTTCTAAGGAAATGTTTAAGGTATTTAGTGCAACGAAAAGGTATGGGCTACTATAAACTGAGTGATTTGCGAGCAGAGATTGTGGCGTTTTGGAAGTGCCGGAACAATAAGTTTGATATACTCCATTATATTGATGGCGAACATTCGGCCCAGTATTTACCTCAAGTATTCGGGAAATCGAAGAGATTTTTGACAAAATTCATCGCGACCTATCATCAACCCCCAGAAGTTCTGGGTTCACTCGTCAATAAAAAAGTCCTCTCTAAGCTTGACCATGTTATTGTTGTGTCTCCGATACAGCTGCCTTTCTTTCATGAGCTGTTACCTCGAGAAAGAATTTCCTTGATATTACACGGAATAGATACGGACTTTTTTTGTCCAAACAGTCATCTCAAAGACAGCCACAAATTCAGCTGTATTACAGTCGGACACTGGCTGAGGAATTTTGGCATCTTACGCCAAATAGCTGATATTTTGTCTGGACAGAAGGATATTGAATTTTGTGTTGTTTCTTCGAGATTGACAGGCCCGCAACAGATTAAGTTGGAAGATTTAAAAAACGTCAAATTATACAGAGATAACGTGGATGACAGCAGATTATTGGACCTCTACCGGCAGTCGCATGTTCTGCTGCTGCCCTTGTCTCAAAGCACAGCTAATAATGCGCTTCTGGAAGGGATGGCTTGCGGATTGCCTGCGATAACCAACGATCTCCCGAGCCTGAAGGCGTATCTGTCGGATAAAGAGGCTATCTTTGTGAAGGATAACGACCCTAAACAATTCGCAGACGCGGTATTATATTTAGCTCATCATCCAGAGGTTTTGAAAGGCATGGCAGACCAGGCTCGGAAGAGAGCGGAAGCTTTAGATTGGCGAAATATTGCTCCGAAATATGAGGAGTTGTATTCTAGATATGGTTCCAATAATTAACTTAGAACATCCTCGAAATTTAAAAATGGTGATATTGACTTTGGTATGGACCTTACGAACCTTAAAAGATTTCCGGGGTAAATAAAATTCGAAAAGAAAGAAAATTGTTGTTAGAGATGTTAATCGAAGACAACCCGAAATTTCATCTGCATGGGGGGACTTTGACGAGTTGGGCTGTTCAGCCCGACACTCTTCGCTATCTTTATAGTTTACTGTCACCTGATATGTCCACCCTTGAAACAGGCTGTGGACAGACCACTGTGGTTTTCTTAATCGCAGGAACCAGCCATATTTGTGTTTCTTCTGAGACTGGAGAAGTTGACCGAGTGAAACAGTATTGTCAAAAATTAAACTTAAAGGACACCATAACCTTTCTGACGGAGAGCTCAGATAAAGTTCTTCCCCATAAGGAGAAAATTCCGTCTCAATTTGATTTGGTGTTTATAGACGGAGCCCATGGTTTTCCAGCCCCCATTATTGATTGGTATTATACGGCTCACAGGCTCAAAGTGGGAGGGATTGTTGCTGTGGATGATTATAGAATGCCGTCAGTTAAGATACTGTATAATTTTTTATGCGGTGAGGATGAATGGAAGTTGATAAAAGTCAAACAAAACACAGCCTTTTTCAAAAAATTACGAGAACTTAAACCCATAGTCGATTGGAGTGGACAGAGAATTAACTCCAGTTTTAATGATAATGCTAAAAAAGCAGAGAAATATCCTCTCGTTGCCAAGCTGATGTCATTTCGATGGATCGGGACAATGAGACAAATTATTTCTTTTCTGAAAAGAAAATGACAGTCATCTTAAAAGAAGAACCGCTTTTTTGTTCCAGACCATTTAGATGGTTTGAAGTGACTCAGGTTGGAGGAAGAGGAAATGTGTATATGTGTTGTTCTGCCTGGGTCAGCAAATCCATCGGAAATCTTATGGATCATTCTGTCGCAGATATATGGAATGGTGAAGAGGCTCAGGAAATAAGACGTTCAATCCTTGATGGTACGTTTCGATACTGCAGCTATTCCAGGTGCTCCTTTCTCCAGACAGTATCCGGACCTGTTTCTCGTTTGAAAGATGTCAAAGATGAGGATTTAAAGAAAGTGATCCAGGAGAAACTCACCACTTTGCCTTACGGGCCCAGAGACGTTATCTGTTGTTATGACCTGTCTTGCAACCTCTCATGCCCGTCCTGTCGTACCAATATCATTGTTGAGAGAAGGAGTAAGAAACAGATATTAGAAATTCAAAATAAGCTTAAGACAGAGGCTCTCTCAGATGCAGAATTTTTGCTTATAACGGGATCAGGAGATCCGTTCGGGAGTCCGTTTTTTAGAGAATGGCTGCAGACTATGAGGAAAGAGGACTTTCCCCAGCTTAAATGGATACATCTCCAGACAAACGGACAGCTCTGGACACCAAAAATGTGGTCCACCATAGATTCAGACATACAACAGATTATAAAAAGTGCTGAAGTATCAATTGATGCTGCAACGTCGGAGACATATTCCAAGAATCGAAGAGGAGGGAAGTTCAATCAGCTTCTGCAAAACCTGGCCTTCATAGGTGAACTCCGGAGAGGCGGGCCTCTCAAAACAGTCATGATAAGCATGGTTGTTCAAGAAAACAATTTTATGGAGATGCCGGATTTCATCAGACTCGGTAAACGATTTGATTTTGACACTGTCTACTTCAGCAAATTATTAAATTATGGTGCCTATTCTGAAGAGGAGTATAAAAATCGGGCATTACATTTTCCATCCCATCCCAAACATTCAGCTCTGATTGATTTACTGAAGAACGATATTTTTCTTGATCCAATCGTGAATCTGGGAAATCTAACTGAATTGATTTGATCATGCAGAGAGTTTGGTTTGTGACGGAAAAGCGATATGTCATGTCAGGGAGTCGAAGGTAATGGCTGGAGGATATGCGGAGTATGATTGGGATGTTGTTGATTATAAAGTCTTTTGTCTTGATCCGGAAATAAAGGATAGGCAAACGAACTCAGGATTATTGTTGAGAGGGCCTAGACCCGTCGATCTCGAAGATGGCAGGTATTTTGTCTGTATTGGGGGTGCTCAGACTTTTGGCCGTTTCTGTGAAAAGCCATATCCTGAATTGTTGCAAGAAAAGATCAATAGACAAGGCTTAAACTTCGGGAGGGGGGGAGCCGGCCCGTCGTTTTTCTATAAAAACACCGATAGATTTTATGAATATATCAATAAGTCAAGATTTGCCGTTGTTCAAGTGATGTCAGGAAGATCGGAGAGTAATTCCCTGTTCATCAGTCAGGGATTAGGTATTTATACCAGAATTTCCAACGGCAAATCGATCGTTAGTGATGATGCATTCAAACAATTACTCGAAGAAAATGATACAGGCTATGTTAGCAAAATCGTTTCCGAAACAAGAGATAATTGGGTGATCAATTTTGCTGAACTCTTAAAAAAAATTAGAGTTCCTAAAATATTATTTTGGTTTTCAACGAGGATGCCTGACTACGAGGAAAAATACGATAATGTCCAAGCGTTGTTTGGAGAGTTTCCTCAGTTGGTGAATCTCAACATGATCCGACAAATCAGGAGTTTTTGCCATGAGTATGTTGAGTGTGTATCTAAAAGAGGTCTGCCCCATTGGCTCATCAATAGATTTACAGGTAAACGAACGTCAATATCCGATCCCTGGAGCGGGGCATGGAAGAAGAATTGGTACTATCCATCACCTGAAATGCATGTCGATGCTGCAAACAAACTTGAGAGTCTATGTAAAAAATATATCTGACTAATTTACTTATCAGAGAGGATAGAGCTACTTCAGGTTAAACACATTAGATGCTTTATAATCAGGTAAATAAATACATGAATGACATGATTGTTGATCAGCCCAGGCTAAGAAAGGCTATGTTCAAGAGTAAATTAGAGAATACACAAAGATTCTTTAGATTATATTTAAAGTCTCTTGCTCTTGACTTTGGATTGCTCAAGGGACATCGGCATTATACCAGGTTCATTATCCTTGGGACGGCAAGGACGGGTTCGAATTTTTTGCGGAGTTTACTCAATTCTAACTCCCGAATCCTTGCTTTCGGGGAATTATTCAGATTTTATGATTCTATCGGGTGGGATCTTCCCGATTATGACAGATTTTTTCAATCGAGGACTCTAGTCTCGCTGATGCAAGAGGATCCTGCTCGATTTTTGGAAAAAAGGGTATTCCGTAAATACCCAGCCAATATCTCTGCAGTGGGATTCAAGATTTTTTATTACCATGCCCAAAATGATACGAGAAAAGATGTCTGGAATTTTTTAAGGAACCGGGAAGATATTAAGGTGATTCATCTAAAGAGGAACAATACTCTTAGGTTGATTCTCTCTCTCAGAATAGCGCACGAAACTGACAGATGGACTGATATTGATGGGACTGAAGAAAAAAACCATGTGATTTCAATCAGTTATGAAGATTGTCTCCGAGCCTTTACAGAAAAGCCAAAGAAAGAAAAACAGTTTGATATCGCCTTTCAAAATCATGATAAGATTGATGTCCTCTATGAAGATCTCTCTTATGACTATGAGAAAGAGATGAAACGCATCCAAGACTTTTTGGGCATTCAGTATGAACCTCTAAAGCCTTCTACCTTTAAACAGGCTGTTCTTTCCCTTTCTAAAGCGATCTCGAATTATTTTGAGCTGAAGGATAGATTTAGAGAGACGCCCTGGATAAAATTTTTTGAAGATTAAATCAGGAATAAATCATTTAGTGTAAATGGGCATGGGCGACTGCCATCCAGAAGAAATGACGAGGTTGAGGAACCGATGAAGAGCTTGTTTGTCTTACGAAATCAACGTCGGTTCGTTTATTTAATCGATCTGTTAAGAGAGCTTGTTTTTCGGGATATGAAGCTCAAGTACAAAGACTCTGTTCTGGGAATGGCCTGGTCATTCATCAACCCTCTCTTGTACGTGTTCATTTTCTATGTCATCTTTCAACTCGTTCTATCGTTTGACATAAGTCACTATCCAGTGTTTGTTTTGATCGGAATTTTGACCTATAACTGGTTTCAATTATCACTGATCCAGGCCTCCGGAGTCATCAAGGACAGCCGGGAATTGATTCGACACCCTGGCTTTCCTGTGGCCATCTTGCCGATGACTTCTGTCGTTTCTAATCTCATAAATTATTTGATCGCTGTCCCGATAATAGTCGTTATCGTTTTGATAAGTGGCATAAGATTAATGCCTTCCATTGCCTTTCTCCCTGTATTGATGGGGATTCAATTTTTCTTCATCTTAGGCTTGGCTTATTTGGTGGCTGTGGTGAATGTGTTTTTTCGTGATACCCAACATATCCTGACTGTCCTGTTGTGGTTGTACTTTTTTCTAACCCCGATTTTTTATGACTTGAGCTTGGTCCCCAAACAATATAAATTCCTGTATCTCCTGAGTCCCTTAGCCCATTTAGTTGATGCTTATCGGGCTGTGTTTATAAAGGGCATACTTCCTGATCTGGTACCCTTAATAATTATTCTCATGTCTTCCGTATTAATCCTGGGTTTCAGTTTCAGATTGTATTCGCGAGCTAGCAGCCGATTTGTAGAAGAGGTTTAGATGAGTGATGTCATTGTTGTTGAAGGACTTTGGAAGAAGTTTCTCCGATATCATCATCAGAGAACCAGAGCTATTGCTGAGATTTTCACTCGAGGTTTACAGTGGATAAGGCCTGTGGAACACTTCTGGGCATTACGAGATATTAGTTTTAGAGTAAGTGAAGGACAGACACTCGGCGTAATCGGTCCTAACGGTTCAGGGAAAACCACCCTGCTTCGTCTCGTAGGGGGTGTGCTTCGCCCAGATAAAGGACGAATACATGCACCTGGCCGTATAGGCGCTCTCCTGGAGCTTGGAACGGGATTCCACCTGGATTTAACAGGCAGGGAGAATGTTTTCATAAGTGGTGTGATTTACGGCTTCACGCGCCGTGAAATCACTCAACGGTTCGAATCCATCGTTGCCTTTGCTGGATTAGAAGATTTCATCGACAAGCCACTCCGTTCTTACAGCAGCGGCATGCAGATGCGCCTGGCCTTTTCGGTGGCAGTCCATACAGAGCCGGATATTCTTCTCATCGATGAGGTGCTGGCGGTAGGGGATCTCGCTTTTCAGTATAAATGTTTGGATAGAATCGCAGAATTCAAGAAAAGAGGTTGTGCTCTGATATTTGTCTCTCATGATCTTTCCCAAATCCGTCAGCATTGCGACCATGTCCTTTGGCTCCGTTCTGGATCGGAAGTTGAATTTGGGGATGCAGAAGAAGTTGCCACTCGGTACTTTACAGAGATGTCCGAGGAGACGAGAAAGCGTACCCCGGCAGATAAACTTCCCCGTACCACTTCAAAAGGTGCTGAATTGCGGATTAACGAGAATCGTTTTGGTTCCATGGAAATGGAGATAAAGGATGTCAGATTTTTGGACAGGAATGGATTTCCAACTGAAGAGATACACAGCGGTGATCCCCTTACTGTGGACATAAATTATTGGGCTCCCCAGTCAATAATCTCACCAATCTTTGTTGTCAAAATATGCGATCCAAAAAACAGAGAGTACTTCGATGCGGATACCACGACCTCTGGATTGATCTTGCCGGTTCTGGAAGGCGAAGGAAGCATTTACATACACCTTGATCGGCTTGATCTGAATGGAGGGAGGTACTTTGTTGACGTTGGTGTTTATGATAACGAGGGGAATTATGCCTATGACTATCACTGGCATGTTCACAAGATTTTAATCCACTCACTGGGCCACAATAAAGGTGTCCTTGCTTCGCCTTTTCGATGGGAATTCAGGGGGAAAAGGGTATGAGATTATGACTTCTCTTGTCTGAATCGGGGTAATATCCACATCTTCTGTTAAGCTTTTGAGCTTTATGCAGTTTGCATCAAATCTATCTTTCCCTATGAAGCAGCATCCGTCCTTTCTTCTGAGGACAGAATCGGATGTTTTGTTTTTCTTTCTTCTATGAATAACGGGGTGACTCCTGTATTTAGCAAGATCAAAAATATGGCAAAGAGAGTGCTGGGTGTTAATTCCAAGTGCCCAAACATCACAATATTGTAAATGACAGCAAATAAAATCAAAACAATGGTTAGTACTTGCGGCAGAATGATTAAGAACCTTTTTGTCGAGCTCCCCTGTTTTGGTGTCGACTGAAAAGGTAACTTAATTCTAAAGACAGTTAATATGAAGGCTAGAGTATAAACAGGCCAAGAACTCAAAGCAAGGAATAATCCTCTTAAGCTAAAACCCGTCTTTGATTCTCTGCTTTTATAGACCAATCTGACATAGAAATGAATGACGAAAAAGACAAATAAGAATGGAAAAGAGTGGATTAGATAGCTATTGAAATAAGGATTTATCTCAGTTGAAAGAAGGGCGAATATGGTCATGATAATATGAGCGAATATGATTGACCCTGCCAAGTAATAAGTCATCCTGTTTAAATAGCATACGATGTGATTTAATTTTAATCTCATAAAGAGCTTAGGGAAAATAGTAAACAAAATTTCAAAAATTCCTCTGGCCCATTTCAATTGCTGAACGAAGAATCCCCTCAGATCAAGGGGGACTAATCCAAACGCTAAAGTCTTAGAGACGTATGCGGATTTCCAACCCTTGGCGTGGAGATGAATTGAGGTATTCAGATCTTCTGCCAAACCCGGTTTATAACCACCGATTGAGGTTAAGGCTTTTCTCCGAAAGACAGAGTTGCTTCCAAAAACTACAGCCGAATTACACCCGCTCATGCCCATCATGATCGTGTTAAAGAAGTCATCATGCATGTTATAACACGCGCTGGCTACATAGCTTTCGGAGCGATTGTAGTGATCAAGCTTAACTTGGACGACACCTACATCTGGATTTTCAAAATAACCGAGAACGTTATCGAGAAAATCCGGATTGGGTAAATGGTCCATATCAAAGATCGCTACGATTTCTCCCTCGCTGAATTTTAGAGCATTGTTAATATTTCCTGCTTTATTGTAATGTTTATCTTCTCTGGATATGTAAGTGGCTCCATATTGGGCTGCCAGATTTTTGAGAGATGGATTTTTGCCATCATCGATCAGATACGTCTGGTGAGGATATTTTATATTCTGGATAGCTCCCAAGCTTTTCTCGACCAGTTGATGAGGCTCATCATAGGTGGGAAGAAAAATGTCAACTTCATAAGGCCTCTCTAATTTTTTTGGTTTGGGATATTTTATTCTGGCGTAAATATACCAGACGAAGTAGATCTGAGTAATTATGTAAAATAAGATACCTAAAAATAAAAATATAAAAATCCAATGTGTGATTTTAATAAAATTGAACCACCATAAGAAGTAATACAGAGAACAAATAAAACCGACTGCGATCAGGAGCAGTAAAATGGTTTTGTTTTTTTTGGAGTGGATTGAAGATGTATTCATTTCTTTGCTAAATTGAACGTAGCATTATATCCATTTGAAGTTATCATTGCCATAGTTATCAAGTCATTATCTGGAAAGCAATCATCTTCGAAGATGAATCGAGGGGTGATATTTAACAAGAGGCATGTATGAATTTGACGAATCGTTTTCTGATATTTTATATGTGTAAACTATCTCCCTCAAGCTTTATTTAAAAATATTAGTTATATACATCCTAATTGACCATATCGTTTTGCGTGTGGTATGTTTATTTCGATATTTCAGCAGGGAGAGATTGAGACGAAGGGAAAGGAGCATCTAGCAATAACCTAAAGGATATGTCTATGAATTCCCAACTTACGATGAAGAAATTCATTGCCGTCGTCTTCTTGATTTCTTTGATACTGGGCTTAATATTTGCGATACCAGTTCTACTCAATCCTGAAGGAGCCTATCAGCCTGATTCTTATGGGTATGAAAGTTTGGCTTTTTCTTTGTTAAATACTCAAGAATTTCCATCCCTTGGAAGAACTCCTGTCTATCCGTTCTTCATTTGCATGACTTATGCTGTTTTTGGGCACAAACCGCGAGCCATTGTATGTGTGCAGGTTATCCTGAGCGCGTTGGCAGTCATATTCGTCTGTTTAATAGGGAAAATAATCTGGAATCTCAGAATCGGGATGATCGGTGGACTTGTTTATGCGATAAATCCCCTGCGACTATATTATTCAACTCAAATATTGACGGAAAGTTTTTTTACTTTGTTAATCCTCATTGGTGTGTATTATTTCTTGCTTACTATTAAACAAAAAAGACCTATCTCTATCATTTTATCTGGCTTGTTTTTTGCCTTGGCTGTCTTATGTCGTCCCATCGGAATTCTCCTGCCCATCATCCTTGCTGTATTAATTATCTTCTTTCTTAAGGTGTCTCTCAGGATTAGACTGTTCTATTCAATCACGTTTCTGTTAGTTTATATTTGTTTACTAGTTCCTTGGGCTGTAAGGAATTATTTAGCTTACAATGTATTTACTGTATCTAGTGTTTCTTATTTTATGTTCTTAACTAGCGATGGAACCGCAGTCATTGCTGAGAGAGACCAATTGTCGATAGATGAGAGCATTCAAAAACTAGAAAAAGAAATTAAGAGAGAGAGGCTGAAAAACAATTCTTCCCTAAGGCAAGAAGATGTTGAAAGTATTTATAGTGATAAAAATTTCAGGTATAGCGCCGAATTCAGAAAGTTAGCGATAAAAATCGGCGCGAGAATCATTAAAGAGAATCCTTTATTAATTCTAAAAATACATTTAACAGGAATGATAAAGACACTGGCCCATCCCCCTTTAGGGATTTTTGAATTACAAAGATATTTATACGGTGCTGATTACAGGGGGGGGATTGATAAAATGGATAAAGAAGTCCGTGATAGACTCATTTCAGAAGCCAGAATAAAGGAGCTTTTCAAGATTATCCGACAAAGATTTGGAGGAGTTCCTTTGTCTGTAAAATTCATATGGATTCTTCTCGTATTATTCATGGTTTTTCAATACGTTGCGTTGTTTTTATCTCTAATTTTCTTCATAAAAGAACCAGGGACAAGAAAATACCTAATCCTATTATTGATAATCATAGCTTATTTTGTATTTTTGCCTGGATTTATTGGCTCTAGCAGATTTCGTGTCCCTGTTGAACCTTATTTGTCCATATTATCTGGAATTGGATTAGGAGTAGTCTTAAAAAAACATAAAAAAGCTGAGGCTGTTTAAAAATATACCGCTCATGATCCAGTACGGTTCATTCGATCCGATGAAAGCATAGAACTTCTTTGACTTGCTTCTCCCTCATTAATAGTCAAGACTAATTCCGTAAAGTCATCCAATTCTATCAAGATAATCTTCCTCTGTTTTTCTCTGGGATCCTGCCGTCAGTTGAGTTCTGATTTGAATCCTGGATATTCCGCTGAAATAAAAACCTAGGTTGAACATGCCACCATTTTATCTCATCTTCACTTTTCTGTTTTAGCAGGGCTTTAAGGGAGGCCGCCATTTGAATTATTCTTTTTAATTCATTATTGATAAACTATTAATCTTTTGATTTGTTTAGCGAAAATATAATATTGAGAGATGATAAAGGCCAAAAATACATACGGGAAAAAATACATTGTTAATACAAAAAGAAATACGCAAACTAATAGGGAACAATGCAGAATAAGAGTAGAAGATGCTTAAGGATCCATGACAAATCTTAATAGTCCAATAACCGTAGTTATCCTTGACGGGGGAAGCTGTAACAGTCTTGGCATTCTTCGGTGTTTTGGGGAGAGGAAAATTCCAGTTATACTTCTCTCTTCCTCTGCGAGTAATATTTCGAGATATTCGAGGTATGGCATCAAAGAACTTTTTGGAAAAAATCATGAATATGAGACAAATTTTATCGATGACTTGGTTTACATCTCTAAGAAATATCCAGGAAAGAAACTCCTATTTCCTTCATATGATCAGGCCGCTTTATTTGCTTTTAAAAATAAAGAATTTTTATCGAGATATTTTTTATTTCCTCCAGGAGATTACGAAGTCTTAGAACAGATAATCGATAAGGGCAAATTTTATAAACTTCTTGGTCGACATAATATTGAATTCCCCAAGACATATTATATGGATGAATATAATGAAGATAGCATAATATCTTCCATTGAATATCCTTGTATAATTAAACCGTGTAATTCTTATGCATTCCAGAAAAAGTTCAAAAAGAAGTGCTATAGATGTGAAACTGAAGAATTATTGAGGGAAAGGATTAGGCTTATAAAAAACGAAGACCTCGAATTTATCATTCAAAAACATATAGATAGTGACAATCAGTATATGTTTTATGCGTATTTTGATAAGGCAGCTCAGGTAAAGGGGATTTGTGGTTATAAGAAAATAAGACAAAATCCTCCTGATTATGGAAGTGGATGTTCTTGCCTGACTGAATGGAGAGACGACCTTATTTACCCCATTATCAATTTTCTTGAAGGTATAAGATATAGAGGTATTGCTGAGCCTGAATTTATTAAGGATCGAGACGATGGTCGGTATAAGCTTTTAGAGATAAATGCGAGGAGTAGCACTCAAAATAGGCTTCCGGCATTTTTAGGGCTTGATATTGAATACATGGTCTATTGTGACACTATTGGTAAGAAAATAGAAAAGAGAGAAAATAAGAATGAATCAATAGCCTGGATAGAACTCGATGAGGACATTAAGTCCTACTTTAGATCAAATGGATACAGGAAAAAAGGTATGTCTTTTCATGAATATCTAAGAATTTATAAGTATAAAAAAGTATTCGCAGTTTTTGCCTGGAATGATATTTTTCCATTTATGTCAAGATGTTATCAGTTGATTAGACTGATTATTAAACAAATCATTACGGGACATCCGGTCTATAAAAAATCTGATCCTTCTTGATCTTTCCTGTTTTCCTAGCTTAGGGAACCAGCAAGTTTGTTCAAATCCATTGGACGACACACAAGCTTTGCCCGTTCACTGCATTTTCATGATGATTTGCAGATACTTGTTCTTAATGTAATTTTTTCAAAAATAACATGAATGAATTTTTTGGATAAAAATAATATCTTCATGACAAAAGGCACCACATCATCAGAAGCTAGAGCTGCGAAGCATTTCTTTTGAAAATAGGGTCGAAAATAATCTCTAAGTTTCCAGTTCTCTTGTTTATTATGTAAGAACGTTTCTTTAATATCAGAAAATAAATCAATCCAGTATAAATCTTTCTTGTATCCTTTGATTCCAATCTGTTTGTTTTCCATTAAATCCTTGTATATTAGGTAAGGGAAATTGATTCCAGCTTTCTCATGCAGACCATTAAGGAGGACAGGCCTTCCATTGACCTCGATGAGCTTGTACTCCCCCGTAATATCATCCTTTTTGAACTCGCAATTAACATAACCTTTAAAACCCACCTCTCTAAAGATCCGCTCACTATTTTTTTTATTTCAGGAATCATTTCGACAGTTCTGGCAATCCTTGCCACCCCAAAACTCGGAGGATTCTGTCTTAATTTTTGTCTACACAGACTAGCCAGCATTTCTCCATCCTTACTGATATAGGTTGTAATACTGAATAGCCTGTCATCAGCTCCCTTTATGATCTCTGATATCATAACCCTTACTTCTCTCTTTTGAGTCATATAGAATCGTTCTTTTAATTCTTCAAAATTTTTAATCACAAATAGCTTTTTCTTGAAATGACGAATGAATTTATGAGCATGAAAAGGCTTGAGAAGGCAAGGATATACAAAATCCTTCTTATGCTTTTCAAGAAATTCTTCTGAATCTGGGTAATAAATTTTTGGAACGGGTATTTCAAGTTTCTTGGCAAGAGCATAAGTCTTACTCTTGTCCAGGAACTTTTCCAGCACATTCCATTCAGCAGAGCCAACAACATAGGACTTTGATAAAAGCCCTTTATTCCTAGATAGCAACTCGACAGCATCATCATTATCAGACAGCAATAAGCAGCTATTCCATTCCATTCTTTTTTTCATTAAGAATTTCAAAAACTCATCAGGCCTTGTTTTAGGACTGGGAACCATAACTCTTTCAAGAGCATATTTTGAATAGTGAGTAAAATCATTTTTTTCAAAATAAGCTGATATAACAGGAATCCCTTCTCTACCCAAACATCTGATAATACTGAGCCCTGTTTCACAACAACCAATAATAATGGCTGGTTTCATTTTCTAATCCGCAGAAGGTTATATAAATATAGTCTTTTTTTCAGGTGCCCGCAATTACACAACGGAAATGTTATAGTTAGAAGCAGTAGTTATTTATGTGGCTGTTATCTTTTTCAGTCCTCGATGTTATGATAGTTTTCTATGAATTATGGAATAAGGTTATAGATTTCAGACAACCAATATTGGTATTTTTAAATGGATTATTTATGGAATTTAACCATATAATGGAGCGGGAAGGATCATGGCTGGATTTTGTGGTATTATAGGAAGCCAAGTAAGGTTGGATTTCAATTCACTATCAAATTCAATTGACCTGTTAAATAACCATCATCACCAATCATTTTACGGGAAAGATTATTATTGTGAAGTTTCCTTTCGGGAAATTGATCCACTCAAAGGTGCAAGATTTTATGAAGACGATGAAACTATAGCCTTATTCCATGGTGATTTTATTGATCATGACGAAGTACCGTGGCCCACTATAATTGACAATTATAAGGGGAAGAAATTTTCTTTCTTTTCTTCGTTAAGTGGATTTTTTTCTTTTTGCTTTTTAAATAAAATCAATAGTGCTGTTACTCTTGTTAGTGACAGACGCGCCCAAGATCCTTTATTCTACTATAAAAAAAATAACGAATTCATTTTCTCGACTGATATCTCAACTTTTTGCAGGTTGTTTGAAGCGGAATTTAATGAAGAATGGCTTTATGAATATTATTTTTTTAATTTTCCTGTTTCAGATAATACACCTATCAAAGATGTTTTTCGACTTGGATATGCAGAGGTCCTTCTTTATTCAAAAGATCATTTGAGAATTAAGAAATATGCCGAATTATACAAGCCCAGAGAGCCTTTGACTTCAGGTGCAGAATCTTTAGAACGTGCGAATCGAGTGTTCAAGGACAGAGTCCCCGCGTATTTTAAAGGGGCTGAAAATATTGGATGTGCCTTAACCAGTGGCTGGGATACACGGACAAGCTTGGCTTATGCTCCTGACTTGGAAAAAGTCACAACCTACACGTATGGTATTCCGGGTTGTAAGGATCTCGTGCTTGCTTCAAATTTTGCAAAGAAGATGAAGATAAACAATAAACAGATTCACCTCGATGAAGGTTTTGTCAAGAAAATTCCTTATCACATGCTCAGATCAGTTTATCTTTCATCCGGGATGAATCATGTTGGACGGAGTAGTCTGTCATATACGTATTCCAAACTGCATCAAGATTATGGATTTCCGTTAATTATCTCTGGGATTCAATTCGATCAGATGTTTCGGGGGCATGCCGTTGTCCCCTCGATGGTTTCCTACGGCTTAAGAAACTTGATAGAAAAAAGAAACATTGATTATCAATCAGATGGTTTTAAAAAGTTAGCTGAGTATGAGGCGACTCTATATCGAAAAAATGAGGAACTCGTCTCAAGAATGGGAAATTTTAGCTCAACATACATGCACCTGTTGTTTCACGTCTATGTGAGTGCAAGTACTCTATTTGCAGGAGAAATGAAGATAGCCGATCATTTCTATACATCGCGAGTTCCAGCCTGGGACAATGATATATTGAGTTTAGCATTTAGCATGAAAGAAAGTACCCTATCATTCTCTCAATTTAGTGACCACAAAATAGGGCATTGGCCGGAAATGCTCTTGCAGTCCTATTTACTCAAGAAAGCCAATCCAAAATTTGCGAAAATACCAGTGGGGAATATCACTCCGACCTGGGTTTTGAAAGGAAGAATACCATTTAAAATGAATAATTATTACAATGCGGTGATGAACAGAATGAAATTTCCGGGTCTTAGAAGGATCCCATCGGAGGATAATGAGTATTGGATGAATAATGTTCATAGAGACTTTATAGATAAATTGATATTCTCAAAGACTTCGATGATTAAAGAGTATTTTGATAATGAATATCTAAGTAAATTACAGAAAACGAGGGATAAGCATTTTATAATGAAGATTTTAACTGTGGAAATGACTTTGAGGTTAATAAGAAATAAATGGACGGATGAAAACATAATATGAGGGAAACGGTGGTGAGTTCCAATTTTTCCTAGAGGGACCTGATAGAGAGACAAAGAGACTTGAACGGGTTCTTAAAAAGTTATTATCTGTTAATTAAAGAATTCTTTGGCTAGTCCTCTCCTCAATGTGACCTGGGCCAGTTGGGGACAGGGGTTCCAGTTAATTTCGATTATAACCGGTCCTTCAGGTGTCAGAGCAATATCCCATCCTATCGTTTCACAGCCAGGAAAAAGTAAGGCGTTTTTTTCAACAAGATACAGCGTTTCTTCCCTGAAAGGCAGTTTAAGTCCTTCAAAAGGGACTTTAGTATCCGGATGACAAATCGTTGTTTTTAGAGGATTGGAAAAAGGGAAAACAGCTTCTCTTTTTAATATCCATGTTTCAGTATCAATTTCACAGCTTAATCCACCGGAAGTCGTGTTATCCACATGAGATCCAGCTCTACCCATCCTGATTAAAGTGACAAAGGTCTTGACCTGATTGTCTTTAAATTTTGTCATAATTCTTAGGGAATTTATGGAATCAGGGTTTAAGATGTTTAATTCGTCGACCTGCTTAAGCCCTTCCTGACAAAGGAAATTCATCCTCTCACTCATTTTTTTTATAAAGTCAAAATCAAAAATCAGGCCCTGTTTCTCATCAATAAATTGGTTGTCCTCTCCTTTTCTGAAGGCCATAACATCTTGCCCACCGTAGCCGATATCAGGTTTGACAAATATTTTATTGGTTTTAATGGTCGAGAGAACACTTTTAAACTGCTCTTCTTCGATAATAGAATTATCCTCTGCATAGATTCTTCCCAGCTCAGAATGCAGAAAAGTTCGAGGGTGAGGAATGTTCATTGAATGAAGGAACTTGCTCATGGAAATTTTGCTGCTAATCATATATTTTGCTTTACATGTAATATGCATGTCTCGATATTTTTCATGGGAAAGGACGGGAATAAAATCGGTCACATCGTTAGTTGGATTGAATGATTTTAGCCATAAATTATAGAAAAAGTATACAAATGGAAATTCCTTCCACTTTATCCAGCATCTTAATATGTCGTGAACAAACAGATGAGCTGGTTTTATGTCGCGAATTTTTTGAGGTAATGAACGATGATCAACATCTTTGCATATTAAGTATCTTAGAATTATTTTTATGGTTTTTTTTGAATATTTTAAATACAATTTCAATACTTCTTTTTTTCGAGAAATTCTGGAATGTTCAAAGAAAACAGGGATGTTCCACTGCTGCGTGAATAGACTTTTTTTCATTTTCCTGTTTTTAATTAATCGATGAACTCAGTTTGTTTTCCTTCTTGAGTTTTTGGGATGGATAGTGAACAAATTGGGCTTCTTCCACCACTTGCCTAAAGTCGATGGCTGCTTCGGCCAAAACTTTGAATACAACGTACAACGTTTTGCCTGCGCATTTTTCATTGCTTAATGAAATTATCTCACGTAAAGAGCATTGCTGCGTGCTCAGGATCCTTTTTTTTGGGATGTTGGTTGAGAGCAGTTTTACTAATTCCTCCTTACTTCTCCCCCTCAGGTATTCAGCTTTTGGGGGATGCACAAAAACATAGTCACAGATCGAAGCGACAAGCCTTGATATTTCTTTAAAATAATCTTCTCTCCTGTTTCCAGGCGCAGTCATAACACCCACAACGCTGGTAAATCCCTCATCGCGCTTGATCTTTGTAATGACTTCAATCTCCCTGCGATAGCTCTCTGGATTTTTGCAAAAATTGAGAATAACTCTTTCCCCCTCAAATGTCAGCATACAGAATCTTTCCGGATTGTCACCAGGACTTTGACCATATTGCATTAATGTGTTTAGGACCCTCTCATCCTTCAACGGAAGGAATTTCTTCATGCCCTCCACTGCTGCCAGTGTTGTCATCACATTGGCAATGTTGTAGCCAAGCATTCCCTCAAAGGTTATGGGGAGTTCTATCGCGTTCATGACGAACTCCTCGTGACCGTCGATTTTTTTATATATCCGGTCTTCCTTCAGGAAGACCACATTTTCGAACTTCCTGTGATCATTTTCAATCATAAAATAAATTGGATTCGCCTGGCTTCGATCAACCATAGCCCGCACATACACATCATCGCCGTTCAGAATAAGTGAACCTTGTTTATCAGTGCGGCTCGGGATCGATGATTTTACCTCCGCCATCTCTTCTAAAGTTTCAATCCCATCAAAGCCTAAATGGTCTTCGTATAAATTCGTTACTATGCCCACCTGACATTTCTTGAACCCAATACCGTAATTGATCATCCCGCCTCGCGCTGTTTCCAGGACTAACAGGTCAACATTCGGACACTTTGCAGCCTCGTAGGCACCTCCAGCCAGACTCCAGTCTCCCCTCAAGACCAGAATCCCGTTATGGGTGACTCCCGAAGTCGTGCAGGTTCCAACATTGTAACCAGCATCAAGATAGATCCTCTCTAATAATCGGGCGACTGTTGTTTTGCCATTAGTACCAGTAATAGCAATTATCGGTACTCTTAACCTGGTTATGAATGGCCGGTAAACAAACTTCGTCTTTAAACGAGGGATGAGGTCCCTCATTTTTTTGTTGCGATAGATAAGTTCCCTTATCCTTTCGTTATCCAGGATTAGCTTTCCAATAGCCCTTATAATCATTGTATTCCGGAAGAAAATTCAAAAATGACAACACATTTTATCCATCACAATAAATCTTTTTATGAGCTTGTCTGGCGTTTTGATTTTCACTGTTCAGGGCTGGGCATGATTCGTTCTGCCATGTTAGATGCCTTTCTCCGTTTAATATATCGGACTGATCTGCTCATGATTTCTCCAAGATATCGCCTGTCTAGATCTTTTATAAAAAGTAAAATTGCGTTCCTCCGCTGAGCCTTTTTTAGTGCTTTGAGCATTTTTTGATTGTTCTTCTGTTTCGCCAGCTCTAGGTTTTGATAGAAGTAGGGGCGATGGAGCTTGTTCTCAATTCTTAATCGTTGTATATCGCGAGGGCTCAAATCCTTTGGGAAAGCCGATGATTTCACTCCCAGTATCTTAAGCGTTATCATGGTCCGGATGCATTTCGGACACTTCCCACAGTTTTGATAGGGATTTTCCCAACAGACAAACAGGTTGTTCCTGATGACATCGTTTTCGATTAACAGTTGTGTCTTCTCAGTGCGTTTCAGGTGTGCGCTATCGTGAATGAGTTCAGTGGCCTCGTTTGACCACAATGGATCTGTCAATGGATGAGAGCCATTAGGTTGGAGGTTATTGTACGTCTGACTGGATGGGATATAGGTCTTGGGAAATCCGAGGAGATGAGCGACGCTGACCAGGCAGCTCCCGTAGCGCAGCTGACTGCCTATCTTATTTCGCGCCATAAACGAATTTAAATTTGTGCTGACGGGAATGAGAGTCTTGTTTAATGAGTCTGTAACTCGGCGCCGGCTTGTAATCACCTTCGCAAAGTCCTCCTCTTTCATTTCAAAGTCAAAGCCATTGATGTAAATCAAGTGGGTTATTTCTTCTTTGTGTTTGAGCAGTGTATAAGCTCCATCTACTCCACCCGAGAAAAATGAAGCAACACCTGGATTTTTTGGCTCAGAAACAGACATTTTCCCATGCATCCCAATTTTTTTTAGGACCGGATTCCAGCAATGGTATATCTCCTGAAGGCGCATAATCCCAGTGAAGAGTTTGGATGAGATTGGCCCCCTCGATTCTATTTCTATATCGTCTCCACTCACCATTGCAGGAAATAATCCAGCCGCTATGAACATGTCTCCAGATGGCGAGACTTCATAATCAGAGGGTACACGAAACCAAAGCCGAAAATCATCCATCATGGCTGAAAGCCCAGTGCAGATGTTGCTTTTTGAAATCTGGATATCTGTTATTCGCATTTAAATACTCAAAATTGGGTGATGTTCAAAAAAGATGTGAGGAATCCTCATTTTTGACCCGCTTTCCATTGTGCCTGGCTTAATAAGAGGCTTTTTCTGTAGCTTAAGTATAGAGGGAATGGCTCTTATGTGTCAAGGAGATTTGGAATACAAGACATATGGATTTCAGTTAAGGCCCGGGTCAGTGAATCAGTAATACATGTTTTATCTTATAAATTGTTGTATAATAAAGGCAAAAGCAACACAAACTGTTATGATTTGTATCCCCTCAGTAAATGATTGTTTGTAAGCGGGGAACAGAGGGAGGAGGATCATATGCCTATAATAAAGCGAACTCGGAGAACACTCTTCCGACTGTTTAAATGGTATGAATTTAGCAGGTGGGTGTTCTCTAAAAAACGCAGGCGAACAATGAAATCGATGTCTGTATTTACCTGGCTGAGGCTGCTTTGGAGAGGATTTTTTACCGATAAATACCAAATCTACCAATTAAAAAGGAGAAAATGGAAACTGTTCATGAGCGACAGGCAAATGCTGATATCATCAGGCATAGATGGGAAATACGGGATCGTGCTGCAGGATAAAATCTTGTTTGAGCTTGTGATGAGCCGGTATGTGAAGGTCCCCCAGAACTTTGCCTTGATCCGGGATGGAAAACTGCTCTGGCTTGACAGCCATCCAGTAGAAGGACGCGATCTGATAGGATTGGTGAAACAGCAGGAAAAAGTGATACTAAAACCCAGGGGCAAAGGCGGTGGTGAAGGTGTTCATTTGTTGGAATTCAGAGAAGGCAGTTTTTGGTATGACTTCCAACCGGTCGATGAAGAAACTCTAATTGAGATTTTATTTAAATCGGAAGATGTCATCATCATGGAGTATATCAGACAGGGACAGTTCGCAAACAAGCTGTATCCAAAGACAGTGAACACGATGCGCATCCTGACCATGCTGGACCCTGAATCACAGACTCTGTTTATAGGGGCAGCAATTTTGCGGGTGGGGTGTGCCAGATCCATTCCCAGGGATAATGTTTCTTCTGGTGGAATGTTCTGCGATATAGACCTCAAAACAGGACGGCTGAGCAAAGCAGCAACAGATTTCTTTATGGATAAACCCTTTCGGTGGCTTGACCGGCATCCAGAAACGGACGTGATATTCGAAGAGCAGGTTGTCCCCGATTGGAACGATAAATGCAAAGAAATTGTCGACTTGGCCGGAAAATTTCCAATGATCCCCTACATTGCCTGGGATGTAGCGATCCTGGAGCAAGGTATCTGCGTAATCGAAGGCAACCAGTTTCCCGAAGTGAGCGTCTTTCAAGTCTATCGCCCGCTGCTGGAGGATCATCGGATACGCAAATTCTTTGAACATCATAAGGTGCTGTAGTCATCGAGTGCGGAATTTACCGGGGCCAACACATGATGAGGTGAGGAAAACTAAAGGCTGTTTCTCACTGATCCGGTTTAGGCCCTGCTTGTTCTCTGGGAAAAATTTTCCTAGTGTCTTTGGCCTCTCTATTTGGGGCTGGGCTTGATTCGATAGGGTTTATCCGGTGCATGTCTATGTTTGATAAATCGGATAAACTTTACCACGGCTCCTCTCAGATAACGAGTGTCCAGATCCTTTATCAAGAACAAAATTGTGTTCCTCCGCAGGGCAATTTTTAATGCCTTAACCATCTTTCGATCGTTCTTCTGTTTCGCTAAGTCAAGGATATTTTGGTAGAAAAAGTGGTAGACGTTACTCCCAATTCTCAATTGTTTTACATCGCGGATGCGCAAATCCTTGGGAAATGCTGATGATTTTACCCCCAGAATTTTTAGGGTTATCATAGTCCGAATGCATTTCGGGCACTTTCCGCAGTTTTGATCTGGTTTTTCCCAACAGACAATCAAATTGTCTCTGATTACGGCGTTTTCAGTTAACAGCTGGGTCTTCTCGGTGCGCATCGTATCTGCACCATCGTGAATGACTTCAGTCGCCTCGTTGGACCATAGGGGATCAGTCAAGGGATGAGTACCCTCTGGAGCGAGTGCATTGTAAGTCGTGCCCGACGGAATATAGGCCATGGAAAACCCCAGGA
>SMTZ1_10002633_pt1 | contig 36110 bp, 31 predicted proteins | sample DeeMarSWOR136_30_FD_25667 | JGI IMG/M metagenome (IMG submission 25667)
TGACGATCCATCTCCGAATTCGCATCTTCCTTTACTCCTTTGTCTTCAGGACTGCAACAAGGTCCAGATGATCCAGTCGATGGCGTACGATTAAACCTGATAAAAAAGCTGATACGACCACGACGGTGGCCGCAAGTGAGTAGGTCCCTGGTTCCACAACCACTGGCAACCTGAAAAGATCTGACTCAATGGCCTTGGCTAAATAGATACAGATTCCCTTTCCGATCAGGAATCCCAGCGGGATGGCTGCAAGCGTTAGCAATGCAAGTTCTCCGAGAAAGATATAAGAAATTTCTGCTCGCGTGTAACCCAGTACCCTCAGGCTCGCGAGCTCACGACTCCTCTCGGCTAAAGCGATCCGGGCGCTGTTATAGACCACCCCAAAGGCGATGACGCCCGCGAGCAAAGAAGCCACAAAAGTGAAGAAGAGAAGAAATTCTGCCTGGGTTTCGTAGAAATTCTTTATCTCGTCTTTTCTCACCACCGTACCGACCACCCGGGGCATCTCAATAAGTTCTTCGTATATCTCCTGCTGGTAGAGTGAATCTGTCGTGAGATAAGCCCCTGAGATAGCCTCGCCTTCGCGCATGAGCCGGTTGAGTGCACTCAGATCCATATACGCATTTAAACCAATGTACTGGGGCATGAGGCTGACAACCGGGACCTGGCGGACGGGCCTGCTTCCCTCGAGTATTTCAATCGTCAACCGATCGCCTGGTTTGACGGCAAGAAGGTCACCTAAATAGTCGGTCAGCACCACCCCATCGGGTGGAGGAGAGGTGGGTTTCAGATCCGTATCGAGCAGGACATGGAGGTGGCTCTCGGGCGGAACTCCCTGAATAGAGGTACGGTAACTGCGATGCTGGAATCGAAGTCGTGCCGGGACTGTCCTGAAGGGTTCGGCATGTTGAATCCCTTTCATCCGTTTCAGCTCGAACAAGGCCTTCACGGAAGTGGGCTCAACAAAAGTGACCGCCATGTCCTCCTTCTGCGAAAGTTTAAACTGCACCGCTACCATGAAGTCTACGGCATCATCAAAAAAAGTGCCTGCCATCATGATGGCACATGCCAGTGCGATTCCAGTGACGGACAGAAAAGATTTAATCGGTCGCCGCTCGATATTCCGGACGATGATCTTTGCGGGTTGGGAAAGTAAATGCCATAAGCCTAAGGACTCGACGAACGATTTCCTATACTTCGTTGGCGGTTCCGGTCTCATCGCCTCCGCGGGTGGAAGTTTTGCAGCCTTACGAATGGACAACAAGTTGCCTGCAATGGCGGAGATGGTCACAATGAGTGTCGCTGCGATGGCAACGCTGGGCTGAAGCTTATACATCAGATAGGGAAATCGGTAGAATTCGATATAGAGATTGGCTAGGCTATGACCAAGCCAAGCCCCTACCGTCAACCCTCCGGCTACGCCCAAGAAAACGATTACCATCACCAGCTTGAGATAGTGAATCCCTATATCCCTATTGCTGTAACCAAAAGCCTTCAGCGCTGCGATCTGTTCGCGCTGAGTGCTAATGGTCCTGCTGATGACCACGTTAATCAGAAAGGCAGAAACGGCGATGAAGATGATTGGGAAGATCGTCGCGCTTGTTTCGAGCTGACGAAACTCTTCGGTCAGATAACGGTGGGAGATCTGATCCTTCCGGCCATACGAACCGAGGCCGCCGTATCTTTCTAAAAGTCCATCGAGCTGGATGAGAATATCGTCCAGCTTTGCGCCCGCATCAAGCGTCAACGTCACGTCATTGAATGCGCCTTCCATGTCATAGGCAGTCCCCAGAGCGCGCCGACCCATCCATAGGATGGCGTACCGTTTGTAGTCTGGACTGATGGCTCCTGGCCTCACCTGAAGAACGAATTCAGGCGATAGGGCAATGCCAACAATCGTCAATTTCTTCCATTTGCCGTTAATCACGGCATCCAAGGTATCCCCCGGGTTGAACCCATGAGCTTCGGCAAAGGGTTCGCCGACAACCGCCTCGTTCTCTTTCCAGGGATCCACCAACCTCCCTCTCCGGATGTAAATCCCATTCAGAGGCGATGCCACACTTTCTGGGACAGAAACGATTTTGGCGGTAACGGGTTCAGAGAAGTTCCTGACGTTAAGCTTCACATCCGCCACAACCCTTGTTTCTACCTGGTTTACCCCAGGTATTTCAGCGATGCGATTTTTCAGGCTCTCAGGGGCACGTTTTAAAGAGGCAAAGACCTCAGCAAAACGATAATCCTTATAGAACCTACCCCGCGTGAGATTCAAGGAATTCATTGTGCTGATGAACATTGTAAACGTCGCAACACCGCTCACGATCACAAGCGCAATCGCGGCCACCTGTCCCTTTATCTTCCACAGATCCCGAAAGAGTTTACGATCGAGCACTTTCATCCTATTACCATCGCATTTCCCTCGGCGATTTCTTAGAGGGATTCCGAACGATCCCTGAGATTAGACCATTGCTAAGGCGAATGACGCGGTCTGCCATGCCTGCAATATCTGCATTGTGGGTGATAATAACCGTGGTGGTCCCAAGCTTCCGGTTGACCTGTTCGAGCGCCTCAAGGACCACCACTCCAGTGGTAAAATCAAGGGCTCCCGTTGGTTCGTCGCAGAGCAAGACCTCAGGATTCTTAGCCACGGCACGGGCAATCGCAACACGCTGCTGCTCGCCACCTGAGAGCTGTGCCGGGAAATGGTCAAGTCTTTCACCCAGCCCGACAATCTCGAGTGCGTCCTCAGGTGCCATCGGTTTTTTTGCGATTTCGGTCACCACGGCGACATTCTCAAGGGCCGTGAGACTTGGAATGAGGTTATAGAACTGGAAGACAAATCCAATATGAAAACGCCGGTATTCCGTAAGCTCCTGCTCACTTGCCTGGGTCAGGTTTCTCCCCTGGTAAACCACCTCCCCACTCGTTGCCGTATCCAGCCCGCCGAGGATATTTAGGAGAGTCGATTTCCCACTCCCTGAAGGACCGAGCAACACAACAAGCTCTGCGGAGTAAAGTTCCAGGTTTACACCGCGGAGAGCATGTACCTTTACCTCTCCCATTTTATAGACCTTCGTCAGATCTCTCACTTTGAAAATACTGTTTTCGGCTCCTTCAGCATTTCCAATGTTTTCTTCTTCCATCTCGCTGTCCATCCGTATGCTATGATAAATGATCCAGAACAAAAAATATAGTGACTATCCGATTACCCCCCACCCGCCCCTCCCCCTCAAGGGGGAGGGCAAGCCTGCCGGCAGGCAGGCGGTAGGAAGGGGTGGGGGGGATGTCATTCAGGTTTATGCGTTTGTATTATTAACTTTATCCAGAATCAGTTTTTTGTAAGAGCATCCCCTAGTGGAGGGATAAGGTTTCTTCCAAAATTGGAATTTCGGAAATTTTTTCATCCGTCAGATGGGCTCTGATCACTCCTCGGGGACGGCCGCCTTGCCGTTGAGTCCTGATGACTTCTTTGGGAGTGACGATGAAATCGATTCTGAAATCGTGATCGGTCTCGGGTAAATCCCCTTCGATGATCTGCAGTGGGTGGACAGTGGTGAGAATGACGACATCCTCTTTTACAAACCCGTATTCCCGGCCGATGGCATATTCGAGATCGGAATATCCTCCCCCTTTTCCAACCCGGCTTCCTGTTTGATTGACTGCCACAGATCCTGCAACAATCAGGTCAATGAGCGGTATCTCCTTGGGGTGAACTGGGGTTCCGAATTTGAAGGCTCCTTTAATGGATGAAGCTTCATACAATTTATTAGTAGGAATCTCCGCAGGAGCAAGTTTGACGAAACATTCCTTCTTCCTCAGCCGGGGCACGGCCATATAGATTGTCTTATCGGAAGTTAAGGCCAAATAGCGAACAGGTCTCTGCGGAGCATCGGGATTGGCTTTAATCTGATGGGCTTTCTGCCATTCCGGTAAGGTGACAAGGAGTTTCGCACCCAACTCTGCCCCTTTGAAATTCGGGATGCGACCGCGAGCCCCAGGAAACAGAGTGACGTCTTCCTTTTCGAGGAGGCTCCAGATTCTCTCTCGAATCTCTTTTTTACGCAGGTTAAATTGCCGTTGTTCAACTGGATTTGTTAGGTTCATAGAGCTTGTTGAGTTCATTGGATTTACTGGGTTGACTCAAGACACTCAAGTAACTCAATAAACCCGATAAACAAAATAATTAACCCAAATCTCCCAGTTCATATTGAATAATTCCAACCAATGTGACGGCCGCTGTTTCAGTTCTTAAAATCCTCTGACCCAATTTAATCGGGATAAACCCTCTCTCCTTTGCGATGCTCACTTCTCCCTGGGTAAAACCGCCCTCCGGGCCAACCATCACAAACATCTTTTTTGGAAGATAATCTCTAAGGATTTTTTTCAGGGATTCACCCTCCTTTTCCCAGAGAAGGATTTTTAACCCTTCCCCCGTGCACAACTCCAGGGCCTCCTCAAAGGAACGATAAGCTCCCACCTGTGGAACCTTCGCTCTCCTCGATTGCCGGACCGCCTTGAGGGCAATCTCCTGCCACCGATGCGATTTCTTTTGCTTCGCATCCCTTTCTTCAAGAGAAATCGACCTTGCCGATTTGAAAGGAATGACAATTGTCGCTCCCAGTTCTGTCACCTTCTGGATGATCCATTCCATCCGTTCCTTTTCCGGCAGAGCCTGAAGGAGAATGATCTGCATCGATGATTCCGTTGGGGATCGAAAGGCCTCAAAAATAAGCATCGAGCCCCTCTCCCCTGAAAGGGAGAGGACCCTTCCTCTATAATCTTTCCCTAGAGAATCGGTCACGGTGACAATGCTTCCTACATGGCCCCCCTGAAAAAGAAGGGCCTCCAGAGGAGGCCCTTCGATCACAACTTCTTTGCCTATCTCAACGCCTTGATCAAGAGTGATTCTATCCATTACAACCGGATTTCCCTCTCTTCTTCTTTTTCTCCTCTTTCCCTTCTTCCTCTCCTCCACCCCCTTCGAACTCTTTGATCTTCATCCCCAGTTCTCGAAGCTTACGATCGGCCAGGTCATTCACTGACCCTTCCTTGAAACGTCCACTATCCAACCTTTCACCTGCTTCCACACCGGTGAGAATCTCAATCCCCTGGTCAATGGTCTTCACCGGATAGATATGAAACTTCCCCTCCTTCACGGCTTCGATCACATCCTTTCTCAGCATCAGGTCACCGATATTGAGATGAGGGACCATCACTCCCTGTTTTCCCGTCAATCCTTTTGTCTTACAGACTTCGAAGAAGCCTTCGATCTTCTCATTCACGCCGCCAATCGGCTGAATTTCCCCTTTCTGATTCACGGAACCTGTAACAGCGATGTCCTGCCGTAAGGGAAGTCCAGAGAGGCTCGAAAGGAGAGCATAGAGTTCAGTGGAGGAGGCGCTATCTCCCTCGACGCCGCTGTAGGATTGTTCAAAACAGATGCTCGCGCTCATGGTGATGGGTTTGTCCTGAGCGTATCTATCTCTGAGATATCCTGCAAGAATATAGACCCCCTTGTTATGGATGGGGCCGCTCATCTCTACCTCTCTCTCAATGTTGATGATTCCGCCCTTCCCCATGGAGGTCTTGGCTGTGATCCGGGAGGGTCTACCAAAGGAATGATCGCCGAGACTGTAAACAGAGAGGCCATTGACCTGTCCAACCACCATTCCGTCGGAGTCAATCAGGATGGTGCCATCGTCGATCATTTCCTGAATCTTCTCCTCGATCAGGTTCACCCGATAGATCTTCTTCTCGATCGCCTTATCCACATGCTTCTCACTCACCACCTCGCTTCCCTCTTTCACAGCCCAGTAGTTGGCTTCCCTCAGAAGGTCTGCAATGAGATGGAAACGGGTGGTAAGTTTTTTCTGCCTCCCAGCTATTCTCACCCCATACTCCACCACTGCAGCAACGCCCGAGCGGTCAAAAGGTTTCAATTTCTCCTCATCGCAGATCTTCCGCATGAAGGTACCATACTGATTGATCTTTCCGGCATCCTTGTTCATCACGGAATCAAAATCTGCCTTGATTTTGAAAATCTTTTTAAAATCGTCATCCATATTGTAGAGAATGTAGTAAATCTGGGCATCACCGATCATGATCACCTTCGTATTACACTCGATAGGCTCCGGTTTGAGGGCAGACGTGGAGAAGAAGTAGAAAGGATCGAAGGTCTGAATCTCAATCACCTGATTCTTCAACGTCCTCTTCAAAGCCGGCCAGACCCCGGGTTCGAGAAGGGCGTCCAGCGCATTGAAGATGAGATATCCTCCGTTGGCTCTTAAAAAGGAGCCCGCCTTGATCCGGGAAAAGTCGGTCCTCCACATTCCGGTGCGGTCGACCACTCTTTCGATCGTGCCAAAAAGATTTCGGTAATTAGGGGTCATTTCCACGATGATGGGGGCGCCATTGGTCTCTGAATTGTCCACGAGCACATTGACTTGGTATTCGGTAAAGGTATCGACCGGTTGAGGAAGGGATAGGCCAGGAATGGGGCTTGGGGTTTCTTCCTTCTCTCTAAAACGGCTGAGATTGGATAGAATATCTTCTCGAACTTCATCCAGATAGTGACGAACCCTTTCGTGGTCGAATCTCTCCTTCATATCGGAAATGGAGTCTCTAACCACGGGAGAGACGACCTCGTTGTCCAGTGAGCTCATCTCTTCTTTGATCTCCTTCTCTGACTTCCGGGTCTCTTTGAAGATTATTTCCAATTCATTGATCAAGCCGACCTGCTTCTCTTTAATCTTCTCCAGTTCCTCCCTGGAGAATTTACCCTCCTCTACCATCGTCTCCAATTGCTCAATGTTGACCGGATTTCCTTCAATGACCGGAAAGATCCCGGGGCGGGAATAAGGGCCCATTTGAATCTGAACCAGGGCAAAGCCTTCCTTATTGACTTTCTTCTCAAAGTCCCGGAACATGTCCGCCTGTTTATTCCGATATCTCTCCACCACCTCTTTCTTCTTATTGAGATAGGTCTCATTCTCAAAGACCAGAGGGATCTTTTTCTTCAGTGTTTCGATCAAATTTTCCATCTCTTTCTTGAAGGCACTTCCCTGGCCTGCAGGAAGGTTGAGCATGTGGGGCATGTCGGGATTCTTGAAGTTATTGACATAACACAAATCGTTGGGGATCTTCCCCTTGACATCCATCTCTTCTAAAACACATTTGATGGTTGTGAACCGACCGGTCCCGGCCAATCCAGTCACAAAGATGTTATATCCCAGGCTGTTGATATCGAGCCCTACCCGGATCGCCTCTAGAGCCCTCTCTTGACCGATAATCTCCTCACAGGGTTGGATGGCTTCTGTCGTCTCATAGGGCAATGAATTGGGGTCACATCTCCATCTCAACTGTTCGACCGGAACCTCTTCAAAGGTTTTGCCCGTCATAAATTCCCCCTTCATCGAAATAAGTTATTCAAAAATTCTCTATCAGATTCATATAAAAGTCAACGAAGAATTGAGAAAGGTATGCGTTACAAGTTACGAGTTACGATGAATGAATAACGAAATTAAAACTAAGAAGGAAAGGTTCAAGATTTGAAATTTGGAATCTGAAATTTGAATTTTGATTTTTTTTAGACGCCTTCCTTAGCGAGTTCTTCGATCATTTTTTTGCTTTTTTCTGAGACCCTCTTGGGAACCCTGACGATAACCTTGACCAGTTCATCTCCCCTGCCCTCTTTTTGAAAATGGGGAAGACCTAGCCCTTTCAGCCTCATCTTCGTATGACTCTGTGTCCCGGGAGGAATCTTCACCCTCTTCTTTCCTTCAAGGGTAGGAACTTCGACTGTCGTCCCCAGGACGGCCTCTGAGAAATTGACCTCTTTCTCCACAACGAGATCGTTTCCTTCCCGAGTGAACACGGGATGCTCCCTCACAGAAATTTGAAGGTAGAGATCACCCGAAGGTCCTCCGTTCTTGCCCGCCATCCCTTTCCCAGCCAGCCTCAGTTTTTTCCCCGTGGCAATACCCTTAGGGATTCTCACGGACACTTCCTCGATCCTTCCATTCTTTCGATAGGAAATCCTTCTCTCTCCCCCGGCGGCGGCCTCTTCCAATGAAATGGACAATTCATAAAGGATATCTTCTCCTTTCTGGGGCATCCGACCCATATCCTGGAAACCCCCTTGCCCGGTGAAATAGTCTCCAAAATCGAAACCACCTCTTCCTCCGAACCGGAACTCCCTTTTTCCCCTGCCCCCAAAAAGGCCCGAGAGAATCTCATCGAAATCGAACCCCCGGAAAATATCCTCTTGAGTAAATCGTTGACGAAATCCCTCCGCACCAAACGTATCATATTGCTTCCGTTTCTCCTTATCACTCAAGACGGCATAGGCCTCATTGATCTCCTTGAAGCGTTCCTCGGCTTCCTTTTTGTTAGGATTTCGATCGGGATGGTACTTCATTGCCAGTTTTCGGTAGGCCCGTTTGATCTCCTCATCGCCGGCTTTCTTGCTTACGCCCAAGATATCATAGTAGTCTCTGGTGGCCATTATTCTTGACCCTCAACCCTCTGATCCGTTTCCCGACTAAAGATCTCACGGATCACCTGATTCAGATAGTCTTCCGGATGATCAATGGCCTCCCGGGTGAGGATGAATTCTCTTTGACCAACTCGATCTCGAATCAATTTAAATCCGTGTTCGTAATCCTTCGACAGCCGTGAACAGATCCCAGTCCCCTTTCCATCCTCCTCCAGAGCAATCTCCGTCACTCGATCGATGGCTTCATTGCTAAATCGGAGAGAGATGCCATGCTTACGGTAAAAATCCTTCTCAAAATTTTCTACCATCCGTTGAATTTCGACGACCTCCTCAATCACCGTATTGACATCATACCCTTTCTCAATCATCCGGTTAGCAATGAGGGCGATCCGCTCCTCCAACAGGACGATCCCGTATCGCTTTCTGAACTCCCCCTCTCTTTTCATGATGGACTCTTTCAGAGCTACCTTTTCCCGGGAGTGGAGCCTTTCAAATCTTGCCTGCATCTCCGGGTTCGAAGGATCCTCAAGCAGTCGCTCCAGTTCCCATTCGGGGCTTTCCACCACATTCCGGGTGACCACAAACTGGTGAATCTGAGTGGAGGGAAGTCGCTTTTCGAATTTGAGGAGAACTTTTTCCACTGCGCTGACCAATCCCCTGGCCCCCGTCTTCTCCTCATAGGCCTTTGCGGCGAGTTCATAGAGGGCCTCTTCTTCAAACTGAATATCGATCCCGTAGGATTTAAAGTCCTTTTTCTTTCCAAGAATGATGGGGTTGTTGGGATTCTTCAGGATGGCAAAGAGGTCATCGATCTCCAGTTTCTCAAACACCGCTGTCACCGGAAGCCTTCCTATGAATTCCGATTCAAAGCCGTAGGCGATGAGGTCCTCCGCTTTTGCCTGCTTGAGAGACTCGGCCCGCTCGTCCTTGGACCGGATTTCGGCCCCGAAGCCGATCCCGTCCCGGTTCAGACGCTTCTTCACCATTTCTTCCAGACCATTGAAGGCACCGCTCATGATGAACAGGATATGCTTCGTATTGATCGTCCGCTTCTCCTTCTTCCCCGTCTTCCGATACTGTTCGATAGCCTCCAGCTGGGAGATTGGATCGTGAGGAACTTTGAGGTCCACCTCCGTCTCTTCCATCGGTTTAAGCAATGCCCGCTGGACACCCGTCCTGGAAACATCCGGACCGATGATATTATTGGCCGAAGCGATCTTGTCAATTTCATCTACATAGATAATCCCATACTGGGCCAGTTCAATATCTCCGTTGGCTTCATAGACCAGATCCCGGACGAGATCCTCCACATCCCCTCCCACATAACCTGTTTCACTGAATTTCGTGGCATCCCCTTTCACAAAGGGAACTCCGATTTTTTTAGCAATCAATTTAATTAGATAGGTCTTGCCGACCCCCGTTGGACCAATCATTAGAATATTATTCTTGATATGACCGACCCCTTCGTAGCGATTCCTTCCCTTAGTCAATTCGGTGAACTTAATCCGATTGAAATGGGTACAGATCTTGGTGGCCAGGATCTCTTTCGCCTCATCCTGGCGGATGATATAGTCATTGAGAAAAGCCTCCAATTCCTCAGGTTTTAAATCAAAATTGATCTTCCCTTTTTTCCCCTCGTCGAACTCTTTCTCGTCCTTCGAAACCTCTTCTGCCTGAGCCTTTGGGAAGAGCATGGGGACCACCAGTCGGATTCGGTCTCCATACTTCTTCCCCAGATATTCATTTAGTTCCTTCTCCAGCTCTTTTTGATCTGGCACTTTTGAATCAGAATCTTTCATCGTGCATTTTCTCCCTTAAATTCCATAAGTTTATCATAAATATAACCATTTCGTTTAATTTTTTCAACTATCTCGAAAAAGGCTTTTCTTGATAGGTTTTTAGCCTGTTGAAAAAAAGAAATAGAAGAGGGAGAGGGAATGCTAAACGAACCGGATGGATTTTAGTTGGTCTCCCTTCCATGTAAAACGGCGCCTCTTCCTTCTTCGATAGACCTTCCCTTCCTGAAGGATGGCTCCCACCAATAAAGGAAGGGCGATGGTGGCATCCATATAGACGGCCGCGTAGGAAGATTCTTTCTCTATTTTCCCCCAGGATTTTGCCTCTTCGAACGTGCACCCAGATAGGCCCCCCCATTTCGGGTCGTCGGTAGTGATCTGGAAAGCATATCGATGGCCGCTCTCTTTCTTGAAAAGGAGTTCACTCACCGGCCCCAGCTGTTGAATATAGTTCTTCGGGACCCCTCCTCCAACATAAATCGCTCCGGTTATTGAGGCGCTCTTTTTCAATTGAGCGATCTCGTAATTATCTCGAATTTGATCGACGATGAGCCTGTCTGGGGGATTTTTCTTCCGAGCATGGAGGAAGGTAAGCCCGATGCCGATGGAACTGTCGCCGAGGGCGGGAACGAAGACAGGCACCCCGAACTGAGAGGCGGTCCTGAGGATGGACCTCTCGTCCTTGAGTTGGTTTCCCAAGATCTCCAGATACCGTCTTGAGGAGACGACCCTCTCCTTTAATTCCCTGGGAATCTTTGAAAGGTGGTAAATCACTTGGTTGATTTCATGGTCATCCATCAACGCATCATAAACACGCACGATGCGACGTCTTCGCAGGGCATCATCGTCTCCCTCTTCGGAGCCTACATAATGTCGGTACCCAAAACTTTCAAAGAGGTCGTGGAATATGTTGGCCCCCGTGGAGACGATGACATCGACCAGTCTCATCCGGATCATGTCAGAGATCACCTGGCGCATGCCACCGGGGATCATCGCCCCGGAGAGGCCCAGGAAAACAACGCACTCAGGATCCTCGAGCATCTTTTGGAAGACTTCAAAGCATTTAAAGACATTTCGACTTTGAAAGGAGGTATGCTGGAAGGCTTGCACTAGATCGAAAAGGCTTTGAACTCCTTTGAGGTCTAAATGGCAAACTGTTTTATGAAGAATCTTTGATTTCTCAATCTTTCCCATAACCTAAGGAGGACCAATGTTTGTGCGGAAGGTATCAAATAAAGATCCAGATGTCAAGAAAAATGGTTCTGGCCGAAACTATTTTTTATTCCAAATTCCTTGACAATTGTAATGAAATACGATAATTAGATTGACTTAGAATTGGTTGAGGTAAATATTGCGAAAGGCTGGGTCTTATGAATAAGAATCCGATCCGAATTGGAATTGTAGGTGTTGGAAATTGTGCCAGTTCCCTTCTCCAAGGGATTGAATTTTACAGAGAGAGCAGCCATAAATATCAAACCCTTGTCCCCCTGGGATTGATGCACCTCGAGATCGGAGGGTACAAACCATGGGACATCGAGGTGGGAGCAGCTTTCGATGTGGATCGAAGAAAAGTTGGAAAACCCCTTAAAGAGGCCATTTTCGCCAAGCCCAATTGTACTCGAATCATCTATCCCCACCTGAACGATTCTGCCGTCACCGTCTCCATGGGAGAGGTGTTGGATGGCGTCTCCGAGCATATGATGGATTATCCGGAAGATCGGGCTTTTGTGGTAGCCAATGAAAAACCTTGTAACGTCGAAAAGGTCCTCAGGAATTCGGGTGTGGAGATTCTTCTCAACTACCTTCCCGTGGGTTCGGATCAGGCAACGGCCTTTTATGCAGAGGCCTGTCTCAATACTGGCGTGAGTTTCATCAACTGCATGCCCAGTTTCATCGTCTCCGATACTCAGTGGGCCAAACGGTTTGAATCCAGAGGCATCCCTGCTGTGGGAGATGATGTGAAATCCCAGATGGGTGCCACCATTATCCACCGGGCCTTGGTAAAACTCTTCGAGGACCGGGGGGTGCGTTTGGATCGGACGTACCAGATTAATACCGGCGGGAATACGGACTTCCTCAACATGCTCAACCGAAGCCGTTTAAGAAATAAGCGAATCTCAAAGACCGAAGCCATTCAATCCCTTCTTGAAACGCCTCTGGAACCAGAAAATATTCACATCGGTCCCTCGGACTACGTCCCCTGGCAGAATGACAATAAGGTCTGCTTTCTCCGTATGGAGGGCAGAGGGTTCGGAGAAGTGCCTCTGAACCTTGAATTGAGACTCTCGGTGGAGGACTCTCCCAACAGCGGCGGAATGACCATCGACGCTATTCGGTGCTGCCAGATCGCCCGGGAAAGAGGGATCGGGGGGCCCCTCCTCTCCATCTCCGCCTATGCGATGAAACATCCTCTCATGCAGTTTCCCGACGATCAGGCAAAAATCATGGTGGAAGAATTCATCGTTGGGAAGAGGGAAAGGTAACAAAGATTTCAGATCGCACCTGCCTGCCGGCAGGCAGGGATTGCAGATTTGAAGAAAAGCTCATTCCAGAAAAGAAGAAAGAACCATCTGATTGTCTGTGGCTTTTATCTTCTTGAAATATTCAATCACTCTTCTTAAATCCCGTCCTAAGCTTTGATAGAGCGCTTCAAACTTTTCAAGGCGACAAGAATAGCGGCGGTAGGCTAGGAGGACCGCATTATTCAGGTCCACCTTTTCAACATCTTGATAGCTGGTCGTTTTGAATCGTTCCTTTACTTTTTGAAAACTTGTCTGAATGGATCGGAACAAAGCTTCCCTCCCTCGCAACTTATCCTCTCTCGGAATCTCTTTCGAATAATAGGCGGATAATTGCTGACAGGCTTGATCCGTCCAACGGGAAAAGAGAAGATCGTCCTCCTGACTGACGAGGGCCTCCCTCACCTCCTTCGATCCAGGACCATACCTCTCGGTCAAGAAATCGATGGTTCCCTGATTTCCAACGAAGGTAGCCAGCTGTTCGTTGAAATCGGTCAGATCTTTGAAATAGATGGTCGCATGGGTCATCTCATGGAGGATGATATTGGTCAAGGTACTTTCATTCCACTCCAACATGGAAGAGAAGATGGGATCTTTCAACCATCCGAGTGTGCTGTAGGCAGCCGCCTGCTGGAGAAAGGTATCATATCCCTTCCGTTCGAGAAAGCGCTTCTCTTTCAGGGCCTCTCCCTCAGTGAAAAAACTCTTATACGTGACCTTCCCTACAATAGGAAAGTCCCAGGAATAGAGCTGAAGCCGATCCCTTTCAGAAGCGGTAATCACATTAAGCACGGGTCCTTTCACTTCGAAAAACTTTAGATAGTTTCCCGTTTTTCTCAAACCAAACCGTTCTTCCCCGTACCGTTTCACCTCCTGGATGAAACGTATCTTCTCCTTGGTCAGGGGGCTGGTCTCTTCGTCCTTTAGTAACTCTTCAACAGGGACGCTGTGGAAGCTGATGTAGCCCTGATGCCATCCCAGTCTGGAGAGATAAAGGAGATCTCCGCAGCCTGTGGAAGAAAGGAGGAGAAAGAAGAGGAAAAGAAATGTCTTGAAGGACTTCATCCTGATCTCTTATTAATATATCTGGTGGAGGGAATCAATGGACCCAGTTTTTGAAGAACCCTCTTAAAATCTAAATCGGTTTGAAGTATAATTTTCAAGAAAGGAGGTGATCCAGATGACAATTCTAAGAAAGCTGAAGGACTATTTAGAAAAAAACCAGGTCTCCTATGAAGTGGGCATCCACCAGGAGGTCTTCACCGCTCAAGAGATTGCAGCCGCTCAGCATGTTCCGGGAAGAGAGATGGCCAAGGTGGTCATGGTAAAGGCCGACGGAAAGATGGTGATGCTGGTCCTGGCCGCCAGTTATCGAGTCGAGTTAAGAAAACTAAAGGATGTCCTCGACTGTAAGAAGGTAGGAATGGCAAAGGAAAAGGAATTTCAGGATCTCTTTCCCGACTGTGAGATCGGCGCCATGCCTCCCTTTGGGAACCTTTACAATATGGAGGTCTGGGTGGATAAGATGCTTACGGAAGATGCGTCCATCGTCTTTCAGGCAGGGAACCACATAGAAACCATAAGGATCAAGTACAGCGATTATGTAAGATTAGTCAACCCGAAGGTGGGCGACTTCAGCATTCACCTCTAAAAGAATCAAGGAAAAGTCTAGGTTTGCGCTCACTTCGTTCGCAGGTTTAGGTTAAGGTTCAAATTTTCTTAACCTCAGCCTTAACCTTCTTTTTTCTTCCGTTGTCTTAACCTGAATCTTAACCTTAACCTAATCCTTAACCTTCTTCCTTCCGATATTTCTGTCATACGATCACCAGAAACATCAAACCGAATCCGATCTTATCGTAGAGGGGAATGGGATAGACCAATAACAGCCCTGCCACGATGAGCATGACCCGTTCAGAAGGGGTCGTCTTTTTTAAGAACTAACCTTCCACCCCGCGCTAGGGCAGCGGGCCCCAGGGACTCAGTGATGGTTTTCAGAAGACCGCCATGACAAGTGTAAACCCTGTCACCATAATCGTGACGATAGCAGTACACCTCTCTCATCACCACAACTCTTTCTCAAACATCCGTGAATAAAGATATTGTCCAAGGGACATCGAGTCGATCCTCAATTGAATCCGATCCCCTTTCTCCCCGATTTCACTCAGATAGATCTTCCTCTCCTTCACAATCAATCCCTGGCCTTCGCCCATCCCTCTCCGGATGATGAACACAGCCCCCAATCTCTGGTTCATCGGATGGAACTCCTTCATATCCTGGAATCCATAATACTCCATGACCGCAGGGCTCTTCGTCCTCACCCCTTTAAGAACAATGGCTTCTTTTTCCGCCTGGAATTCCTCAGCCACAGGTTCATTATAGATGGAGTGAATATAGAAGATCGAAAAAGGCTCAGACGCACCAATTCGTATATGGATGGTTTTAGGTCGATCCATGTTCTGCACATAGAGGAGATGGACCTTCGTTAAAAATAAAACCCCTCCTGCCACAATCAAGATTCCTATCAATGTCAGGAGGGGCCAGCTCTTCCGTTTCAATTATTTAACCTTAACGCCTCTCTCTGTGAAAAAACGGATGGCACCAGGATGTAAGGGAATTGGAGAACCTTCCCTTTGGGGGGCCAAGGAAAAAAATCTTGCCATCGTATGGACTGTTGTTAACTCCGTTTGATGGCCAAAGAGGGTCTTTACAATATCGTAAACGAGATCCCCCTTCATCTTCTCATGACATATAAGGAGATTCCATACCACAGCGATCGGAACATCTTCGTCCTGTCCGGGATAGGTTTTGGCAGGGATGATCCCTTTCACATAGAGGGGGCCATATTTTTGTCGCATCTTTGGAATTGCATCCTCATGGCCGATGAGCTTTATCTTGATTCCCGGAGTAGCCCCTAAATCCGTCACGGAAGGCGTAGGAAGGCCACCATCCCAGAAGTATGCGTCGATCTTCCTGTCCTTCAGCGCACCTGCCGATTCCGAAGCGCCCAATCGATCCCTTTTCATGTCTTTATCGGGATCTAATCCATAGGCCTCCAAAACCCTGAGAGCCTTAACCTGGGTTCCACTTCCTGGCGCTCCGGTCGAAACTCTCTTGCCTTTCAGATCGGAGACCTTTTGAATCCCCTGACCTTCCAGGGTTACGATATGCATGTTATTGGGATAGAGAACGGCGATTGTCCTTAGAGGTTCCTTCTTATTAAATTTCCCCTTCCCCTGATAGGCATCCCATCCGACGTCTGCCATGATCAGGGCTAAATTTGCTTTTCCCGCCCCCACCAAGAGGCAGTTGTCAACAGAAGCGGTGGTAACTTCTGCTGTGGCTTCAGCATACGGGATATACTTGGAGAGGACATTAGCCATTCCCGCTCCCATCGGATAGTAGACCCCTCCGGTGCCTCCTGTAACAATGGAGAGGCGCACGGCCGTTTGTGCCCATGCGGCAGAAACCATGAAAGCCATCACCAATATCGTGCCAAAAACAAGTGATCGCCGCATATCATACCCGTTTTTCAAGATAACGTATTACTTCCCTTTTATATTAGGACATTTGAGTTTGTCAATAAGAAGTTTGGATGTATGTCTACAAATGATCTCTACAAAAAATGTGCAAATGATTGCTTCGTAACATAATTATTGACAAAACTTGATGTTTCATATAAAAGCGACAATTGGAGCTTAGGAAAGAGAGTTTTCAGGTGTTGCATTGTTACAATTCTAACGAAAGGAGGGAGTTTGATGAAAAAGAGATACTTCATACCAATGATTTCCTTAATTATTTTGGGTTTAGGACTAGGGTGTACAGGAATGATGTATAAACCCTCAGGTCAAGTCGCTTGCAACACGAAGATAAAATGGGATGTTGCCAAGGAGGCGGATATTACGTTTTTGAAATGTGATATCAAAGAGTATGCGGGATGGAAAAAGTCGGTTTTGCACTTCGAAGTAGGAGTTAAGAACAAATCAGATCAACCCCAGAGATTCCGCGTGCAAATTATCCTGCCTGAGGAGGGGGTTGCCGGTGGTGGGCTGCTACCGACTAAAGGGAAACCTCCTGCGTTAGCTCAGGGAAAGGAAGCAAAAGGGGTCTATCCAATAAACTCAGAGAAGGTTCCGAAAAAGGTCGAAGTCATCGTGAAAAGTATTTCTTTTGAAGAATAAGTAAGAATGAAAAGGAGGCAAAGAACATGAGACCGAAGACTCGAAAATTATTGCTTATTATAATTTTGGGATTTACAGTAACACTTTTGAGCTTTTTCGTAGAACCAAATGAAACAGCGGCCAAAGCCAAGTTTATCTCTGTTGCGACAGGTGGAACCGGGGGGGTCTATTATCCCTATGGGGGCGGCTTAGCTGAGATATGGACCCGGCATGTGCCCGGTGTGCAGGCAGTGGCCGAGGTAACGGGTGCATCCGTGGAGAACACTCGCCTCGTCAATAGAGGTGAAAGTCTCATCGGTGAGATAATGAACGATGTGGCCTATCAAGCCTATTATGCAGAGGAACGATTCAAAGGAAAACCTCAGAAGATCCTTGCCATGTTTCAAATGTACCCTCACCATTATCATGTGGTTGCCTTGAAAGGGTCTGGCGTCAAGACCATTTATGATATTAAAGGCAAACGTGTGTCTGTGGGTGCGCCTGGCAGTGGGACTGAGTTTAAAACGAATTTGGTCTTCAAAGCCTTAGGCATCTCTTATAATGATTTCAAAGTTCATCGCCTTTCTTTCACAGAGAACGCCAACGCACTCAAGGATGGAACGATCGATGTGGGGATATGGGATGTGGCGGCACCCACCTCTTCCGTTATGGATCTCGCGACCACGAGGGATATTGTCCTGATATCTTTCAGCGATGAGGACATAAAGAAAATTGTTGAAAAATACCCATTCTATTCCCCCTTTGTGATGCCCCCGGGAATTTATAAGGGACAAGATTATCCAGTAAAAAACCCCTCGGTCTGGAATACAGTGATTTGCAACCCTGATGTCTCCGAAGACCTCGTCTATAAATTGGTGAAGGCCCTCTTCCAACACAAGGACTATTTGGAAAAGATCCATCCTTTTGCCAAATATACGACGCCCGAAAATGCGATCAATGCATCACCGATCCCCCTCCATCCAGGGGCTATTAAATATTATCGTGAGTTGGGCCTCAAAATTCCCGACCGTTTGTTACCCAAGAAATAATTAAGGAAGGGGAAAATGAGGAGGATGATGTCATCGAGGAGGTTAAAGGGGGAGAGAGATTACAAGCGATTCCGTTAACGTGGCTCGACCATTTCGAGATTTGTTATACCCACTCCGTAGACCAAGAACCCGTTTGTGAGGTTTTCAAAGTAAAATTCGGGAAGGGAATCGTCCTCCATGAAACTTGCTTTCGCATGTTTGGAGCAGGCATGGGACATTGGGAAGGACACGGTTATGTCGTGAGTGAGGCGGGGTGGATAAAGATAAAGGAGATTAATAAAGCGATAGGGAGCTTCCTTTTAAGAATCGGTTCCCCGGGAGTGGATCACGTTCTCTCTGTAAAGGGGAAAAGAATTAACCTGACCGAGCAGGCGGGGGGAAAGCTTGTTGAAGTAAAAATAGAAACCCAGCCTTGGATGCTATCCTTGATAAGAGCGCTGAGGGCAGATCATGACTGAAGAATCCGCAAAATTGAGGGGATTACTTTCTCTTATCGGTTCGGGGATTGCAATCGCCCTTTCGATCTTTCAACTTTATACCGCTGGCTTTGGAGCCCTCACGGCTATGTTTCAGAGGGGCATCCACATCATGTTGATTTTGGCGATCGTCTTCCTTTACTACCCCTCCTCAAAAAGGGCTTCACGAGATAAATTCGATAAATACTTAGCCTTTGATCTGTTTCTTTTTTCTCTCTCTTTTATTGTGGTTTTGTATATCTTGATCTTCTTCGATGAGATCATATGGAGGCAGGGAGAATGGACTGCCCTCGATATCACCTTGGGAATCGTCACCATCCTCCTCGTGATAGAGGCTTCCAGGAGAATCATCGGATTGGTCATGGCGATTATCGGATTGGTCATGGCGATTATATGTTTAGTCTTTATTATGTATGCTTATCTAGGCCCATATATGCCAGGTCTTCTGGCACATAAGGGCTATAATACCTACCGCATCGTTGGACAATTGTACTTAACCACGGAAGGAATCTTTGGCCTTCCTCTTGGTGTGGCTGCGACTTTTGTATTTATCTTCGTCCTTTTTGGCTCTTTCCTTGAAGGGACAGGAGGTGGCAATTTCTTCACAGAATTGGCTTATGCCCTTACCGGTCGTATGGTTGGGGGGCCTGCTAAAACAGCCGTGATCGCCAGCGGATTTATGGGATCGGTTTCAGGAAGCGCTGAAATCATGCCTCCCATTATGGGAGCTGGCGCATTCTTAATGGCAGAGTTTACCAATACGGCTTACTTAAATATCGTTAAAATTGCGATCATTCCTGCCATCATGTATTATTTCGCCACTTATTGCTTTGTTCATTTCCGAGCGAAAAAGATGGGGATAAAACCCCTTGAGGCAAAAGATATTCCAAGGTTGCTGAACGTCATCAAAAAAGGATTCCACTTTTTGATTCCCATCGGGGTCCTTATTTACTTTCTTATCGCCAATTACAGTCCTATGATGGTAGGATTCGCCGGTGTCATCTCGGTTTTAGGGGTATGTATGATTCGAAAGGAGACAAGAATAGGTTTTCGGCAGCTCCTGAAACTGCTTGAAAGGGGAACACAGAATGCGGCGATGGTCTCAGCCGCTTGTGCCGCTGCGGGGATCATTGTAGGGATAGTAACCCTTACGGGCCTGGGATTAAAATTTTCAAGCATTGTACTCTCCTTCTCAGGCGGAATAAAATTCATCGCCATTCTTCTTGTTGGAATTGCTGCCTTGTTTCTCGGTATGGGGCTTCCGGTCACCGCTTCCTATATTGTCTTAGTGATTCTCGCGGGGCCAGCCCTCATGGAGCTTGGAATGTGGATTCTTGCAGCACACATGATCGTATTTTGGTATAGCCAGACCTCAAATGTCACCCCACCGGTGGCGCTCGCAGCTTTTGCTGGTGCTGGTGTCGCGGGAGCAGACCCGATGAAGACTGGGTTCGCAAGTTGCCGAGTCGCTATTGGTCTTTACATTATCCCTATATTAATGGCCTACAGACCTCTGCTTTTGAACGGCCCCTTACCCCAGGTAATCATTGCCGTCATGAGCGGGACCCTGGGCCTCTTAGCCCTGTCTTCTGTAACGACTGGGTATCTGTTCAAAGACAACAACATTGTCGATGAGATTTTATTGGGAATTGCCGCTCTGGGGCTTTTCCTTCCTCACTTGGGAGCAAATGTGATAGGATTTTTTATCCTCGTGGGTGCATTCATTCTTCAGAAGAGGAGCAAACGTGGAAGGCATCCTTAAATGAACATAGCGATTCATGCAAGGAAGGATCTGGTCTTGGATTCCAAACTTATTTAATCTTAAGCCCTTTCTCAGTGAAGTATCGAATGGCCCCCGGATGATATAGAATGGGAGAACCACCCGCTGCTTGAGGTTCCAAACCCAAGTATCTTGCCTCTTTCCGGACTTTCACCAATTCTGGTTTATGATCAAATAGAGCCTTCACGATATCATAAGCCGAATCCCCTTTCATTTTCTCATTGCAAACCAAGAGATTCCAAACCACTGCAATCGGGACATCCACATCTTGTCCAGGATACGTTTTAGCAGGAATGACCCCTTTCACGTAGATCGGTCCATACTTTTCTCTCATCTTAGGAATTGCATCTTCATGCCCGATGAGTTTAATGTTTATCCCGGGGGTGACTCCCAAGTCTGTCACAGATGCGGTAGGAAGGCCTCCATCCCAAAAGTAGGCATCCATCTTTCCATCCCTTAAAGCAGCCGCCGACTCAGACGGCCCCAATCTCTCTCTCTCAACGTCTTTATTTGGATTCAATCCATACGCCTCCAGAATCCTCAGACTCTTCGCTTCAGTTCCACTTCCTGGCGCTCCGGTCGAAATTCTCTTGCCTTTCAGATCCGTCACCTTTTCAATGCCTGTGCCATCGATGGTCACAATGTGCATATGATTAGGATAAAGAACGGCCACGGTTCTCAATGGAATTTTTTCCCTGAATCGTCCTGTCCCTTGAAACGCATCCCATCCGATATCTGCCCTGACAAGGGCCAAGTCTGCTTTTCGCGCATTTACAATGAGGCAATTGCTTACCATACCCTCTGTCTCTTCTGCTTTAATACCCGCATAGGGAATGTATTGAGATAAAATATCAGCTATTACTCGGCCCAATGAGTAATAGACTCCTCCCGTCCCCCCTGTAGCAATGGACAACTGAACTTCCTTCTGAGCCCATGCTGGGGAAATAGTCAAGGTAACAATTATCATGACTTGCAATAGCAAAAGTTTGTTCATCGACCTCTGATTTATTTTATCAGGTGATGCTCACTGTCTGTCGCCTGGCGGCCCATTTTTGAGCAAAATATATAGAAGCGAAAACCAAAAAACCCAAGATCCTATAAGTCATGTTTGGCCAGAGCAGCCCTAAAGTTGACAATCCTACTAAACCTCTCTCCCAAAAGTGGAGTCTGCGAAGCAAGTATCCTTCCGCTGTAGCAGTGAAACCGAAAAGTCCCAAGGTCGCACTGACGGCAGTAATCAGAACCTCATGCACTGGACCCTCGAAGAGTAATGGCGTGTATGCAAATAGAAGAGGGATGATATAGAGTCCCTTGGCCAGACGCCATGCGGCAAGCCCAGTTTCCATTGGCTTCGATCCTGCAATCCCTGCCGCCGAGTAGGCGGCTAGACACACCGGGGGCGTCACATTGGCATCCTGGCTGTACCAAAAAATGATCATGTGGGCCGCAAGCAATGAAATTCCCAATTCCTTCAAAGCAGGAGCTGCGAGCACGGCCAAAAAGATATAGGAGGCCGTCACAGGCAACCCCATGCCTAAGACGAGGGAGGCCAACATCACCAAGACAATGGCCCAAAAGAGATGACCTCCAGAAAGATCGATCACGACTCCAGAGAAGGTCACGCCTACACCTGTGATCCCCACAATCCCGATGACGATCCCGGCACAGATGAGAATGGCGGCCGTCGAGACACTATTTCTTGCCCCTATGTAGAGGGCATCCAAAATATCTTTCACCCCCATGCGAGTTTCTTTCCGAACCCAGCTCACCACGACGATGCAAAGAATTGCCACACAGGCCGCATAGGTTGGAGTAAACCCTCTGATCAGGAGAACGACCAACAAGACCACAGGAATGAGAAAGACCGCCCCCTCTTTCAATACCGTTTTAACCCTTGGAATTTCTTCGTCGGTCTCTGGCTTTATCCCTCTTTTCAGGGCACGGATATGAACAAAAAAACCGACCGAGAGGAAATACATCACCGCTGGAATAGCGCTGACAGCGATGATATGGAGATAAGAAATTCCAGTCCACTGCGCCATGATAAAAGCTCCAGCACCCATCACAGGGGGCATCAATTGACCTCCTGTCGACGCTGCCGCTTCTACACCCGCAGCGAAGGCGGGTTGATAACCCATCCGCTTCATCATCGGGATTGTAAAGGAACCTGTCGCAACGGTATTCGCAACGGCACTCCCTGAAACGGATCCCATAAATCCACTGGAAATGACGGCAATCTTAGCAGGGCCGGCAGTTCGACGGCCAGTAAGGGCCCGAGCCAGTTTGATAATGAAGTCTCCAGCCCCTGATTTGAGCAGAAAGGCTCCGAAGAGGATAAAAAGATAGACATAGGTAGAAGAGACTGTGCAGACGATGCCGAATATTCCCTCATCGGTCAAATACATGCGGTAGAGCAATCTTCCTAGACTGATGCCTCTATGATGAAAGACGCCAGGGATATATTTGCCGAGAAAAAGGGCATAGGCAAGGAAGATGATAGAGAGGACGGGTATGATCCACCCTGCAGCCCGGTAGGTCCCCAGGAGAAGAATGATGATAGCGATAGCCGCAAAAATATAATCCCTCATGATTGGTACAGACCCCCTGTCCAGGTGAAGCTCTTCTTCGAACAGGAGGATATAGATGGCGACCGTACAGGCTAACAAGGCGAGGAAGACATCAAAAGCAAACCCCTTTTGAGGCTTTTTCTTGAATGTGGGATAGAATAAAAAGGCCAAGGTCAGGATGAAGCCGAGGTGAACCGCATTACGGTAAATCCCCGGCATGACCCCGATGGTGTTCACCCAGATGTGAAAAAGGGAGGCGATAATTCCTATGATATACACGACCCCGTACCACTTTCCGGAAAGCTCTCGAAAGGAAGTGGTAACTTCACCTCTATCCTCTAGACCCTTGATCGCCTCTTTCTTCTCCTCTTTTCCCATGCCATTCTCCTCGCTCACTCCCCAGAAAGAAAAAGGGGCATGGTAAAGCCATGCCCCGCATTCTCCCTTAATCTCCTTCAGGCGGAACCAAGTTCTTTGGTATTGTCAATCCCCTCTCCTTATAATATCGATAAGCTCCCGGATGCAGAGGAGCGGGTAAGCCGCTGAGCGCATCCTCAAGTTTTATGTAAGTTCCCATTTTATGGACAGCCTTCATATAATCAGGATTCTCAAAAAGAGTTTTTGTAAGGAGAAAGATAACGTCCTTATCCATATCTGCCCTTACCCCAAGGAAATTTGGTTGGGCGATGGTCCGAACTTCTTTGGCCTGTCCTGGATAGGTATTGGCCGGAATGATGTAACGGAAACCAGGATAAGCTGTCTTATCATTAATGGCATTTAGTTGCTCATCGGTGAATTCAAGAATCGCTGCTTCCATTCCTGGTGCAGCAAAGACATCTGTGACTGCGGCCACGGGTGGACCCGCACAGAGGTTGGCCCCATCAATTTTTCTATCCTTCATCGCAGTGGCTGACCCAAAATAATCCAGATATTCACCCTTCACATCCTCCCTCTTCATTCCCAGACCTTCCATGATGGTTAGCCCGGACCGCTCCGTTCCGCTCCCGGCTCTACCGATGGAAAACCGAAGGCCTTTGATGTCGGATACACTGCCCGTTTTCACTTTACTCTTAATAATCACAAAATGCTCCACATTGGGCCAGAGCATGCTAATCGTGCGCAACTCCTTATAGGGCTTATCCTTGTAAATCCCGATGCCATTCCAAGCCATCTTACCGAAAAGCCCTTGCAAGATCGCAAGATCCACCTCCTTACCCTTCATCATGTTGATATTCTCTCCCGATCCAGCAGAGGTAATGGCCGAGACTTGAATATTCTCCTTTGAAGCCAATTTAATGCTCCAGAGGGATGCCATACCCACACCGATGGGATAGTAGGTTCCACCAGTCGTTGCTGTGGCGACGACCAGTGAGACTGGCTTCCTCTTCTGCTGAGCGGTCACCTCTATTCCCAAGAAAAAGAGTGAAAAGCCAACGGCCAGCAAAACGATTGACGCTAAGAATACCATTCCTTTTTTCTTAAACATAAGAAATGTCCTCCTTCCTCTTAAGAAATAAAAACAAAATTTTCTTAACTTCCCAAAATCTCTCATCATCACCCCCTTTCTTAGAAAATGGATTGCTTAAGCGGAGCGAAATTGCCTCAAAGGAGACCATGGGCTCCTGTTCGAATCTAACTCAAAGTTTTACCATCATACCAGAATATGATAGATTTTTGTAATAAAAAAACAGCCTTAGGCTAAAGGGAGTCTGCCTTACCTGCCTGATTTTTAACTGGGAGTCTAGAGGAAGTTTCTAGACTTCCGTTCTAAATCTCGGGAAGATAACCTTGTAGAAAGCTGCAACGCGCAGAGGACTGTGAGTAGAAAGTTTAGATTTATTACTTTGTGCTACGTTCCGAACGATAAGAGGTTCGACGGCTGCGCATATTAGTAGATGGGGTGCTTCGGTTTCATGCCTGCCTTTTTATCCTCATAACGGGCCAGCAGGTAAAGGACATCGGAGAGGCGGTTGAGATATTCAAGAATTCTTGGATGGGTAAGCATCCCCTTCGACTTCATCTCAGCCACTCTACGCTCTGCCCTTCTCGAAACGGCTCGGGCTACATCCAGAATGCTGGAGATAAAGGTCTCTCCGTAGATGATGAATTTCGGCTCCAGATTGAGAGACGCTTCAAAATCGGTGGAGAGGCTAGTCAACCAATCCACTTCCTTCTGGGTGATCTCTCTCTTGAGCAGTCTCCTGTCCTTCCCTGATAGGGCAAGTTCAGAACCAATGAGATAAAGGTGGTTCTGAATGGCCAGTAAAGTCTCTTTTACCCTTCGATCCTTCGAGACAGCCCTGGCCATTCCCAAAAAGGAGTTCAGTTCATCCAGGGTCCCATAGGCCTCTCTCCTTTTTTCGTGGTGATGGGCATAACCTTAACACATGATTATCAGGGTATCAGGTGGCGGGTATCAGGCTATCAGGTCATCAGGGCTATAAAAGTTTCCCTTTGTTCCCGTTCCTGATATCCTGGTGCCCTGGTATCCTGCATCCTGATTTTCTGGTACGCTGATATACTGCAGTAATCTGTTTAGGATTTATTGACTATCTGCCAATTTCACAGGACGATGGGTGATCTGAAGTTCTCCTTTGACCAGGCGATAACAGGTGTTCTTCATCCAGTTTGTGTCATCCTGATCAGGAAAATCCTTACGGAAGAAACTTCCCCGGCTCTCCTTTCTAAGTAGACTTCCCTGCAAAATAGCTCGAAGGGTGAGCGTGACATTGTCTAAATCCCTCTTTTTAAAAAGATCCTTCAGAGTGGCGGGGAAAACCTTCTCAATCCTTTTCTCCAAGGAAACCAGTTGAGCCAAGCCCTCTTCCATCGAACACCCTTCTCGAGAAGGCCCGGCATATTTCCAGGCCAAATTCCTTAAACTCTTCAAGAGATCTCCCGGGGGATCAAAGGCCCCTCTCTTTCGCTTCAAGTAATTCCCTGCCCTTCTCTCCCACCGTTTCAAGGAGGTTTCGGAGAGGAGATGGGACAGATCCTGCCCGCCACCTTTTTGAAGGATCTCTTCAGCAGCCGATCTTCCTGCCATCGATCCAAAAATAGCACACTCGGTCAGGGCATTTCCACCCAGCCGATTAGCCCCGTGGACTCCCCACGTGACCTCTCCGGCGGCAAAGAGTCCGGAAAGAGCGGTTCTCCCATTTTCGTCGATCTCAATTCCTCCCATAAAGAAATGGACAGCGGGAGCAACCAGAAAGGGCCGATCCTTGAAAGGAAATTTTGACTTCTTGAGGAAATTGAGGGGGTACTGTTCCCACTTCTCAGGGGACACCTGGGTAAGATCAAAATAGACATCTCCTTCTCGAGAGGCCTGATGAAGGGCAAGAGAGACCCGATCTCTTTCTGTAACGACGGCTCGATTGAGATCCCTTCCGATGCTAAGTTTCTCAAAGAGATCCTCCCCTCTCTCATTAAATAATCGGACCTCCTTGGGATAGGAGGGCAGGAGAATGAAAGTAGACAGCCTCGGCTCGGCTAATACAAAGGGATAGGATTGGACGAACTCTAAATCGAAAAGAGGTAGGCCGGCTCGAAGGGCTAAGGCATATCCATCTCCGAGGATGCTTCTTTGATTGTCATTTCTGCTATAAATAGCCCCCGCTCCTCCCGCTGCCAAAAGGGTGGCTCTCGTCTGAATCAGACAGGGCTTTCCATTCCTTAAGAAACCAAAGGCTCCCCGGACCTCTCCCTCCTCGACGATCAGATCGAAGATGACCAGTCCCGGGAGGAACTGGACGGAACTTCTCTTCAATCTCTCGACCAGGGGTCTGACGAGAAGCACACCGGCCAGCTGGGAAGCACCTTCCGGCCGATCCGTAATATATCCCACCCCTCTCTCTACTAATGGGACACCCTCCTGTCTCAATCCGTCGATGGCCTCGGGCCCCTTTTCAGTCAGTGTCCTGACCAGTCGGATCTCATTCAACCCCTTCCCAGCCTCTAAGGTCTGCTTCAAATGTTCCTCTTTAGAAAAATGGGTGTTGGCTGCTGTGAAAGCTCCATTCGCCATGGCGGAATTGGTTCCCATTCCAATGGTGAATTTCCCGACCAGGAGGACCTTCAGCCCCTTTTTCTCAGCCTCTAATGCAGAGACCATCCCGGCTAAACCGCTGCCGATGACGAGGATATCGGCGGTGAGGGTTTCCATCATCTGCCTCTCTCTTTTATTCTGTTTTGAATCGCTTGATTTGGTAGATCGTAGATCACAGGGTTTTTGATATCCGGACAAGGATGGGTAGCTACCTCCTCTTCTTCCACCCAGGGGTAGCTCGCCCCGTAAAGGAATCCATGAATCTTATACATCATGCTGCAGAGGGAGTGCCAGCAGATCCTTCCTTCGATACCTTCCCCATCGAACTCCACCCGGTCTCCCACCTGATGGCCGAAGCTGCACTCTCCCTTTTGTTCAAGAACTTTCACTTGGACTCGATAAGGAGCTTTCATCTTCTCACCCCGCATTTCAGCCCTTCGATCCCTGAAAGGGTCTATAGAGGTTGGATGGAATCTTCATCAGATGAAAAAAACGTTGCGCTGGTGTTGAGAGTCTAGGCCCTTTTCCTGGCCTTCATCGGTGTTTCGCAGCAGACGATATCGCACATGTCAACGCACCCGCAGACCTCATCCACTCTTACAGCAAGTCCGCAGACGCTACATTTATAAACGTCACCCTTCTTCACGCCCTTCTTCGCCACTGCCTTCGAACCTTTCTTCTTCCCCTTCTTCTGTGCCATGACGAACTCCTTTCTTTATTGATCAGAGGCTAACCCTTCCCCTCTTCTAAATGCAATCAAAAGCTTTTGCCTCTCTTATCCAAAACTCGTTGCATTGATGAGTGCCTCCTCCATCTGGCGCAAAACTGAAAAATGGACCGATTCCTCCTGTGCCAGCTGGTCGTAAAAGGCCCTCTCGACCTCACTGTTCGCCTCCTGGGCTAAAAGCTTATAGAAGTCGTGCCCCTTGATCTCGAGCTGAAGAGCCAACCGGACCGCTTCCAGCTCTCCTGTTTTCATTAGGATTTTCGGGTCCATCTCTCTTTTCGCCTGCTGGAAGACATTCTCAAGGTGGCTTTTTTCAGAAATGGGAGAGAGAAAAACTTCGTTCTCAGAAGAGAGACACCGCCGATGGACCTCCTTGACTTTCTGGATATGGCCCAGCTCTTCCTCGGCAAGCACTTTGAAGATCGATTGGGCTAGGTAAGTCTCCGCCTTTTCAGCCGCCTGGAGGAAGAATTCCCGACCGTCGACTTCAAATCGAATGGCCTCTTCCAAAGCCTTTTGAATCTTGCTTTTTTCGGTCATCTTCAACCCTTCTCAACCGATTCCAGTTCAAATTTGACATCCCCGACGGGAAGATCCAGTTCGATTAACAGGGGAGTCCTTTCCCCATCTTCCGTGTACCAGATCCGAATGATCCCTTCCTTATCCCCAAAGCTGGAGAAGGAGGTCGTGGATTCCAGACGGACGGCTTCGACTTCTCCATACTTTCTTGATTTTATCTTCTCCCTTTTCGAATGAAAAACCATCTCCCTTACCTTCACCCCATCGTAAATGGACATTCGAATGTCCTGGCCTGGACGAAGCTCTTCCTTCAAGTAACATCGGGCAAACATGGAGAGGGGATCATAGGTGGAGGGGGGAAGGAACATCTCTTCCCTCTCTCCTTTCTCCTTCTTTTCAACCACCACCTTTTGGTGGAGAGGATCGAAGAAGAGGGTATGGAGATAGTTTTTATTTTCGATCAGAAGCCCCCCCTGATCGACTTCCTTGACATATCGCAACGGAGAGAGGGTGTCCCTCTCCATGATGGAGGTAAAGCGATTGTTCATCCGAAAGAGCGGCCCCAGATATTGGAGAGAGTGGAAGGAGGCATGGATCTGAAGGAGAGACTTTCCCTGGTCAGAGGAGCCATTTTCCATCTGAATGGTCCCTTTGAAAATAGGAACACCGAACTTCGTGGCCGTATAGACGAAAACTTTTTTCTGCCCGGAAGGGAATTCGGAAAGCTGGTTCTGTCCGCCGCTATCCGCTGAGGATCCAAGAAGGAGGAAGAGTCCAAGAATAAAAATGATTACGATCCACGCCCTCATTCTTCAATCCGTCCTTTTCAGTTTCGCTATGCGCTATGCCCCATGCTCTATGCCATCTTACCCACAGTCCGAATAACCGCAGAGACACTTCACACAGCCCTCTTCAAAGATGAGGGGGCCTCCACACTCGGGGCAGGCACCTCTGAGAAAGATGGAAAAGGAGGTATCCCGAGGGATCTGTTCCTGTCTCTCCGGCAGCAGGGCGCGGATTTCCCCGACGGCTGCGAGATCCGTTCTCGGTTTTTGTCCCTTCTCATCAAGATGCCATTCAATCGCCTTGGCCACCGCATCGGAGCAGGAGAGGATCTTTCCCTCTCGATACCAGACAGGTGTGTGGCAACTGATGCCTTTCAACTGCCGGATGATATCTCCCGGGTCAACCCCAGATCGCAAGGCAAGAGAGACGAGACGCCCAATGGCCTCGGATTGGGAGGCAGCACATCCTCCTGCTTTTCCAATCTGATTGAAGATTTCAAAAAGCTTACCGTCCTCATCTTCATTGACAGTCACATAGAGGTTCCCACAGCCGGTCCGGATTTTCCAGGTGGACCCGTGGATGACATCTTTGCGAGCCTTCGGTTTGATCTCTAGGACCGACAAGGTCTCCTCCTTCAACGGATCATCTTGGGTGCAAGCCACTCCTTTGTAAAGAACCTGTTTCTCCCGGCTCCGGTCACGATAGATGGTCACTCCCTTGCAACCCAGTTCATAAGCCAACAGATAGACTTTTTCTACATCATCCACGGTGGCTTCATGAGGGAAATTGACCGTCTTGGAAACTGCATTGTCTGTGTACTTTTGAAAAGCGGCCTGCATTCGAATGTGGTCTTCGGGAAGAATATCATGGGCGGTGACAAAAAGTTTTCGGATCCTCTCCGGCACCCCAGGAAGATGATTGAGATGACCTTTCTCCGCAATCTCCCTCATCAGATTTTCCGAATAGAAATTTTCCTTCCTGGCCATGGCTTCAAAGAGGGGATTGACTTCCAACAGTTCCTTCCCATCCAAGACATGACGGACAAAGGCGAGTGCGAAGATCGGTTCAATTCCGGATGACACTCCCGCGATAATGGAAAGGGTTCCCGTTGGTGCAATGGTGGTGACGGTGGCATTCCTCATCGCATCCCAACGTCCCTTCAAAAGACTCGAATTGAAATTGGGGAAAGACCCTCTCTTCAGGGCCAACGCTCTCGAGCTTTTCCTCCCCCTCTCCTGAATGAAGGCCATCACTCTCTCTGCCAACTCCAGGGCCTGCGGATTGCTGTAAGGAATGCCCAATCGAATTAAAAGGTCGGCAAACCCCATGATTCCCAAACCGATCTTGCGATTGGCCTTGGTCATGGCCTCGATTTGGGGAAGGGTGTAACGGTTCATGTCAATGACATTATCCAAAAAGTGGACGGCCCTCTCCGTGACAGAACCGAGTTTGTCCCAGTCGAGGCTCCCGTTCTTGGCCATATTGGTAAGGTTGATGGACCCCAGGTTACAGGATTCATAGGGAAGGAGGGGCTGCTCCCCGCAGGGATTGGTGCTCTCAATCGGTCCTACCTCAGGGGTGGGATTGTCCTGATTGATCCGATCGATGAAGATAATTCCTGGATCTCCATTCTTCCAAGCATAGTAGACCATCTTCTCAAAGACCCGACGGGCATTGAGAAAATGAACCATCTCCTTCGTCCTTGGATTCCTGAGGGGGTACTCCTCATCCCGTTTCACGGCTTCCATAAATTCATTGGTGGCCGCTATGGAGATATTAAAGTTGTTGAAGTGGCGGTCCCCTTCTTTACACTGGATGAAATCGAGGACGTCCGGGTGATCCACCCGAAGGATGCCCATATTTGCTCCCCTCCGGGTTCCTCCCTGTTTCACCGTCTCGGTGGCTGCATCGAACACGCTCATGAAAGACACCGGACCACTGGAGACACCCTTGGTAGAACCGACCACATCATTTCTGGGTCTTATCCGGGAGAAAGAAAATCCGGTCCCGCCGCCGCTCTTCTGGATCAAGGCCATCTGTTTCACTGCATCAAAGATCTCCTCCATCGAATCCCCCACCGGTAGAACAAAACAGGCGGAGAGTTGCTGGAGTTCCCTTCCCGCGTTCATCAACGTGGGCGAATTTGGAAGAAAGTCCAAGGAAGCCATCAAGCCATAAAATTCTTCTTCGACAGACGGGAGGTCCGTTCGAGGGGGATAGAGCTGATCGGCCTGGGCGATATTCTTTGCCACCCGCCAGAACATCTCTTCCGGTTTCTCGATGGCCTTCCCATAAGAGTCTCTCTGCAAGTAACGTTTTTCGAGTACGGTTAACGCATTGGGTGTGAGAGGAATCCCCTCCATCTTCTTTCCTCCTCGATGCTTCACATGACCTTAAAAAAGGTTAGCACAATATCATGGGTTGTCAAGATTTTATTGGGAGAGAGCGCTGAAAAACTACTTCACGCTCTCTTGATTACACAGATTTCAAAAGAGGATGACACGGATTTTCTAATTCTTACTGAATTTTCTATCTGTGCAATCCGATCCTAATCAGTGTAATCAGAGATTTCTCGGCTTTTTCAGAAATCTCATTGGACCAAAACCTTCCCGTTCGCACTTTGAAAAATAGGCGGTTCTATGGTAACCTCAATCACCATGGCCACTCAGGTCTTGGACAGCATCTATCGACTTCAACTTCCCATCCCCTTTCCCCTGCAGACCTAGTCTTCTCATCCGATCGAATTCCTTCCTTGACAGATGTCCGAGTTACCGTATATCATGATTTTAGATAGAGGGCAGCGGCGAATGAGTGTTTAGAAATCTAATGGTTGCCTGCAGAAATAGACGAGGGAAAACTCATGGAAGAACTTAAGCAGTTCATCATGAAACATTTTGAGAAGCTCCTGGTGGCCATCATTTTCGTCGTGGCCTTTTTGGGAACCTATTTCATCCAAGAAGTCTCTCTCATCTTCAACTTTTATTATCTTCCCGTCCTCGTGGCCAGCTATTTTCTCGGACGCCGGATCGGGATCCTGGTCGCCCTTCTCTCCATCCTCGATGTATTGATCTGTGCGATGCTCTTCCCCCATCGTTTCTTCAGTGACCCGGTGCTATGGCACGACATTGTGAAGCTTTCGTCCTGGAGCGTTTTTCTCTTCCTTGCCAGTGTGACGGTGGGGACCCTTTACGAGCAGAATGAGCACCGGCTTCAGGATCTCAAAAATGCCTATATCGGCATCGTCGAGATCCTCGCCAAATACCTCGAATCGACAGACCGGTATACGAAGGGTCATTCCGTGCGTGTCGCGGAATACGCCAGGGAGATCGCCATTGCCATGGAATTACCCCGTGCTCAGGTGGATAATATTCGTGCCGCAGGGCTGCTTCATGATGTCGGAAAAATAGAAATCAGTGCGGAAGTCCTGGGGAAAGCCGCTGCACTGACCGCAGAGGAAAAAGAATTAATGGACTCTCACACCGTGAAGGGCGCCCACCTCCTTACCTCTGTAGGATCGGTGCTAAAAGAAGTGGTGCCCATTGTGGTAGCCCACCACAAGTATTTCATCGACACCATTGAAGGGACTGAGAAAGAAGCTCAGAAAACAATCCCTCTGGGGGCTAGGATTGTTGCCGTCGCCGATGCTGCCTTTGACGCCATGACGACCGACCGCCCCTATCGCAAAGGCATGCAGCCCTGGCAAGCTCTGGAAGAGATTGTGGCTAAATCCGGGAAGCAGTTCGACCCCGAAGTGGTGAGCGCCTTCAAACGGGTCGTTAGCGAAAAAATCGAAAAGGTGTAGTAGCCTGCCAATGCTTATTTGTCATTCCTTCTGCGGAAGCAGAAGGAATGACAAATCTGTTGGACCTCTTACAGAAAAACCTTCTTTCCGGTCAACCCCTTCACCTTCCAGAACAGACTTAAAAAATCACAGAGGCGCCTCCCCCAGAAGGGGCTGGATGATCTTCGGGCATTTGGGTGGATGAAGCAAAAATGGCGACATTTGATCTTCTGTAATGCCTTTTCAAAACCTTTCTCATCCTCAACCCCTGAGAAGCTGTTTGGAATCCAATATCCCAGAGATGAAAAAGCGTTTTCTTCCGCGGAATGATAATGATAGAAGTCCATGAAACTTCGAACGGATGACTTTATTCCAAAGGCCTCGGGATCGAGGTACCAAGGAGCTCCGGGTTCCATCTCAATGGTAAACGTCCGTATTCCTCTGACATTCGAATAGCGGCCCCGGATCTTCTTCTGGAGTTGAAGGGTCTGTTGTACATCCTCCTCCTTTTCGAAGGGAACACCAAGGGTAAAGAAGACATCACAGAAGACCCGGTATTTCTCCAATTGGTCAAGACAATTCATTAACTCCTGATTCGTAAAGGAGTGTCCTTTATGAATCTCTCTGAGCCGATCGGATCCCACATCTGGCGAAAGGGCGACGAGGGATTTGGGCCCGGGAAAAGTCTCCTTGAATGATTGAATGAAACTTTCCGTGGGAAGTCCAAAAGACTCAAAGAAACATTCCATCTTGACCTTCTCCTGCCGGATGCGGGAGAAAAGACTGAGAAAGTAATCGGGCTTTTTTGGATGGGGGTCGAAACAGATGTGGAAGGTTTCATACCCATAGGAGAGCGCCTCCTTGATCGTTTGGAGGACATCCTCCACTCCTCTGAAGGTTACCTCTTTTCTACCGGTGATCGTTTTCTGAGAGGGGATATTGCCGCTACACCAGGTGCATTGGACAGGGCAACCCCTGCCTACGGTAAGATCATACATGGGCGACTTCAGAGAACACATCCAGAAATTCTTCTCTTTGGAGAAACCCTTCACATAGAAGAATTGCCCGATGTACCGAATATAAGTGGGGTAATTTTTCAGCAGGGGGAAATTATTGAAGGAGAGCCTGTTCAGGTCCTGCTCCGATGCCACGTAGGAGAGGGGGTTGACGAGGATTCTGCCTTTTCTTCTCCAGGTGAGGTTGGGGATCGCGAAGAGGTCTTCTTCCTTCCCGAGCACGGAACGGGCCAGATCCAGCATGGGAACCTCCGCCTCACCACGGATGATGCCATCGACAGCGTCGAAGTTCTTTAAGATCTCTTCATGAAAAAAACTGGCTGTGAATCCTCCAAAAAGAATAAAGATCTCCGGAAAAGCGGCCTTGATCTTCTTGGCCAACTCCATCACGTCGAAACTCTGATGATGCCAATGGAGATCGAAGGCAACGATTCGAGGATTCTTCTGCCGAACATAATCGAGGATGGAGAAAGTGGGATCTTCAATCCACTCCACTCCCAGATGAACTACCTCTGTTGAGATACCCTGTTGATGAAGAGCATCGGCTAATCCGAGGAGTCCCATCGGAAGCAGGTTGATCCAGATATATTGATTGATGGGTCGATAGTAATTATTCATCTTGGGGACGTGGAGGAAGAGGCAGTCAATCTTTTCCATCGGAGGAATTGTAAAATGTCCCTTTTGAGAATTTCAACCCCACACCTAAAATATCAGATGGGGGGATAGGGAGATAGGGAGATAGGGAGATAGCGAGACGGGGAGAATACTCTCTGCTCTATGCTCTATGCAACTGTTTAAGGATGCTCCTGGCACAGAAGAATCCTGAGAGGCTCGTGCCCACAATGCCATGAGAAGGTCGGGTGTAGTGCCCTATCTGAAAGAGGCCTGGGATGGGAGTTTGATGCGGAGGTCTCGAAGGCCCCATCTGGCCGGGGGTCGAGGCAAGGCCATACATCGCGCCCTTTTCATTTCCTGTATAGCGTTCTAAGGTCAAAGGAGTGGCTGCCTCGTAAAAGAGAAGATGTTCCCTCAAATGAGGAATCAGTTTCAACTCCAGGAGGTGAAGAATTTCTTGAGAGAATTCCTCTTTGATCTGACGATACTTCTCTTGATCAACGCTCCCCCATTTCTCTCGATAAGCATAGGGGACCAAAGTCAGGACCTTTAAGAGGTGCTGACCAGGAGGAGCCAGGGAGGGGTCTAAAAGGGTTGGAACGGAGACAATCAGGGTTGGATTCCTCGGCACTTCACCCCTTCGCAAGAGTCGATCTTCCTCTTCTAGATCGTAGAGCAACCGGAGATAGGTGAAATAAGGAAAGTCCATTTTTTTCAAATCGAGAGAGGTGGCAAGATAGAGGATGAAGCACGAGAGAGAGTATTCGAAGCGCCTTGTTCTTTGTAACAGAGGGGGCTGCAGCCCAGAGGGCAGCATGGTGAGCAAAAGGTTTGGATTGATATTCGATAAGATCAAACGCCCTTGAAATACTTTCCCTTCTTTTGTAACCACACCTTCAACCCTTCCATTCTTGACCAGAATTTGATCGGCCTCTGTCTGAAGATACAGCTCCCCTCCTGCTTGGAGAAAAGCATTGACCATGGCTTCGGGCATTCTGCCCATTCCTCCCCTTGGATAAAACACCCCTTCCATCAAGACCTTGCTGATGAGGGTGGCTACAAAGAGGAAAGAGAGTCTCGATGGTGGTTCTGTGGCGGGCAGGGTATGAAGGGCATGTTTGATCTCCTCGCCCTTAAAGAACCTATCTAAAATAACCCCATGATGTGTCTGCCGGAAACGGATGAGGTTCCAGAAATAAAAGGGAAAGAAGATCTTTTGGGTCCAGGTCCCTTCCGAATAGGATTTCACTTCCCTTCCGATTTTTTTCACCAAGGAGAGGTAGGCCCTCAATCCGCCCTCCTCTTCCGGGAAGAGGTCAAGGAGTGTCTCCATGTAGGATTGAAATCCGCCTCGCCGAAGATGGACCTCAAATCCTGGATAGATATTTCGAATATGATCAACGGGGATGAAATCGATTGTTTCGTGGACCCCGATCTCTTTGAGAATGTGATAAAACTCCCCCCCTTCCTGACACCCACCCACAAAAGCGCCTGTGGCATCGAAGGTGAACTCACCCCTTCCGAAAGAAACAACATATCCGCCCACCTGTTTCTCCTTCTCGAGAAGAAGGGTGCTCAACCCCTTTTTGGCTAGAAGCGCAGCAGCCGTTAGGCCGCCCATTCCAGACCCAATGATGATGGCATCATAAGACTTTGCCTTTGTCATTTTTCTCCTTCCTGCTAAATAAGAGGGCTGGCAGAAAGCAGAGAGAGGTAATGAGACAGAATCCCATTCCCAAAATGGTCACCCATCCCATCGTAGAAAGGGCCTGATACCTTGCAG
>SMTZ1_10000527_pt1 | contig 36075 bp, 34 predicted proteins | sample DeeMarSWOR136_30_FD_25667 | JGI IMG/M metagenome (IMG submission 25667)
AATCCCACCTCCTCCAACCTGTTGATGAGGCCTTCCTTGAGGAGTTGCGCAATCATGACTGGAGTTCCGTGAATTTTGCTGGGAGTATTTTTGTAACCTATTGGTACTATTACTCATTCTGGTTTTTGAAGGAGAACACCATTGTCCGTTCGCTTCAATGCTTCCGAAGTGACCCTTTCGGGGTTCGCAGGCGGGGAATGCTTACCCCTTCCGGCCTCTAAAGGGCCGGCTTTCCCCTCCCTGCTCACCCCCGAAGGGTACCCCACTGCTCCCGCGAGTCGCTCATGAACGCTGCTGTTCTCCTGAGACTCCGGAAACTCATGGGTTAAGTAGGTGGGCTCATTCTCAGTAACCAGAACCGTATCCTCGACCCTCACCCCCCAGCCCTGTTTCGAGTAGAGACCTATTTGACTGACTGCTACAACCATGTTTGCTTCCATGACCTCCGGATATCCCTTCTCATGGTATGGAAATCCGAAATATGGCATCTCCCTATAGATAACGCCCACTCCATGGAGCACCGGACCCGTGAGAAATTTCAGGCTCTTCGCCTCGGCCAGTTTCCTATAGAAGGTCTTCTTGATATCCACCAGTTTTTGGCCCCTTCGACACAGGTCGATCGCCTCCTCTTCCGCCCGAATGAGACAAGAGTAGGCCTGTTCCTTCTCGTTGTCGCCCTTCCCGCAGACGATGGTTCGCGACAAATCGGCGCAGTAACCCTGGGCCCCTCCGTGGATGTCCAGAACAATCAAATCCCCCTTTTGGATCTTTTTTGGGGAGGGAACCGGATGCGCCATGCTAGAGCGCTTCCCCGAAGCTATATAGTTCATCACAGGGATTGTCCCTCCTGCTTTCCTCATCGCATATTCCACTTCCAGAATAACATCCCTTTCCCTGACCCCGGGCTTGATAGTTTTGATTGCGGTATCCATCCCAAGCTCGGCAATTTCTGCGGCTTTCTCGATGGCGTCAATTTCTTCCTTCGTTTTTACAGCCCGCATTTCCTCCACCAGGAGCTCGCCATTGACGAATTGGACGGTGGAAGGAACAGCATCCTTTAGATGATCGACGGTAGGTTGGGTGAGACTCGGGTTGCCCAACTCCAATCCGATTTTTGAACGGCTGAGCCCCAGCTCACCAATTGCGCTTTTGAACATGTGAAAACCCGGATGTTCAGTAAAGGTCCTGATATCGCTGATGAAAGATTCCTCCTGATAAGAATCAACATCTGAATCGAGGACAAGGGCTAGTAATTCCCCTTTCTTGGTGATAAAGAGCCATGAGCAAGTACTATACGAACCAGTGAGGTACCCGATGTTGCACCTTGCGTTCAATAAAAGGGCATCCATATCCGTCTTCGTCAACGATTCAACTACTCTTTTCAGCCTTTCCTGGTAGAGGGCTTTTTGCTGCATGGCAGACCTCCTCTGGCGTGAAGGTTAGGCAGGACTTTGCAACGCTCAACTACTCTCTCAGGAAAGAGGATGAGATGGTGCTCGCCTCTCCATTTGTGCTGCTATTGGCCTGAGACCAACCAAACATCATTCCCATTCAAGTCATGAGCCTCTGTAGGCGATACAGGAAATCTCAATCATCGCATCAAGGGGCAGTTGGCCCACTTGAACGGCCTGTCTTGCTGGTTTTGGATCAGAAACAAATTTGGAGGCGTAAACCTCGTTCATCTCTTTGAAATCATTCATGTCTTTGAGAAAAACATCGCACCGCAAGACATGATTCAGATCCAGACCCGCGGCTTTCAGAACAGCCCTTATGTTCTCTATCACCCGATCTGTCTGAACCGTAATATTCTTTTCGACCTGTTGGCCGGTCATCGGGTCGACGGGGAGTTGCCCAGAAACGAAGATGAATCCATTTATTTGGATCCCCTGGGAGTACGGTCCTACGGCTTTCGGGGCTCCATTTGTCTCGATTCTTGTGATTTCAATCATTGCACTTTACCCCTCCTCTCGTAGTGTCCCAAAAATCCCACATCTAAATGGCGGAGATTTCCTCAAGGTACTTATAAATCGTTGCCAGCGAAACATGTAGCTCCTCGGACAGCTTTTTGGCAGCACCTTTGATGAGGAAAAATCCACGTTCTTTTAAATCGCGAATGATCTTCAACTTATCCTCTTTTCTCATATGAACAATGGGTTTGCCATTTTTCCTCAAAGCCTGCTCCACCAAATTTTTGATCAAATTATCGACGCTGGATTCAAATTTCTCGGGGAATTCCGCCTCAGCCTTTCCATGAATTGCGTTGGGTATCAAGCATAATTCCTCGAGCGCACTTTTCGCCGAGGCATAGGGCGTAATATCGATGTTAATGCACAGGGCACCCACAATTCCACCCGCGCTGTTCCTGATAAATGCGGTGCTCGACTTCAATTCGGCGCCCCTCCTCGTCTTGGTGCAATAGCCAATAAGGGCATCCTCTGTTACCCCGTCCCTCTCGATTAACGATAGAATCAGGTCGGTTGCCGGAGCACCAACCTCGCGCCCTGTCACATGGCCATTTGCGATCTTGATTATGGACCTGTGAGGTTTGCTGAAGTCGTGTAAAACTACCTCACAATTTCTCCCAAAAGTCCCCGCGATGGCGTCGACAATGGGTATGAACCTTTCAAGATATTTCCTTCCCATAGCAGTGACTCCTAGATTACCCACGGTATTAAACCCGAATAGTTTTTGAGAACATACCTCTGAATAGGCTTGTGAATAGTGGCAGCACGATTTTCAATCACACGGGAGGTCAATCAGGTGGTTTTCAATAATCTGATCACGCTTGAAATTTTCAAGCATAAGGTAGAACTCTGCCACATTGACCAGGGCTTCCTGGCGAAGGGTCCCTACTATCTGGGTCCCCACTACCGGAACCCCCCTGTTATGGGCCTCAAGCTTAATCAGCTCAAAAGCCCGGTAGATGGGGGTCTTTCCCGTGTCAAACATGTTCATCGACACCGCTACCTGTTTCCTCTCCTCGAAGGAGAGCCCGATCGCCCTGATAGTCGAAAACCCACCGCTGGGCCCGCGCACCATCTTGGCAATTGATTGGGCCAATGCCAGATCAGCGGTGCCCAGGATTACATTGACGGCCACCAGGCCACTGGTGGCAGCACTGACGATGGTAGCACCGGCGGTTGGATGAAGAGCAGCTGGGCCGATATCGGGAGCTCGTTCTGGCAAGTGAGCGACTTGCTTTAACCCTTCGTACTGACCCTTCCTGATGTAGTCCAGGTCCCTCCTCTCGAGAGTGCGTGCATTTTCACCTGAAAAATAAACCGGAACCTGGTATCTCTCGAAAATCTCCCGACCAATTTCCTCAGCCAGCTGTTTCACATCTTCAAGACTTATGTCCTTGAGGGGGAAAAGGGGTATGGTATCTTGAGCCCCGATACGAGGATGGGTGCCCACCTGTTGATTCATATCGATACGTTTATACGATTGCCCCGCCATATTGAGCAGGGCTTCCTTCAAGGGGCCAGGCCTCCCTATAACCTCAACGACGGTACGATTAAAATCGGGATCGGGAAAATAACTGACGAGCTTCACTCCTTCTACATTCCTGAGCGGTTCAACAATGGCTTCTACGACCCCCGCGTCCCGTCCCTGGCTGAAATTCGGAACTGCGTGTATGTACTTCGCCATTTTCCCATTCCTTTCACGGTTAAGATAAGGATGCCAAGGGGTCTGGTAAAAAAATTGATTTATTATAATATTATAAGAAATAAAAAATAATTCAACCGCCCTACGGACTTGTATGGGGCGAAAAAAACAGATTCGGACACATCAGAGAGGAAAAAGATAATGGTTTGGCAATTTTCTCTATTTTTCTCGAAAAACTGGATACTATCATGCCCTCGAAGGTTTCCCCGTCGAAAAAGTCCGACCTGGGTGGCCTGTTGATCCAACGACACCAGAGCTGGGTTTTGAGGAATCAATTTGGAGAAAAGCGCCATGGATACAGGGCGCATTGTGAAGGGGCGAAAGCGGCAGAAATCCTCCTGCTGCAGGAGCATTCATGCCTCTTCAAGGAGCCAGCAATGGTCCATCACCCGCTTCAATTGAGCCTTGATCGTTCCTCCATAAACACGAGATCAAATGGTAACCCCATCAATCAAGAATCGGGGATAGAATCGGTGGGCCGATTTCTCCTCAGTGGTAAGGCCCCTTGATTTATGAGTAGAGAGTCGATAGACACCTTCCATCGTCAAACAGGCCCATTGACTCCGCTTGCCCCTTCTGCTGGCTTACCATGCAACTGAGGAATGCCTTCCTCCCATACTCTCGGATTTAGCCTTTCCAAACCTTCCGAAAGAGGTTCAGGAAGTTTCCGCCCAAAACCTTCAGGACGTCATCATCGGAATAACCCCTTGCAACCAAACCCCTGGCCATATTCTTTACTTTGGAAACATGCTCAAGTCCCTCAACATTTCTGTCCTCCATATTTTCAGGAGCCAAACCGGGGTATTGTTTTATCCAGCGGTAGTAGTCATCCGGGTCCCAATCCCAGTGAGGAGTAAGGTCGAGGCCAATACCCACATGATCAACCCCGATGAGTTTGATCACGTACTCCATAAGATCGAGGAAATCCTCCAAATTGGGACGAACCCCTTTCCTCACCATAGCTATAGGGCTCCAGGCTACGAGCCCAATCACTCCTCCTTTCTCGGCCAACGCAAGCATCTGTTCATCCGTTTTGTTGCGGGGATGATTGACCATCGCTCTTGGATTGGCATGGGTGATGGCGATGGGATCCTGAGAATACGTGATGGCGTCCATTACGGTCTGGTCCCCGCAGTGGGAGACATCGATCAACACCCCAACCCGATTCATCTCCTCAATCACTTTCCGGCCGAACTTGGTAATACCGGAGTCCGGCTCGCTGCCCCCGGTACCGATATAGTTGGGTTGGTCGTAGGCTAGCTGAATGATCCTCAGCCCCAGAGCATGGAGAATCCGAACGTATTTGAGATCTTCCTCAAGGGGCTTTGCATTCTGGGCTCCCCAAATTACGCAAGGACGTCTCTCCTTCTTAGCCCGGGCGATATCATCTGCGGTGCGTGCGATGATGGCATCGTTCTGCTGCACCATCTCGTACCAACCGGCAAGATGGTCCAATGCTCCAAGGATACTATCCTCCAGCCCCAGAACGGTGAAATGAGTCGCCGTGACACCCGCATCCCGCGTTTCCCGAATGTACTCCGGATGGGCCAACGTAGCGGCATAGGTGAGACATTCGATGACGATGGCCTTTTCGTAGAGTTCCGTTGCTCTTTTTTCCTCTTTTTCCGTCAGCTCATCAACCCGTTTGACAGCCATGACAAAACCCTCCTTTCAACAACGTTCTCTTAATAGCCGTCCCTTAGCCTTACTCTAGTGCGCTAACGCGATCGGGACGAAAAATATCCGCCTTTTGGGTCCCGGCACGAAGTCCCAGATATACACCGCTGCCCAGGATCAAGGTTGCACCTATAACGAACTCCAAGCTTAAAGCTTCGCTGAAAATAAGAACTCCCGCGATAGCACAGAAAATGGCCTCGGACATCATAAGGGTTGAGCCTTCCGCCGCCCGTATAAACCGGAAGCCATAATTCATAAGTACTTGCCCCAAGAGGCCGAAAATTGCCGCCGAAAGTAATATCATGCCCATGCGTGGTCCCGGCAGTTGGACGTTTCCAATAACCAAGGGAAGGCTTGCAAGGGTACCCACCAAACACTGGAACCCATATATGAGTCGTGCATCATATCTGGCACGAAGATAACGGGTTACCACGCTATTACCCCCTGACATAACGCCTCCGAGAAGACCGTACAGGTGACCGATGGAAATACCTTCCCCCAAGGGGTTAAAGAGCAGTATTATCCCCATAATGGCAACCACGACCCCTCCCGTGCGCTCCCAGGTAAGACGCTCGCCTATGAGCAAAGCTCCCATGAGAAGGGCCCACACGGGAGCCGTATAGAACAAGACCATGGTTACGGAGATGGTAGCGCCGGCTTGAAAGGCCAGAATGACCGCATACAATACTCCTACTCCCAGTAAACCTCGAAGGATGAGGAGAGAGAGGTCTCGCCTCCCGAACCAGACTTTTTGACGGAGTACGAAAGGGAACATCGCAAGGGCTCCAAAGCCGAATCGTACAAGGGCAATCTCCCCTGCCGCAAAGAAGGCAGCCAGGTACTTGGTCAGCCCATCAAAAATTGCAAGGGAGCCGGAGGCGGCGAGCATGATAATGACGCCATTTCCAGCGATACGAGAATCCATGCCGCACCTCTTTCTGAGAAAACCAAGTCCCCTTCCTCGAAGATGTCGGTAGGGCCGGGGCGAAATTGGGACCGGAATTCGATGGAAATCTAGGCCAAACCCCTTTCGCCGCTGCTTGGCATGCCCGAGCCTCACGTCAGTACGCCAACAGTGCCATGGATGCGAGGTCCACGTTTGGCTTCTTCGAGAATCCGAAGCTCTGAGGAGGCTAGAGGTGACATGCAACCATGCGGCCGTCACTCATCTCCACCAGCTCAGGTTCTGCATCAGCACATATCCCTTTTGCCTGGGAGCATCTTGGCTGAAACCGGCAGCCAGGTGGGATATCCTCGGGATTGGGAGGTTCCCCCTTGATCAGGTCATCCCAATCACCGACTTTGCCTTCGGACTTTATCTGAGGAATGGCCGCCAGAAGAAGTTGGGTGTAGGGATGAATCGGAGATTCGAACACCAACTCTGTTTTCCCCTCTTCGACAATTTTACCGAGGTACATGACAGCCACCCGTTGGCTGATCATCCGAATCACCGCCAAGTCGTGGGATATGAATACATAGGTGAGATGAAACCTGCCTTTTAGTTCCTTGAACAGCTTCAGAACGGTGGCTTGAACAGATACATCCAGCCCTGAAGTTGGCTCGTCGAAAATAATGAGACTTGGATTGAGTATCAGGATCCGAGCCAATCCGATCCTCCTCTGCTGCCCCCCACTGAATTCATGTGGATAACGGTAGGCATGTTCTTCTTCCAAACCGACGGCCCTCAGAATCCCCGCAACCCTTTCTTCAATTTCCCTTTTGGAGAGACGCTCATGGATCTTCAATGGCTCCGTTAAGCTCTTGCCTATGGTCCACCACGGATCCAGAGAGGCCCCAGGATCCTGATACAGGTATTGAATCTTCTTCCGAATGGGTTTCATTTGGTGTAAACGTAAATGGCTGATTCTCTCCCCTTCGAAATATACCTCCCCCCCGTTGGGACGATAGATCCCAAGAATCGTCTTTCCCAGCGTCGATTTCCCGCATCCGCTTTCCCCCACGAGGCCCAAGATCTCTCCCTTTTTTACCTCCAGATCCACTCCATCAACCGCCCTGATCCAGCCGATATGCCGCTTGAGAAAATTGCTTTTGACGGAGAAGTACTTTTTCAAGTCCTCCGTTCTCAGAATTGTATGGTCAGGAGCGTTCATTGCCTCGGCCACCTTCAGCCTGTCACTTCCTTCGATTTATACGGGCGGTAACAGCGAACCCAGTGATCGGTGCCGATCTCAACCCGGGATGGCCTTTCCTGGTGACACCTCTCCACTGCACGGTCACAGCGAGGATGAAACCGACACCCTTCGGGCGGATCGACCAGCGTCGGAACCCTGCCCGGGATATCCATGATCACCCCCTGGGGGTTGGGAAGGCACTCCAGGAGCTTCCTGGCATACGGATGAGCCGGAGAGGCGAAGAACATCCTCGTCGGTGCCGATTCCACCTCTTGTCCCGCATACATGACCACGATTCGATCGCTTATCTTACTCGATACTGCCAGATCATGGGTAATGTAGAGAACCGATGCCCGCTGCTTATCCACCAATCGTCTCAAAAGGGCGAGAATCTGGGCCTGAATAGTCACATCCAGGGCCGTGGTGGGCTCGTCGGCAATCACCAGGGAGGGATTCAAGAGGAGGGCCACCGCGATCATGATGCGTTGCCGCTGCCCGCCGCTCAATTCGTGGGGATACTTACGCAATAGGCCTTCCGGTGTCGGCAGCTGAACCAGATTCAGCATGTTCAGGATTTTCTTCCCCAGTATCTTCTTGGCGTCAGAGGACTCCTTATTCTCATACTTGGATCCTGAGATATCCAAAATCTGGGTACCAATGGTGAAGAGAGGATTGAAGGAGCTAAAGGGATCCTGAGGAATGAGGGTAATGGCCTTTCCCCGAATGTTGGCATTACATTCCTCCTCATCCATGGTCAGAATCTCTCTGCCCCTGAAGATGACGCTTCCCCCCCGGATTATCCCGGGCGGGGAAGGGATGACGTTCAATATGGCCCTGGCCATCGTTGTCTTGCCGCACCCGCTTTCACCAACCAACCCAACGACTTCTCCCTCCGAAATGCTGAGGCTCGCCCCGTCAATGGCCTCGACCATCCCTCGATCGGTTTCGAAGTGAACAACCAGCTCTTTAACCTCTAACAAATTCGCCAATGCCTCACTTCCCCTATTTCCCCCCGGAAATCCTCAGCCTTGGATCCAGGACGTCTCTCAGACCATCTCCAAACATGTTGAAAGCCATCACCACCAGGAAGATGGATAACCCAGGAAAGGTCGCGAACCACCATGCCCCGGGCAAGAAATCCCGCGATTCGGAGATGGCCAGCCCCCATTCGGGCGTGGGCGGTTGAGCCCCCACCCCCAAGAAGCCCAGTACGGCAGCGGTAAGAATAGTGTAGCCCATGCCTATGGTACTCCTCACGATGATGGGGGAGGTAACGTTGGGAAGGACATGCAAAAAGATGGTTCTAGCTGAACCGGCACCTAGAGCCTCTGTTGCCTCAATAAACGTGGAGTGCTTGATTGAAATCGTTTCTGCGTACACAAGCCTCGAAAACCAGGGCCAATAAGTGATGGAAAGGGCCAATATGGCATTCTCGATACTGGGACCAAGGGCCGAGGCCAGGGCCAAAGCAAGAATGAACTGGGGAATGGAGAGAAATATGTCGGCTATTCTCATGAGAATTTCGCCCAACCAACTCTCGTAGTATCCCGCAACGAGCCCTATGGGGATGCCGATAGCCAGGGCACTGCCAACGGCGATGACCGCTATCACGATGGTAACCCGCGCCCCGAAGATGATTCGACTCAGAATATCCCTTCCCATTTGATCGGTACCGAATAGATGATCCCAACTTGGTGGCTGGAGACGCTTTGCGGGATAAATGGCATAGACCGCTTCGGGATCAGGGGCAATATACGGAGCCACAGCCCCCACGATGAGAAGGATCAAAATAATGGCGAGCCCTGCGACCGCCAGGCGGTCCCGTAAGAACTCCTTTATCATCGGCCCATAGGTGGTCACCGGGTTGTCTCCCTGGGATCAATAAATTCCAATATGATGTCCACAAACAAATTCCCTAAAGTATATGCCACCCCCGCCCACAGGGCAACTCCGAGAACAGCCGCATAGTCCATCATGAGAATCGATTCAACGGCAAAGGAACCCATTCCCGGCCAGCTGAAGACCCTTTCAATTACCACTGAGCCCGCGAGCAGGTATCCGAAGAGGAGCCCGATTTGAGTTATAGTCGAAGTCACTGCATTTCTCAACACATACTTATAGATGAGCAATTTACGGGGCATTCCCATAGCCCGCTCATAGAGAACGTAATCGCTATTGAGCGCATTGAGCACACCAGCCCTGGTGAACCTCACCAGGGTGGCGAAGGCGGTGAAGATCAGGGTTGCAGCGGGAAGGGTAATGTGAACCAGAGAGCCCCACAGCGCCCTCCCGTTCCACGTCAATATGGAGTCTAAGATGTAAAGCCCGGTGATCTCCTCGGGTCGTGCCCCCGTAATCCGGCCGGATATGGGAAACAAATCCAGGTGATATCCGAAGACCAATTGAAGCTCAATCCCGAGCCAGAAGGCCGCGATGGCCAATCCAGCTATGGTGATTCCCCTGAGCACATGGTCGATCCACGCATTGCGTCGGATCGCCGAAAAGATCCCGATGGGTATGCCCAGAACCACGGACATGAAGAGGGAAACCAGGGTAAGCTCGAGCGTCGCGGGAAACCGATTGAAGAGCTCCCAGGAGATATCCCGGTGCGTGTAGAGGCTTTCCCCGAGGTCCCCCCTGGCCAGGCGCTTCAGATACATCCACAGTTGGACGTGAACCGGTTGATCGAACCCATACCTCTGTCGTATCTTCTCGATCTGCTTCTGATCCGCAAAGGGTCCAGCAGCCAATGCAGCAGGATCTGCCGGCACAACGTTGGAGATGACGAAGACGAGTACCACAAGGCCAAGCAGCGTGGGAACCAGATACACCAGCCTTCTTGTCACTAGGGCAATGAATCTCAAGGCCTCTCCCTACCTCGATGCGCGAAAAAAGGAGGTGACCATCTCATTTCGAATCTTCCTCCAAGATCATTTCGGCCACCCATCGGGCTGCCTTACCCACGACCTCGGGTGATACCCTGTCATGGCCTCCGGCCGCCTCAAACGCCTCCATCTCCTTGGGATCCCATAGATCATAGGACCTCCCCATGATCTTCTCCTGAATTCCCCGGCACGAGGCAGTTCCATATTCCTCCAGGAACCTCTCATATAACCTTTTTGCCAACTCATATGACCTATAGCGGATTCTCTCACGATCGGCAATCCTATGTCGCTCCCGCCCATATCTCTGGCTGAGAGCCATGACCCCACCTGTTAAAGCACCACAAAACGCTCCTGTCAAGCCCAGGCCACCGGCCAGGCCGCTGGCAGCTCTGAAAACCCCGTCATCCCGCAGGTCAAAGACCTGCTGCACAGCTGCCAGCACGCACTGGGCTCACCCGAAGTAGCGCCTTTCCAGGTTAGAGGCGATCTCGTATACGTTCTGTAAGATCTCCTCTCTCCCCGGGCCCTGACTTCCTCCCGATGTTACCATTTCGTTCCCCTGTGTGTCACGAATTTCACCAGGAGGGCAAAACCGGGGAAGCCTTACCCGGATGTTTCCCCGGTTTTCGCCCTTACTCGGCACTAAATGGTGTAAGGCAGTTCTCTCTGGTACTTGGACAGAAGCTCCTTGAACTTGGCGAACTGCTCCGTGGCAACCGCGTCCACGTCCTTGATGTTGAAGGACTTACAGTCGAAGTTATAGATCTTCTTCGCGGCCTGATGAACAGCATCCGGAAAGACGATGGTACCGTCGTCCTTAATCTCCTCGATGCCGTCTCGTTTCTGCCCCTGCAGGTTGATCTTGAGAGCCTCATCCATGGTGATGCCATCGGGCAGAACCACCTTGGCCCCGTCGGCTCCTATCCTCACCGGGTAACCGCCCGTGAGCCCACCGGGAGCGGGAGCAAGGCTCAGGATCTTGCTGTCATTCAGGAGCGCCAAGCCATGTTTGCACTGGGAGGAGGCCACCTGACCGTCGCACTCGAATCCTCCCAGCCTCATCCGTCCAGCAGCGGTGTTCTTCAACAGCTCGAAGGTATCGTATTTTTCGGTTACATCCTGTTCGCCCACGAAAATCTTGAGGAAATAGGGAGGTCGAGGCCCCGGGCCCTCCTTTGAAAACCAGACGTTGTTGAAGTGATGGGCTACCAGATAGACCAGCACATCCCGAGGCTTTACCCCCTCCTTCTCCCCCACCTGTTTCTTCAACAAGACGCCCATGTTGTCCAGGTTTCCCATTCCCACCGTCGTCTCCAAACCCTGCGTCTTCAAGGCCGGACCCGTGGCATCCCCGTAGGATCCATTGACGACATAGGGCTTTAGGCCTGAAGCCTTGACAGCCTGCATCAGGTGGTACAGGAGCCTCAGATGAAGAGCCACGTAGGGGCCAAGGGCGGATACGTCCGTCAAGGGTTTTAACGCCTCGGCGAGCAGTGCACCAGGCGCCCACCACGTTAACATGGTAGAGCAATTGAGGATACACCGGGGATTTACCTTGGCGATGATTTCAGCGTTTTTGCTCACATCCGCCAACAAATCCATGTGAACGAATTCCGTCTCCGGATAGTAACCCATCTGATTGGCACCGGATACGGCCGTATTGAGCTTTTGCCTCCCGTAATCAGCCCGAATGTCCGCAGCCACCAACTTGGATATGGTGGGCTCCCGGGTCAACAGCTCAACACACCAACCCCCAATACCGCCAGTTCCAACAACCATTACATCTGTCTGTCCCATCTTGTCTACCTCCTTTGGTGTGAGTTAAGCCACAGATTACCTCCTGTAGCTTTGAATCCATTAGCCCTGCAATCGTACACCAATAGCCATGCAATGTCCACGAGGAGAAAGGCCGCGAAGATGACCGAGATCTGCAGTAGCATCCCTGCGGCCACCTTCCCTCCGCCTCGATATCCCTCAAAGAAATGAGGACCTTGGGAAACTACCCCCAATAAAGCCACCGGAATTCGTTGGCATCCCCCACGGGGCAAAACCGAACCCCCTTGATTCCCTTGTCGTAGGTCCCGTGCCACTTCTCATTGTGGATGAATATCGCGGGGGCTTCCGAAACGACAATCCGTCCGGCCTCCACATAGAGCTTTTCCCTCTGCTTCTGGTCGACGATCCCGATTGCTTTGTGCAGGAGATCGTCAACCTGCGGGTTCTTGTACCAGGAAGAAGCGGCCCAGGAACCATGCTTCTCGGAATCAAACATCTCGCCGATCCAGTTATGGGGGTCGGCATAGTAAGTGCTTCGCCACGTCCACCAAATGTTGGACGTCGTTTCGCGTTTTCTCCCCTGCTCGGTCAGCGTCGGCCATGATTTGGGGGTGATGACGGTCTTCACCCCTATCCTATTCAGCCCGGCCTGAAGCAACTGGGCCCCCTCTAAGGTCATCTGCATGGCTAAAATGGGAGATTGCTCGATGGGCAGGTACTTCTTCCAATCTACCTTACACTTCTTAAGCTCCTCCTTGGCTTTGTCCAGGTTGTACTCGTAGCATAACTCCTTGCTGGGGTCAAGGGACCCCCACATGGGATTAGGGACCGGTCCGATATTCCGCTCAACCATATTATGCAGTATGTCCTTGATCCAACTCCCGTAATCAAAGGCATAACAGAGTGCCCTGCGGAAATGGACATCGCTGGTAGGCTCCTTCTGACAGTGAAGGTGGGGATAAAAAAGACGCATCGAAGGTTGTTCTACCACCTTGATCTGCCTGGAAGTCTTCAGCTGCTCTAACTGCTCAAAGCCCAGATACCCTATCTCACCGTGGAAATCCCCCTTCATTAAGCCGAGCAAACGGGCAGCCTGCTCATGCAGCGACCTAAAAGCGATTCTCTCCATATGAGGCTTGTCCCACCCGAGAAAATGATCCTTGAACTTAACCCCATCCCATCCAACAGCCGGATCGTACATCTCAACGCTATAGGAGCCGGTGCCCACCCCATCCTTACCCAGCCTCGTCCCGTGGGTAGACAGCCATTTGCTTCCCCAATCGCCATCCTTTTCGTGGGCCTGGAGTACCTTCTTGTTCAGGACATGCAGGAAATGGGTGAGGCCCGCAAAGGCGCCAAAGGGCTTCTTGAGCCTAAATTCCACCGTGTGCTTATCGAGCGCCCGAGCGTTTCCCTTGTCAATATTCGGCGCAAAAACCCCAGCAGAGCCTGTACCTAACCCCAAAAGCCTTTCCATAGTGTAAACTACATCGTCCGCGGTTACCTCGGATCCGTCGTGGAACAGGGCTCCTTTCCTGAGATGAAACGTCCATGTCTTCGCATCCGCTGAGGCCTCATAGGACAGGGCTAAATTGGGCGTGAGTTTCGGTGGGTTGTCCCGCCACCGCATAAGCCCATCATAGAAATTCAACCTGGTGGGTGAACGCCCCACATCCATGTGTCCAGCCGGGTCAATGGTATTCTGCTCGCTTGGACCGGCCATCATAAACCGCTTCTTCTCCTGCCCGAAAACAGGGCGTCCCTTGAGCCCTCCCAGCGCAAGAGAGGCGGAGCCAACGCCGACAGCCTTGAGAAATTTCCTCCTCGAAAGGCCCTGAATACGTTTCCTTTCTCGCATAGTTCCCTCCTTTCTGTATAGGTATCCTCCTTTTTGTATAGGTGCCCTCCCTTCCCCTATGCAATTCTGTCCCGTAAACCACCCCCCTTCTTAAGAGGTGCTTTTCGTCGTGGATTCTGCCAGAAGTCTATTTCGCATAGGGGAGAAATATTACATGATAGGAAATTTGTCAAGGGTTTTTTGACTGACTCACAGGGTTTAACGATCTTATTCCCCCACCCCTCAGGCGGGAGTTTGGGACCTATGTGGGGGATTGATCTTGGATCGAACGGGAAGCTATGGGTTCTCGTTAGCTCTCTCTGCAGTGATGGCCCATGCCGCCCTCTTCGGTGGGATTTTCAACGACGAGAAAAGACACCGGGTCGCCCGATGGGTTTCCCGGCTACCATGGAAATGAAATTTCAAACTATGATCTCATGCCCAATCGGTCCATATCTTCTCATATCGTTAAATCCCCTGATGAGGCCGCCGCTGCAGTACTAGGCCTCATCCTGGAGATCAGCCACCATCTCCTCTTCGACCTCCTTTTCCTTGATAGGGGTCACCTTTTTGACCGCCTCGATCCCCTTTTCCATCCGACACGTTCCATCGAAAAGCCCGCCCTGTTGTATCACCAAGGTTGGAGTAGTGATGTTCCCGTACAGCTTTCCCGTGGCATGGATCTCGATCTTCCCGGCGGCAGAGACGTTTCCGCTCACCTTTCCGTCGATGACCAGGGTGGTGACGTTGATTTCGGCGTTGACGGTCGCCGTTTCACCGATGATGAGGACATCCCCGGAAAAGATCTCTCCATCGAATTTGCCGTCAAGCCTCGCCATCCCCTGGAAGCCCATCTTTCCCTCGAACGAGCTATTCTTGCCCAGGAAGGCCTCAACATCAGCGGATTTGACTTCCCCTTTTCCAATCATGTAAGATCCCCCTTTCCCCGATTGCCACCCTTCAGGGCTCTCATCGGAACACAGGTCTTTCTTTGAGCATCGCCACCGCCGCCAAATACATGCTTGGCGTCGACCTCTCGGAGTAAGAAAAGCGAGTCCCGGGCCCTCCCGTTTGCCCCATCTTCTCCTCAATCTCCAGGGTTAGTAAACCCCATGCACAGTAGCTACAACTCATAGGGTCAAAATAGTGGATACCAACCCAAAAATCAAGACCTGATCCACCTGAATGTACCTCCACAATGAAATAGGGAGTGAATTTAGTTGCCTTAAGCACCTCTCTATTCTCTGTCGCGTTTGGGTATTTGTGAATTATGCCCACTCTGGAGCGGATTGCTGGGAAAAGCTTCATCCTGAAAGGTGTCGGTAGAAGCGGGATGGAGCTCAGGGAGGAATTCAACAAAGTACTACTACAAAGCTTTCTTTGCTATTTCTTGTGTTCTAGCCCTTCCTTATGGCCTTTCGTCCCGAGAATACGGGACTGTGAAGATGTTAGACGTGACACGCGACCTTTCGGCCGTCGCTCATCTCAACCAGCTCAGGTTCTGTATCAGCACAGGTGCCTTTGGCTTGTGGGCATCTCGGGTGAAACCGGCAACCAAGCGGGATGTTCTGCGGATCAGGAGGTTCTCCCACAATCAAATTTTCCCATTGATCATCTTCAACCTTGGGTTCTATTTTAGGGATGGCAGATAAAAGGAGCTGCGTGTAGGGGTGCCTAGGCGAATCGAAGATTAATTCAGTATGCCCGTCTTCCACCATTTTCCCCAAATACATAACTCCAACCCGCTCGGTCATCATACGAATGACCTCCAGGTCATGTGATATAAAGATGTACGTAAGTCCATGGATCTCTTTAATCTCTTTGAAGAAATTTAAGATTGTCGCCTGGACCGAGACATCAAGTCCAGACGTTGGTTCATCGAAGATGATCAAACTGGGGTTCAAAATAAGAATACGCGCCAATCCCAGTCGTCTTTGTTGGCCACCGCTGAACTCGTGGGGAAACCGGTAAATATGATCCTGCTCTAGTCCGACCTCCTTTAAAATCGACTTCACCCTTTCGTCCATTTCCTTTGTGTCAAGATAACCGTGATGAATCACCAGGGACTCTCTTAGGGTCTTCCCTACTCTCCACCATGGGTCCAAGGATTCCCCTGGGTCTTGGTAGACGTATTGAATTTTTTCTCGGACGGTTTTTATTTTTTCCCAGGATAGGTTACTAATTTCTTTCCCACTGAAGTAAACCCTTCCTCCCGTCGGTCGGTAAACTCCGAGAATAGTCTTTCCAAGAGTTGATTTTCCACAGCCACTTTCCCCCACGATTCCGAAGATCTCCCCTTTTTTTATTGCCAGATCAACACCATCCACTGCCTTCAGCCACCCAATTCTTCGCCTTAAGATCCGACTTTTAATAGGAAAATATTTTTTCAAATTCTTTATTTCTAAGATCATATCCCCTGTATTCTTCATCTTTATACTTTCTTATTGCTCAAGCGTGCCTCCGCGCTATCCTGATCCTTCGTTGGTGTGCGGTTCGTAACACGAAACCCAATGATTGCTTTCGATTTCTTCCCGCGGGGGCCTTTTTTGAGAACATTGTGATCTAGCCCGATCACAGCGCGAGACAAAACGGCATCCCTTGGGTGGATTGATAAGAGAAGGGATGTCTCCAGGTATCCCTTTTATCTTTCTTGCATAGCTAGGCAAACATTCCAAAAGTTTGCTCGTATACGGATGGGCGGGATTGGAAAAAAATGAATCGGTTGGAGCCGATTCGACTACCTGCCCTGCATACATGACCACAATCCGGTGGCTGATTTTACTCGCCACTGCGAGATTATGGGTAATATACAGTACAGAGACGCGCTGTTCCCCTGCCAGGCGCTTAAGTATCTGAAGAATCTGAGCTTGCACCGTCACATCGAGAAAGGTCGTTGGCTCATCAGCGATTATCAATAGGGGGTCCGCAATAAGGGCAATTGCGATCATAATGCGTTGCCTTTGGCCACCGCTAAGTTCATAGGGATACTTCCGCAGGAAATTTTCGGGGGAAGGGAGTTGCACTCTGTTCAACATGGTAATAATCTTCTGTTTCATTTCCTCTTGATGATCCTCTCCCCGTTTGGGTTCCGGCTGTCTTTTGAATTTCTGGCCTGCAATATCCTTTATCTGTGTTCTAATAGAGAATAGAGGATTGAAAGAACCCAAAGGATCCTGTGGAATCAGCGTGATTGCCCTTCCCCTTATTGAAGAGTTCAGTTCCCTTTCCTCCATTTGGAGGATATCTCTTCCCTGGAAAAATATCTCTCCTTTTGAAATCTTCCCTGGGGGCGAAGGGATACCATTCAAGATGGCATGTGCCATGGTTGTTTTACCACAACCGCTTTCCCCAACTAACCCCACGATTTCCCCTGCCTTGATCGTTAGGTTAGCCTCATCAACGGCCTCAACCATTCCCTCGTAGGTATCGAAGTGTACGGACAGGTTAACGACTTCGAGTAGATTCAACAGGGTTCCCCTCGCACTTACTTCCCGGATATCCTTAACCGCGGATCCAAAACGTCCCTTAATCCATCGCCAAACATGTTGAAAGCCATCACCACCACGAAAATCGCCATCCCTGGAAACGTTGCGAACCACCATGCATCGGGGAGATATTCCCTTGCCTCGGATACCGCTAATCCCCACTCCGGTGTTGGCGGTTGAGCTCCTACCCCTAAAAACCCAAGTGCGGCGGCGGTGAGAATGGTGTAGCCCATCCCTATCGTTGCTCTCACAATAATGGGGGAAAGGACATTGGGAAGAATATGAAATGCAATAATCCGGAACTTATTTGCCCCCAGAGCTTCCATAGCCTCAACGAAAGTAGAGTGTCTTACAAAACGAGTTTCTGCATAGACGATCCTCGAAAACCATGGCCAGTAGGTGATGGAAAGGGCCAATATGGCATTCTCGATGCTGGGGCCAAGAACTACCGAGAGGGCAATGGCCAACATAAGTCGTGGAAAAGCGAGGAAAATATCCGACATCCTCATGAGAAAACCACTCAACCAGTTTTCATAATATCCCGCAACAAGCCCAATCGGGACGCCGATTCCAAGTGCAGCCCAACAGCTATGATAGCAATGGCTATGGTGACTCTTGTACCATAAATGACGCGACTGAAAATATCCCTTCCCATATGATCCGTTCCGAAGTAATGTTCCCAGTTGGGAGGAACCAGTTTTTTTTCAGGGGTTATTTCATAGATGGCATTACGGTCGGTGACTAAAAAGGGGGCGAAGAATGCCGTTAACAGGAGAATGACGACGATCCCAAACCCTATGACAGCCAATCTATCGTTCAAGAATTCTCGAACTATGATCTTGTACGTCTTCATCTTGTAGTCTCTCTTGGATCAATTAATGCCAACACGATATCTACGAAAAGGTTCCCAAACATATAGACAAAACCACTCCATAAAGCGACAGCCAACACAGCTTTATAGTCCATGGTCAAAATCGATTCTACGGTAAAAGAACCTAGTCCGGGCCAGCTGAAAACCCTCTCCACCACAACTGACCCTCCGAGCATGAACCCAAAGAGGAGCCCGATTTGAGACACCGTAGCTGTAAGTGAATTCCTCAGAACGTATTTATCAATGAGGAGGGGCCAGGACAATCCCATCAATCGTTCATAACGAACAAAATCACTGTTGAGAGCATTCAATACTCCTGCCCTTGTGAATCGTGTCAATGTAGCAAAAGGCGCGAACGTTAACGTAGCGGCTGGCAAAATGATATGCTTGACTGAACTGAGAAAAGCCCTCCCATTTAGCGTCAAAAGAGAATCCAAGAGGTAGAGGCCTGTAATGTGATGGGGTGGACTTCCACTTATACGACCCGATACAGGGAGAAGATCTAACTGATATCCCAGAAAAAGTTGAAGCATAATCCCCATCCAGAAGCCCGCAACTGCCAATCCCGCAATGGTAATTCCGCGAGAGAGATGGTCGACCCATTCGTTTCTCCTGATCGCCGTATAAATGCCAACCGTAATCCCCAATACCATGGCGGAAAACAGGGAAATAAGAGCCAATTCTAACGTAGCAGGAAAACGTTTGATGATCTCCCAAGTCACTGGGCGGCGACTGTAGAGGCTCTCCCCTAAATCCCCCCTTATCAATCTCGTCAAATACATCCAAAGCTGCTCATGCAACGGTCGATCAAAGCCATACATACGCCTTATTTTCGCGATCTGCTCTTGGTCCGCAAAAGGACCGGCTACCAAAGCTGCGGGATCGGCAGGGATAACGTGGGATACGAAAAAAACAAGGATAACAATGCCGAGTAACGTGGGGACAAGGTAAATGAATCTGTTACACGTAAACATAATAATTCTCATTCAATCCCCCTTTTTGCATTTTGATATTGAGCAGATGCTACCCTGGAACGAGCCGGTTAACATCCGCGCGCTTGTTGTGAACCCGTCCAACCTCGGTGGAACTGAATGCCCCGACGGCAACGTGCATCCCGCCCGCTGAAAGTCTCCTTTTTCCGATAACTCCGCGCGGAAAAGCGGACAACCGTGCTTTGCCAATAGCTTGAATGCGACCCTGACGCCAGTTGAACTGGGCCAGTGCTCACTGCCCAAAGATTCGGGTCATATGAAACTGAATAACCGTAACCTCAATATCTTCGGTGAAGGATGTGAGATACCGAAAGCTTTGGTCCACTCATACATTAGAACAGTGATCGTCAGGGGGTTCCATAGGTCGCAACTGTATTTTGACAGCGAATTGGTGGGGACGATTGGCTGCAGCTTACCTGCTCAATCATCGGTTGAGACTGTCGAAAAACCCCCACTTACCAAAATAGGTGGGACAAATAAGCTAAAATGATAACAAATTTAACATATAAATGGGAAAAGCTATGGATATTTTTCCGCCTAAGTGGGATGAAATGCCCAATTTACATTTTGGCCCCCACTTTTTCGGTAGTCTCGTTGGATACATTTCCCCCCTGCTGTAGACCTCTTCTTAAGCAATGCTTTGGACAAAATTGACCACAGCCTCTGCACAGCGCTCAGGCATCAGCATATGGATTGAATGCCCAACGCCTTCAAAAACGACTAGCTTTGAGTTCGGGATTTGCCGTTGCATGAATTGCTGCATCTCCGGGTCTTGAATCTTACTGTGTTCCGCTGCCAAGATGAGGGTAGGCGTCTTTATCTTGGGAAGCCACTCCGCGTAGTCAAACGACTGAACCCACTTCCAGAAGGCAGAATATATATGGGTGGGAATTTTCTGCCTCTGTGCGAGTTCCCACTCCAGCATCTTCTTTTCCGTCTTTGAGGAATCCAGAACCATGGAGAAAAGGCCCCCTCGGCGCCAAAATTCACTATTACCGAGTTTTTCTATAGCTGTAGCCGGATCCCTTTCGCCATAGGAAAGGGATGCCAGGTATCCCCTCGGAAACGTATACGGGGTCGTGCACAAAATCAGGCTCTTGAGTCGATTCGGGTGCTGGACCGCAAAAGGTATCCCTATAACCCCACCAGAGGATACGCCAAACCAATGGACTTTGTCTATACCCAGGTGGTCCATGAGGCTGAGGACATCTTTAACACACCGCTCGCCAGCAGCGATGGGAGAGTCATCAGTAGCTTCTCCTGAGAATGTGGATCCCTCTGGCGGTGCCGAAGACTCACCACGCCCTCGTGCATCGAAGCGCAACACCCTGTACCTCCTTGCTAATGCATGCGCTATTGGGATATAGAATTTGGAATTTTCTCCCGAACCGTGGTGCATAAGAATAGTCTCACACTCCTCATCCCATGGATTCGTATAATCGTCCAGGTAATAATGAATCTCCACCCCGTCGTCTACAGTCACCTTAGTCATCTTTTTCTCCTTTCGCCGCCTTCCGAGCTCCAGCAAGGGAAGCGATGTTCCTCTGCAGCCCTGGGCATTCCACCCTTCTTACAGATCCCGCCCAATGATTTCACTTCTGGCCATCTCCGTCTATCTTGAATGAACCAACCCCGATTTTTGAGGGGTGTGCGTAAGTGCCTTCCATGTTTCCCAAGGCTGAGGAGATGATAGGTAGTTGTTACGGAAACTCCCCATCACCTCCTCAGCGCTATTCCGTTCTTGGCTCCCCAATTCATGTTGGGCCAAAGGTATTAACCCCAGTACAACCATCGCCATTCGTTTGCGTTGCCAATGGGGCAGAATCGCATGCCCCTGACGTCCTTACGATAGGTACCAGTCCATCTCTCATTGTGGATGAATAATCCAGCGGCATCCGCCACCACCAAGCGACCTGCCTCTTTGTAAAGCTTCGCCCTTTCTTCTTTTTCAGGAGCTCCAACAGCCTTATGGAGAAGCTCATCCACCTTGGGATTTTTATACCAACATGCGGCAGGCCAGCTCCCCCACTTCTCAGAGTCGAACATCTCTCCAATCCAGCTATGGGGGTCTGCGTAGTAAGCGCTCCGCCAAGCCCACCAAAAGTTTGGGGTCGTCTCTACCTTCCTCGCTCTTTGGGTAGAAACGGGCCATGTTTTTGGGACAATGGTTGTCTCAATACCTATCTTCTTCAGGCAAGCTTGAAGGAATTCAGCACTCTTGGCACACATTGGGTAACCGGCCAGTGGGGATTGCTCAATTGGCATGTACTTCTTCCAACCCACCTTGCACTTCTTGAGCTCTTCCTTGGCCTTATCGAGGTCATATGTATAGCCAAACTCCGTCTTCGGATCAAGGGAGCCCCACATAGGGTTCGGGACAGGACCCACGTTTCGCTCCACTTGATTGTCAAGCATGTGTCTAATCCATCCATCATAGTTGAACGCATAGCAGACCGCCCTTCGGAAATGAACGTCATTCGTGGGAGGTTTTTGATTATTCATCCAGGACAGATAGAGTTTCATCGTAGGTTCTTGTATGATTTGGACCGATGGAGACTCTTTGGCCTTTTTCCACTGCTCATAAGACAAATAGCCCAGATCTCCGTGCAAATCACCCTTCATTACACCAAGAAGCCTTGCTGCGCTTTCTTTTATACTTCTGTAGCCAATGCTTTCCGGATGGGGATGGTTCCACCCCCAAAAATGATCCTTAAATCTAACCCCGTCAAACCCCACGGCAGGGTCAAACATTTCCACAGTAAATGGGCCACTCCCAACCCCGTCTGGACCGAGTCTCGAACCCATCATGCCAAGCCACTTACTTCCCCAATCTCCATCTTTCTCATGTCGTAGCAAGACTTTTTTGTTGAGAACTGCGAGGAAATGAGTGAGACCAATGAATGGTGCGAAGGGTTTTTTGAGGTTAAACTCCACGGTGTATCGATCCACAGCGCGCGTGCTCTTAGGCTCAATGATGGGCGCAAAAACGCCAGCCGCTCCGGTTTTCAAGGCTAATAGTCTCTCCATGCTATAAACAACATCTTCCGAGCTAACCTCTGTGCCATCATGAAACTTGGCGCCCTTTCGAAGAACAACGGTCCACCTTAAAAGGTCCGGGGTGACCATATACGATAGCCCAAGCCAGGGTTGGAGCACAGGTGGATTATCCCTCCAAAAAAATAGCCTGTCGTAGAAATTTAGCCTGGCCACCGATCTTCCAACATCCATATGCCCAGCGGGGTCCATTGTCTTGATTCCACTTGGACCTCAAAATAAAAACCGTTTGTCCTGCCCGAGAACCGGGCGCGTCTTGACCCCCCCCAATGCAAGGGATGCCGAACCCACTCCCACTGCCTTGAGGAATTTCCTCCTTGAAAGACCCCTATCCCTTTTCTCCATGATTGCCCTCCTTTCTTTCTTGGGGACTACGGAACCCTCGGCTGCGCCAGATCAACCACCTCCTTTCCTCTAAACCCCTTTTCCTTAATCATGCTGCCCAAGGTCTATTTCGTATTGGCGAGAACTATTACATGGTGGGAAATTTGTCAAGGTTTTCCGGCCGGGGTTTCCTCCCTCCACGCGGTTTTGTATGTCTTCTGAATCCCTTGAAGCAAACCCTTTCGCATTGGCCGAATCCAATTGCCCCACGATAATGGATAGAAACCCAAAAATCAAGGCCTAATAAACCCTCGTAGCAGCACTCCTTCTTCAATGGATCTTCGCTGCATCGGATGATCTGTTTACAAGGCGGAGAATTTCTGTTAGGTACCACATCAATATCATGTGCTCCTCTCGAAAAGGGAATCTGCACCGGGGCGACATGAGGGAGCAGATGTGGTGAGACGATCCCATGCATATTCGTGAAGCCAGGCCAGAAGATAACCACGAGCTTATAGAACTACAGGCGAAATGCCCGCAAGGCACGGAGCTCATCGTCTCCGTTGTCAACACCCCTGACTTCTTTGCCCGAGCCAAGGCCTACGAATCGTACAAGGTCTACGTCGCGTGCGAGGATAACCGCATCATAGGTTCGGCGGCCTGCGCCATGCGAGAATCCGCTGTCAATGCCATCCCGTGCCGCGTTGGATATGAGTTTCAGTACTTCACTTCTCCTGATCACCGCGGAAGGGGCGTTGCACGGGCGCTTCATCAGCACATCGAGGATTACCTGACCACACGGGATGTGGCCTTGGCCTATCTTCTGATCATGGAGGGAAACCTGCCTCCCAGGCGGCTCTTCGAACGTGAAGGCTTTAGGCTCCATCGCACCCTTGTCATGCCGATACTGTCGGTATACAAGGAGATGGACATACAATCCGGGGGGAGGATAAGGCCAGTTATGTGGGAAGACCTCGCTGCCGTCGCTAGACTGCTCAACCATACCTGGCAAGGCCATGACTTGCACGAAACGACCTCGCGCGAAGCATTGGCCCGCTTCATAAACCGAACGCCCGCCTATAGCCTTACTAACGTGATTGTCTTGGAGGATGGGGGTCAGATCTCGGCGTGCCTGGGTTTTTGGGACTGGAGCCACATCGCGCGGATTACCGTCAAATCGCTGAGCTTCAAGATGCGAGTCATTGGAATGCTGGTGGACACTATCCGGAACTTCCGACCGATGCCACGAGTTCCGAAGGCCGGGACGACTCTCAAGCAGTGGTGCTTGACCCCAATTGGATTTAGGGACGCCGAGCGCCTGACGCCCCTCTTCAGGTACATGAACAACCGGGCAATGGAGCTGGGAGTTGAGCAGGTTTTCTGCCTGTGTGAACGAAAGCACCCACTGCTGATGGGCATGAGGGGATTGTTCCGAAGGGATGTCGCAATGCACCTGTACGTGAAACCCCTTCAGCAGAATGTCTCGATGGGCCAAAACCCGATCTTCGTAGATGGAATCGACCTATAGCAAGCTCGGCCGTTGTCGTGGTGTGAAAGCTAGAATACGTCCTTGAGGGCATGCGCGGCCGTGTAAACGCTCCCTACCCCACTGATGTATTGAGCGACTCTCACCGTTTCCGTGATCTCCTCTTTTGTAGCGCCAGCCCGGATCGCCGCCTGAGCCAAGGCCTTTACACCCTCAACAGTTCCGTGAGAGGCATCCAAGGCCATCGCCATGAGGAGCTTGACCTTTTTGGGCAAGGCACCCTCTGCAAGGGCGAGCTCACGGGTGTTTCCAACCAGTTCGAGCAGTTCCGGATCGAGCTTCTGAAAAACCTCCAGTGGATCTCGAGACATTTATTCCCCTCCTCCTTTACATCTTTCCCCTTACCCCTATTTTTGCGACAAGAAATCGAGCGTTATGAAGGGCAGGAATGCTGCTCTTTTCTTTACGATGGGGGCAAAAACTCATCAGGCCACTATTTCCTCACCCAGGTGCCATCGTCTCTCTGAATCCATGTGCCCGGCACCACTTTCGTTCCTCTCCAACTGTTGGCGAAGAGCCTCTCAACCTCATCGAGGAATTGCCTACCCAGGTTGTTGGCCTCGAGGATTTCCATGTAGAGCGCCCTCCGATCGCGGGTTTCGGCATCAACGAGCCTTCTCAGATTCGCCTTTTCCTTGAGATTAAGACCGGATTGATCCCGAATTTCGACGTAGCCCCGGTTATTCTCTCCCAGAGCGCCCCGGCGGTAGAATCCCTCCAGGGATTTGAACCGATCGGCAAGTGAACCCCTCAGAGCCCGAATGGAAGGTGTCGAAATTTCAATGTCGACCTGAGCGAAGGCCAGGGGAGGTCCTGGGACGGATGCCGACCAAGCGAGCCACCGGGGATGCATTCGGTCCAGGGAACTGCCCTTCTTTTCCTGTTGCTCCGGCCGAACCTCATCCACGATCTGGTCGGCAGCTTCTTGTATCGCCCCTGCCGGAAAGTAGATATTCACCGTTATGCAGGCCATGATCAGGATGAGGCATAAGAGTACAGCAGATAAGAAAGAGACCCTCTTCATCGCTTTTTCCTCCTTTTCCCCTGAAAATAGTTAACCAGGGAAATGCATTCAATCCACGGGATGATCATTCCTGATTCGAACCCTTTGCAACTCCCGCGCCTTGGCCGACCGCCTTCAAACGACTGACCATTTGCTTCCACCGGATTCGGTTCTCGGGATTCCGGTTGATGACATCGATTCCTCTGAAAGGTCCCTTTTTGATCAAGTACTCGACCCCGTTTTCATGGATAGTGCCGCGAAGGGTAAAGACGTCATTTTCCAGTTTACAATAAATCCCCAGTTTCGCGTACGGAAAATAGTCGATCATTCGAAGGACACCCTTCCTGATGGAGAATGGGCTGCCGCTGCTCAAAATAGAGAGGTCGTTTACTGCCTCGGCATTGACGTACTGCTTGACTCCCCTTTTCTTGACAGAGCGAATCTCGAGCTCGAATCCTTCGGGTTGGCCAAAAGAGAAGGTCAATCCTCTGACCCAGCCCTCAATGACGCCACCCATCTCGCCAAAATCGAACAACCGGGATACCTCCTCAAGGTCGACATCCCTGAGGAGCACGTCCATGGAGACTTCTCGGAGACGGGAGAAAGGGGTATCTCCTCGAATATTGCTGACTTCGATCCGGCCTCCCAAGGCATGGATGGTCAGATTTCCACTGGTTGCCAGGCCCTTCGCTGAAACCCTGATCTCGGAAAAATCGCTCTCCAAAGAACCCGGGACGGCAAAGGGCGCAGTTGCTTTGGTCAGCTCGGAGAGATCGAGTCCGTTAAGCTTCAATCCCAGTGTGATCTCCATTGTCTCTCCAAAGGGATCCTCAATTTTTGCCCCCTCGATAATCGCTGTTCCCCCCCAGAGGTGGAGTTTTATGCTGGGAGGAACAAAGAGTGTGTTCTCCTTCAGGGTCAGTGGCACGTTCAAGTCCCCCCACCCCTGGGATTCCCACTGAATCCACTTTGCCTCAATGAAACCCTTCATGGAGACACTCGAGCCCGCACTGGATACAGTTGTATCGGCCTTAGGATAACGGAAGGAAACGGGAAATTGGATCTTTACCCCTTTTGCCCATATGCCGCGAGCCGGGATAGCCAGGTCCTCGACCGATGTCTCAAGTAACCCCTGGATCCAGTAAAGGGAGGGAGAGCCACGGATCGAAGCGGTGATGCGGGTTTCGCCGTTAACGGATATATCATTCAACACTGGTGAGACATGGCCAAAAGGCTCCTTGACAAAAAGTTCAAAAGCCCGCTCGTTTGAGATGGGACCAAGGGAGAGATTAACCTCGCCCTGGGGATCGTCCAGGTTCTCAACAGTAGCCTTCATGGTGCCCTCTCCGAGACCCGGCGTATGAAATTGAACCGCCAGGGAGGGGAGCCGACGGTTTTGACCGTCATATGTTCCCAGAGTGCGCAGCCGAAGAGGATCTTGTTGGAGATTGAGGTAAAGAGATCCGAAGAGAATTTCTCCCGCTTCCAGGTTCAGATCTCCCTGAAAGGAAGCAGGCCTTTCTTGGTGTGCGGGGATGTCGAGCCTGACATGGGCTTCACCCTGGATGCCTTCCCCCAGCTTTGTCTCATCGGGGCTTGAAAATGCTCCATCCTTCAACTGTATTCCAAGATCCACAGTTCTGTTCTTTAACTCCCGAACGCCTTTTTTCCCGAGCCCAAGATCGAACGCCATTGCGCCGGATAGCTTCCAATTCAGAATAGCGGCAGGAAGAAAGGGCCTAAGGAAGGCTTCCTCCAGAAGGATATCCTTGATGAACATCTCCATGGAGACCTTTGGCAGACACGAAAAAGGCGAGCTTCCTCGAACGTTCCTGGCTTCGATCCGGCCTCCGAGGGCACGGATGGTCATAGTTCCACGGGTCACAAGGCCGCCTTTTGAAACCTTGATTTCAGAAAATTTGCCCTCTAGAGTCCCAGGAGGGACGAACTGGACAAACGCGGGAGAGAAGGCTTTGGTCACCTCGGAGAGATTGAGTCGGTCCAGCCTCAATCCCAACATGATCTCCCTCGTTTTTTGAAGGGGATCCTTAATCGTTGCCCTATCAAGGGTTACCGAACCTCCCCATACCGGGATTTTCGTTTGCCCTAAAAGAAGGGTGTTCTGAACAAACGCTACTCGCACGGCCACATCCGGCCACTCGCCAGATCTCCACTGAATCCGTTCGGCTCTGAGGAAGCTATCGATTGCGGCATCCAAATCGATGCCAGAGACAGATCTTTCATGATCGGGGAATTCAATGGCAAATGGGAACCGCACGTCCACTCCCTCGGCCTTTATCTCGTGAGCCGGGATGGCGAGATCCACGGCCGACATTTCAACCAGTCCTTGAATCGAGTAACGAGCGGGAGAACCACGGATCAAGGCACTGATGAGGGTGGTACCGTTGATCGACAAGGTTTTCAGTATCGGTGAAGCATGGCCAAAGGGGTCCTTCACAAAGAGATTAAAGGCCCGCTCGTTTGAGATGGGGCCGAGGGCGACCTTCACCTCACCTCGAGGATCAGCCGGGTTTTCAAGAACGGCCGTAATGGTCCCGCCCCCGAGGGTTGGGGCATGAAAATTGACTGACAGTGAAGAGAACCGATGTTCTTCGGGGTCGTACTTCCCGAGAAAACGCAGACGAAAAGGATCTTCTTTGAAATCGAAATTGAAAGAACCCAGAAGGATTTCCCCGGACTCGAGGCCACATTCCCCCTGAAAGCCAACGGGCTGATCTTCTTGGGCAGGCACAATAAGGCTGACATGAATATCTCCCTCGATCCCATCCCCACTTTTGAACGCATTGGGGCTCGAAAATGCTCCATTTTTCAACCGAATTTCCAGATTTAGTTTCGTGGTCCCTGACTCATGGCCCGTTGTTGCAGCAACCAAGAGATCAAAGACCATCTCCCCTGTTGGCTTCCAGTCCAAAATGGCAGGGGGAAGGAAACGTGCAAGGTGGGGAAGCATTCCTGCAACCTGAAATGAGGTGCCATGGATCTCAAATTCCAATGAAGAGATGCCTATCTCCCGACTCGCTGTGATGAGGCGAGATAGGACCTCTTTCGGACGCCATGAGGTCTCGATTGTGGGCGTATCCTTTTGTAGGTTCACGGTGACGTTGCCCAAAAGGACGCCTTCATATACATTCACGGAAAAAGGGGATACACGGATGATTCCATTCCTCGCATTGATTGTGAGGTTCACATCGGATACATTGGCCCCGCGGACCTTCAGGCGGCCGATTCGAACCGTCCCATCCATCATGAGTTTGCGAAGGGCCGTGTAATCCGGTTTCCTCCGCCGCCTGTGTTCTGGGCGAATGCCTGTTTTCCCCTTTTCTTTGACCTCGTTTGGCGGCGGAAGGTATCGGTCCAGATCGATGCTATCGAGGCCGAAATTGAAGGAGAATATCGGTTTTTCGAACTGTTTAGCATCTAGGCTAAATGTCAGGGTTGAGTCATCCAGCTTAAGAAGGCCATCCCTCAGTGTCACCGCCCCGGTTGTTCCAGCAATGGTCGCTTTCAGTGACATCTCCTTGAGCGCGTCTGGGTCCCTGGTCTTTTTCGAAAGATCCAACCCCATCGCCTTAGCCAGTCTCCGGGGAGAAAACGGTTGGACTTCAATGGCCATATTGAATTGAGGCTGTCGGTCAAGGTCGGCAAAGAACCCCTCGAGGTTGGCTGCAATACCACCGAATGCCCTCAGGTTGAGGAGAATTGGGACTTTCCCCTTTCCTGGCGTTCTGCCGATGGGACCTACCTTCCCCTGAACCTTCAGGGGCCGGCCATCCAGATGCGCAGACAACTCAACACTAATCGGTTTATCGAGGGAAATCCCATCAAGAACGAGGTTAATCTCTGTGAAACGGCTCTCGGTGCCTTTTTGGTGATCAATCCATACAACCTCACCCGAAGTGATGGCAAACTCATCCGCCATGAGGTTCCTAATGGTGAAAGGAAGCTTCCTTCCGGGTGTTTGCCTCTTTTCGACTTCCGTCTGTTCCCGTGATTTGAGAAGATGCTCCCAATTTCCTCGACCATCCCCCTCTTTTTCCAGCACAATCCGAGGCCCTTTCAAGATAAACCGCCTTACCTGAAGGCACCGGAAAATCATGGGAATGAGCTTCACCCTTACTTCAAAATGGTCCACTGAAACAAAGTCTTTTCCCTTGAATCCCTGCGGGTTTCCGAGATGCACATCGGACAAGGCAAACCCAATCCAGGGGAAGATGGTAAGGTCCATATGGCCCCCGATAGAGAAGGCTCTTCCGGTGCGCTGGGTCACCATACTTTCAATTTGGGATTTGTATTTATTGACATCCACAACGAGGGGAACGATAAGGAACAGAGCCATGACCAGAACAATCAGTGCCCCCACGGTAATGCCAATCCATTTCAGAAGCCTGACCATAACTCCCCCTGCCTTATTTTCCGAACATCACCCCCGCTTACATCCTAATGCCTTGTTTCAGAGGTTGTCAACAGAGGTCTTGGCTTCGTTCCGGAGTATGGGAAGGCATGGGCTCAGGAATCTCCCGCATTGGAGAAACTACAAAGGGAAGGAAAAACGGCTGAGGCCGGACGAATATGAAGCCATTATGGTATTATGTATGTACGAAGCTAAAAATAACGGAGGAAGGAATGCAAAAGGAGAGACATTGGTCGTACAAGGACTTCCAGATCAGGGAGGGACTAAAACCCGGAAGCGAACAGTTTCACTATTTCTTCGTGGTTTCGGAAGGGGGCGAGAAAAAGTGTAACTACTGTGTATGGATTGCGGATGATGCCCTATCTCAGTTCGCGCCTTCCAAGGATTTTGATGAGATTTCCTCTTCATACAGAGATGATTGGAGCACATGGGTCCGGGGAAAAATTGACCGGGGGGATTTCAGAAATCGGGTACTGAAGTTCGAAAAGGCGGGGCAAAACGAGATCGACCTGACCCAAATGGAGGAAAAACTGGGGTTCGAATGATTCAGCGTCCGTCGCCCCCCGCCGGGTTCAAGGGATCTAAATCTCGTCCATGAAACAACTCTCGCTTTCAGTGCTACCGGAACGATTTGCCGTTTGCCGGCTTGGCCCGGATGATCGGGTGCCCGATTGGGTTTTTTCGAAATCGTTCTGGTCGATCACCCGAACCGACGAGGAACTTTCATTGATCTTACCGGAAGAGTATGTCCCGTCGGGTTGGAAGGTGGAGAAGGGGTGGCGATGCCTCAAGGTTCTCGGCCCCCTCGATTTGTCCGTCACCGGCGTCATTGCTTCACTGAGCGCCCCGCTTGCAGATGCCGGAGTGAGCATTCTCGCGATCTGTACATACGACACGGATTATCTTCTCGTACGGAACGGCGATCTTGACAGGGCAAGGGAGGTACTGGTCGAGCACGGACATCAAGTGAGTCCACGATAAGGCGAAACTCTCATTAACCGAGGGAGGAATGAACCATGAAGCTTACGAGCCCAGCGTTCGAACACGGGGGGAAGATTCCCTCGAAATACACCTGTGACGGGGAGAACATCAATCCCCCATTGGCCATATCCGACGTGCCTCCGGGGACAGGAAGCCTCGTGCTCATTATGGACGACCCGGATGTTCCGAAACACTTGCGGGCCGATGGTATGTGGGACCATTGGGTCGTCTTTAACATTCCCGCAACCATACGGGAAATCGGAGAGGGAAAAGAACCCGAGGGTACCTCAGGCGTCGGAACCAGTGGGAACGTAGAATACTCTGGCCCCTGTCCCCCCGATAGGGAACATCGATATTTTTTCAAGCTCTATGCACTGGATACGGACCTGAATCTTTCGGAAAAGGCGACGAAAGGGCAGGTTGAAAAAGCCATGGAAGGTCATGTCATCGAAAAAACGGAGTTGATGGGCAGATACGAAAGAATATAATCCTCCCTGACTACCAGGCAACTCGCATTCGCTCTCGATGGGTAACCTTCCCCGAAAGCCGTCATGGATGAGCATTCAAAGCGATCCAAGAAAGAGTCTGTATGGGATTACCCGAGGCCTCCACGGATTGAACCGACTTCCCGGCGCATTCGAGTGATCTTCAATGGGGTAACCATTGCCGACACCCGGCAAGCCCTCCGTGTTTTGGAGACGAGTCATGCGCCGGTCTACTACATTCCACCGGAAGATGTGCGAAGGGAATTCTTAGTGCCCTCTGCACGAAAGACGTTCTGCGAGTTCAAGGGAACGGCCCTTTACTGGACGGTTCATGTGGGAGATCGGGAGGCGAAAAATGCAGCGTGGAGTTACCCCGCGCCAAACAAGGGGTACGAGGCCATTCGAGACTTTTTTGCCTACTATGCTGCCCCCATGGATGCGTGCTATGTGGATAACGACAGAGTGGAACCTCAGCCTGGTGGGTTTTACGGAGGCTGGATTACCTCGGATATTCGTGGACCGTTCAAGGGCGATCGGGGGACGGAGGATTGGTAATGTGAGGGTAGCCGTGCCAGGGGTTTCACTGGCTCTCGCGATCATCCCTTTTACCGAGATGGTTTGCCGGATAAACACCCTACGAAACGCAACCTGGCCTATCTTTTGCAAGTACCAACGATACTGACCTCGAGAGATTCACCGTGGTCAGGTGATGGTTTGTTGCGAGGGGTAATCCCCATGGTTAATCCCCCGTTCTCGGGTTCTATTCCCATCTACATTGCGTCGGGGCTCCTCATCCTCAGCCTCCTGTTTCTCGTGGGATTCATCTACAAGCGGGTAAAGCGACTCATGCGTCGATTGCGACACAAACCCGTCGCGCGGGTTGGCACCGTTGCCAGTACGGTACGGCTGCTCTTGATCCTTCTGGTGGTCTCCCTTTCGGCCGCAACGTTGTTCCTGTTCGCCTTCATCCAGTCCTACACGGCCTTCACACACGGCGAATTGGCCGCCGAGGTGTACTGCGCACCTATGGACGGCGCAAAGGACGAGATGATCATGTGGCTCGTGACGTTCGAGTCGCCGACCACCGGCTGCGTGAGTCACCATAGACTGCACGGCCAAGAGTGGGCCATTGAGGGGCACATCCTAAAGTGGGATCCCTGGCTCAATTTCCTCGGTCTTCACACGATGTACAAACTCACCCGCGTACGCGGTCGTTACCTTCGCGCCGAGGACGAATCGAGTAAGCCTGCAACAGCATACAGCCTCATCGAGGACGAAGAGGATCCGCGCTGGCGCTGGCTTTATGAGTACGGTGCACGCCTGCCCTTCGTCAATGCCGTCTACGGCAATACGGTATTTACCTTCCCTTCGCAAACCAGGACCTTTCGAATCTACGTCACCACATCGGGATTCATGATCGAGGAGGGGGAAAAAGTAACAGGGATAAAGATGCGATACGGTCAGCGAGAACGGGAGGGGAGAACACGCCGGGCAAAAAAACCAGACAGCACGCAAAATATGCCTAGATAGGTGAATACGATCAGAAAATTCCCTTTGGAAGCATCCAGTATATATCCGCCCAGAGAAGGCCCTATCGTTCCTGAGACAAAGCCAAAGGCCGTGAAAACCAGGCCAAAAATCGCCCCAAAATGTTTGAGCCCAAAGCAATCCGCAGCCAAGGGGGCCGAAACGGCAAACAATGTTCCGAAGGCAAAACCGATTACCGCTGCCAGCAGGGCCGAGGCTTCCAGGCTGTTCACATGGGGCAAAGCAAAATACGCCCCTCCCGCGGCAAAGAAGGTTATGCTCATGGTCGAGTTTCGTCCCACCAGGTCGGAGAGATAGCCCGTCAATATTCGGCTCGATCCATTGGTAACATTGAAGACGGTGAGAATGACGACCGCGAATTCCATCGTCAATCCCCTCGACAACCCAAAAGCCGTTGATAGGGTCACCATGGCAATCCCCGCTGCTCCCTGCAATGCCATCGTGAGCCAAAGAAACCAGAAACTCTTCGTCCGGATGGCTTCCGCGACGGTGAGGGGAACTCCCCTCCCAGAAGGGGATTCCTCACCTTCCTGGGGTTCTGGTTTACTCAATCCCACCCTTTCGGGCGTTTCCGTAAGCTGTGCGGCGGAAACACCCACTACCGAGGCAATTGCCGCCATGGCAATATTCATACGGACGTAGCCCATCGATTCCAGCATATACGCAAAAACAGGAGCCATAATGGCCCCTGAAGACCCGAATACCATGTTCACCATTCCCGACACGAGTCCCCTTCTTCGGGGATACCAACGCTGCACCGTTGTCAGGGCGGGAATGTAAATGAAACAGCCGCCAAAGCCATGCAAGAAGGCCCACAGGTAAAGCATGGAGATATTCGAGGCAAAAGCTGCGGTAACAATATTGAGACCGCAGATTAACGCCCCAATGGTTATCATTCTCCTCGTGCCCCATCGTTCTTGCCAGCGCCCCACGAAAAAACTGAAGATTCCCACGGGAGCCAGGACGAAGAATAATATATTCCCGATGGGACCCCTTCCCACGTGGAATATCCCCTGCCAGTAAGGCCCCATCACACCGGGGAAACCAAAGCAGAAGGCACCCTGCCAAAATATGGCGATGGAGCTTCCCGCTACTGCCAGCATCCCCCTATTTTTTGAGCCCATTCGATTCACCACCTGGCGCCATCATGTATCCGTTTGTGTTCGTTCTGAAGGAAGGGATGAAAACGAACCCTCCGTGGCCCCTTGTCGCGTGACAAAGATAGTCTATGGGATTTCAAAAAACAAGCCCTGACGCCTCGGGCGGTTTGCCAACGATGGAAAGCGGATTTGGAAACCATTCAAGGAAGAACGCCTTACCTCATCTCGGAAGGGCCATCGCCATGCTCGAGATCTATCCATTTCAGAGATCGTGTTCAGATGGTATTCAACCGCAACCCGTTCTTCTGCTTGACTCCCTCGTCCCCGATTTGCTATGGTTCCTTGGGAAGACACACCCGTTTCAACGCAACCCAGGGAGGAGGACATGCATAAAAAGGAAAAGACTCATCCTTTGATTCACCAATTGGCAGAGTACCTGAGGCAGGGGAAGTTGACCCGTCGGGAATTCCTTCGGTACGCGGCTCTCCTGGGCATTTCCGTGGCAACGACGAGTCGAATGACGGGATTGGCCTGGCCGAGAAGGGCCTCCGCGGGGACGATTCAACGGGGCGACACCCTAAGAGTAGCGGCCACGGTCCAGAAGGTCACCCACCCGGCCCAGTTCTCCTGGATTAACCCCACGAATCAATTGCGTCAGGTGGCGGAATACCTGACGTACACGGACAAAGACAACATCACCCAGCCTTACCTGCTGGAAAGCTGGAAGGCAAGCGGGGACCTGAAGACCTGGACCCTCAATCTACGCCGAGGAATTAAGTTCAACAACGGGGATGAGTTCACGTCCGACGACGTTCTGTTCACCATGAACCAGTGGCTGAACAAGGACGTGGGATCCTCGCTTCTCGGCATGGTGGGAGCCTACCTCGATCCCACGGGCATCGAAAAGGTGAACACCTACCAGGTGAAACTCCACCTTAAACAACCGGAGCTCGCCGTGCCGGAACACCTGTTTCACTATCCTGCCATGGTCTTGAACCACCGGACCTTTGAGGGAGACTTCATCAAGGCACCCCATGGCACCGGCCCCTATACGTTGGAGCTCTACAGGGTGGGCGAGCGCTGCGTTGTCCGGCGGCGCGCTGACTACTGGCAAAAGGGGTTGCCCTATATGGACGCCATGGAGTTCATCGACATGGGAACGGAGATGGCGCCTCAAATTGCCGCAATTCAGGCTGGCGAGATCGACATGATCGACCTCAGCGACATCACGGGGGTGACCGCCTACCAGGCCCTCAAGAATGACCCGGGCGTTAACGTCATACCCATCACCACGAACCAGACCCGAGTGCTGCGCATGCGCGTCGACCTGAAGCCGTGGTCCAATAACGATGTTCGAATGGCGTTGAAGCTCTGCCAGCATCGGGAGAAGATATTGAGCCTCGCGCACTTCGGCCAGGGCCAGCAGGGACAGGACTTCCATGTCTCCCCCAAACATCCCGAATACTGCGAGAAACCCATTCCCAGATATGATCCCCAAAGGGCCAGAGAACTCTTGAAGCAGGCGGGGTACCCCAATGGCCTCGATGTCACCCTCGTTATTGGCAATGGATGGGCCGACATCGTGCGCTACGCCGAGATCCTCAAACAGGACTCCGCCCCCGCTGGATTCAGAATCAACATCCAACCCATACCCAACACCCAGTATTGGGAGAAGTGGACGGAAGTGGACCTTGGCGTCACCCCGTGGGCCCATCGGCCGCTGGGCACCATGGTGCTCAACGTGGCTTACACCCCGGGTGCCTCGTGGAACGAGACCCGATGGTCTGATGAGGAGTTCTCCAAGCTGCTCAAGGAGGCCAACGGAACCCTGGATCTGGAAAAGCGCAGGAAGATTTTCTGTAGATTGGAGGATATTCAGTGGGAGCGGGGACCCATCGGAGTCCCGTACTGGGTCAATGACTTCTTCGTGACATCCAAGAGGGTCAAGGGGGTTGAGGGCCATCCGAGCGGCTATATGCTCTTCAATAGAGTCTGGCTCGGGAAGAGCACATAGGTCAACTAACGGCGCCAGCCTGCCAGTTTCAGACGGTAACTGAGACTCCATCGGCGGGCTGGCCCATGTTGTTCCTCGCCTGCCCCTGCATAACTAATGGATACGTAACACGCCTATGGCCCGGTTCATTGTAAGACGGCTCCTCCTTCTCCTCCTCACCATGCTTCTCGTCTCCGTGGCGGTCTTCTTGATCACCGAGGCATCGCCCGGTAACGTGGCGCGCAACGTCCTGGGCGCCTTTGTCACTCCGGAGCAGGAGACCTCCTT
>SMTZ1_10000605_pt1 | contig 36070 bp, 24 predicted proteins | sample DeeMarSWOR136_30_FD_25667 | JGI IMG/M metagenome (IMG submission 25667)
AAGGACCTCCGTCATTGAGGCCTTGAAAAAAGAGAGACAAAATGTTCATTTATACGATATAGAATCGGGCAAGAAGATTATTCCTCACGGCGGGACGGTCTATTTCAACACCTACCGAAAAAGATGGGTTGCCGTCTTTGTGCAGCAGTTCGGAGATATCTCTTTTCTGGGCGAGGTATGGTATGCCGAGGCCGACACTCCCGTTGGCCCATGGGCCTATACAAGAAAAATTGTAACACATAATAAATACTCCTTCTACAATCCAAAGCAACATCCATTCTTTGATCAAGAGGGAGGACGTGTTATATTTTTCGAGGGTACGTATTCGTTTACATTCTCAGGCACAGCAGAGAACGCCACGCCCCGCTATGACTACAACCAAATCATGTACCGTTTGAACCTTGCTGATCCCCGTCTTGCTCTGCCGGTACCGGTTTATCAAATAAAGGATAAGGAAGGCGAAACAGACTACCTGCTCCGAGCAGAAGTAGAAAATACCGATAAATGGGACCTGATAGAGTCCATACCTTTTTATGCAATCGAGCCGGACAGAACAAATAAGGAACTTATTCCCGTTTATGCTCAGAAAGTCACGGGCAAAAAAGACCAAATAACTTCCTTGACCTTAAAGAGTCCCGATCAATCCGCCAAACCGCTTTTCTATGCCCTGCCGGCAACCAAACTCTCAGATGACAATTCACGCATTGTGCCCCTCTATGAATACCATCATAAAGACACGGAACAGCGCCTTTATTTGACAGAAGAGCAACCTGACAAAGGTCGGACTCGTACAAAAGAACCTTTGTGCCGGGTATGGAAAGCCCCGGATGAAATCCTTATAGACAGCATGGCCAAATCTGCTCCGGATTTCTAAGGTATATTCAGTTCCTGCTAATCCGGTATATACATTATCAATATAGAATACTATCACTCTCTGTTGTATTGCCGTCGCAAGTAGAATGTCATAAGTTATCCTTCACAGCGTCTGAAAATCAATCTGCTTGCAATAATTGGGATACCTGATTACAATCCATAAAAATTATAGCTAAACCCTAAAATCGAGAGGTCAATATGAAAGTCATAGCTTTTAACGGCAGCGCCCGCAAGGATGGCAACACGGCAATCCTTATCAACCAGGTATTCAGTGAACTTGAAAAACAGGATATCGAAACGGAAATGATACAGCTTTCAGGACAAAAAATCCGGGGCTGTATTGCATGTTACAAGTGCTTTGATAACAAGGACCAAAAATGCAGTGCGAAAAATGACATCGTCAATGACTGCATAGAAAAAATGCTGCAGGCCGACGGAATCATTCTGGCCTCACCAACGTATTTCGCTGATGTCAGTTCCGAGCTTAAAGCGTTAATAGACCGTGCGGGCCTGGTAGCAAGAGCAAATGATGACATGTTCAAACACAAGGTCGGAGCCGCTGTTGTTGCGGTACGAAGGGCGGGTTCGATTCACGCTTTCGACTCAATCAATCATTTCTTTTTAATCAGTCAAATGATAATACCCGGCTCATCCTACTGGAACATGGGTTTCGGTCTTGAGAAAGGAGATGCAAAAAAAGACGAAGAAGGTCTGCAGACTATGGCCACCCTTGGTCGAAACATAGCGTGGCTACTAAAGAAGATTCAAGCCTAAAGGGTGCTGTTTTCTTATCGCTGCTTCTCAGAACAGTGAGTTACATTTTCCTGCCGGTTAATCTGAGATTGTAGTATATCATTGTTTAACGAATATCATCTATGGCCGCTCTTTTTCCAGGCTCTCACATATTCAATGCTATACGTTGAGGGCAGGTCCTTGTCTTTCGGGAGGCCAAACCATTTCGGCATGGTCTCGCTGTCAAAATTCAAAGTCAAAGGTTGATGCCAGTGGGTATTTTCCACCCACCTGACAAGCACACCGTCAAAATACCATTTTATCTTTTCCTTGTCCCATTCCAGCCCGTAAACGTGATAATCATCCGCCAGATTTGAAGGCCCAATCCATTCGCCATGCATCGACCAATGCTTCTTCTCATCAGGTGTCCTAAAAACATGCACGTTCATATTATATTTCTTTTCAAATCCCGGGGCCGCCCCGCCGATTTCAAAAACATCGATTTCCGTCCACAAGTCCGGCGTATTGTCATAAAACCAGAATGAGCTTGAGCCGTGAGATTTCATAGGTGACGGTGGTTTTGCTCTGCACAGCAGCGGATGTGTAAGTGTGATAGCCCCTATCCTTCGGCATCTCCGGGACCTCTTCCTTTTTCATGACCAAATGCAGTTTGCCTTTGCTGACACTTACATTCCCCTCGTAAAAGAACGCCGGCTGCCTTCCCAACCACCTGGGATTTTTAGGATACCATTTATTAGGATCGAGCGCTGTACCCTCAAATTCATCGCTCATCAACTCGTACTTTTCCCAATGTCCCTTATTGCCCTGGTCGGATAGAGGAAAATCTTTGGAAATACGCTTTGGGATTGGGCCTAGCGCACCTTTTCTTAGCCAGCTATTCGGGCGTTTGGATTCGGCAGCGAATACATTAACGTTGATTAATGCCGAAATTGAGAAACAAATACAACCTTTGAGAAAGTGTTTTTCCTTCATAGTGTACCCGTAGTTAAACCATTCAAAAGCAGCAGTGTTTGCTTACTTATAAGCTCCAGCCTTCGCGATACTGAGTGCGAACGTATTTGTTGGCCTCCGGCATATTTGTTACCTTCATGTTGACCGGGTCCCATTCGATCCTGGCATCAACCCTCCGGGCTACATTTCCAAGCAAACATACCTCGGTCAGCAGGCCGGAATACTCAAAGTCGGCCCCCGCCGGCCGGCCCTCCTTGCAGGCACGTACCCAATCCTGCTCATGCGAATCGGCTACCCTTGGTATGCTTTTCGGAGGCTGTTTGTACTCCTTCATCCTGCTCTCGGGTATCAAACGGGCCCCTTCACCATAAACCCCCGCCATGAGCTTGCCCTTGCTGCCCTTGAACAGGGCTCCGCCTTCCACATTGCCCAATTGTCTGCCGTCTTCAAGTTCCATCGGACGAGGCGCTCGAAGGCCGTCATACCAAGTCAGCTTGACCGCGGGCAAATCTCCCCGTGCAGGGAATCGGTAGGTCACAATAGATGCAACCGGGTGCGTATCGGGATTTAAATCCAGTGAAGCAGCCTCCACGCTTGTGGGGTGCCCGAGTTTTAAAGCCCAAAAAACCGGATCCAGAGTATGGGCCCCCCTGTCCCCCATCATCCCGCAGCCGAAATCCCACCAGCAGCGCCACACACCCGGATGGTATGCCTGATGATAGGGACGCTCGGGAGCGGGCCCCAGCCAGAGGTCCCAGTCCAGCGTTGACGGGACCGCTGGCGTATCCTTGGGACGCCGGCTCCACCTGGAGCTCCAATACGCATGACCAAAGGGATAATAGGACAAACTGCACCACGTATCAACCTCGCGAATCTCGCCGATGGCACCATCCTCGATCCACTCACGAATCAGGCGGATGCCCTCACCCGAATGGCCCTGGATTCCCATCTGCGTGGTTACACCGGTTTCTTTAGCCGTTTTCGCCAGCATACGCGACTCGTAGACATCGTGCGTCAAGGGCTTCTGACAATAAACGTGTTTTCCCCTGCGCATCGCCTCCATGGAGATGACCGCGTGTGTATGGTCGGGCGTTGCAATCACAACAGCATCTATATCCTTCTGCTTGTCGAACATTTTTCGATAATCAAAATAGACTTTCGCTTTCGGATACCTCTTGAACGTTTCGGCTGCATAGCTGTGGTCGACATCGCATAAAGCCACGATATTTTCACTCTCAAGCTGCCGAAGATTACTTTTACCCATACCGCCCACACCAATACCGGCAATATTGAGTTTCTCGCTGGGCGGCTTATCCCCAGATCCACCCAGTACGTGGCCCGGTACAATAGTGACGGCGGCGGTTGTTGCTGTTGCGCTGAGAAAACGACGTCTGCTGATATGCTCACTTGACATAACAAATCCTCCTTACAATTGGCCTCACCGAAATGAAAATGTCATAACAGGACGATTCTTCCAGTGACTGTATTTACAGCTATTTTTTTCGATATTCAGTATATTAAAAAGTTCGCCATGACACTATACTAAATGGAAATATTTTTAAACAAATCCCAAGAATATGGACGTACTGTCGGATGTATGAACTACTTGCAATGGCTCTGGCGTTGACCCTGCTGGTCGTTCTGCTGCGCTTCAAGGTCAGGCTCGGCCGGTCTATGCTTTTTTCATCAATCGCCTTGGCGATACTTTTAAGGGTAACACCGGGCGAGTTCTGGAATACGGTTGTCAGCGAATGGCACAACAAGCCCCTGAACCAAACTACAGGCTATCTTTTCCTCACGCTGACAGTACTGGTAATCTCGGTCAATGTTCTTGGACTCGCCATGAAAGAAACCGGCGTGTCACAGCGCCTGGTCCCTGCCCTTCACGGCCTGTTTCGAAGCCGCCGTTTTGCTCTGGCCGCGATACCGATGATGATGGGCATGCTTCCAACGCCCGGCGGGATTATGCTGTCAGCCCCGATGGTCAGAGACTTGGGCGACCGGGTCGGCGTCGAGCGTTCCCGGTTGGCGGCCATTAATTTTTTCTTTCGCCACCAGTGGGAATCGGTCTGGCCGCTATTCCCGGCCGTTCCTCTCATCCAGAGCATGTTCGGCATCTCGGCGCTTACACTTATTTCACACAATATCGCTATTACACTCTTGGGTACGCTCGGTGGAGTGATTTTCCTGTTACTCTCAGGTATACCGCCAAGAGACCGGAAGAATCTGTCCCACGACAGATTTTCGAACAACATACGTAACTTTATACATGCCTTCTGGCCGATCGTGCTCGTGGCAGCATTATATGCCGTCTTTAATCTGTCTCCTGCCATAACAATCCTTTTAGCTATAGTAATCTTCCTGATTTTTCACAAGGTGCCTTTCAGTCGATGGACAAAACTCTTGAAATCAGGAGCCGAACCTGATTTCGCGCTTTTGATCCTCGGTGCCCTGCTCTTTAAGCTCAATTTAGAAGCAGGTCGGGCCATCCCCGCTGTAGTTGAATTCTTTTCTGAAATCAATGTCCCGCCACACGTTCTTATTTTTTTCCTCCCTTTTATAGTCGGGTTTCTGACCGGTGTTACTATGCCGACCGTGGCAATGACATTTCCGTTCTTAATGCCCTTTATCGGTACGGGACAGGAGACGAAAGTTCAGCTTCAAACACTGGCTTTTTCCGGCCTGCTCTGTGGACTTTTCCTCACGCCCGTACACCTCTGCCTGACACTTTCCGCCAGTTACTTCGAATCGCCGCTGATGAAAATCGTGGTAAAGTTACTGGGACCGGTCGTTTTTGTTGCTGCCGCAGGTATCTTAGCAGCATTGTTACTGTGATGAAAATTATCACTTTACCAAAGCCGAATTTATCCTGCCGGGCAGGAAAGCAACAACATGCTGCTAATCTGAGGGGATGCTAATCTCTATGAAGACATTCTCCGGCTCGTCTTCGCAGGTAACCGTGTAATCGGCTGGCTGGCTCAGGTCTATAGTTTTACGGTGAAGCAATCCACCAATCTTATAACCATGCACAACCCCGATACGGGTTTGTGCCGGCCGGTTATCAATCAAATGTAGGCAGGCACGAACAGTATTCAAGCCGGGATTTCCCGTGTATTTGACATATACGACCTCCGCCGGCTTCTCTAAAAAAATATGAAGATCCCGGTTATACCGCCAGTGATTTACCCATGTCGGTACCGACGACTTATATATTTCTTTGAAGCCCTTCGGTTTTCCCACAGCATAAGCAATTCGGTTGTCGGTTTTCTTTGCCTGCTCTTGCTGGTAAGTTCGAAACGTCGCACCGACACTGAGCCATGCAATTTTTTTGCCGGCAGGAGCGGCTAATCGCAAAACGGCGTCACCGCGTATACGGGATGTATCGCGCTTAGGGTCGTAATCTTTCGGCATATCAACAAGATATTTCTTCAAATCGCCCGGTTCTGCAGTGTTCGGCTGCACTAACATAGTGGTCGTATTCATACCATAAGAATCGCCCGTTTCATACTTGAGATGATTTATACCATTTTTGAGCACAGGCAGGCTAATCGGCGCAACCTGCACCCAGGTATCAATACTAAGTGATTTAACCGCCTTTTGACCTTTCCTTCCGGACGTACTGAGCTTTAAAAGATAACCATAGGTCCCCTTAACCTTACCGGTCAGGTCTATAGTCGTTAATTCATCGGCTTTGGCATGACCGGCAGCCTGCCAGGTCAAGCCGTGGTCCAAAGATACGAAAAGGTCAACAGGTAATCCCGCACTCAGCGTTACAATAGAAGCTTCGGTATCATCATCTAAATCATTCAAGTCATTGATCTTCGCAACAATTATATAAGGTGTAAAAATCTCAAAAATCACTTCTGCATCACCATCCCGGGTAATATTCAATCCCTCTTTACCGGGGGCCAGGTTCTTTACGGCATAGACTCCATCCTCAAAATCCGAGGACTCTTCTGAAAGATTGGGTGCATAATGAAAAAGGCCGTTGCCGTGGTTCCAGCAGGTAAAATCACGATGATTCGGCTTCATCCCCACCGGCTCGGTTTCAATAAGGTCTTTAATCCATTTGGTCTTATTATAGCGGGGTAAATGGTGCCAGCGCCCGCCCTGAGGAGTCCACCAGCGGGTAAAAGATTCGCCCTGCCTGAGATAAAAATCCATCGTATGGCTGCCCTCGAACCAGCGGTAATAATAATGGATTCTGCTGTCACGATAGATTTTAAAGACCTTGTCCTTGTCGTTGTCCTTCGGGAAAAAGGGCTCTATCTTCACCTGTGGATTCACCCAAAGGTCCCGATTTCGCTTAGCTTCATCCAGACTTGCCACCGTCCCATCGGCTTTAAGCAAAACACCTCTCACATCAAGGTCGTAGTAGTGCCAGCTATTATCATACCAGAGTTCCGTCGCGCAGTGGTTCCAGGCTTCCAAACCAAAGGAACGTCCCCGCTCAAAACCAACACCCTGAAAGATGCCATCCAGAACAGGCCCGAAGATCCCACAATAGGCCATATTATAGACATTCAGAATCTTTATCGGATCTCGCACGGTTGCGTATTCATCAAAAGTGTCACCTCCCTCAAGTATCTCATTGAAATGGTACAGCCCGGTATCGTAACCGCACAAATACTTCCATATTGCAAGTGCAAGCTCGTTGCCGGTCTTGTCTTTCCAAACCGGGAATTGTCGAAAGCGTTTTAAATCTGTAGTATCAGCGGTATGCTCGCTATTAATCCGTATGCAGGTCACCCTTGCATAAGAGGTGAAGGAACTGCAAAATGCAAATACAATAAAGATAACCGCACAAGAAACCACTCTTGCCCGCCGGCCTTCTGATAAGATAATCATGGACCTCCTTCATGACTAAAATACATTTGGGCAATACTACTAATGCCTAAAGGCTATTGGATATATGTAATCCTTGGACGAATAGTCGTAGAATAAAATACACGATTGATACTGAATGTGAAAGCCATTACTGGGAAAAAACGGCCCGGATGCGAAACTTTGAACCTTGATTAAATAAGCCAAAATCGCTATCCTTACAATACCATGAACGACCTTAAGATATACAAAAAAGCAACAGAGGTCCTTAAAACCGGCCAGAACATCGCCCTGATAACCGTCATATCCACAGCCGGCTCCACCCCGGGAAAAGTGGGCTATAAAATGCTCGTCTGGGATGAAATCCCAAATACCCTCGGCACCATCGGTGGCGGTTTTGTTGAGGCCGAGATTATCGGCTCAGCTAAAAATATGCTGACCGCACCCGACAATAAAGTTGTAAAAATCACTCTCGGCAAAACCGAAGATGATGAAAGAGGAATTTGCGGCGGCTCAATAGAATTCTTAATTGAAACCTTCGACAAAAAAGCCCTGCCTTTATTCGAGCAGCTTACAGGCGCTATCGAAAATGCAGATAAGGGTGTTCTTCTATCTATTATCTCTCCCGGCCGGCCGCCTGAAAAATCCCTCCTGCAAAACGCCGCGCAAATCTCCGCCGCCGCTCATATTGACCTTTCCCCCGAAACGGCCGAATCGATACAAAAGCTGATTGCCAAGGAAGAATCCGCAAAGATAAGCACAGAGGACGGCACGCAGTTTTTCATCGAAGCCGTTGTCGGGCCTCCGATGGTCTTTATATTCGGTGCCGGCCATTTGGCCTATTATATCGCACAATATGCAAAATCCATGAACTTTCGAATCACCGTCTGTGACGACAGGCCTGAATTTGCGAACAAAGAAAGGTTCCCCGATGCCGATATCATTGTTGAAACCTTCGCCACCGTCTTCGATAAAATCAAAATCAACAAAAATTCCTACATCGTCATAGTTACAAAGGGACACAAGCACGATGAGATAGTCCTTGAACAGGCCGTAAAAACAGATGCAAAGTATATCGGTATGATTGGAAGCAAAAGAAAGGTGCTAACCATTTTCAAGCACCTGCAGGAAAAAGGCATCCCGCAGGAAACCTTAAGCAGGGTCCATTCACCTATCGGCATTTATATCGGTGCGGTCACCCCTGAAGAAATTGCCCTGAGCATCGTCTGTGAATTGGTAAAAATAAGAAGACTCGGCGACACCCCCGCCTCAAACCACATGAAAATCCCCCCTCCGAATAATTAACCCACTATTATTTCATAATGTGGATACACTATTTTTATGTCATCCTGAACGAAGTGAAGGATCTCCAAAAAATAATCAATAATCACTTATCCTTAATCATTTACAGGGTAGGGTGTGCAAATTTCGTTTTTGCACACGCGGATAATGCCTTTAGCCCCCAAGTTTTAACTTGGGGGTTGTCTTTTCGTTTAGCCCCCAAATTTATTTGGGGGTCTTATTTCAAATTTTTGATTTTTACTTTGTATTTTCTCCCTTATCAATTTTCACTTATGCCTTCTCACTTCCAAATCCGCTTGCCCTGTGGTTTTCATTGATTATGTAGGGTGGGCACTGCCCACCATGTTACTTATGTGCCTCTAAGGCACCTCGAGCATTACAACAACGTTGACATTTTATCTCCGGCAGACTAATTATATTGATATAGATAGATGCCGAAAATGCACTTTTTAATTCAAAGGGGATAACATGTCCGCCTACCTTATTGCAAATGTGGTCATTAAAGATAATGATAAATTTAAAGACTATATGAAAGCAACGCCACCCATAATTAAAAAATTTGGAGGCAGGTTCCTTGTAAGAGGCGGCGACTTTCAAATATGCGAAGGCAACTGGAATCCGGAAAGGCTTGTTGTGGTTGAGTTTGAATCAATGCAAAAGGCAAAGCAGTTTTATAATTCACCTCAGTATAAAGCAATAATACATTTACGCCAGAGTTCTGCATACACTGAGTGGGTATTTGTCGATGGACTTCCTACGTCTTTAAACCATACTTCTTGTTGATATCCGTTATTCCTTCAAGTCATCGCGAGCAGGCCAATGACCGACGCGGCAATCTCAACTTCTAAATTCTTCATTCTTAATTCTAAATTCCCTTGACCTTTGTCAAGTTATATGTTATTCTCCCCATATAATGGCGTGGTACATCTTTGAGCGAAATCTTCCATTGATTCGCCAATTTTAAGCATGATTTATGTAATTGTCTTGCGGTAATTTCGGTTTCCGATTATTGTATTATATATTTTGAAAGCCGTATTTGATGATTAAAGCTTGGAGGATCATGTTATGAAGGAGTTAAAAGTCGAGGAAGAAGCACTCCCCGAATATCAGGATAAAGGCGGCAGGATTCTTCGTGACAGGATTGTGATTCTTGGTCGTCAAGGGGCCGGAAAAACGGTTTATCTATCTTTACTGTATGATTTGCTCTGGAAATCAGATGGCGATTTGACTATGAAAGCACTCCATGGCGAACACCATCGTGAATTTATAAAAACGGTGGTTAAACTTCGTCATGGCAAATGGCCAGGGCCTACAGCAAGCAATCGAAGTGCCTATATCGAAATTAGCTACAAGGACCAGAATAGACTTATGGTTGCCATGGACTACTCTGGTGAACTCATAAATAAGGCCTTTGTGTCAGAAGAAAAGTCCGACGAAGTTCAGGAATTGCTCGAGCATCTTGATCGTGCGGCAGGCGTGATACTGCTTGTCGATCCTGCACATGTGGTCGGACCTAAGGCTAACATTGATTCGACCGTGGAAAATGACTTTGGAATTGTACAAGCAACAAGTCGCTTAAGGAAGTGGGCTGGCGGCGCTAAAGTCCCGATTGTTTTAGTCTTGACAAAAGTCGATGAGACTCAACCGATGTTAAAAGAGTATGGTGGAACTAAGGCTTTCGTTCAAAAGTTTTTCCCAAAACTTATATCGACCGTAGTAAACCTTAAGGTTTGCAAAATTTCAGCAGTACAAACATTTAAAAACAGACCAGGCGTAATCAAACCAAGTTTTGTACCATCTAATCTCGAAGTCCCCTTGCGTTATTGCCTTGCTCAGATATCTGATAATGAGAAAAAGGATGAAATGTTTAAAAGACACCAGAAGTATGTAGAGGCAAATATTAAGAAAATTAAACGAGAGATCATACGAGACAAAATAATACGCTGGTGCATTATTGCAGTCATCGCTGCGACACTTGGAATCATGGCTTATTATATATTAACTATTATATGGCCTGACATTTTGGATAAGTGGATTTTTGGCTCTTAATCAACATTGGAAATGATCCATGAACATTATCGTCTCCCGTCACGTTTTTGGAAGCATACGAGGATATACCACCCTCGCTAAGTCCAGTGACTTATCTCCTGAGCAAATATCTAAACTGGAAATCCTCTCATTTGGCCAGACTAACGAACCTTCCTATTTAGATAGTCTTCAAACAAATCCTGCTTACATAAGCCGACCTTTATGTTCAGAAAAATGGGCCGTAACAAGAATTTTTAAAGGAAATTCAGATGATCACAATCGCACAACCTTACTTTTTATAAGCGCAATCGTCTCCATTCGTGATTGGCTATATTCACTCAAATGTGATGTTAACAAACTTCTATATAACTCAAACCTTTGGCAGTGGAATGGCGAGGAGAAACTAAAATCCATTGAAATATCTGTTGAAAGTAAGAAGGAAATCCCAGGTATGGAAATACGTAATAAAGTGCTTTCACTGCTGGGTGCTGTTGAAAAATATACAAATGACGAAGATACCACTATTGTAGTCAAAGAGTCTGAGTTCGATGGAAAAATTCTCAGATTTCTTAACATGGTACTGCCATTAACATTGAAGCAGACTTTTTCATGCACAGCACGTTCATTGAACGATGGCTTACCATTTTCTCTTATAAGTATGGCCAAAGAAGGCTCCTTCGGCAATTCGAAGAGGAGGACAGTTAATTGGACACTGGATTCGGTCGTTGATGATTGTCTATATGCAGATTCAATAGCAGAATTCTGGCAAGCCCAAGGCCATCCACCCTGGCAGTTTATAGATTCGTGCAAATCATTCTTGATTGACTTGGAAGGCGAAGCTGAGCTTAAGTCACATAAACGACGTTTAACAAGTAAACCATTATCCGACGAAATTGCTAATGCAAGAATAGGACGAAAAAAATATTTGAGTCGTAAATTGTCGGTCATATTATTTACATGTTTTATTGTAGCAGGTATTGCCACAGTTATAACAGTTGGTGCCATGCGTGTTAAGGCGAAGAAAGTAAAAACATCCTTTATTGAGGGAAGGATTAGAGAAGCTAAGGTTTTTTTAGCCCAAAACTCTTCCAGCGAATATTTTCCGGCAAATATAACTGTCATAAAGCAGATTATTCAGCAAAGTAAAGATTTAATATTTCAACTAGAGGAATTACTTGATGTAACTGATGATCCAGAGTTAAAAAATCAGCTAAAAATAGTTTGTATAAACCTTGGTAGTTTGCAGAATTTAACAAATGATGTGTACAACAAATGTGTTCGGCTTGAAAACGAGAGGCAACTGGCTGTAAATTTTGAACTTACAAAAAATCCTGTTATTTATCCGATTCGGGAAGATATTGTTGCTGTTGAGGAGCTAAGAGAAAGAATAAAAAATATTGATACAACAAAATTGGCTCTCAAATATGTTTCGGACGCAAAAAATATTTTGCAAAACATAGATCGATGGAAAATGGCGATAGGAACACTGCTGGAGACGAAAAAGGATAAAGTCATAAAAAATATACAATCGGATATATTCAAGACTTCACCTGATCATTATTCGGAAAAAAGGCTAAGAGATTACAGTAGTTTTAAGAGAATCCTAGATGATCTTAAAAACGATGAAAGTTTAACAAATGCGAAAGACTCTCCTATTAAAGAACATAAGAAAATAGCTAAGGCGATGATCGAAAAATTAAACGAGCACATAGTTGACTACGAGGGAAGGCTCAAAGATTTAGTCGACCTCAAAAAAAAAGCTGAAGACTCTTTCGAAGATGCTAATAGCATACTTAGCGACCCGAACATAAAAGATGGAAGTGTAGAAAATTTGACTCGTCTTTGTAAAGTTAAATCTCTGTTAGGTGAGGTCCACAAGCTATGGCCGGGCAAGCCTAATCTAGAAAAGGGCGAAGAAAAACTCGGTGATAGAATTAATGCCAACAGGAAAATTATTCTCGGTGAATGGGAGAAAAAGATACCATTAATAGATGACCATGAACCCAACGATGCAGGAGAAGCAGAAAAGGTAAAAAAACTAATTAGAGATTACCCGGCAATGCAAAAAAAGCTAGAAGTAGTTGACATACAAAATATTGATGATGATGTTCTAGAACAAATTAAGAACTATGATAAAGAGTTGACCATGTGTTTACCTTCAACTTCGAAAACGAAGAAAAAAGAGATTAAGAAAAGTAAGTGATGTATTTCGTTTAGTTTAATTGACGGGAGAAAGATATGCCTTCGCATCTAGAAACACTTATCGAACAGGCACATAGTCATTTGGATAATAAGAATTTAAAAGAAGCATTGAACATTCTTCAACGAGCAGAACAGCTTGCACAGAATGATACTTCTATGCTCGCAAGAATATACTTTGAAATGGCAAAGGTATACGCACAAAGCTCGGATGATGTTTCTACCTTGAAATTAGTCAGGAAGGCTATCAAATCAAGTCCAGAAATGACTACTCAAATTAACGATTGGCAAAAAGAGCTTATAGCGTTAAAGAAAAGCTCGTTGTTAAGAAAGCTCCGCAATGAATTGAAACCATACGTCGCAGAGGTAGTTATAGAAAAGTATCCACTGGGGATATCTAACAGAGTATGGATAGTTGGGGGAAGCTGTGCCGCAGGGCTTATAGTTATTTTGTTGTTTGCCTTTGCATTTCCATGGCATATTCTAGGATTTGGAACTTCTCATTATCAATCTGGAGCATTTGATATAGAAAGAGTTAAAAACAACGTTGGCCAGATTGTTATTAAAGCGGACCTTCTGGGACCTGCAGATTTAGGTAATATAACTATTCCAATACCGATCGGTTCATGTTTTGCTGTGTCTAAAGATGGTTACTTGCTGACAAGCAAGCACGTTACAGAAGGTTATAAGGAATTTTTAAAAGAAATAAATGCTAATCGTAAGAACCTTTTCAAAGAAAATAAAAATTCAGACAATGTGACCATCTTAAATACTGAGTTAAAAGTATGCTTTGGTAGTGAAGCCACAAATAGGTATGATGCAAAGATTATTCATGAATGTCCTGATTTTGATGTGGCCCTTTTAAAAATTCAAAGACATTTTAGTGAACCTTTAAATGTACTGGCGAGAGAAGAAACACCTGGTGATACTGTTTACGCTGCTGGTTTCCCTGATAGTGCACAATACATAATTCTCACCTTAGGAATTGAAACAATTTTCAAGAAATATGTTCAAAAGATTAGAGAGTTACTAGCTGGAGGCGAGGCTGATTTTTTCGATTTATTGCCAAAGTCATGCTATGAGGTTTCACTCACTGGCGGCATAGTAAGTGCCATTCGAAATATAGATGATATCGAATGGATCCAGACAGATGCTGCCGTAAACCCAGGTAATAGCGGGGGGCCGCTTATAACTACTGACTGTAAGGTTATAGCAATAAACACGCTCAAACATATCGATTCCGAAAGTACAAACTTCTCTCTGAAAATCAGTCAACTAACCAAAGAGCTTTCACCGTGGGCAACCTTTCAGCGTAATTAGCATATTTAAATTTATAAGTCATAAAACAAAAAATTTTCCAAAAAAGTTATATAATTGTTGAACATATTTTATATATTTGGTATAATACAAACGACAATTGAGAGTTGTTGAGCTTGCCCCGTTAGATAGCGAAGCGTTATCTAACCGGGGAATTATGAATGTAAAATTAGGCAATTTGAAGTCTTCAGTCTTGAACCTGTGGTCAAAAATAATGCCGGTCTTCCCGGCATCAACCGGCTATATACTAAATACAACATACTAAATTCCAATTATTGCGAAGCGGTATCTAACCATGGAATGTAAAAATGGGTAATTTGAAGTCTTGAGTCTTGAATCTTAAGTCTTTAGCCAACAACCATTTACCAGTAACCTAAAACCCATTTTCTGGCTGAAAAGCCAGCGTTTTGAACATTTGAATTTAGGTGATTTGAATTTGTTTAGGACTTAGAAATTAGCATTTAGGATTTTATAACTCTTTACTCAATATGATGTTAATAGCAACACAGCTATATACTTTTGCCTTATGCTCTTGTGCCTTATGCCTTGGGATCTCTACACTTGTAGAGTGCGCACTACAAATTCACCCTTTTTTAACAAACAAAGCCAATCTTCAAAAAAGTCAAATGAACGTAACTAAAGTACTAACAAAGAATTATGCCAAAATGGACACTTGGTCACGTGGGAAAAACAAAGCCAATTCAAAGCCAATTCAAAGCCAAAACAAAGCCAATTCAAACCCAATTCAAACCCAATACAAAGCCAAACAAACCCAATTTCAACCGGCTTCACAAAAAGGCCTTTTTTCCTTGTATCTTGTGTCTTTAGTCTGTTGTCTTTTTGCCTCTACGGCTATATTGTTTGTGCCGGTGCCTGTCCGCCGTAGCTTTAGCGAAGGAGGATGTCTTTGTGGCATTAACTTATTGGAATAACTGGAAAGCAGAAAAATTATGATAAATGCAATAGTATTAGCTGCCGGCCAATCAAAAAGAATGGGCAAATTAAAGCCCCTCCTAAGATTTGTTTACTCCGCCGAAGCTACGCCGCCGCGCGAAGGCGGAAATGACCACACATTTCTGGAACACATCATTTCAGTCCTTAAAAATTCCGATGTGGATAGAATCACGGTCGTTCTTGGTGCAGGCGCCGACAAGATACAACAATCGGCCGACCTGTCAGGAACAAATATCATCATAAATAAAAACTACCAAAAAGGCCAGCTATCGTCTTTAATTGCCGGTATTAAAGAAAATCCAGAGAATACGGAAGCGATTCTTTTATGTCTGGTCGATAATCCCTTCATTACCGAAGATGTTATCAACAAAATTGTACGTACATTCAAGGAAACAAATAGCCCCATCATCGTACCCGTATTTGAAAAGGAAAGAGGCCACCCAACCCTATTTTCAAAATCGCTGTTTAACGAATTACTGAATGCCCCGCAGGATAAAGGTGCCCGGCATGTCCTTTATTCGAATGAAGATAAAGTCCTCGAGCTCGAAGTTTTCGAACGCGGGATTTTGATTGGCATAAATACCGAGGATGACTACAAATTACACTTTGGAGTCAATCCATAGATATGATTTTTAGACGATGACTTTGCTTTTTGAAAAATGAATAGTCAATAAAATCAGCCAAAGATTTTCCCATAGCCCTTTCGCAGCGGCATGGAACGAATTCGCACTCCGGTCGCGGCAAAAACGGCATTTGCGATGGCCGGGGCGATTGCAATAATTGGCGTTTCGCCGCCCCCGGCCGAGGCAATATCGGTTTTATTGACCAGGTGGACGTCGATTTTGGGAACATCCTTGAACCGGGGCACATGATACCCTGCGAAGTTTGCATTCAGGATTTTACCATCCTCGAATTCTATTTCCTCGCTTAATGCCCCACCCATACCCATGATAATGCACCCCTGCACCTGGGAAAGCAAGTTGGCCGGATTCTGGATGGGGCCGCATTCGAAGGCCTCGCAAACTTCGTTTACTTTTAGCCGGCGCTGTTTGCGGTCTATGGTTATTTCCACACACGCGGTAACGACGGAATTCTTTTCCGTCCCGCACGCCAGCCCAACACCTGTTTCGGGAGTGACTTTTTTCCTGCGTGTGGGCCAATCGAAATGTTTTGCCGCAGTTTCAAGGACGGTTCGTATGCGTTGATTTTCGAGATGAGCAAGCCTGAACGCAAGCGGATCGGCCCCTGCTGCCGCGGCAAGCTCATCCATAAAAGATTCACGAGCAAAGTTGTTGGCCGTTGCAGCAAGGCACCGGTAAGCACCCTGTCGCAAAGGAGAATCGGAACCGGCCGAGAGGATTTTTGTATTGGCTATATTATATGGTGTATCAATAGCCGCACCGCCAGCATTGATATTTGTAAAATCCCAGGCAATAAGCGAGCCTTTGTCATCCAGGCCGCCCTTGCACTCGATGACCGCTGCCGGCCGGAAATAGGCCCAAGTGAATTCCTCGGCCCGGGTCCAATGCACAGCCACCGGACGCTTAGCGGCCCTGGCCAGTCGCGCAGCTTCAACCGCCGCCTCGGCAGTATGTTTGCCTCCAAATCCGCTGCCCATATCGGGCACAATAACACGGATGCGATCAGATGAAATTCCTAGAGCCCGTGCCAACTCTCCCTGTGCCGACCGCGGATAATCGACACCCATCCATACAGTCAGTTTGCCGTCCTTCCACTCTGCTACCGCGGCCCTTGGTTCCATTGGAGTATGCTGGATATAGGAAACTTCATAAGTTTCACTGAGGACCTTGTCTGCATCGGCAAGGGCTTTATCAACAGAGCCCCTGGTTCCGGGGCGCGACCTTCCGCCCGTGCGAGCATTTTTCTTGAGATGGGAAAACAGCTCCCTGCTCGACGGATGAGAAACGGTTTTCCAGGATGCGGCCCCGGCAATAGCATTCAAAGCCTGGTTGGCTTGAAACGAAGTTGGCGTAGCGCAACCAACAAACTGATCATCACGAAAGACGAAGACATCTTTCATGGCCTCGGCTTTGGAAAGGTCGATTGATTCAAGCGTGGCACCATAAGAGGGTGGGCGCAGGATTTTCCCATAAAGCATATTCGGACGAACTATATCCGATGGAAAAAGGTGTGCCCCGGTTACGAGGTCCCGCCAGTTAGACCTTGGAACGGGTGTTCCCATCAACTCCCATTCGTCGACGGGTGTAAGAGTAACATCGGAAGAAACGGATTGTTTGAAAGCGGAGGCAACATTCTTTGATTTTGCCAGATCCGCATAGCTCATGGTCTGTTTGGTTTTCCGGTTCGTAATAATTCCTTTGCGCACGTCTAAAGTATCGGGTTCTATTTTCCATTGGTCGGCGGCAAGACGCGTCAGAAGCTGTCGTGCAGTAGCCGCACCTCGGCGTACAGATGGGACGGTCGATGGAGTGGTTCGGCTGCCCGCTGTTCTGCCATCATCAGGAACCAGAGCAGTATCAGCCATTACAAGGTTAATCCGGTCGGCGGTAACACGCAGCTCTTCCGCCGCAGCCTGCGTCAGTTGCGCCCGCGCACCCTGACCTTCCTCGACCTTACCTGTCATAACGGTAATCGTTCCATCCAGATTGATATGAACCCGTGCCGCCACGGAAATGGATTGCCCACCGCCACGACGCCGGCCGAGAGAGACACCGTCGGTCACCGTGATTAGAAGACCTGCGCCGAGCACCTTCATAAAGGAACGCCGGCTCAGTTCGAATTCACCTCTCGACTCATCAGACTGCTGTGTTTCAATCTTTTTTTCCAGGATATTCTGGGCCATGAGATATTACCTCTTTATTTTTTGCCGGCACGACGCACGGCATTGATAATTTTCGTATATCCATTGCATCTGCACATGTTGACATTCATCGCTGCAGTTATATCTTCATCAGAAGGATTCGGATTCTTTTCAAGAAGAGCCACCGCGGTCATAATCATACCGGGCGTGCAATAACCACACTGCATCGCTCCTTCTTCAAGGAAGGCCTGCTGGACGGGATGCAAAGAGTCACCGTTGGCAAGTCCTTCAATTGTAGTGATAGACTTTTTATCAGCCTGAACAACCGGAGTTATACAAGAAAGTATTCGCTCGCCATCCATCAGGACGGAGCATGCGCCGCATCGGCCCTCACCGCAGCCGTACTTAGTGCCGGTCAGATGAAGCTCCTCCCGCAGGACATCGAGAAGAGAGCGTTGCGGATCGGTGGAGATGGTCTGCTTTTTTCCGTTAACAGTAAGGGTAACCTTAACATCCATAAATAACCTCCGTCAAACTACGAATTTAATACACGCATAAACACCAGAACGTCATGGTTTGTTTGAGTCATATTATAGAAAGACTATATTACTTTTTCAAAACTTTCAAACGATAAAAATGGACATCAATATCATTATCGCAACGGTGCTCACATCTCATTTAACAGATACCGTTATCTCTACAGGCAGGCCCTTATCCGGTTCGATAAGAAGGTTCTTCGCAATATAAGAGAATTTGGCCTGCTGTTTTTTACTGTCTATATCTTTCTTCATTACGATACTTGCATTAGCCGGCAGTAGCAGAATATCTTTTTGATTTGCACCCGCCTTTACGAGTTCGATATCTATATCAGAATCATTTTCGACTTCGAACCATACCGTATTTCCCTGCCTGTGGTGAGGATCTGCGATTTTTACAGAAGCTTTAAAAATAGCATCGAGATACTTAGTCCTGCCGATTAACTGATTCTTATACCAAACCGCAGTTCTTCCGTTGACTAATGCGTCTTTGAGGGCATCCAGAGTTCTTTCCTTAGCGAAGACCAGCGTCATCGTCCTGTGATTTTCAGGTGACGACTCACTTTCAATAAAAGGCTGATGTTCATCCGAATTTCCCATCATAGTCAGATTCTTTTCCAGACACCATGTATGGCCGTCGGGATAATAGCTGTCACCATTTGCGACCTCGATTCCGTGAAGCAGCTTGTTTTCGTACAATGTTGTATGAATATCGAACCATCCTCTGGCCTTTGGTTTCCAGCCGGGATGATTCCAGAAAAGAAATGCATCCTGCTTTTTACCCGCTTTCATTGCGTCGATAAGCTCTTTTGTGTCGAGCGGTTCGATGTCATCCAAAAATATCGCATTGAAATGCCCGGGCGGTGTATCGCGGGTGATTTCAGCACCCCGGATAAGGAGTATGTTTTTCTGTTTTGCCAGTGAGACGGCAATTTCATAAGGGCGATTATGATTTGTGGGAACATCTTTCTTATGCGGCTGATACTCGATATGGTCGGTTATTGAAATAGCATCCAGGCCATGTCTCCAGGCTTCATCCACGCGCACAGTGGGCCATACAAGGGCATCCGAGAAGACCGTGTGCATGTGTAAATCGCACTTCAGGGTTTTGTAACCAAGAATGTCGGGGAAATTGATCTCGCGTCTGACATCACCTATTGCAAGGGAGGCAAACAGAAGCGGAAGAATCACGACGAACAGGATAACTCTCAACCTGGTATTCATTTTCATGTCTCCTTCATTTGGTAACAACACTTTTCGGTGTATTTTGCACCCGAACATACGGATGCCAACAAGGATTAAGCTCTGGAGAGAATAGCATATCCGCCCTGAAATTACAAGGGGGCAATGACCTCAGGTTCTCATCACTGACTATAATCCTGTAGCCAGTGCGAAGCAAATATCCCGAAGTCATAGAAATTTATTATCGCATCCCCTACCCATCGCGGGGCAATATCTCTATAGGTGTTATCAGTGAGCCAGACATCACTGAAAATAGCCAGATCAAGAGTACTTGTGGCGCGGTCTCTGTTATAGTCTGCCTCAAAGGGTAACATTTGGGGCAGGACACGCATCTGTGTTGTAAAGCGATAATCATAGGCATCCGCGCCCTGAAGGGGGCTCTGATAAACCAATTCCACAAAAAATGCCGTCCATCCACTTTCAGGTTCAGGTACCTATCCTGTGTAAACACCACCGCCCTCATCGGCCAACGGGGTACTTACCCACGCAGCTCCAATCGTCACAAGGCGAAAATCCTTTGTGGCCGGATTGCTCGCCTGCCATAAATTTACCGCCTTGGGAGTATCTAACGTTTCAACTCGAATCGAACCATCCTGCTCAAGAGTCCACGAAAATTCGGGACGGGCATCATTATTTAAGAAGGCATCGTAAAACGGCGCCATACTCCTATAAACATCCTCAAATGCGCCGGTAAGATAGTGGTCGGTGTTCGGTACATGCCGGAGATATGTTTCTCCAACAAGTCCGTCGATATAAAACTGAATCGAATCCATAACAAAAAAATCATCGCCGGCCGAATTAATAATAAATTTGGGCATCTCCAGGCTGTCACGATACTCGTAAGGATCAACAATCTCCATAAGTTGTGTGGCCTGCGGCGTGTCAAACCACTCGAAGATGCCAAGCTCCTCATAGGGCCAGAGTGCATCGGCCCAGAATCCATAAGCGGCCCAGTGATGGGCAAGAGAACGCTTCATATTCAACAAATCGCTTACGATAGGAGCTATGGCAGCTACGCGATCATCCGGTTCAACTGCTGCGGCCAGCCACGCAGTCCAGCCGCGCTTCGAGCCGCCGGTCAGAATAAATTGATTGATTGGCTTTGCTCCACTAGTAATCGTATATATAAAATCCTGAACGGCATCCATGCACCGAACGACCGATTTCACCATCGGCAGTTGCAGGGGCCAGTAGGCATCACCGCCGTTAAGAAACTTGTCCCACGAATAAGCGATAATCTCATCCTCGCTTCGTGGTGTCACCTCATCGGAAAACTGCAAAGGCTGGTTCGGCACCGCCGACAATACGGCAATGACCGAACCTGTTCCTAAGGACAGATCCCTTAAATCCTGGTCGTAGGGAGGTTGAGGGTCCGAAGTGTCTCCACCATTGATCAGGAGCAAAGCCTTATCGGTGCCAATAAGAAAGTTAAAGGTGGGCTTATAGACCGTTATCCAGTGAGTCCAGACCACAGGGGCAACTTCAGAAGAATCGCGCCAACCCTGTGACGTCAATTTCAAGGTATATGCCGATGTAAAAAGGTCGGAAACGGAATTTACTTCTATATATAAATAATTAGAATCGGGAGCAGCTACGTAATCATCCAAAGCCGTCCCCAATGCCGGAACAGGAAACCAAAAAGCAGCACACAGAGTAAGCACAAAAGAGAATAAACAGCGAACAAATTTCATTTCACCTCCTCCGGCGACTTGCTGCGAACGTCACAGAAAGGCTTGACCTGATTCACTATGAAAACCGGTACGTTTTTAAACCTTTCCCCAGCGGCGCATCGCCTCGAGGCATTTTTCTATACTGACCAGCGGGGGATAGGCATCGCTTTCATACTCGACAATATACCATTCGGTGCAGCCGATAGTCTCACAGAGCTCAAAGATTTTCTGCCATGGCAGCTCATCATCGCCTATTATGGCATTTGGCTTAGCTTTGGAGAAGGCCTTTAGGTGAACGGTTGTTGCCCGGCCGGGATAACGCGCCAGGAATACAAGAGGATCACCGCCGCCACCCATAGCGTTTCCCGTATCGAACTGCATGACCACTTCTTTTTTCGTATTACCAAAGAAGGTATCCCAGGGCATTTCGCCGTCCAAAGGCTTGAATTCGATGCTGTGATTGTGATAACCGACCAGCATGCCGTGAGGCTTTACCTTGTCAGAGAGCTCGTTGAACAGCTTGGCAGTGTCCAGCCATGCCTGCCGGGAGCTTCGGTACTTTTCGGGCAGACCGGGCACAATGAGAAACTTGTTGCCGATGGTTTTATTGTACTCGATTGTCTTTGGCAGGTTGTCACCCAGCAGGGTATCGAGTTGAGTGTGCGTGCCGCAGCACAACAGGCCTGCATCATCCAAAAGTTTTCGAAGTGTTTTTGCATCCCGGCCGTAATAGCCTGCGAATTCAACCCCTTCGTAACCCATCTTTGCAATTTTTCCGATGGTGCCCGGCAGGTCTTTCTCACATTCGTGGCGAACGGAATAAAGCTGTACACCAATGGGGATTCGCTTTTTGTCTTGTTCCTTCTGAGGCTTGCAACCGGCACAGGCTGTAAGGACACTTGCAACGCCAAGTTTTAAGAATTCACGTTTTGTAATTTTTTGCTTTTCCATAATGCCTGATAGTTTAGGGCCTGTCGACAGCCTGTCAATCCTGAAAAAAATAAAAAATCATGAATAAATCAAAGAAATGAGAGAAATGGTAAATCAATATCTCACCTTCAAGGCACGGGGGAGCACCTCAAATCTAAACTCCGTTCCCTTTTTACAGAGGTCACCATCAGTCTGTAAGTATCTCTCTTCCTTCGTTGTAACCTGGATACTCAAACCTTTTTTATATTCTCCAAGAAGCTTCTCATTGATGAACAATTTCCTGATTGCCTTTTTGCTTATGAAAGAATCATCCGGAATATTTTCCCCTTCGAGAAATTTCGCAATGCCCCTGTCGCTCCTGAAAGATTGTATCACGCCACGTATGACATCAGTCTGTTTTGCATTTATAGCCAACAAGTGCAAATGCCCGTCCCCAAATTCGGCGTGGGGCACTATTTTCATCCTGTATCCATAATACGGGATTTTTGTTATTATCGTTGAAAGCGCATTCGGGACATTGTATGTTCGCCCGTCTATATTTATCTTTGTGTCGGCCCTTTTATAATCGGCCAGAATCTGATGAATCGTTGCTATTGCATAAGCCGGCGGCCCTTTAATCCCAAATCTCCGTAAATCCCTTCGTTCCTGTAATATTGCAGCTTCAAGCCCGATACTTGTCATAAATGCCTTCCTGTTATTATCACACGAGATTAAATCAAGAGAATGTACCTTTCCATCCCTGATTTGTTCCGCGATTTTCTTTAAACCAAAAGGCATATTGAGAGCATATCTTAACGCACAGCCGGAACCAAACGGAAGGTATGATAACACTACCCTGGCATCAACTGCATTTATTATATCCGATACTGTTCCATCACCACCGGCAACTATCAGGACTCCGACCTTTTCAGCAAGGTCTCTGGCACACTCACAAAACTGCTCTTTTGATTGAGTATCTAATCCGCCAACAACACAATCACCCCCTAATACACCGGAAACTTTTTTTAATTTTCGGCTTTTCTTATTAATGCTCAACTTACCCGACACTGGATTTACAATGATGCCATATTTCATCCGAGACTCTCCATTTATAGCGGCTATTCGGTTCGGCCTTTCGTACACCATTGATTCTGCGGAGATGTTCTGAACATCTTTATTCCTGTTGAGCTTTGCCAGGTTTCCATTTCAGTTTCCAAATATCCTGTATTTTTACAAATTCTATATGACGGTTCATTGGTTATATACAGATCGTATTTGGCATCCTTATTCCATTTCAATCTTTGCCTTGCTCGGGTCAACTGTAATTCCCAGCGACTGAAACCAGGGGAACAGGTCGCGCCCCATAGCGATACTCAACACGGCCACGCTGTCATCGGCAGTGTATTTACTGAGCTTTTCCCGCGTAGCCAGTTTTCGTTTTGTCTGGAAGTAACGTGCCACGATATCCGGCTTTTCTTTTCGTAACTGCTCAAAGATCCACATCGGTTTTGCCATACGCACTACATGGGGCACATCTTTGCCATTCGCCAGGTCAAGTTTAGTCATATCCTTGTCATGTCTTCTTGCACTTTTTATCCAGCCTTCCAGAGTTTTGTTTGCATCCTCTTCCAGACCCAGCCTGCGACCGACTAAAATACCAACGTATGTTGCGATCCCCTCGTTCCACATTGGTTCCGTAAAGGGATGTACCCACGAATGGGTTGATTCATGAGAAATAAGCTCGACCATCCCATACTTTTTCTCAGGAAAATTTCCCCACCATGCCGCCAAGCCAATACTCGAACCGGAGGAAAATCCCCCGCCGCCGGTAGGTAACAGAATCAGGTTGGTGAGCATCCCTTCAGCGGGCGGTACACCCATGACTTCCTGGATAACAGGAAAGCACTCATCGTAAACCGCGTAGATCGCATCGGCATAGGACTTCATATAATCGGAATACTGAATGGGAAGCCTTTCGCGTTGAGTCCGGTTTTCGGGCATTTGGTTTTTCGGGCGACGTCTGGGATCGATGGTCTTTTGGGCAGCAATCCGTTTGAGCAGCGGCTTCCACCAACTGTCGTTTATAGGATCGCCGGCATTCGGATTACGGCCACACAAAGAGCGGGAGGCTACCACCAACCTCCCTTTACCCACCAGCCGCCATGCCATCACAACGCGACCTTTGGCATCTTTGACCAGAACTTTCCACTCGGACGGTTTTTCGAGTTTGATAGTCTTGGCGGAATAACTTTCGATCTTGTTCTTACTTAGAGTAGAATAGCCTTTCAAAGGTTTTTGGGCACGCTCGTTGACGAACTCGGCACCAAAATTCCTGACCAAGGCATTCAGCTTGTATTCTTTTTCCTTGCGAAAAGTGGCATAATCACCCAATATGACAACGCCGCCGCCTTCCCGCAGAAATTTCCTTACAGCCTTAATATCTTCGGGTAAATAGGGACATGGCGATGCCGATGACTGCAGGATTAGCAGATTGACGTTGCTGAAATCATACTTGTGCAGCGTTCCCCAGTTGCGGACGTCAATACCGTTCTCAGCCACGTAGTTTTTGCCGAACCGGCCATCAAAGTAAAAGGTAAATTCGTGCGAAATATCGGTTACGCAATGGATGCGAGCGGCCTGGGCGACAGGAACCGATTCAACAAACAACATTGTCGGGCACACACAGACCAAAAAAGTGCAAAGTGTCAATACCACGAATTTTATACTCATAAGTCTCTTCCTTTAATATCCAGCTCCACTACCGGCAGCAGTATATGTGAGGGATACTTTGCATTCAGGTAAATCGTATTAGTAGCCACTTTAATCTCGTCATCCATGCCAGAGGGTCTGCCTGTATTGGGATTAGGTTCAAAACGCGGGGAATTGCTGGAAGAAATGGCAACACGGATCCGATGGCCCGGACAAAAGACCAAGCTCGTGGACCACAAGTCAATTTCAAACTCATAGATTTTACCGGGTTCCATCAATTCGCTTTTCTCCATAGAATTACGATGCCGTGCCCGAATGATACCGTCCAGCACAATCATGCTTCGACCATCCGGGTAGACATCAGAGAGTTTGGCTGTAAAATCCGTATCCGTTGCCGTTGAAGACGCCCAGAGCCTGACTTTGACAGGTCCCGTAATCTCCACCGGTTTTTTGAGCACCTTGGATGTGAAAAGCAGAACATCCGGCCGATTTTCAACAGGCCGCTGGTCTTTTGGGCCTTTTGTTATTATAAGGTTGGCCCCGCCGATTGTAGGCACAGGATTATTGGGGTCATACTTATAGGAAAGTTGAGCATCGTCTTTTTTAGGAGGCTGTGGACGTAACTTTCCATTGGTGTAGAAATAGAATAGTTTTATTTTGGCCGGAACCGGCCAATCTTCAGCGGTTTTCCAGACATTGGCATTATTTTCGGAGTCAGCCGGGTCTCCCATGACAAAATACTGCACAACAGGAATATCATCGATTCCTTTGCCGTCTTTCTTCATCCATATATCAAACCAATTAAAAATACTAACGGGTCTGGGATACTCCGTATTGGGAAAGACTAAATCATCCGAGCGACCATGGCCGTACGGGCCCATAACCAGTCTGCATTTACCCCGCGCCCCTTCGTCGCCTCCCTTTTGTATAGTTAGAAAGCTATTGATAGTACCTGCATTGAAAATATCATACCAACCACCGAGGAACAAAACGGGGACATTGATACGATGAGCCACGAGCTCGGGATCAAATTGTTTACAGAAGTCATCGTAATCCGGGTGCGCCCGCATTTCTTTCAGATTCTCGTGACTTAACTTATTTCCCCTGATCCACCCCTCGACCAAGCTTTTGCGAAAAGCACCTCCCTGATAAGCGGCCTGGTGATACATGCTGGAAAATGCGACGGCCACATACTGACAGACCAAATGCGGTGGTCTGCTGGGAGCCATCATGTTCTGGGTGATGCCATTTGCACTTGCACCCACTGTGCCCACTTTGCCGTCGCACCACTTTTGAGCTGCGACCCACTCCACAGTGTCGTATCCATCCTGATGTTCGCCCCATCCATCATGTCCGAAGACAGGATAATCCACGCCTTCTGAGCCGAACCTGCCTCGAATGTCCTGTGAGACAAAGGCATATCCTCGCTGGTTCGCCTGCCATACCTGTCCTTGCGCAGTAGCTTTTCCATAAGGCGTCCTAAACAGTATTGCAGGCCAAGGGCCCTTTCCATCCGGAAGATAAACATCCGTGGCGAGCCTGACACCATCCCGCATGGGGACCATATCAGTTTGAGTTGGTTTAGCTCCGCATGTTACGGCTGTGACAAAAATAATCCCAAGAACAACTGAGATAATAATAAATCGTTTACTCATAGTCAGGCTCCTGTAGTACAATCCTATTTCTTTATTCACCTATTCAAATACTATCAAAACACATGGTTACACTTAATTATATTACTCTATCCGGCCTTTTTTCACAACCGGACTGATAATGATGATTTGGAAATTGGCTTTGTTTGTTAAAAAAGGGCAAATTTGTAAAGAATCCTGGACAAATGTCAAATATAGTTGCCGGTCGCCAGTTTCGGGTTGTCAGCAGTTCTCTCTTCTTCAATCATCTTTCAGTTTTTATATAGCATAGAAATCCCCGCTTATATTATTTATGTTAATATTCTTGGTGCTTAAAACCAAGAATATTAACAGTTATGGCTTTTTTACCACTTTTCAAATTATTAACAATCACAAGTGTTCTTGTTATAATATTCATTCAGAAAAAACCAGCGGATAAAACTTATTAGTTTTTAGGGAAGTCCGTGTTTTCAGAACGACTGTTTATTGCTATATAAGGTATGTAATATAATAGATCGGCCCAACAAAATTCGAGGCTTAATTCTTGGAACTGCTGTGGGTGATGCTTTGGGTTTGCCAGCAGAAGGATTCAGCCCAGAAACCATAAGTAAGTTGGGATGGTCAAACTGGAAACATAGATTGGTTTTTGGTAAAGGGATGGTCAGTGATGATACCGAACACACGCTGTTTGTTTGCCAAGCTTTACTTTGTCATCCAGATAATGTTAAGCGTTTTAAGGCTTCTTTAGCCTGGAAATTACGTTTGTGGCTTTTGGCAATTCCAACGGGTATTGGATTTGGAACACTCAGAGCTATTATCAAACTGTGGCTTTTTGTTCCTTTGGACAAAAGTGGTGTATTTACGGCTGGAAACGGACCAGCTATGCGAAGTGCGATTATAGGTGCATGTTTCTTTGATGATATTGACCGAATAAAAGAATATGCTCAAGCTTCAACAGAACTGACGCACTCTGATCCAAAAGCTTTGGTTGGGGCTACTGCCATAAGCTATGCTGCCGCACTGGCATTAACTGGTACGAAAGAGCAAAGACCTGACTTAAAGTCTTTCTTTGAGTCTTTACGACTTATCAGCAACCAAAAAGATAATGAGTGGTCAAAGCTTGTCAACTTGATGGAACAAAGTCTTAAAAGTAAATTGAGCGTTGCTGATTTTGCCAAGAAAATTAACCTGAAGAAAGGCGTTACCGGCTATATTTATCATACTGTTCCGATTGCAATTTATGCTTGGCTACACCACTACGGAGATTTTAAGACAACACTAACTGAAGTGCTCAACTGTGGTGGAGATACGGATACAATTGGCGCTATTACAGGAGCATTAGCAGGGACAACTGTAGGAGAAGACGGCATTCCCGCTGAGTGGGTAAATAATATCTGTGAATGGCCTCGCAGTATTTCCGTGCTTCGCAAAGTTGCTGATGCACTATCCGTTCAGAACAATAGACAGTCAAAGCCAGTCAAATATTTTTGGCCAGGGATAATATTAAGAAATATAATAATGTTAATTATTATACTGGGACATGCATTTTTAAGGCTAATGCCTGCCAGAATTAGATATCTTATGAAAATATAAAAAATTGGAAAGAAAGGAGAAAGTTATGTTCGGATTTCGTTTTGTAAAAGTTCAGCCAACAACGTATTTGCTACAGTATCGGAAAGGAAAACTTGTTCGAGAAGGAACTGGTCTTTCATTTTTTTACTTTGCTCCCACTACATCACTGGTTTCTATTCCTGTAGCTAGTGTGGATATGCCATTTATTTTTGAGGAGGTAACAGCAGACTTTCAGGAAATTACTATTCAAGGACAAGTTACTTATCGGGTTTCTGACCCACAAAAGCTATCGCAAATGCTTAATTTTGCTTTGGATGCTAAAGGAAACAATTACATTTCCGAAGATCCAATCAAGCTCCCACAAAGGGTGATTAATCGTGTCCAAGTCCTTATGCGAGCAGAGTTCCAATCTTTATCTTTAAGAAAAGCTCTCCAAGCCTCTGATTCTCTTGTTGAAACAGTAATGGAACGACTTACTTCCTCAGATGACCTTCAGTCTCTCGGCATTGAAATACTTGGACTATCGATTTTGGCAATAAAGCCTAATCCTGAAACAGCCCATGCTTTGGAGGCCGAAATCCGTGAGCAATTACTGCGAGAATCTGATGAAGCTACTTATGCAAGACGGAATGCTGCCGTTGAGCAGGAACGAGCTATCAAGGAAAACGAACTTAACACAGAAGTGGCAATTGAGAACAAAAAGCGTGAAATTCGTGAGACTCAAATGGATGCTGAAAGAGCTGTGCAAGAAAAGAAACGAATACTGAATGAAGAGAAAATGGCAGAGAAAATAACCTTAGAACAAAAAAATAAAGAACTTGTGCTGCTTGCGGCTGAGAATATGAAAATGGAAGCTGACGCGAAAGCATATAGTGTTTCGGCTACAATGAAAGCTGTTTCCAACACTGACCCAAAAATAGTACAGGCTCTTACAAGTATAGGGATGGAACCATCACAACTGATTGCATTGGCATTTCAAGAATTGGCAGGAAGTGCCGACAAGATTGGCCAGTTGAATATCTCGCCTGATATGTTGCAGGAACTTTTAAAGAAAAGGCGGAAATAAATGGAGCCAATTACTGAAAATAAAATTGTGTTGATAATACGTCAAACACGACTGGATGAGCTTATCGCTCGATTTAATACTTTGGGACAAGCGAAATTCTATGTAGAACATCTTGGTGCTGATTTTTCGGATTATCAACGAGAAGATGAAACATACAAATCGGCGATCCGACGTGTAGAAAGCCATCTCAGACAATTAGGACGTGTACAGGTTTTAAAGCGTACTTTTTTGCCAAACTTTGTCTTTGGCAAAAATGATTTAGTCGTTGTTCTTGGACAAGATGGGCTTGTTGCTAATACTCTAAAGTATCTGGACTGCCAGTTTGTTGTGGCCGTTAATCCTGATCCAGATCGCTGGGACGGTATTTTGTTACCTTTTACTGTTGACGACTTACCCAAATTAATGCCTGATGTTTTTTCACGAAATAGAGATTGTAAAGAAATTACCATGGCCAAAGCTGAACTTAATAATGGTCAAGTGATATATGGCGTCAACGACTTATTTATTGGTCATAAATCACATGTTTCTGCTCGATATCTCTTGTCGATAGGCGAAAACCAAGAGCAACAATCCTCCAGTGGTGTCATTGTATCAACAGGGCTTGGTTCCACAGGTTGGTTAAAAAGTATTTTAACAGGTGCGACAGGCATAGCAGGATATCTCTCTAGTGAGCCTGTTAAAATAAGTGAAGAAAGCAGCTTGGCATGGAATTCAGATTTTTTGTATTATACAGTTAGGGAACCATTTCCCAGTAAGGTTTCTGAAACATCCTTGGTTTTTGGAAAAATATCTAAAAGTCAGACAATGAATATAGTATCTCAAATGTCGGAGAAAGGTGTTATCTTCAGTGATGGTATAGAAGCCGATTTTTTGGAATTTAATTCTGGTATGCATGCAACCATCAAAGTCGCTGAAAAGAAGGGTTTGTTAGTAGTGTAGACGGTACGAAGAGTACCAAACACGTTAATTGCCATTCTCAAACTCAGTCAATAGTTGCATTATTGGGGAGAAATTATGCAATGTCCTAACAAAAATCCTCACTATTGGGCTGATAATGGGGCTTTTGAAATCGGGGTGATTGGATTCTAACCAACGGCCTCCTGCTCCCAAAGCAGACACTTAGAGAAAGTCTCTATTGCACAACTACAAATGAAAACTGTGTCACAAAACGAGAATGTTCAGTTTCATAACCAGTTGATATTATTCAGCTTATCACGGGATAGTAGTGATGTGCTTTCTATGCTAAAAATCAAGGAAAATATGTGACAATTCCAGGATGCTTCCTGGATATCCCACACATCAACATAAAGATTCATTGACTAAGCTGTGTTATTTATGTTAAAATAAACAGTGTATTCTTTGGTGTAAAGACGGGTGTAACTGTTTTGAAAACCGTGGCTTTTACAAGTCTGGATAATATGCTTATACCCTTTATTCGGCGTAAAGCATCAGGGTGCAAAATCTACAAGTGTAGATTTTTATAGACAGTTGCACAAGAGTCGGAGGGCGATAGAAGATGCTCAGTTCTATCAAGGCCATATCGCTCAACTTGGTATTTATCATATCTTTGGCCGGTCCGGTAATGGCAGGCTGTCCGGTCGGCGACTTGAACGATGACTGTACAGTTGACTGGGAAGATATGCGGCTTTTTACTGAGCAGTGGTTGGATCCCGCGGGCTGTTCGGCCCATCCCAACGATTGTGCTGACCTGCATGGTGCTAATGGTGTCGACATGGCTGACTTTGCCCTGTTGGCTGAAAACTTCTCTGTTATAGGCTGGAGGACAGGTTCTTTACAGGTCACGATTTATCCACAGCAGGCTATTAATGATGGAGCTAAATGGCGGGTAGACCAAAATCCCTGGAGGGACAGCGGCCACATGGAAACATCCCTGGCGTTAGGTATGCATAAAATCGAGTTTAAGGATATCGATGGCTGGGCCCGGCCTGATTATAAAATGGTTGTGATTTATGAAGACCAGACTGCCACTGAAAGCGGAAAATATCTCAAGCCGTTAGTCATCAGTGAATTTATGGCAGTAAATGACAACATATTGCAAGATCCCTGTGATCCCCATGAATTCCCTGACTGGATAGAGATGTACAATCCTACAGATAGCACTATTAGTCTGGCTGGCTGGTATTTAGCTAACTGGAACAGCAACAATGCAGATCCCAACTTGAGGGAATGGCAATTCCCGGATGTCAACATCGGTCCTGGCGAATTCCTGGTTGTCTTTGCCTCGACCGAAGACGTCCGTGATCCGAATGCCCCGTATTTACATACTAATTTCAGCCTGGCACGGAAAGATGAGTGCGTTGCTATAGTGGCTCCTGATGGTAATACTATTATCCACAAATACACACCGTATCCACAGCAGTTGTCTGATATTTCATACGGCCTGGCACAGTTCGCTGAGATACTCGTACCCGAAGGTGCCGCTGTTCGTTATCACGTGCCCACCAGTAACGATTCGGCTCTCGGCACTGATTGGGCCGGTCTCGACTTCAATGATTTGGATTGGGATACGGGACAGACCGGCCTCGGTTTCGCAAGTGAGATTGGCACCGACGTCAGACAGCAGATGCTACACGTTAATACATCAATATGGACACGTATTTATTTTTATGTCGAAGACCCGGATTTCTACGATTTCTTGACACTGAGGACCAGATACGAGGATGGCTACATAGCTTATCTTAATGGCACCGAGATAATTAAAAGGAATTTCACTTCAACACCCGCTTGGAACTCGATGGCCGACTCCAATCGTCCTGATGAGCAATCCTGCGAATTCGAGGCTGTTAACTTAAATGAATTTTTTGACTTGCTGAGACCCTCGCCGGAAAAGAACGTACTGGCTGTCCAGGCGCTAAACGACAATCTATCCGACGAGCAATTCTTGATATTGCCCGAATTGGTCATCGCAAAAAATGAGTTGGTTCCACAGTACTTCACTACGCCGACGCCGGGTACATTCAATATTACCGGTGCCGAAGGGATTGTAAGCGAAGTCTGGTTCAGCCATGAGCGCGGCTTCTACGACACTCCGTTTCAGTTGATATTGTCAACCGCGATGGATGACGCTGAAATCCGCTACACTTTCGATGGTTCTCGGCCCACCATAACGCATGGGTTTACTTATACTGCTCCGTTCGATGTAAATGAAACTTCCACGATTCGTGCCGTTGCGGTCAAGCCGGGCTGGCTGGACTCCAAAGCCGAGACACACAGCTATATTTTCCCTGCCGATGTCAGATACCAGTCGCTCGATGGTCAGGCACCAGGTCCAAATTGGCCGGCACCAGGTTCCTTCAACGGACAACGTATGGATTATGGTATGGATTCAAAGGTCGTGATTGACGATGCAAGGTACTCGGGGCAGACGATAATGGATGCGCTTGAGGCCGTTGCCACAGTCTCGCTGGTGACAGACATGGATAACCTGTTCGACCCCTCTCAGGGCATCTACGTAAACGCCTATAATGAAGGCCGGGCATGGGAAAGACCCTGCTCGGTTGAGTTGATCTATCCCCGGAATCCGCAGGGCCCCGGATTTCCCGACCTGATACAGGTACGTGATGCAAGCGGGATATTACGATGGGCCCTTCCCGGTGATATGCGAGGTGGTTTTCAAATCGATGCGGGTGTTCGAATCCGAGGAGGATTCAGCTCCAGCGGAGATAATCCAAAGCACGCGTTCCGGCTGTTCTTCCGTTCTATGTATGGCGATGCAAAGCTAAGATATCCGCTGTTTGGCGATGAGGGCGATGATGTATACGACCACATAGACCTTCGATGCAGCCAGAACTATTCCTGGGCTTTTCAGGGCGACAGCAAAGACACTATGGTCCGGGAGGTCTTCTCACGTGATTTACAGGGTGAAATGGGTCATCCCTACACACGAAGCAGATATTATCATGTTTATATCAATGGCCATTACTGGGGTCTTTTCCAGACTCAGGAACGTTCGGAAGCGTCCTGGAGCCAGTCTTATATGGGTGGTGATAAGGACGATTACGATGTCGTGACGTCGAACTGGACCGTAAACCGAAAAATGATCCCAACAGATGGCGACCGTGACGCCTTTGAACGGCTATATAATGAGACGATTGCCGGCTTCAACAATTATGAAAGATACTACAAGGTACAGGGGCTAAACATAGACGGCACACCTAATGACGCCTATGAGAGACTGCTTGACGTGGAGAACCTGATTGATTTTATGATAATCGAATATTACACGGGCGACTCGGATGGTCCGGGCTCGCGCTTCGGCAGGATACCGAACAATACATGGGGCATATTCAATCGAGTCAATCCGGATGGCTGGAAATGGATGCATCATGACAATGAGCACACTCTCGGTGCAGGGGGGGCAGGAGGTGCTATTGAGAATTTGGTTGAGCCGTTTACTTCGGCCGGAGCTAATGGGGATTACTTCAATCCGCACTGGCTGCACGAGCAGCTTATGTTTTCCAATTTGGATTATCGCCTGCAATTTGCCGACCATGTGCACCGTCACCTCCATAAAGATGGCCTTATGACCCTTGAGAAGTGCCGAAACCGCATCCTTAACCGTGCTTATCAAATCGATATGGCGATTATTGCTGAATCAGCCAGATGGGGAGATGCAAAGCATCCTTACTGGGCCCATAATAAAGACGACGATTGGTGGCCGGAAGTCAATCGTATTCTCTATGAGACTTTTGATTTCTGGGGCGGAAAGACCTACCTGACACCTCGAGTGGATACGGTACTCCAGGACTTTAAGGACGTAGGCTGGTATCCCGCTGTTCAGGCGCCCGTTTTCACCAATATGGGTGCTTATATATTCATGGGTAATCCAGGTGGATTCGGTACACTCTATTATACACTGGATGGCAATGACCCTCGTTTGCCGGTTCCACTTTCGGCGCCGTGTCCGCTTGTTACTCTTCTGCCTCAAAGTGCCGCTAAATGGTTACTTGTCCCCACGGTCGATAATGGCGGTAATTTGCTTGGCAATACAACAGGCGAGTTTGATGTAACCTATTACAAGTCAAATATCACTGTCTGGAATCTGACCACGGCAGAATCGGTTATTAACAATCCATCTTATCAGAGCCAGGTAATAGATGAAACTTCGTCAGTAGTCAACTATAATAACACAGCCTGTCCCGGTCGCTTCACCGGTGACAATCCGGTCCCCGGTGGCAGTGCTGACTTGGACGATTATGTTATCGAGGCCACTGCCGTAGTCCAAATACCCGTTACCGGCAGCTGGACATTCGGAGTTCACAGTGGTGGTGGATTCAGTCTGGAGCTCACCGGGCCTGATTCGTTCTATATGGATTATCCCTCGCCGCGTTTTCCCGGAGATTCGTTCGGCGTTTTTAACGTTACTACGCCGGGAGCATATAATTTGCGTCTTGTTTTCTTTGAGCGTAGCGGTTGGTCGGGAGTGGAGCTTTTTGCCGCACCAGGCAACCATAGCATGTTTAATCCGAGCTTCCGTCTGGTTGGGGATATAGCCAACGGAGGGCTTCAGGTCGGTGAGCCTATCGTATGGTTTACAAAATATTTTGACCACTCAATATGGCCGAGCGGGATCGGCAGTATCGGTTATGAAGCAGACCCTAACAGCGACCCAAACTATGTAGGCATATTTAATATCGATCTGGAAGGTCAGATGTATGATGACGGCGGAAATCCCAACGCCAACACCTCCTGTTACATCCGCATTCCGTTTACTTGTGGGGCTGATGAATATAGCGAGATGATACTGAATGTACGGTACGACGACGGCTTTATTGCCTATCTAAATGGCCGCGAAGTTGCCAGACGCAATATCACCGGAACACCACAGTGGAATTCCGCCGCAACCGACCAGAATCCCGACACTAATGCTGTCAATTTCGAGTCCATAGATATCTCCGATCGTATCAATCTTCTGTGGGAAGGCGACAACATCCTGGCCTTTCATGGTCTGAATATCTCTACCACAGACTCTGACTTCCTCGTCTCGGCAGAGCTTCGCGCGAGGAAAGTCAGTCAGGGTGATGTCAATCCACATGCACTTGTTTTTGGCTCGTATTTTATGCTGGATAAAAGTACTCATGTTAAGGCGAGGATTCTGTCAGCTGGAATCTGGAGTCCGTTAACTAAGAAGATATACCCGGTAGGCTCAATTAGGGAGGATCTGCGTATTACTGAAATTATGTATAATCCAAGATATACAGGCGACATTAACGACCCGAACAAGGAATTCATCGAGCTGAAAAACATCGGCCCATCAGCATTGAATCTGAATCTCGTGAGCTTCACCGAAGGAATCCATTACACATTCCCGGATGTTACACTCACATCCGGCTCACATATCGTAGTCGTGAAGGACCGAGCCGCATTTGAGTTAGAATACGATACAACAGGGATGAATATTGCCCCCGGCCAATATACCGGCAGTCTGGCCAATAACAGAGAAAGAATCAGACTTCAGGATGCAATCGGCCAGACGATTCTGGACTTTGAGTACGAGGACGGCTGGCGTCCAATCACCGACGGTGATGGTTATTCTCTAACCATAATAGATCCGACCAACAGCGACGTGAACAGCTGGGGCCAGAAAGACTCCTGGCGGCCAAGTGAGTTTTACGGCGGTTGGCCTGGCGGAGACGATCCCGGCATCCTGCCCAATCCCGGTGCTATAGTAATCAACGAAGTAATGTCGCATTCGAACAGCGGCCCGGACTGGATTGAGCTGCATAACACAA
>SMTZ1_10000521_pt1 | contig 36030 bp, 32 predicted proteins | sample DeeMarSWOR136_30_FD_25667 | JGI IMG/M metagenome (IMG submission 25667)
TATTTTATTTTTGTTAAAAATTGTTGTTATTTTTAGAAGATTTATAGTGGTATTTATTCAATTTTTTTTACAACAACTATCTAACAAAAAAGTCAAAATAAGGATAAAAAGCAAAACAAAATTAAAGAAAGGAGTGCCTAAACTTCTGCATATTCAAGATAAAGTGTATTCTTACAAAGAATTTATTGTTAATTTTTAAACATTCATTTTTATCTACAAATATTGTATTTTTTATGTAATTACCCCTAATATTTACTTTTATTGAACTTCTAATAACATAAATTTAAACGATTTTTGCACATTCCATGATAAGTTGCATCCCGGAAGCTTATTATACATTTATGTTAAATAGAAACATTTTTATATTAAAAGAAGGTTTATTATAAAATATTCCAAGTAAAAAGTCATATTTAACTTATTGGAACTATATCTAAAGTATTCTGTTTTGTAGTATATAAACAGATTATTTTAAATATTTGATTATTTGTCTAAGGTATTTTTAAATTTGAATAATAGTTCGTATAATTTTATTTAATTTAAAATACAACAAACTAAAGCTAATAATTAGTATGATTATAACTATTAAGCTTTTTTAATTATTCCTCTTTTGAATAATAATAAGTTTAATAAAGCTGAACTCTTTAAAGTATTTATTGGTTGAATCTATAATGGAAGAAAATATCGATACTCACTTAATGAATAAGTATAGGATTACAGCTGATATTCTTTTAATTATAACGACGATCTTGTGGGGAACCAGTTTTATAATTACTAAAACCCTTACTCAAAGCATACCGGTATTCTTATATCTTGGTATTAGATTTTTTATTGCTATAATTGGATTTTTCCCTTGCTTTATTCGTATAAAAAAACTGAATAAGAAAATTGTTTTATTAGGGAGCCTAACTGGGTTAATATATTATTTAGGTATTTTCTTCCAAACATGGGGAATTCAAACTAGTACCGCGGGAAAGACTGCCTTTATAACAGGGCTAAGTACTATAATAGTCCCGTTTATTACATGGATTGGATTTAAAAAATCCTTAAAAAAGAGAATTTGGATGGCAGTTATGATTTCTGTAACGGGTATGGCCTTCTTATTACTTGAAGGTGCATCTGGTATCATAATTGGAGATCTTTTAGTTCTTTTATGTGCAATTTTATATGCTTTTTTTGTTGTATTAAATGATAAATATGTTCGTCTTCTTGATGTTTATCTATATTCAATAGTTCAACTTCTTGTAATATGTTTGCTCAGTTTTGTTAGCTCATTCTTAATTAACGAGACTTTTGATTTAATTTCAATCGATTTATCTTTTTGGTTAATTATGATTTATATGGGCATCGCAGTAACCACTTTGACTTTTTTATTTCAAAATTGGAGTCAACAACACCAAGGTCCTTCGCAAACAGCCATTATTTTCACCCTTGAACCCGTTTTTGCTGTAATTTTTGCATCTTTTATATTAGGAAATGAGACAATGACATTTTTTGGATGGTTAGGCTGTGGTTTGATTTTTATCGCAATTTTAATCACTGTTTTAAAGAATAATAATAATAAAATAAATAGTGGAAGCTAAAAAGAATTTGGAAGAGATAGTGTTTAAAATACAGGATTTAAAAGTTGAGCCTAAAGAAGTTAAAGTTCGAACTTTATCTAATATTTCAATACAATTTTCACTCAATCAAAACCTTCCTACAGCATCCAGATTGACTTTCAGATTCCGTGGTGGGAGAAATAACAAAAATGATTGGTATTACCTTCAACCATTTACTCCAGATAAGGAAGGATATGTGACATTAATAACTAATTCTTCAAATAAATTGCTCCCAATACTTTTGACAGGAAAAGATTTTCAGTTAACCTATGTTATATGTGAAGAGGAAGGCATAATTAAAGGGAGTAATATTAGGTTAGACATTTTTAACACGCTAGTTCAATCTATTGTTGAGAATAACAAGCCAATTGAAATTTTAGTTCAATTACCAAATAACAAAATAATTGCATTAGAAAATTTCCCTACTATTAATGTAATACACGATGAGTTTGATCATATCATTATAATATGTCCATCTATAGTAGAAATTAATCAACAGTTTAAAATATTATTTCGGATTGAAGATGAGTATAAAAATCTAGTAAAGGATTTTTCTGGAAAGTTTTCACTATTTAGAACTTCCATGAATGAAGAAAAGGAATTTGTATTACAAATAAATTTTGAAGAGACAAATAAGGGTATTTTATTTCAAGATAAGATAACAATTTCGAAACAAGGGATTTACCTTTTTATAGCGGAATTCAATGGAAAATCCTTTCAATCCAATCCAATAATTTGTAATAGTTATGATGATAATAAAAAAAAGCTCTTCTGGGGATATATTCATGGACATACGAATAAAAGCGATGGTATCAGGAGTGTTGAAGAATATTTTGATAATTTATTAAAAGCTGGACTAGATTTTGGTACAACGACAGAACATGACCATAAGTGGGAGACCTCAGATGAAGATTTTGAAGAGATAAAGGCAAAGGTAAAAGATATGCATAAAGAAATGGAATTTATTTCTTTTTTTGGGTATGAATGGGGCTATTGGTATACAGGTTATGGAGATATTTGTATTTATCATTACAATGACGATATACCAAAACTAAGGTCTGATATTAATAAATTTAACTCTACGAAAAAACTGATAAAAAATCTTAAACCTTATGAAGGTAAAGTATTAATGATCGCCCATCATACAGCATTAAGACCAGGATATCGCAATTGGGATTATTTTGATAACTCCCTTGAAAAATTGGCAGAAATTTATTCCACATGGGGCAATCAAGAATATTCTAATAGAGAAGGGAATCCTATACCTCCTCGTTACAAATTTTTTGGTTATGGGAAACACGCGAAGAAACGCGGTCCTATATTAGAAAAAAAAGGCAGTTTCATACAAGATGCCCTAAAAAGAGGTTTTAAATTAGGTTTTACGGCAGGGGGAGATGATCATTTTGGCATATATCCTTCAGGTTCCATTGATCCAGATAACGGAATATATCCTTCAGGAATAATGGCAGTATGGGCTAAAGAATTAACAAAAAAGTCTATTTGGAGTGCTTTATCAAATCGACGTTGTTATGGGACAACAGGACCAAGGGTTATTATCGAATTTTATTTAGAAGATTATTGTATGGGTCAAATAATTAATTTAAGTAAAGCATCTTATTTACAAAATAGCCGATCTATACGTATTAAATCAATTAGCCCTATTAATATTCAAAGAATAGAATTAATAAGAAACAATTTCATATTCAAGAAAGAATCAGTAAATTCAAAAATTCTAGATCTAATATATAACGATAAAGAACATTTTGATAAAATTGCGTTTACACACGTCAACCAAAATGAAAAATTGATCTTCTATTATGTCCGATTTTTTCTGGATGATGAAAATATGGCTTGGGCAAGTCCAATTTGGATAGTTAAAAACTAAATCGAGAACAATTTGAGCAAGTTTTTAGTAATTATCTTTTAAAATAAATTTATTAATTTTCAATTTATTAAATTTGCATCATAGATGTATTCATTTCTAATAGCACCTTTCTTGATAAGAATAAAACGTAATTTTATCGGGAATTCTATTGAAATTGTATATAAGAGATGGTTATTGACCATGCAAAAGGTGAAACCTAAAGGGTTGCAGATTTGCGAGAAATGTGGAAATGTAATGGTCATGAGAGTTCTTAAAAGAGAATCAAACCCAAAGAGTGATAATTTAGATAGAATACTTCAATGTATTGTTTGTAGACACTGGATTAAATTTAGTTAAAATAGTTTATCTCTTTTTTTGCTAACTTAAATTCTATACAAATTGATACTTTACCTTTTTTCTTTCTTTTAAATTTAAACTTTAAATATCAAGTTGATGAACATTACTTATGGAAAATGAAGTTGATATCCCTGAAGAATTTGTTTCCGTAAAAACAAAATTAAGCTATAGTATTGGAGGTTTAGCTAATAACCTGCTAAACGGATTAGTTTTCGCAAATCTAACATTTTTCTATCAAATAAAGTTAGGGGCTGATGCAAATTCTTTATTAATAGGTTGGATGATTTTTGCTATATGGAACACAATTAATGATCCTTTAGCTTCTTATTTCATAGATAATACAAGAACATCAATAGGTAGAAGAATCCCTTACATCCGATATGGTTCTCTTTTTTATGGGATAACTTTCATATTTTGTTGGTTTCCTATTTCTCCTCTTGATAACCAGATTGGATTATTTTTCAACTTTTTAGCAGCACTTTTTCTTTTAGATACAATGTTTACTATTGTTGGTGTCTGCTTTTTTTCGTTACCTAATGAGATTGCTATAACAGCGAAGCAACGTGCAAGTTTAGGGGCATATAGTACTATTTTTGGCTTTATTAATCTTGTACTTGGATTAATTTTACCTATAATTTTATTAACAGGGCAAGAAGGAACCCATCCACTGTTTATACCAATAATTTTAATTATAGGATTTGGAGGCTCACTTATATTATACCTAAGTTCATATGGAATTAAAGAGAATATGTTTGCTCAACTTCAGGACCATGAAGGCTTCTTATTGGGTCTAAGATTGACTCTTAAAAATAAACCCTTTTGGATTTTAATGATTCCTGCATTTTGTATGCAAATAGTCGCACAAATAACAAGTACAGGCTTACTTTATTTTATAGATTATAATATAGCTGGTCAGACACCTATTTTAATAATACTTACGTTCATCCTCGGAATAATAATTGGTGCGTTCATCACTTTGAAAAAAATTACAAAATGGCAACCTAAAAAAACCGGGATTATAAATTTACTACTTCTTGCTATAGCTTTAGCGATCCTATTTTTTGTTGGATACAATTCAATTCTTTCCTCTATACCATTTTTTTTTGTTGGTTTTGGATATATTGGTATATTAATAACCAGCCCTGTTTTAATGGGAGATGTGATTGATAATGATGAGTTAATTACTGGAAAACGTAGAGAAGCAATTTATGGTGGAGTTAATGCAATTGTTACAAAACCCGCAATATCCATAGCAAATTCGGCTTTTTTAGGCATAATTGGGAGTTTTGGGTTCATAGCGCCTAAAATCGTGAGTGGAGTAGATATTAAGGAACCACAGACAGAATTTGCTTTACTTGGTATTTTAGTTGCATTTTGCCTTTTCCCTGCAGCATTGTTGACTTTAAGTGCTATTGCTTTAAGATGGTTTCCGTTAATTGGTTCTGAATGGTTAAAAAAGAAGAAAAGTATAATAGAACTTCATGAAAGAAAAGAAAAAGAATATCTTAGAAAAATATCGGAAATAAAAAATTGATTCTGCTGATATTAAAATATTCCAAATTAGCTTATTTTATAAAAATCATATCTTTTTATTTTTTTAATATGTATTATTACTTAGAATATACAAATATTAAAACAGCGTAGTTAGTAATTGATTGATATTAAAGAAAATAGCCGACAGAAAAGTCATATTATTTTGGAGCCTGATTATTCCTTAAAAGATGAAGCCTCGGAAAGAATTAGAAGGATTCGAAGGAGATTCCTTGAAGAAAAGACTGTAATATCTATTGAAAGAGCTCAATATTATACAGAAAAATGGAGAGAAACAGAAAATAAGAATCTACCTCGTGGAGTTCGGGTAGCTCTTTCAATGAAAAATGTCTTCGAAAAAATGCATCATTACATAGATCCTGACGATAGAATTATAGGAGCATGGACCGAAAATTTTCTTGGAACTCCGATTGATATTGAGCGTGGTCTATTTAACAAAGTTTTTAAAATTGAACTTAATAAAGGTAGCATGAAGACATTTTCTCTCAAAGGAAATCTACGTTTCGCTTTACATAAGATTAGAAAGGATGGTCTAATGAATCTGATTCATTATTTGCAGCATAGTAAGAAGATCGGAGTAGCAATGCCGGGACTGGGTACAGATACTTTAGATAATAGAAAAATTAATCCCTATCAAATTAAAGATCAGGATAAAAAAATCTTAATTAAGAAATTGCTCCCTTATTGGAAATATAAAACTATTGCAGATAGATTAGCGAAAACTTTCAAGGAAGAAAGTATATACGATGGTCAGTTTGGTGAATTTATTGATCATCTTCCTCGTGGCACAGCTCAGAGTGATATAGTGGTTTCTGTTGGTGCTGCACTGGGAGTATGGCAAGGACATCTCATTTTAGATCATGAAACTCCCCTTCATAAAGGTTTGTTATCCATCGAACAAGATGTTCTGAAACTGTTAAAAAATAAAAATCTATCCCAAAAAGAAAAAAATTTTCTAAAATCTATCAAAATTGCTCTTGAAGGAGTTATTATATATTCACAAAGATTAGTGGAAAGGATTTATGAAGAAATTAAAAACACTTATGATCTAGAAAGAAAAAAATTATTAATTGATAACCTTGAAATTTGCAAAAAAGTACCACTCCATCCTGCTAAAACTTTTCGAGAAGCTATTCAATCCTACTGGACAGTAAAAACTGCAGTTGAACTAGCTATTCCTTTTAATGTGCACGCACCAGGAAGACTTGATCAGATCTTTTACCCCTATTACCAAAATGATATTTCTAATGGAAATCTTAGTTCTGATGAAGCTCGAGAACTACTTGAAGAACTATTTTTAAAAATTATGACCCATAACATGCGCCCTAATTCCAATGCTTCAGGAGATTTTGCTCAGAGATATGAAGGTTCGGAACCTGTCACTTTAGGAGGAATTAATATCAAGGGTAAAGATGCTACTAATGAACTCACTTATATAATGCTAGAAGCTGCTGACAGATCGAAAGCTTCTCTCAATTTTGCTGTTCGAATCCATGAGAACACACCTGATCAGCTTTTAATGAAAATAGCGGATTTGCATTACCATGGAGTATCGAGTATATCATTAATGAATGATGAAATTTGTATAAAAGCATTACTTAACAGAGGTTTTTCTAAAGAAGATGCTAATGCATATGCGATAACAGGTTGTGTGGATATGTGTGCACCTGGAAAAACAGGTGGAGAGGGCTTCTCTTCTTTACTATTATGTAGAACACTTGATCTGGTGCTCCGTAATGGGAATTCACAAACCTTGGTGGGTTTAGTTAAAGATGTGGGATTAAAGACAGGGGATCCCGATTCATTCAAAAGTTTCGATCAATTTTTAGATGCGTTCTTAGCACAAGGAGATTTTATGATCAAAAAAATTGTTCAAGCTTCAACAATTCGTGATAGCCTCTATGCAAAATTTTTACCTGCCCCTTTTATTTCTGCTTTTATGCAAGGATGTCTTGAAAGTAAAAAAGATATTACTTTAGGTGGTGCAATCTATGACTGTGAAGGGATATTATTCATGACTAGCATTGCTAACACTGTTGATTCGATGTATGTAATTAAAAAGTTAATTTTTGAGGAAACACGTTTTAGCTTTAAAGAACTTATAGAGGCAATTGATAATAATTTTAACAACGGTTATGAATATATCTATGAAATGATCACGAGTTTGGAGGGAAAGTGGGGCAACGGCAATCCTGAGTCAGATGATCTCGCTCAAAAAATTACTACACATCTATTTGAAGAGACTTATAAATATAGAACATTTAAAGATGGATTTTATGCACCCTTTATTAATAGTATGACAACCCATACATATGATGGAAGAATATCTATAGCAACGCCAGATGGAAGATTAGCAGGGCGGCCATATGCTGCTAGTTGTAATCCATATAATGTTGAAAAATGTGGTCCAACGGGAGTATTACGATCGGTTTCTGCTCTCGATTTCCAACACGTTATGGGATGCGCAGTAAATATTAGAATGCATCCTTCAGGTATTGGAAAAACCGAAGAAGCTAGAAAAAAATGGATTGCATTGATACGTACTTATTTCAAAATGGGTGGAGAACAATTACAACCAACTGTTGTATCAACTAAAGTATTAAAAGCTGCTCAACTTAATCCTAAAAATTATCGAAACATTATTGTAAAAGTGGGAGGATATAGTGCATACTTTGTTGATTTGGGTAAGGAAATTCAAGATGAGATTATTTCTAGAACAGAACATAGTAGGGTTTAATTAATTAAATGAACGGTATTGTATTTGACATTCAAAATTATGCAATTTATGATGGACCGGGAATTCGAACCTTAATTTTTTTAAAAGGATGCCCACTAAACTGTGTCTGGTGCCAAAATCCCGAATCTCAAAAACTTAATCCTCAAATTTCATATTTTAAAGAGAAGTGTTTATTATGTGAAAGTTGTGTTAAATCTTGCCCAAATGATGCACTTAAGCTAATTAATGATGAAATAGTTCGAGATGAAGATCTTTGTACGGTTTGTGGAAATTGTGTAGAAGCTTGCCCAAATAATGTAATGGAAAAAATAGGTAAGGAAAGATCAGTTGAAGAATTGGTTGAAATAGTGTTAAGAGATAAACCTTTCTATGATAATTCAGGAGGGGGTGTGACTATTACTGGTGGTGAACCAACAATGCAAACAAATTTTCTCTTAGAGTTACTAAAATTATTGAAGAAAAAGGGAATTCATACAGCTATAGAAACGTGTGGATATTTTAATGAAGATTTAATTGAAAATTTAGTTGAAAATGTAGATCTCTTCTTATTTGATATAAAGCATATTAATTCAAACATTCATAAAGATTTCACCGGGGTTAAAAATGATAGAATTTTGAATAACTTTAAAAAATTATTTTTAAAAGTTGGAAATGAACGCATTATCCCTCGTATACCGCTAATTCCGGGAGTTAATACAGATTTAAATACATTAAATGAAACTGCATTATATCTAAAATGTCTTAATTATTCTGGGCCGATTCATTTAATGCCATACAATAAATTAGCTAAAACAAAGTATGAGAAAATTGGAATGGGGGCTTTATATAGAGATATGGGAGATCTCACAGATCATAAACTTATAGAAATAACCAAAATATTTGAACAATATTCATTTAAGGTTATCATTAACCATTGAAGAGCTAATTTTACTTTTATTATGGTTTATTTAGCTTATAATTACTATTTTCATACATTTTATGAGAGTTAATTAAATATAAGAGTAAAATATTTTTTTCAATACTTTTTAAAAAAAAGATTTTTTTTAAATACAAATTTACTCTTTGATAAATTACTTTATAAGCACCTTATAAAAAGAAAAGTGAAGGGAACGACATATTTGAGCGAAATTTTAAAATCAGGGAGAGAATTAAACTCTTTGAGTTTAATAGAGGGCGAAATCCAATGTTAGCTCAAATTATCGTAAATTTCCCTTCTTAATTTATGATTTAATTTTTTCAAATAAAAATTAATGTATTATAAAAAATAGGAGTTCTAATAACATGAACAAACTAAATTAGCAATTTTAAATAATTATTCAATAAAATAATATAGTTTTTTATTAAAATTTTAATAATATCATTTCAAGAACAATTTTTCTATTGTCGGAATTCTGCGATCTCAAGCTTTAGACCATCTTCAGCAGCAATTACTTTCTTAATTCTTGTTTTTTCTTTTATTTTCTCAACTTGGCTTGGAACATAATTTTTAGGTGATCGCGGTCCGTCCATGTATGAACCGAAATGTGTAATTATCAATCCATCAAGAGGGGGTGAGATATTATTCAAATATGGAATCACTTCATCTGTACATAGATGTCGTTTACAGGTTATTGAATTTGGTCTTAATAAGTTCAGAACAAGGATATTAACATCAGAAAATTGTTCTGAAAAACCATCGAATACCATTGTATCACTTGTGAATGCAATACTATAATTATTTAGGATGAATTTTAAACCAAAACCTTCAATATGTGGTGAGTGGACAACTTTGGTAGCATTTATATCAACTCCTTTATAACAGAATTTATCTCCAGATTTAAAAAGAACAACTTTCTCTAACATTTTTAAATGATATTCGGAAAGTAATTTCACTACTTCATTTGTAGTTATAAGCACTCCCTTTTTGTAATAGTTATAATTCTTGTCATGCAAATTGTCTCTTGAACTTTCTATTATTGCCGCTAAATCATTATAATGATCTACATGAGCGTGGGTTACAATAAATAATTCTGTTTTAGTAGGATCCTCATTGAATTGATTTATACGTACCGTGGAACCTGGACCAGGGTCAATATGAGATTGAATTCCCTTGAATTTATATAAAATTCCTCCAGTTGCTCTATGTTGTGTTCGGATATGATGTCTTCCTCCTCCCGATCCTAAAAAAATTAGCTTATCTTCCATAATTCGTTAAAAATAAAATAAGTATGTTATAAAAATTAATGCTTTATCCAATCTAATATTTACTTATTTTCATTAATTCATTAGTAACAGTTTCAAAAGTCTTGCCAACATTATATCCTGTTTTTGATGAAGTTTTAATGTAATTGAACATATTAAAAGTTCTTTTAATATTAATAGCAGAATCATCATCAACGGCGATGGCATCTTCAAGATCTAATTTTGTACCAACTAATAAAACAGGAAGATTGAAATCATGCATTCTTACAATATTGAGCCAACTTAATATATTATCAATTACAGGCATTCTCGTTAAATCAAATAATAAAAGAGCTGCTCTTGCTCCCATAACGAAGCTTTCTAGTAAATGTCTAAAACGTTCTTGACCACCCAGATCCCAAAGTTGTAATGTGCATCTCGCATCTACATTATTAGATCTTAATTCTTTTAAAAAAAAGTCTACACCAATAGTTTCGATCGTGGATTCATCGAAAACTCCATCTACATATCTTCTTAGCAATGTCGTTTTACCGACACCCCCATCACCAGCGATTAAAATTTTGAAGACGTAGTTGCGCATATGCATCTATAATAGAAATGTAGAAAATTTAATGAACTCTATTTTAATAAGTAATAATTATGGAATCTATTATAATTATTTATAATATACATCAATTATATGTAAATCTTAACTCTTTTTTTACGATATTATCAATTTGTTGCATGACTAAATTCAGTTTTTTATTAAGCATATTTTGAATTATAATTTTAGAAGGAATTTTTTGTTCCTTTTTCTTTAAATTCTTAATAGTAATTTCAGCGATTTCTTGACCTTTTATTGCTAAATCAGCTAATTGAACATGATTTTTATTCGTCGGATTATATTTTTTAATGCAATTTTCAAATGGTATTTTAAAAATATGCCTCGAACTTTTTTTAATTTTAATTTGCTCTGTCATTATTGGAGAATTTAATATTGCTGATAAATAATATGCTTCAGCTAGATCGTCAGTAGCATAAAAACTTAAATCGCCAGTTATTATAATATTCCCCTTAATTACTGCAGAATTGAGATTTGACCCAGAATTATTAAAAACTATTTTAGTTTCAGATTTTTGGCGAGGATTGATAAGTTTTGACCATCTATTTAAATTATCCATTAAGGATTCATTTTTAGTAGTTTTCTTCTTATTTTTTAAATAAATTGCATTAATTTTATCATAAAATTTCTTTGCGTTATATGATAAGTTAGCATAATTGTAATCCAAATCAATATTTGATATGGGTAGAAATACCTCATAATAATCATAAACATAAAATTTTACCAATTCTGTGCTTTTAACCACTTTAAAGATATATTTTTTTTCTACGATTTCATTGTTAAATTCTTCTTTATTCCATGGTTCTTTAGCCTTTTTGAAAATTCTATAATCAGGTATTATCTTAAAATTATCTTTATCTAAATCTTCAGTTTTTACAAAAATTAAATTTCTAGGATTTAAATCTGCACCTTTATGAAATAAGCTATGATATTTACTTTGTTTTAAAGGTAATAATGCTTTAAAATCCTTTTTAAGTATTAATTTACTTGTAAAAACCTTATTTCCTTTAGTTGTTACTGAATATGGAATTAAAGTGTCAATTTTTTCTAATTTTAAGTCAAAATCTTCAAAGTATTTAACATTGCCTCTATCATTTTTAATTGAATAGTAAAAAAGGGGAATCTCGTAAGAGTAATTATTAATTATCATTTTAGACTTTTGAGCATATAAGCATATAAAATCAATATTAAAAATTTTTTCGATTTTTTTTGAAAACATCCAAATTTTTATATAATTAAATCCTTTAAAATTTCGGAATCTTGAAGCGTGCGAGCCCGTAATTACACCTTTGGTCATAACAAAAAATATTGTTGCTCCTTCTTTCATATAATCTCTTTTAGCTTTGTAAAAAAATAGAGCTGCTATCTCAATATTCAAAATATTTTTAGGAAAAGGTTTGATTTCTAACCTCTCTGAAAGATCTTTGATTTGATTCTGGGCTTTCAGGGAATATGTATCCCTCAAAGTATACCAAGGAGGATTTCCAATAACTAAATCAAACTTATCTTTTAGATTCTCTTCTTTTTCAAATAAACTATCAAACACTTTTAAATTTAAATCAATATCCTTAAAAATTTCGCCTAACACTAATAGAAAATTAAGTTTTGTGGTAAATATTGACATTGGATTAATATCAAAACCATATAGTGCATTTATTGCAAAAATTTTATCTTTTTCAGCTTCTTGTGTTGAAGTAATTATTTTTAATATTTCAATTAAAAAATTTCCAGAACCGCAACAAGGATCAAGGACTTTATTACCAAATTCATAAGATTCATTTACCATTTTTTTTACTAAAAATGGAGGAGTATAAAATTCTCCTGATTTATGTCTGATGCTCGGTGAAATAAGCCTTTGAAATAAAAAGTCAAAATAAAATTCGGGTGGGACTTTGATCTTAAATAAGCTTTTAGATGAAATTTCTAAGAGGTTAGTGAAGCTATTTTCATTCGCATCTGCAAAAAAAGTAAAAAACGGCTCAAAATAGTCAATAGAGAATAAGCTCTTTGATGGGAATTTTTGGTCTATCTCCTCTTGCAGGGTTTTAATATTATTTATCAAACGATGATAATTTGAAGTTTTAATCGCCTTCTTTAATACAAATCTTAGAATTAATATATGACCAATAAAATAAAGGAGAGCAAATCTAATATATAATCGAATATTTGTTTGTTTATCTCCATAAATTTCTTTAAAATCATCAAACCATTTTATATAATGAAAATTATAAAGAATTCCTTTCGTAGTCAAGAGATGTTCAATATTTTTTATTTCATTTTCGATTAAATGTATGGGAAAAATCATAATATTTTCTAAGACTTTTTTTAGTTAAAGAAATTGAGATTCATCCTATTAACTTCAAAATAATCAATGAATTAATATTTAAATATAAATTTAATATTCCTATATTAAATAGTTAACTTAAAATCTATTCAGAAAATAGTTCAAATAACTTGACTTCAATTGACATAAAACTTTTTAAGCTTCTTGAAAATGGAATTGAATTTTCCTGTCAAATGTGTGGAAACTGTTGTAGAGGTTTCAATGAAGGAGAAGTTTATCTCTATGAAGGAGATATCATCCGTTTGGCTTCTTATTTGAATTATAAAGGTGAAGAAGGGTTAAGAGCATTCGCAAGCAAATATCTTAAAGTAATACAAAATAATTTTTACTGGAGAGAAGAAGGAGCTACGAGAGGAAAGAATTATCGGTTTAAGTCGTTGGGATTTAATTTTACTGGAGATGATGAGCATTGTCATTTTTTAAAAAACAATATATGTTCTGTCCATAATTTTCGACCATTTCAATGTAGATGTTTTCCTTTTTGGAAAATGATGGTTTCTCATAGAAAAAATTTTGTGGATTATTCCAAAAAATGTCCCGGGTTACGTACTATGAAAGGTCTCTTTTATTCTAGAGATAAGATCTTAGAATGGGCGAAAAAAGAGTATGAAATAGAAAGAAATTATTTCTTAAAAATGAAAAAAAATAATTTTAACATACTGAAAGTATACCCCTTTTTAACAAAGGATATGCTTAATAAGTAATTTTGAGCACTTTCTTTTTTTTAACAAGAGTTAAAATTAACTTACATCGATTATTAGGAACAATTAATAAATACTCAATTTTATAATACTCATAGATCTGCGAAAATTTCATTACAATAAGGGGTCTAAAATTGAAAATTGGATTATTTATTTGTGATTGTGGTAAAAATATTAGTGGAGTTATAGATAACCATAAATTATTAGAATATTTTAAGAAAAATCCGGAAATCCATGTGATAGGAGACCAATATCTATGTTCAGAATTAGGTTTAAGTAAAGTAAGTGAAGAAATAAAGGAACAAAAAATTGACAGAGTGGTAATAGCCGCTTGTTCCTTTAAATTGCACGGACTATTATTTCGGAAAACAATTGAGAAGGCAGGAATTAATAGATTCCTTATCTCCTTTGCAAATATCCGTGAACAAAACTCTTGGGTTCATTCTAATGAACCTGAAAAAGCAACTAGAAAAGCAATTGATCAAATTAATATGGCGATTGAACAAGTAAAACTTTTAGAACCATTGGAAGTACAATATGCTAATATTACACCGTCTACTCTAATAATTGGAGGAGGAATTGCGGGTATTAAAGCTGCGTTGGTGATAGCTGATTCAGGATATAAAGTATATTTAGTAGAGAGAGATTTAACTCTAGGTGGCCACATGGCTCTTTTTGATAAAACATTTCCTACTTTAGATTGTTCAATTTGCATTCTCGGACCCTTAATGACGGAGGTTAAAGATCACCCAAATATAGAGCTTCTTACTTCTTCTGAAGTAACCCAAGTTGAAGGTTATGTTGGAAATTTTGATATTTCAATCCTCAAAAAACCACGCTTTATAATCGAAGATAAGTGTGTAGGATGTATTGATATTTGTAGAGAGGTATGTCCTATAGATGTGAAAGATACCTTTTTTCCTAGAAAAGCTATTGATATACCTTATCCTCAAGCGATCCCCCTTTATCCTAATATTTTAGAAGAATACTGCATAGGGTGCAAAGCTTGTGCTCAAGCCTGTGATCGAGATGCAATTGATTTTAATCAACAACCTGAAAAAATCGAAGTCAAAGTCGGTTCTATTATTGTCGCAACAGGCTTTAAAACCTTCGATCCGACTATTTTAGGGGAGTTGAATTATCAAAAATACTCGGATGTCATCACAACCATGCAAATGGAGCGACTTCTTAATAATGATGGCCCTACTCATGGTATAGTTGTACGACCTTCTAATGGAAAACCTCCTAGTAAGGTGTCGTTTGTCTTATGTGTAGGTTCAAGAAATAAAGCTATTCATCATGATTATTGTAGTCAAGTTTGTTGTAATGTGGCTATTAAAGAAGCTGTATTATTAAAAAGTCAATATCCTGATTTGGAAATAAATATTTACTATAATGATATAAGAACAATGGGAAAAAGCTGTGAAGAATTTTATAATAGAGCTCGCGAAGCATTTGGAATAAGATTTATCAAAAGTAATATATCTGCAATTCTTAAAAGCGATAATTCAAAAGAAGAAGAATTAATTATAAGAGGGGAAGATGTAATTGAAAATAAATTATTTGAAAATAAGACTGATCTGGTTGTTCTTGCTATAGGAATTGAACCTGCTACAGGTACAGATGAATTAAGTCAGATTTTAAATATCTCTCAAGATAGTTATGGATTTCTACTTGAAAAACATTTAAAGATTAAACCCTCTGAAACTTCGGTAAATGGGATATTTTTAGCTGGTGTAATACAAAGCCCTAAGGATATTCCAAATAGTATTGCTCAAGCAGAAAGCGCAGCAGCAAAAGCGATAGCTCTGATATCCAAGGGAAAAGTAGAATTAGATCCTCATATTGTTTATTATGATGCTAATAAATGTGATCTATGTCGATTATGTGAACAAATTTGTATGTTTAATGCGATAAAAATTGAAGATAAAACATTAGATTTAACTCAAGCCAATTGCTCAGGTTGTGGTGCTTGTGCTGCAATGTGCCCTAATGACGCATTATATATTCCTGGCTTCAGAAAATCACAGATTTCTGCTCAATTAAGAAAAATTCTCAGTGATGGTAAAAATGAATACCCCCTTATTATTGGTTTCCTTTGTAATTGGTGTTCCTATATGGGAGCCGATTTAGCAGGAACAAGTAAATTGCAATATCCTACAAATATTAGGACCATTCATGTAATGTGTACTGCAATGCTTGATCCATCCTTAGTTTTTGAAAGTTTTTTCCTCGGAGCAGATGGAGTTTTAATCGCAGGGTGTCATGAACAAGATTGTCACTATGATACTGGATTCATTAAAGCGAGAAATAGATACGAAAGTATTAAGGAAATGTTAGCAGAAGCAGGAATTAATGAGAATCGAGTTAAAATTGTAAGTATCTCAGCAGGTGAAGGTGAAAAATATACTAAAGTAATTTCAGAATTTAAAAGAGATCTGGAGAAGTTAGGACCGATTAAACCGGGCGAATATATCAAAACTTCTACAAGTAAAGAAATAGTAAAAGAAAAAGCCAAATTGGATGAGTTATAACCATTAGTTTAGTATTTTAAATAACCAGTGAATGATTTTAAAAATTACCATACAATTTTATTGTTTAGGTTTTTTTATCATTTTCATACTGATTCTAGAAAGCTTATTAAGGATTTCTGTTTATAAATTTATCAATTAAGAATAATTTCTAATTTTATTTTTAATGAGAGCACAATGAAAATTCGAGCGATTACAATAGGGCAACGAATACCTTTTTTATCTGATAATAAGGAGCTTGAGAGTTCTATGAGTGCAAAATTTGATAATTTTTATCATTTTAATAGAGAATTAGTTCAAAAATTCAATGATATAGGTATAGAGGTTCAAACAAAAAGGACATGTTCTCAACCTATAATCTCTTATGAACACCAAGTATATGAAAAGAATTTAAATGAAACTTTAAGCAGAATTCACAATCAATTAGGAATTTTAGAAGGTCTTCTCAACGTCTATGAAATTGATTATTTAGCTGCTTGCACACTTTTAGCAGATTATCAAATATTAAAGTATGGAATATATGAAAAGTTATTTTTAAATGAGGTTCCACAATTTATTAAAAGAAGACAAAAGATTTTTACCTCACTGCATGTTGCATCATCAGAAAATGGGATTAATTTATCTGCTTTAAAATCAGGAGCAAAAATTATTAAGAATCTATCAGATCCTGACCCTTTTAATAATTTAAAATTTTGCATAAGCTCAAATGTAAATCCTGATACTCCTTTTTTCCCTGCAGCCTACCATCTTTTAGAAAAACCATCTTTTGGTCTTGCTTTAGAAATGGCTGACGAAGTTGTAAAAGTTTTTGAGAAATCTGAAACTTTAGATGATGCACAAAAGAACTTAAGAACTAGATTTAATGAAATATATGAGAATTTAGTCTTAATTTGTGAAGAAGTAGGGAATAAATATCAAATAGATTTTAATGGTATTGACTTTTCTCCTGCACCTTACCCTACAGCAGAAAAAAGCATAGGTACTGCTTTTGAAAAGCTGGGTTATGAATACTTTGGTTCTTATGGTTCACTTATCACAGTTGCGTTAATTAAAAATTCAATTCCTAAAAGGGATAAAATTATTGGTTTCTCAGGTTTTATGCCTTCTGTTTTAGAGGATTATACCATCGCTAATAGTTTATCTGATGGTAAAATAAATTTAGATACTTTATTATTATATGCAACAATGTGTGGAACAGGATTGGATTGTGTACCGTTGCCTGGGGATATAACAGAAAAAGAATTATTTTATATATTATTGGATATATGTACGATTTCAATAAGGTTAAATAAACCACTTACTGCGAGGTTAATGCCAATTCCAGGAAGATCTGCCGGTGATGAAATCAATTTTGACTTCGAATACTTCTCTTCTTCAAAGGTTATGGATATCCGTAGGTTAACAAAATCTAATCAAAATGACTTATTTTTCAGAAAAGAAAATAGTTTCAAATTCATATAATAAAAATTATTAAAATGAAATTATCCTATGATCTATTGATAAATATTATCTTGTGAATGTGAAAAGTTGAAAGTAAGAATGAATAAAGATATTAATCAAAGAAAAAGAGTTTCTAATATGATCATTTTCAATGAAGCTTTAGAATATTTTGAAAAATTTGCTGATATTAAACCTGATTCAAATCAAGGTGGGGATCGATCATATGATGTGATAAAATCTTCAATCTTACTTCGGGAAGAGATGTTAAGTGAACTAGATCATTTAAAAGAGCTTATAAATAATAATCCTGATTTGAAATTTGAAGCTCTTAGTGAGGAAGAAAAGGAAACCTATTACCAATTTGTCAAGTTTTATTCTAACTGTCCTATCTGTGGAACTACGAATCATTATTCCCATTTAAAAAAAATTTACTTTATGGAAGAAAATCAAGAATTTAAACAAAAATTAGTTAAACTAATGAATTTAGAAAAGAAAAAATTAAAAAAATTTAAGATAAACATCGGTGTGCCTTGTTGTACTTGCTTTAAGAAATTTTTTGAAAAAAAATGAAAAAATTAGAAGTTTTCAATGACTTTTCCTGCTGGTAAAATCTCATAATAAACTTTATTCGATTCTTCCACTTTTTTAATACAAAGAGCTTGTATTAAAAAATCCATGTTATAGATAAAAACATCTTCTTTATCTAATATTTCATTCATTTTAAGTTGTTTAAACAACTCATCCTTAGAGATTTTACTTTTTTCATTCACAAACCTTAACATTTCACGTCTTATAGGATGATTTACAGCTTTAAGATGTTGTGCATGACCTACTTTTTTTAGTTCATCCATTTCTTTTTTCCCATTTAAAATTTTTAAATAGTTATTTCAGATATTCAATAATCTTGCCAGATTGAGTTATAATATAGAAAATATCGGCTTTATATTGTTTTTCTTCAATGCACAGCGCTTTAATTAAAAAATCAAGGTTATAATCTAAGACTGACATATCGCTGATTACTTTATTTTCAATTAATTGATTATACAGATCTTTCTTAGAGATTTCGCCTGATTCATTAACAAATTCCAAGATTTTCCTTCTAATTGGGTGATTAACTGCTTTAAGATATAATTCATGATAGTATTTAGTACCCTCTAAGGTTTTACCGAACTCTTCAATTGATTTATAATCTTTAAAAACATGCTCATCATCTGGCATAGATGATAAAAAATATCTATTAAGAAAAACTTTTACTCTATAATCCATAAAAAGATAATTATTATCACGAATATTTTTAATTAACTCTTACTTGATTGAAATTATGAATTATCAAGAAATAAAAAAATTACTAGGAAATGAAGCAGATAATCTTTTAAATTATACTTGTAAGGGTATCCCGAAGGATATGATTCATGTTCCAGGTCCCAATTTCATTGAACGCGTAATGGAGCATACAGATCGGAATAACCTTGTTTTAAATAATATGGAAAGAATATTTAACCAGCGTGGTAGATTAGCAGGTACAGGATATATTTCTATTCTACCTGTGGATCAGGGAATTGAACATTCTGCTTCAGCAAGCTTTGCCATTAATCCTAATTATTTTGATCCTGAAAATATCATTAAATTAGCTATTGATGGCGGATGTAATGCACTTGCTTCCACTTTAGGTGTTTTAGGCTCAATGAGTCGTAGATATGCACGAAAACTTCCTTTTGTTGTTAAATTAAATCATAATGAACTCCTTTCTAAACCACCTATTTCAGATCAAACTATGTTTGCAAGTGTTGACCAAGCTCTAGACTTAGGAGCTGCTGGGATAGGATCTACAATTTATTTTGGATCTCAAGAATCTAGACGCCAGATTCAAGAAACTTCGGAAGCTTTTAAATATGCACATGAACTCGGTTTAGTATGTGTTTTATGGTGCTATCTGAGAAACCCAGAAGAATTTATTAAAGGTGGTAAAGATTACCATACTGCTAATGATTTAGAAAGTCAAGCAAATCATTTAGGAGTAACAATTGAAGCAGATATTGTAAAACAAAAAATATCCACCTTAAATAGAGGTTTTCTTGATTTAAACTTTGGAAAAACGGATAAATTAGTTTATGAAAAATTAGCGACGGATCATCCCCTCGAATGGAATAGATATCAAGTAGCAAATTGTTATATGGGGAGAGTTGGTCTTATTAATTCTGGAGGAGAGTCTGGAACCAATGATCTAGCTGACGCTGTAAAAGCAGCTGTCATTAATAAACGATCTGGAGGGATGGGGCTCATATTAGGGAGAAAAGCATTCAAGAAACCTACTCCTGAAGGTATTAAAATATTAAATGCAGTTCAAGATGTTTATTTATGTAGAGAGATAACTATCGCTTAAATTAAATAATATAATCTTTTTTTTTACTTCATTTAATTAAAAAATTGGACTCCATTAATTTAATTAGATTTATTATTTATAATAATCATAAGTCAAATAAAATAATTTAATAAATAGTAAGGAATGAGAATATAGTATGCCAAACCCAAATTATTATCCTGATCCTAATAAAAATCCTTATAGAGTAACCAGAAAGCCAGAAAGCAGACCTACTACTCCAGCTTCAACTCCTACAATAAGCCGAACAAGTATAGATTTCAACACTCAGCGTGTATGTCCATCATGTGGAAAAATAATCAAAGCTAGTCATAATTTTTGTAAATATTGTGGCGTGGATTTAAGTGCTATTGATCCCATTGGAAAAGCTGACCGAACATTAAAAGAATTAGCTACTACCGCATTGACAGATCCGAATGCTGATGTAAGAAAAGACGCAGTGGGCACTCTTGGTGATTTTGGGGAACATGAAGTTTTAGGTGTTTTAGCTTATGTACTCTTAAATGATCCCGATGAAATGGTTAGAAAAGAAGCTGCTGATGAGCTAGGTGATTTACATCATCCCATCTCTTTAGATGTTTTAGCAAAAGCTTTAAAAGATAGAAGTCCAATTGTTAGAAAAGAAGCAATTGAAAGCTTAAAAAAAATAAAGACAAAGAACAAACCTAAAGAATTAACTAAAAAGGAGAAAGATATAGAAAAGAGATCTGAAATCAAAGAAGAAGAAGTGGAAGTGGGTGAAAAAGTAGAAGAAAAAGTTGAAAAAGAAGAACACCATGAGAGTATAGAAGCGGAAACTGAAGAAACTTCAGAGTTAGATGAAGAACCCTTAAAACAAATAGAGCCTCAAGACGATGATTACTATAAAATATAAGGAAATATTTGATTTTTCAATTTATTAAAAAAATTTTTGTTTAAAGCAACTTTTTATTTGATAAATTTATTATTCTTTACTAGGAATCTTAGGTAATTGTCTTCTACTAGCAGAATTCGTATTTTTGTTAATTTCATCATTAGTTGACTTCTGTTTCTTTAATACTTCGACTGCTTCGACCATACTTTTCTTTTGATTAAAATAGACCCTGAATACATTATTATCTAATTCCAAAACTCCCTCTGGTAATTTTTTAACCTCCTCCCAAACAAGATCTACAACATTTTTACCAAAAACATCAGCAACCTTCGAAACAGCTGCGTATAATTTATGTCCTAAAATAAGATTCTGACGCTCATGATTTTCAGGAACATCCGTTTTAAGAATTTTTTCCATAATTTCCTCTTTATCTATATCTGAGAGGCCGATAGTCATTCTTGCCACTGAGGGTTTCATCATTTTTCCAGTTCTCTCTCTAGCAACAGGAGGGCTCATCATAATGGATGATATAACCACATCATCACTTATATCCTCTAAAGCGGGTGAATAGTATTCTTCTTCATCCACTAGTCCTTTTGACGGAGCTCTTTCTTTAGCGAGACGTTTAGCTTCTTTCATTCTGTCTCTTTCAATATTTCGAATATATCTCATATCGGGCAATCGTTCGACCACCTGCATTGATTCTAATTTAAAAGCATTAAGGAATTCCTGCAATTCATCTCCTTGATCTATTGATACGATTTTACATCTATGATAACGCGGATCTTTTAAAAGTTCTTGCTGTAAGTCTTGAGCTACTTTTGAGCTGATAAATCTTTTTCTGACTGGTGATTTAGATCCTTTCCAAATAAAAATTCGTCTTAAATCTTCGCGAATGATAATGAGTACTTGTTCTGGACTTAAATGGCTTTGAAGCTCATCTTGTTTGATTGGTAATTTTTTACGCTCCCCTGAGTTTTCTAAATCAAATACTATGAATTCTTCATATACTTCAGCCATCTCTTCCTCCTATTTTTAAGACTTTTTTAAAGACCTTCACTAAAAGATTAAAATATATTTCCTTTAACAATAAATCTTTTTACCAAAATATAAAAGTTCTGTAATAAAAATGTTTTTAAATCCCAAAATTTGAGTACTGAAAGAATATATAAAAGATATTAAAATTACATTTTTAGCGATTAAAAGCTGAAAGAATAAAAAATTAAATTTAAAATTTGAAATTATCTCGTATCATGCAAAACATTATCAATGGAGAGCACAAAACCTACAAGTATTCTTCTGTCTGTTTCCTTATCTAAAATCTTTAGTGCATAAGTGTCTTTAAAATCGAATATACCCCCCAAAAATACATCCCGCCATCTGTCTGCTTTTTCAATTTCAGCAACAACTTTCCCTGTTGAAACATCATAGATTTTATAAGACCAACCCATAAATTTCCCTTGAGCACGATACCATTGTGTTCCATCAGGTGCTTCTAAATAAAATACAGGTCGGAACAAAGAAAGAATTTTCTTCTTAATTCTAGCGATCATTTGTCCGTCGGGAGTCTTTAAATCTTGAGCACCCCGTGCAGAAATAAGCTTTGCATGAATTGTTGCTACAACTGTTCCATCTACTTCCATTAATTCCACTCTTTTACGAATGCTAAAAATTATCCTATGCATTTTGCCAATAATTTGATTATGCTCGTCTAGAATGTCTCCACTGCCCCAATCCCAATACTTTTAAAGGTTCTGAGTAAAACCCTCAAGATCTTTCTTTAAGTATATAATAGGTCCGATTTATATCAAATAATCCACCTACTATTGGTTCGGATTGGGAGGGATATTCTACAGGAGTCCCAGAAGTAATAGGGATCTCACTACCACAATTCTGGCAAAATTTTTGATTAGGTTCTTTAATCTCCGCTCCACAATTTTGACAAAACATTTTTTCACTTTACTCTTTTTTTTTAATTTCTTTTTGATATTTCTTTTTGTTTAAAATAACAATGTAGCTATTTAAATTTGTACTATATCCTCTCATTCTATATCTTTATTAGAAATTGTATCCTTTTAATAATCAAACGAAATATTAATTCTACAATTAATTAATTGTGATTTATTATGAAAAAATGTCCTGAATGTGGTGTTGAAGTCAGTGAAGCACAAAATTTTTGCGAGAAATGTGGTGCAGAATTGAGAACTGAACCACAAATAGACAGAAGTGTTACAGAGGTTAAAAAACCTACTACTCCAATAATAAAGGGAGGTCTCTTTGATTTAAGCCGTGACTACTATGTTATTAAAGAACGGGCATGGGATTTAGGGTATGGTTCAATTTATGATGAGAAGGGTAATGAAATAGGTCGAATGAATCGTATTATATTTAGTGTTAGACGTAGAGTTGAACTCCAAGAATTAGATGGTACTGTAGTTGCTACTATACATAGTAAGATAGTTTCCGCGCGGGGAGCTCAAGATTTAAAAGATCCTGAGGGTAATTTAATCGCTCGAATCAAACGGAAAATTCTTACGTTTTTCCGTCACGTGTTTTATTTAGAAGAACCTTTTACGAAGACCAGATGGTATGTCGCTGAAGGTAATTTCATGGGCTGGTCTTTTAAAATCTATGAAGTAGCGACTCGAAAGTTAATTGCCGAAATCGAAAAAGCAGACAGATGGCGGGACGTATTTTTAGGGGGTATATTTGACTTTTCAGACACATATGCCTTAAGAATTTTAGATAATGAAACAGATCGAAGAATACTTTTAGGTTTTGTACTCTCCATTGATAATGTTTTGCATGATACAGGAGGAATGGGTCCAATGATAAGACCTGGTCCATTCGGCCCCCGTCGTCGAAGTAGATTTCCTCGACGTTTTTAAATAAAAATTAAAAATAGTTTTTCTTTTTAATTTTATCAATACTATCTCTCTAAAGGAATAAACATTCCTAATTTATTTTATTTTTTAAATTGAAGCTAAGAGATAGAGAATATACTTTAACCTAGGAAAGATTTTAAATAAAATTAGATTTAAATTATTAATAATACAGTGAACAAAAAAAAAATGTCTAAGATACCGAGTCTCTTAAAACTTAAAGATTATATAACTCTAACTGGGACCACTTTAGGATTGATTGCTATCGTTTGTGCTGGTTTAGGAACACGTAGCGCAATATCTTTAGGATTCTTTTTAGTTTCTATTTCATTAGGTACTGATTTGATTGATGGGTATATAGCTAGAAAAACTGAAACTGTGAATGAAATGGGGAGGGAATTGGATTCTTTAAGCGATTCATTGACGTTCGGTATAGCACCTGCAATACTAATGTTCCAAGCGTTTAGAGTAGGAAGTATCTATGACTATATTTTAGTACTCGGTTGTATTTTATTTGCTTTAGGGGCAATTCTAAGATTAGCACGATTTAATATCTCTCAGACTCCAGGTTACACAGGAGTACCTACTCCTGTGAGTGCATTGATCATACTAGCCTATTTCTACGGAAATTATTTCTATTCTTTTGCGTTTGGGGGAATTAGTTATCCATTTCCTCAATTGACTTATTATCTTACTCCTATAATTATGGGATTTATAGGGTGGTTCAATATTACGACATTCATAAGTTTTGGTCAAAAAGGTAAAAAAATTTATTCTATTTTCCTAATTGTTGCCCCTTTATGTCCAATATTTGGAATTATTGGAATCTTAAACCCTGAATTTATTATATCACTGGTAGTTTCAATATTCTTTTTTAGTTCGTTTCTGGGTTTGTTTGGATATGTAATTTTTGGTTTTTTTAGAAAGGTAAGTAGAAAGAAAACCTAAATTAGATTTAAGCTATTAATTTAAGTATTAAAATAAGAAAAAATTTTCCTTAAAATGTAATTTATAGCAGATGTTTTTTCCATTCTTCTATTTCTGCAACAATTTGATTGATATCCTTATCATTTAACATTGTTACTTGCAGTTTATATTTATTTATCGTACTTCTTAGTTTATGAAGTGTAACTGAAAAGCCTCTTTTTTCTAAAATTAAATCTGCTACTTGTTGTAATTGTTGGCTAAATTCTTCACCTTTTAATTTACTTAACCTTTGAACTAAAGAATTAAATGCAGAGTTTATTAATAATCCCGCTTCATCACCTGTTTTAGGGGTAGCTTTTGAAGTAAAACTAACTTGTTTTTGTAATGTTTGAGTTATATCAGGGATTTTATCTTTAGATTCAGGTGGAGTGTATTTCTTCATAATTTCTTCCTTACTTGGTACCTCCATTGAGGATTTTGGGGGTTTAATCTCAGGTGCGGTGGGAAATTGAAGCCCAGTCTTTGATTGAAATGACTTTGAAGGCGCTTCTTTTATTAATTGGACTTCTTTAGGTGGTGATGCCTCTATTCCTATTGATTTAGGGGTTTGATAGAAATCTGAACTAGCTAATTCCCAGGTTGTTTTAACTACAGGATCTACTAATTTAATGAGTGGTTGGTAATTGGTACCAAATCCAACAAAATTATTAATTGTATCTTTACCATTATTCAGAATTACGCCCATAATGACACAGTTAGCATCCCCCTTTAGAATAATCACATTTTCGTTTTTTAAGGTTTTATATTCAAGGTTTTTAATCTCCTTAAACTTCTTAGCAATACTATTTGTATGTGCTTCTGAGGATGCGAGTTTTATTTTAAGAGTACTACTTATCTTTCGAAATTTCTCTATATTTAAATAGTGTTCTAGATGGGGTAATATAAGAATTAACGTGTTATTAGAATTAGATAAAAGATTTGTAATTTCTTCAATAATCCTTGAACTGGATTTAATGACCCAGAAACTGCTGATTTGTGCCATATTGGAAGAACTTATAGCCTGATAATAGTTTTTCATTACATTATTTATGGGGTTATTTAGAGCAGCAACAGAATCAACCGAATTTCGAATTATTTGATCAAAATTGGCTACGATAGTCTTTTCAAAATTAGTTAGATCATTTGAAAGGGTTTCCTTTTTTTCCTTTATCAAATCGGATATTTTATTCATTTTTATTTCAAAATTATTTAAAATATTCACTAAAAGCATTTTGAAATCATCGCGGAATTGAAAAGTAGAATCAATGATATTATTAAGTGATTCGATTGTATTATTGAATTCATTCTCAATCATTTTATGCAAATTAGTTGTGAAATCTTTCACCAATTTATCCAAATTTTCTTTAAAAACATCTTCAATAGTCTGTTTTACTATTGATTCCATTTTTTTAAGTTCAATAGATCCCAGTTTTTCTTTAATTTCAGATTCAATTTTAGTGATAATTTTAACTAAAGATGCAAATTGAGTTTGTATAATTCCTTTTATAGTTTGATGAAGATCTTCTAAAACATTCTTTATAACTATTAAATTCTCCATTCCTTGAACAATATCATCAACATCTTGTTTTTGAATAATTGTTACTTCTTCGAAATCTTTCTTAAAATCTTGAGTGTTTTTAAAGGTTGTATCAAGCTCAATAATGGTATTCTCTAGAAAAATCTTCTTTAATGAGTTTGCTAATAATTGATGCAACTGATTCTTGATACTTTCTAAATGTGCATTAATATTAGCAATATAATTCATTATAGGATTAAACGGGGGGATCGTTAAATAGTAGGGTAATATTTCAGGATTTTGAGGATTTATGGGAATTAATAATCCAATATTTACTAGCTCATCTACACTATTTTCGAACTCTTTAGATGATATATTCGGTACTATCGAATTTAACTCGAAATAGGTAAGAGGATAACGCCCTAACGATTCAAGATAAATTGAAATAGCTTTCTCGGAAAGGTGAAGCTGCTTTAAAAATTCTTCCATCTTGTTCCACCAAAATAATTCTTGTTTTTGAAGAGATTTCTCCTTGTATTAATAATTAATTTAAGTATTTATAATTTTAATTTTGTAAGTAAAAAATATTTAAAGAATTATTTTCTTAAATTAAATTATTAATTGATGTTGTGTTTAATTCTATGAATTCTTCTTATGAAGATGTATTTTTCTATTTGGACTTAACTAAGGATATTTTAAAAAAAAAAGACTTAATTAAAGCTATAAAATTTTATATTGCTGAAAAGAATAAAGGAAATCTTAAAGGTCATTATGGATTATTGATTTTTCAAGAGGAAGGGAATCCTATTTTTATAACCGATAAAAAAGATTCCGAAATTATTATAAAAGCAATTGAAGAAAATTGGAAAACTCGTCCAAGAAAACAATCCTTTTTCGAAAATGGATTATTTTATATATTTTCATATATCGCTGAAACTGTAAGAAAGAAATCAAAATTTAATAGAATTATTATCGTAACAGATACTCCAAGCGATTTATCAGAAGATTATACGGATGCATTATTCAACTTAGTTTCAAAAATAAAAAATTTTCCCACTTTTATTGACATTTTAAGAATTTCGCAATCAGGTGATCGCTTTTTTAAGGATGATGTTAAATTAAATATATTAGCTAATGATACTAAAGGAGGTATTTTTTATATCCATGATAAAAAAGAATTTGCCTCAATTATCAATAAATTAATAAAAACCAAACAACTTATCAGTATTTTTGAAGATCAACCCGTCAAGGTTAGAATTAGTAGAGAAGATTATGATTTTTATTCTAACTTAGCAAGAGAGGTGAAATTTGCACCTATTGATGAACCAGGGTTAAAATGCTTTTTCTGTAAAGAAGAAATATGCCCTGTCTGTACAAATATTAACGATACTCTCTTACTCTGTCCTCAATGTAAGACTAATTTTCATAACTGTTGTGTCACGAATTATACAATTCAGCATAACATAGGAATTCCACATATATTCCGATGTCCTAAATGTGATATTTTATTAAAAATTCAACAAGATGATATTGTTTCTCCTGAAGATTTTATAAGTAATTCTGCAGAAGAATACCTTGAACATACGACCGTTCAGTATAGTGAAGAGCTAATAGCAGCACAAGAAATGAAATCTAAGATTCCAATTAATAATCTTTACAAGAAAAAACCTTCAAATACTGGAAAATCTTTATCGCCACAACCTAAAGTAGTAAGAATAGGAGGATTTTTTGGTAAGTCTTATACTGTACGAAAGGAAGGTGATAAAATTGTTTACCAACGTGTGTCTAAAACATCCTCCGAACCTGATAGTAAGATTAGTAGAGAAGCTTCCTCTAAAAAAACAGAAATATCTTTAGAAAAAGTAACAAATAAAATATCTTATTGGAAACCTCCTAAAATAGAGGAAGATGTAAAAATGAATCCAGAAAAATACATTTGTCCTCAATGTGGGACCCAAATAACAGTTAATGAAAAAAAGGAAAAGTCATGCCCGTTTTGTGGCCACATTTTCGAAGAATAATTTTCGTATCTTGTTTTATTTGAAATCTTTTTTAAGATTCTAATATCAAAATTAGGAAATATCAATAAAAATAAATAAAAATTCTGTTATAATTTTTATATAATTTTATAGAATTTTTTAACTTAATTTTTACTATGTTTTGATGGGAATGTTTAGAAAAATTTCAATTAATTCAGAGGAATTCATATTTTATATTGATCTCATTTCGGAATTCTTGAAGAAAAAAATTCTTGCTAAGGGGATTAACACATTCATTAAAGATAAAGAAAAATTCAACAGTTTAAGCTCTTATGGAGTAGTAATGTTTCAAGAAAAAGGGGCCCCCATAACGGTATATGATGAAAAAAATGGAGATATAATACTTAATATTGTTAATGATCACTGGGAGAATCGGGAAAGAAAACAAAGTTTTTTAGAAAATGGATTATTTGAGATTTTATCTTACGTTTTTAGAAAAAGTCAAAAAGCTAGAAAAAATTATAGAGTAATTATTATTTCTGATACTCCAAGTTCTTTATCAGAAGAATATCATTCCGCTTTATATGATTTAATAATAAAAGCAAGAAGATTTGATACATTTATTGATGTGATACGAGTTGGAGATCAAAAATTTTACGATGATGATGTAAAATTAAAGGTTATCTCCTCTGAAACTCATAGTGGAGTTTTTTATTGTAATGATACGAAATTATTTCCTAATATTTTGAGTTCTCTTGTTCAAAGTAAAACGGAATTAACAATTATGCAACCTGATGAAGATGATCAGCTCTTAGAAGAAGATAAAGCATTTTATGAAAAATTAGCTGTCGATTTGATATCTTTAGATTCAGAAGAAAAAGAACTTTGCGATATATGTGAACAAGAATTATGTCCGATATGTGGTGCTTACTCAGATGAGATCCATAAATGTTTTAATTGTAATGCGAAATATCATTCTTGTTGTGCAGCAGAATATTCCTTAGCAAAAAATATAGGCTTTAAACATTTGTTCAGATGTGTTCAATGTGATACTTTATTAAAACTGGACGAAGATTTTGTAATGCTCCTTTATGAAGAAAAACATAGAGAAACATATGAAGAAATTATAGAAGACATCGAAACTATTGAAAAACATCTAGAGGAAGAATATTATCCTGAAGAGAACGTAGAAACTAATTATTATGAAGATACCTATGAGCAAGAAAATTATATTGGCGAAGAGGGCATAAATCCTGAAAGTATGGATACTTCTTCAGAAAAATTCTTCACTAAAAAAGTAAGAATTGGTGGTTTTTTCGGTAAAGAAGTAACTATAAAAACAAAAGCTCCGCAAAATGAAATTGGACAACCTTTGACAGGAACTGTTGTAAGTATTCCCGAAGATACAATACAGGCTCAAGAGCGGATTTCTATAACTTCTTTAAAACCACCAAAAAAGAAGACAATTCTTTTATGTAAGATCTGTGGAACTACTTTAAGAAATACTCAAATCTGTCCTAATTGTGGAGCAAAGGTTGATTAGTTACACACTAATATTTTTAAAAAATTCAATAAGACTTTCTAATTCTGGAGGACATCCTTCAACAAAATAATCAATTGGGATAATCTCTGCTAGATCGTCTTTATAAATTGTTAGATTTTTTAATTCATTATTATTTAGGTTAAAAAGTTTCTGCAATTCACTGCCACAATTTCCAAAAGAGATAGTTTGGCTGTGTTTTGGCATCTCTTTCCAAAATTGAATCAATGAATTCATTTGGGTTCTTAATAAACAACCAACAATAATTAGTATATCACATTCTCTAGGATCATCTGTATAGGTTAGATTTAAACCATAATCTGAAATATTCCCAACAAATCTGGTTATTATTAAACCACATTTTTGACATTCACCAATATTCTGAATGTGAATCTTTATAGAGGTGCTTTTCATGGTTTCATTTTCTAACTTTTTATGATTAATATTTTTTGAATTAGATATTTGTTATTTAATATATTATTATTTACTATCTTTATCATTATTTTATTATCTTCGAATAATGGTTTAAATTTCGAGATCATCAACAAAAACTATTCCAGAGATTAAATTTTCCTCTCTAGCTACGAACTTCTTATTTTTCTTTATACAATAGGTTTTTATTAATTTTAAGATTTTATTTATATTTTCTGAAGTGAAATCTAAGATACTAAAATTGAATAGTTCTTTAGAAGTTTTGTTCGTGAACTCTAGTTGATAAACTTTAAATGGTTTTATATCGAAATTTTTTAAGGTAATCTCTAACTTTTGAAAATCTGACCATTGTATATAAAACCGATGAATAGTAGGCATTAAAAACTCAATTCCATACTCTGAAATTGAAAATTTCCTAAAAATCCCCTGGGACTTAGATTGAAACCATAAATATATCAAAACTATTGAGATTGTTATAAAACTAATAAAAAATCCAGTTAAAGATTTTGGAAACATCAAAAACAAAATAAATCCCATTGTCGAAAAGATAATTACTATGATAAAGCAAATTAAATTTGAGAAATAGGATATTTTTGAATTTTTGGTTGAACTATCAATAATTTCAATCTTATTCTTATCATCATCCATTATCATGTAATAATCAAAAAAACTTTAAATATAATATGAATTTTAAAAAGTTTTTCAGAAGGATAGGACACCTATAAGGTTAATTCGTAACTTTTTTAAATCTAATAAACTATTAAATGATTTGAAAAATATTTTAATTCTATAAAATAATAAATGTTAATGTAATTCATATAATGGAATCCACTCCCGAAGAAGTTTTTAGATCTTATGAAATTAAGGATTTAAGTAAAAAGTCGGCAGTAGAGATGTTAATTTCTTTTGTAGAATCTAGTGATGATGATTTACTGCGAGTGAATTCAATTAAATTAATTAGTAAATTAGATCCAAAAAATCAAAATTTGTATGGTTTTTTCGAAAACTTATTCATTTCTGATTTAAATGAATCCGTCAGGATTGCGGCTTTTAAAGCTATTAAAAAAAATTTTTATTTAAAAGCTTTAGCACCAGTAAAATATGCAATACAACATGAGAATGGTTCATTTCTATTAACCTTAGTAAACTTTCTATCGAATACTCATCCATTTATTTGTAAAAACCTATTAAAAACAAAGATTAAAAAATTGTACAAGAACAATCAGGACTTTCTTGAATTGGAAAAAAATCCCAAAAACTTTAATAATTTATCACTCAGAAAGTTAAAAATGCTCCTTTTTAATTATATTTTAAATACCTCCTTGGATTCTCTCTATTTTCATCGTCATAGTATCCCTATAGCATTAGATTTCTATGGAATCGATTAATTTAAACATTTAGTCTTTAAATAATTAGGAGATAAATCAAAGTTATATTTCGTTTATTTCAAATAATATTAATTTTATATTGCTTTCTTCGATCTAATAGTATTAAGAAAGATTAATTTTAAATATTACAAATTTTTGATGATTTAAGTGTTTATTACGCAAGAATTAGAGATTTACAATAAAAATAGACCTAAATCGAAAGTACTTTGGCAAAAAGCATTAAAAACTCTACCAGGAGGGGTTTCTCATACAATTCGTACTTTTGGTTTATCACTACTAGGAACTTTTCCTGTATTCATCAAATCTGGCAATGGTCAATATCTAAAAGATGTTGATGATAATATGTATCTAGATTGCTGGAATGGTCATTTTGCTATGATTTTAGGACATAATCACATTAGAGTCCGAGAAGCAATCCAAGAACGTTTAATGAATGGTTGGCATTTTGGAACGAATACTAATAATCAAATTGAATTAGCGAGTACCTTAATTCAAAATAATCCTGGAATAAAGAAACTTAGATTTTGCTCTAGTGGAACAGAAGCTACCATGTATGCTATACGTTTAGCTAGGGCATTCACTAAAAGGAGACTTGTTGCTAAAGCGAAACTAGGATGGCATGGTGCTAATGATACTTTATTTTACGATGTAGGGGGGTTGATCGGAGTAAACTCTCCCCCAGGCCTCCCGAGTAAAGAGGAGGCGGGAGTGATTACCTTCGACGTAAATGATGAAAATACTTTTGAATTAATTAAAAAAAATGCTAAAAACTTAGCGGCTGTAATAGTTGAACCTGTTATTGGTGGGGGTGGGGGATTTCCATTAGATCATGAATATTTGAAAAGATTACGAGAAGAAACTGAAAAAAATGGTATTTTACTCATTTTTGATGAAATTATAACAGGATATCGGTTTAATTACGGCTTATTCCAAAATGATTTAAAAATATTACCTGACATAACAACAATGGGTAAAATTCTAGGTGGTGGATTACCTTTGGGTGTCGTTGGAGGAAGAGAAGAAATTATTAATACATCAAGTTATCAAATGGAAAATCCAGTTATAATAGGAGGGGGCACATTTTCGGGGCATCCTCTTAGTATGACAGCTGGGTTAAAAACTTTGGAGATTCTAAAAGATTCTGGGCAAGATTATCATCGAATAAATCAAGAGGGAGATAAATTATTAAATAATCTTAATAGATTTTTTTGTGATTTAAAGTTCCCGATAGTAGCCACTGGATATAAATCTATAGTAATGCTTCATGTTTTAAGCGAATGGATTGAAAGTCCTTCAATTCATGAAATAATAAAATATACTGATAAAAAACGAGAAGCATTACTTCATTTAGCACTCTTCAATCGTAATATATTAGGTTTACATGGACTAGGATCCATTTCTATGGCTTTTAATCATGAAAATATTATTAAACTACAAAATACAGTAGAAGAAATTGCTGAACAAATTTCTAAATCTCCAATTGATATATAAAATTCGAGTGGGTAAAGCATAAATTAGTATAGATTAGAGATGTAAATATAAATGAGTGAAAAATACAGCGTAATCCAAGTCGGTTTGGGACCAATGGGAAAAATTGTTGCGAAACTTTTTCTCAAACGTAAAAATATTCATCTTAGAAGTGTGGTGGATATAGATCCTAACTTAAGGGAAAAAAAATTAAATTCTATTCTTAACATTGAGGAGGGTTCAAAAATTTCCGTTGAACCTGAATTAGAAATAGCTCTTTCTAAATATAAAGCAGATGTAGTTTTTATTGCCACCTCTTCATCTTTAGGAAAAGTAGCTCCGTTAATACAACAAGCAATTAAGTCCGGAAGCAATGTGGTCTCATTATGTGAGGAACTTTCCTATCCCTTTCAAAATTATCCTAAATTATCTGGAGAACTTGATGCTTTAGCAAAATCTAAAAATGTTTCAGTAGTTGGAACTGGAATAAACCCGGGTTATCTTATGGATTTGTTACCAATTGTTATCACAGCACCTTGCCAGAGAGTGGAATATATTAAAGTGACGAGAATGATAAATTCAGCAAAAAGAAGAGAACCTTTCCAACGAAAAATAGGAACAGGTTTAACTCCTCAAGAGTTTCATGAAAAACTAAATAAAAAAGTAATTACTGGACATGTAGGTCTAATTCAATCTATTCAAATGATTGATGAGGCTCTCGGTTTCAAATGCGATAAAATAAAAGAATATCCATCAAAAGAGATCATCTCAGAAAAGGATTTTACTTCGTCTTATGGAGAATTTGTTCCAAAAGGTTACGTATGTGGTCTACAGAGTAAAGCATTAGCTAAAAAAGATGGAAAAGAAAGAATTTTTTTAGAGTTTATAGCTTATGCCGATAATCCTGAAGAATATGATAGTATTATTATTGAAGGAATTCCGCGTATATATCAAAAAATTATTGGCGGGGTACATGGTGATTTAGGGACTGCCGCGATAGTAGTTAACTTAATCCCAAAAGTGGTGAATGCTAGATCAGGGCTTTTAACAATGAAGGATCTTCCTGTCCCTTGTTATACAGAGAATATATTGAAACATTATTAACACATTAGATATTATAGATTAAAAGAAATTATTATGAATAATCTTTTTTTTAATGCTACTTTAAAAAAAATGTCTATCTTATTATTAACATAATGAAAGGAAATGATATTATAAATGACTGATAAGGAAGAAATAGACATTTACAGAATAAAAGAACTTGAGAGCACAAACTTAGCACCAGATGATATTAGAGATTTGGTTATCCAAACAAAAAAACAAGTAGAAAGAGACAACGATATTATAGCTGAAAAAATTCATCAAGACTTATTGAAAAATAATGTCAAGTCTTTTGATATTGTTGGAGCTATAGGTGCGGGTAAAACTGCTATTCTAGAACACATAGTAGAAAAGTTATCTTCAAGATACAAAGTCTTAGTGGTATGTGGTGATATAACAACGAGAGTTGATGCTAATCGTATTGAAAAACATAACGCGGAGACCATTCAAATAAATACAGGACGTGAATGTGCATTAAATGCCTACCATATTCATCAAATTATTAAAAATAAAAATTTACAGAATTATAATATAATTTTTATAGAAAATGTTGGGAATCTCATTTGTCCTTCTGAATTTATTTTAGGAACTGATAAAAGAATCACTATTGTATCAATTACTGAAGGAGAATGGGTTATTGAAAAACATCCAATGCTTTTTAAAATGTCAAACATCGCAGTTATTAATAAAATCGACCTTTTAGAACGATTAGGAACGGATTTAGATAAAATGATAAATGACGCAAGAGAAATAAATCCAAACATAGAAGTTGTTACAACGAGTGCTAAAACAGGAGAAAATATCGATAAACTAATGAATTTGATGGGGCTATGAAATTTCTACTTTATTAATGAATGAAGTGCTAAAAATAAAAATATGGTTTTTGTTATGAAAAGAAATCTTGAAAAAATTAAAGAAATAATTTCAAATCCACATGAAATTAAAAAAACGAATATGCCAAATTTATTAAAGAATTTTTTTGATAAATATATTAAAATCAGTCATATAGAAAAATATATTGGAGACTATCCCACCTTTATAGAACCAGTATATTTAGAAGAAAACATTAAAATAGGAGATGACGTACTTTTAGGGCCAAATGTATATATAGGAGCAAACTCCGAGATTGGAGATTATGTTGAAATTTCTAATACCATAATTTTTGAAGATGTGATAATAGGAGATAATTTTAATTTAGAAAATTGCATCATCGCCAATAATACTCAGCTTTCCTTTTCAAATTATAGAATTAAAGATTGTATTTTGAGAGGATTAGCTAATTCCGAGAGGGAATTAGAAAAATTCGAATTTTAATTTAAATACAACTCTTAGTTATTGTAATACACAGGTTTATGTCATGAAATTTAAAGATAAATATCTTCAAAGTAACTTAAAAAGATGGAATGAGCTAGTTGAAATTAATGCTAAATCAAAATCGTATGACTTAGAAGGATTTAAAGAAGGAAAAACTTCATTGTTTCCTATTGAATTAGAAGAATTAGGAGATATTGAATGTAAAACTCTATTACATTTACAATGCCATTTTGGAATGGATACTCTCTCTTGGGCACGCAAGGGAGCCCAAGTTGTAGGGATTGACTTTTCAACTAAAGCAATTAAT
>SMTZ1_10000523_pt1 | contig 36012 bp, 24 predicted proteins | sample DeeMarSWOR136_30_FD_25667 | JGI IMG/M metagenome (IMG submission 25667)
AATACTCGAAATAAGATAATTATTTTCATTAGCTTTTTTGCAACTTTAACAGCAATTGGTGCATATCTAAAAATTCCATTGCCTCACATTCCCATAACGTTACAGACATTTTTCGTAATCATGAGTGGAAATTTATTGGGATTTAAATTTGGCTTCATCAGTCAATTACTATATTTAACCGTGGGGCTTTTAGGAATTCCTGTTTTTGCTTATGGTGGAGGTCCAGGTTATATATTTCAACCAACCTTTGGATACTTATTAGGCTATCCTTTCTGTGCTTTTACTATAGGGATGCTATTAAAGTTATTTTTTGCTAAGTTTGAGATTATGAATATTTCAAAGGTAAAAGCATTTCTTTTATTTTTTGTTTCTGACATTACTGGTTTAATAGTAATATTTATTTTTGGGCTGGCTTATTTGTATATTAATTTAAAACTTGGATTATATTTTAGATTAGATCAACTCGCTTCTGCTAATGTTGACTGGGACGATGCATTAACGACTGCTGTTATGATATTTATTCCGATTGATTTTGTTAAAGCTTTTTTGGCTTCCTGGTTAATGGTTTCTTTAAGGAAGTTACCAATATTTCCTGTTGCATAATAGTGAATAAAACTTTGTCAAAGCTACTGTCTGTTGGTAAAATTGAATGTAATGTGAATGAATCAAAAATACAATCAAAATTTTGAAGTTACAACAGGAATTGTATATTTTGGAACTAGAGATCCAATTCATTATATTTATGATTTGGAAGAAATTTTAACCCATCATTGCAATTTTGTGATTCATCCAGTGTCCGAAGAAGATATTGATCTTTATCATAAATCATTGGCTGAAATATTTGATATCACGAAAAAAGCTGGTTTAGTGGTGATCGTCCAGCCGTGGAGTTTTGGTAATGTATTTAATGGATATGGAGGAAGCAAGTTTGTTTTAGAACATCGGGAATGTTGGCAGATTTTATCTAACTCCCAATCTGTTCCAGCCGCATGTATGAATAATCCGGAATTCGCGACTTTTTTAAAACAATGGATCAATAGAATTGTTGAATTAGGGGCAGATGGTATTGTATGGGAAAATCCACATTACTATATTTTTAAAAATGATAATAAATTGTTGCAATGGGGATGTTGGTGCAATTATTGTAAGAAGCTTTATTTACAAAAATTTTATCATCGTTTACCTAAGGGCATTGGTGAAGAAATAAAGCTATTAAACGAATGTACGATAGCTAGTTTTTTGAAAGAACTTTGTGATTATAGCAAAAAAAAACATTTAATCAATATAGTTTGTCTTTCTCCAATATATGCTAAAAATTTATCCATGTCAAGTTGGCATCTGGTTTGTGAAATTCCCACCCTGGATATTTTTGCAGCAAATGCGTATTGGTATTATTCTCAATTTAATGCTGATTCATTTGTCAAAGGTGTAGCTAAAAAATTGAGCAGTGTGTGTGACGAATATAAAAAAAAGAGTCAACTCTGGATACAAAATTTTCGAATAATAGCTGGAGAGGAAAAACATATTAAAAGAGCGATTGAGATTTGCTTGAATGAGAAAATTGATAGCTTGGTAGGTTGGAGCTATTATGGCAGCCGCGTAGTTTCAGCATTGAGATGCCAGAATCCCAGAGTTGTATGGGACATTTTAGGAGATATGTTTAAACGTTTTGTTCATAACAACAACTCGTTAAGAAATTCATTGTAGTTGGTTAAAATAAAAATTAAATATTTTGAAAGGTAAGAAAATGAACCATTATGTCATCGGAGTCGATGGTGGTGGAACAAAAACTGAATTCGTTTTACTTGACTATTCTGGTAACGTAATTGGTAAATTAAAAGGAGAAAGTACAAATTATCAGGTAATTGGTGGGAAAAAATTAAAAGAAGAAATCTTGGATGGTTTTACAAAAATTATGAATATTACCAACATTTCTCCTAATAAAATTAATTGCGTCTTTTTAGGACTGGCTGGAGCTGGAAGGAAAAATGATCAGGAGGAGATAATTGCGCTATTTAGCGATACAGAATTTAGCGGAAAAATTTTAGTTGATAGCGATGCGATGGCTGCACTGGCAGGCGCTTTTGGGACTGGTCCAGGGATAATTATCATTTCTGGCACAGGAGCCATCTGTTTCGGTAAAAATAATGAAGGCAAGGTTGTTCGTTCCGGTGGTTGGGGATATTTGTTAGGTGATGAAGGTAGTGGTTATTTTATGGGACATGAGGCAATTATCGCAGCTTTAAAAGATCTGGATGGACGTGGAGATAAAACAAAGTTGCGAAATCGCCTGGAAGAGCATTTTAAATTAACTACTATTGATCAGATTATTCCTTACATTTACCAAGAAAAAATAGACCGAGTTGCTATTGCCGATTTAGCTTTAATTGTATTTGAAATGGCAAATCAGGGGGATGCAATTGCTGAACAAATTGTCCGTCGTACTGGTCGAGAATTAGGAATCCTGGCTAAAGCAGTTGCACATCAATTATATTTTGAAAATAATGAAATAAAGGTCGCTCTAATAGGCAGCATGTTCAAACAAAAAGAGATGTTTATTAATGAGATCTCGAAAGAATTGTATGAAATATCCTGGAACGTTGAGATTTCTGATCCTATGTTTGAACCGCAATATGGAGCGGCGTTGCTGGCACTCCAAAAAGTTGAAGTTGAAATCAATGAAGTGCTATTAAATAACATACAATACTCGATAAAACAGAGCGGGGAAATGTAAAAATTGCAACCTCTTATTAAATTGGCTAACAAAAATGAAAAATTTGTAGTTGGGTTGATGTCTGGTACATCAATGGATGGTATCGATGCTGCACTGGTTAATATTAAAAATAACGGGAGTGACACTGAAATTGATTTGATAAACTTTCAAACGTTTCCATATCCCGATCAACTTCGAGATGAGTTATTGAAAATTTCACAACCAGGACAGGGCTCCGTGGATAAAATTTGTCGATTGAATTTTGTGGTTGGAGAGTATTTTGCCGATGCTGTACTGGAATTATGTAAACAATCAAATATAAATGTTTCTTACATTGATTTAATCGGAACTCACGGTCAAACCATTCACCATCTTCCCGATTCGATTAGATATTTAAACAAGACAATAAGATCGACTCTCCAGATTGGAGAGCCAGCAGTAGTTGCGAATCGTATTGGTTGCATAACTGTAGCGAATTTTCGGAGTGCAGATATGGCACAAGGCGGGCAGGGCGCCCCTCTAGTTCCTTATTTTGATTATATAATATTTAATTCTAAACAATTCAATAGAGTTATTTTAAATATTGGCGGTATTGCCAATATTACTATTCTTAAAAAGAATTCCACAGTTAGTAATGTCCTCGCTTATGATACGGGCCCAGGCAATATGGTTGTCAATGCTTTAATGAAAATATTATATAACAAAGAATATGATGAAGATGGTGTTGTAGCCCTGATGGGTACAATTTCTGATGAATTATTAACGAGCCTGCTACAACACTCTTTTTTTAAGAAACCGATTCCTAAATCAACAGGTAGAGCAGAATTTGGCAAGCCATTTGTTGAGCAAATTTTAGCTGCCAATAATAAATTAAAATTAAAGCCAGAAGATATCATTGCAACAGTTACTGAATTGACAGCTCGTACGATTGCCCAATCATTAAAATTTTCACAATTACCAATTGACGAAGTAGATCAATTAATTATGAGCGGCGGCGGAATTTATAATAAAGCAATTATCCATTCGTTATCTGAATATTTTTTTAATAGTGAAATCTTATTAACAGATGATTTTAACATTAATGGCGATGCTAAAGAGGCGATCTGTTTCGCTGTGTTAGCTAATGAGACCATTGCTGGGTTTCCAACGAATTTACCCTCAGTAACGGGGGCAAAAACACCAACAATACTGGGCTCTATATATTTTACATAGTTAAAAAATGTAAAGCGAAGTTAAGGAGTGTGAATTAAATAAATTACCCATTTGGTCGAATAAGTAAAGTTGATTATATTTGAGCTAACAAATATGAAATATGACTGTTATTTAATTCACATTCCTGGTATAAAATGAAAGTTGGAGACGGGAAGTCTTGTCGGTAAATTATCCAAAAGAAGATAAGTTTGTTGAACCTTATTCAAAGTTAGCTTATATTTACGATGATGTAATGGCTCATGTGGATTATAAAAATTGGTCACGCTACATCCAGAAAATTATTCAAAAATGGCATTCAGGTACAAAAAAAATACTGGATATTTCTTGCGGAACTGGAAATTTATTATTAGAGTTAGATTCAAGGAGATATCAACTCCATGGTTTTGATTCTTCTTTTGATATGTTGCAAAGAGCCCGGAGAAAATGCATGCCTTATAATATATCAATACCACTCTGGCAAAGTAATATGATATCCTTTCGACTAAAACAAAAAGTCGATGTTATTATTAGTCTATATGATAGCGTAAATTACATTCTTGATATATCTGACTGGAAAAATATGTTTGATTGTGTCTATGATGGATTGAACATTGGTGGATTATTTATTTTTGATATATGTACTGAAAAAAATTCAAAAAAATATTTCGCCAATTATTTTGAAAAGAAAATTGGCAATGGTTATTATTATACCAGAGAAAGTAACTATGATTCTACAAGTAAAATTCACTCTAATCGGTTTGATATACATTTTGATTTAGAAAATAAAACCTATGTGGAATTACATAAGCAAAGGATTTTATTGTTAAAAGATGTATTAAATTTAATTTCAATTACTAATTTTAAGTTTTTAGGTGCTTATAACGGGTTTACTTTTAAGTATGGTAATGAAAATTCATTGAGAATACATTTTGTTCTAAAAAAAGAAACTAGAAAATGATTCAATTGTCTAATATTGTAGCAAAGTATCCTGGTGGTGAAGGATTGGAGCTAGTAAATTTGGTCGTAGAACCGGGTGAATTTGTTTATCTTATCGGTCCAAGTGGTGCCGGAAAAAGTAGTGTTTTAAAAGTAATCTATTTAGATATTTTTCCTCAATCCGGTCATGTAATTGTTAATGGGTATAATTCGTTATCAATCAAAAAGAAACATATTCCATACCTCCGTCGGAAAATCGGAATAATTTTTCAAGATTTTAAATTACTTCCAGACCGTAATGTTTTTGATAATGTGGCTTTTACGCTTCGAGTGATTGGCATACGAAAACATGATATTAAACGTAAAGTTTTAAGACTGCTGGCAGATGTTGGGCTAAGTCATAAACGGACCAGAATGCCCTATCAATTGTCGGGTGGCGAACAGCAAAGAGTAGCAATTGCCAGGGCTCTAATTAACGAGCCAATTGTATTGCTCGCAGATGAACCTACCGGAAATTTAGATCCTGAATCTGCAGAAGATATTATGCAGCTTTTGGAAAAAATAAACGCCAGGGGCACGGCAATTTTAATGGCTACGCATGATTATCGATTGGTTCGTCATCCGCGCAGGAAAATAGTTAGAATTGAGAAAGGAAAAACATCATAAATTGGGCACCGGATTATTATATTCATTTTCTGAAGGATTCAAAGGATTACGTCGGGCTAAATTTTCTGCTTTTGTATCGATTTCGACAATTTTTTTATCCCTCATCCTGATCGGAGTTTTTATTATTTTCATCATAAATGCTCAGCGGTTGGTTAACAGAATTCAATCACGGATGGAGTTGGAGATTTTTATTGATAACTCCTATACAATGGAACAGGTTGAAGAATTACGACAAAAAATACTTCATATCGCTGGGATTGATAGTGTTCGGTATGTTTCAAAAGAAGAAGCATTAGAAATTATTAACCAGCAATTAGATCAGGATGTTTTTGAAATTCTTGATGAAAATCCATTACCATCATCGTTTCAAGTTAAAATGAAGCCAACTTTTCGATCAGCTACGAATACCCAAAAAATATCAGAACAACTCAGTCGACTGGAGGGAATAGATGAAATATTCTACCGACGGGATTTATTAATTATTCTTGAAAAGTACATCCGTATTTTTGTAGTTGCGGTGCTTGGAATAGGGGTATTGTTAGCGGTCGGTTCAATCTTTCTTGTTTCGAACACTATTAAGCTGATTATTTTTTCACGAAGTACTATTATTGAAATTATGAAATTAGTTGGAGCTACCAGACGATTCATTCGACGTCCTTTTTTAGTTGAAGGTATTATTCAAGGATTGATCGGTGGTTTTTTTGCGGCATTATTCTTTTTTTTGATACTAAAAATTGTGAAACTAGAAATACCAGGTCTAATTTTGATTGATTATAGGAATTATCCGCTTTTAATAATATTAGGGGTGTTGTTTGGTCTAATTGGAAGCCTGTTGGCTTTAAGGAGATTTTTAAAATATTGATATTTTAACTTATTTAAGAATTGTGTAATTACTGTTTTAATTCCTAAAGAAATTTTACTTGACAAAAGAGTTAAAAATTATTATCTTCAAATTGTATCAAAATAATATCTTGATAAAAATGTAGAAATTATTTGTTGAACTATAGTTGTAGGTAAGATGGCTGATTCAATACTAACACAAAGAGAAAGCTTTTTATTAAAATCATTGGTCATAAACTTTGTTAATTGTGCGACACCAATTGGCTCAAGATTTTTATCGAAGGCAAATAAAAATCGCATTAGTCCCGCAACAATTCGTAATGTGATGATTGATCTTGAGGATAAAGGACTGGTGATCCAGCCTCATATTTCAGCCGGGCGTATTCCCACTGATTTGGGATATCGACATTATGTAAATGATATTATGATGATGGAAAATTTGACGCAATCGGATAAACGACAGATCGATCAAGGTTTGAAAAATGTTTCCAATGAAGATGTTGAAGTGATTTTGGAGAAATCCTGTGAGGTTCTTTCAAAAATTTCAAATCAACTTGGCGTTATTCTTTCTCCTCGTTTCTATCAGGGTAAATTTGAAAAACTGGAATTAGTTAAGGTAAGTGAAAATAAATTGTTGGTCATTATTTCCATCACTTCTGGACTTGTAAAGACAATTATGATGGAAATAAATTATAACATCCTTAGAAAGAAGTTAGAAGAAACGGCACGAATCTTGAATGAACGATTATCTGGGTTAACTTTAAAACAAATAAGGGATACGTTTAAAAAGCGTATGTCCGATATAAGTTATGGTGATGATAATTTGATTTCTCAAATTTCAGAAGCTGTCGATAAAATTTTTTCAATAGATGATGATCATGTGCATTTAAAGGGAACACAGAATATTTTTTTACAGCCTGAATTTGCTAACCAGGAGAGAATTCGTAAAATACTTGAATTGATAGATAACCAAAAGATTTTGATTCGTATCTTCAATGATTCTTTACGGGATGATGAAAAAATTTCTATAACTATTGGACAGGAGAATAGGGAAGAATTAATTTCTAACTGTAGTTTAATTACAGCCGTTTATAAGATTGGTGATGTTACGGGGACGATAGGAGTTCTCGGACCCACTAGAATGAAATACGAAAGAGTAACCACTTTAGTTGAGTATATTGCCAAGGAGATTAGCAATCTTTTTATTAACTAAAGCTATTTTTGCAATGATAGAGGATTTGAAAGAATTATGAAAGAGAAAGATAAAAAAGATATAAAAGAATCAAAGACGAACAAAACAGCCCATTCCAAAACACCTGCCAGGAAAAAAACAAGTAGCACGAGCAAGATAAAGGTTTTAAAGAAAGAAATTGAAAAGTTGACTAAAGACATTAATGAGCTTAGCGATAAATATTTAAGAACAGTTGCTGAATTTGATAATTATAAGAAAAGAAAAGATAAGCAACTAGCTGATATTATTGAGAGAGCCAATGAACAATTTTGTTTTGAACTGCTCCCTGTTATCGATGATTTTGAAAGGTCATTAAACTCAGATACAAAAACGAAGAGTTATAAATCGCTAAAACAAGGTATTGAATTAATATTTCAAAAATTTATAACTATTCTTAAAAAACAGGGTATTGAACCCATAGAATCGATTGGCCAACCATTTGATCCTGAATTACATGAAGCAATAATGCAGGTTGAGGATCAAAGGAAACCATCAAACGCCATAGTCGATGAAGCATTAAAAGGCTATCGTCTAAAAGATAAGGTGTTAAGACATTCTCAGGTTGTTGTCAATAAATAGTATTAATTAAGAAATTATTAGATGGATTTAATTAGTGTCTGTCCGAAAAATAACTTTATGTCATTTCGACCGAAGGGAAAAATCTGTAAATCTAATATTTTAGTAAAAATCAGATTCCTCACTTCGTTCGGAATGACAGCTTTTGAGAAAAATTGACACTTTTCAGACAGACACTAATTAGCATATTAGTTACTTTCTGAATATAGCAAACAGATGAGTTGATAAGAAATGGCAAGAGATTATTATGATATTTTGGGTATATCAAGAAATGCAGATACAAATGAAATAAAGAAAGCATATCGTAAATTAGCATTGCAGTATCATCCAGATAAAAATCCTGGTGACAAACAGGCAGAGGAGAAATTTAAGGAAGTATCTGAAGCTTATGAGGTTTTAAAGGATGCTGAAAAGCGACGCCGATACGATCAATTTGGTCAATCTGGTTTGAAAGGCGGATTTGGTGGATTCGGCGGATTTGATTTTGATTTGGGAGATGCGCTAAGAACTTTTATGTCAGCAGGATTCGGGTTTGGTGATTTTTTCGGAACCACAAGTCAAACTCGCTCTCGAAGAGCAAAAATAAGGGGAAGTGATTTACAAATTCGTCTTGAATTAACTTTAGAGGAAATCGCTACGGGAGTAACTAAAAAAATTAAACTTAAACGTTATTCCAAATGTCAAACCTGTAATGGCTCGGGAGTGAGAAGTGGTAGTTCTTCCAATGTTTGCCCATTATGCCATGGAAGTGGCGAAATCCGTCAAACATCTCGGACTATTTTTGGACAATTTATTAACGTGACGACATGTTCTGAATGTGGAGGTGAAGGCAAGGTTATTAAGGATCCATGTACAAGCTGTTATGGTGAAGGTCGCGTAAAAACAGAGAATACGATTTCTGTGGATATTCCTTCTGGAGTTACGACAGGAAATTATATAACATTACGGGGGGAAGGTCACAGTGGTCCACGAGGTGGACCTGCTGGTGATGCGATAATTATTATTGAAGAAAAAGAACATCCTCACTTTGAGCGCCATGGCGATGATATTTTATATGATCTTTACTTAAGTTTTAGCCAGGTTGCGCTCGGTGACGAAGTAGAAGTTCCAACCTTAAATGGTAAGGCTCGTCTTTCTATAGCATCAGGTACACAGACTGGTAAAATTTTAAGGATGCGAGGAAAGGGAATTTCACACTTAAATCATCATGGTACAGGAGATCAACTGGTTAGAGTTTTGGTTTGGACGCCAACAAAATTATCTGAGAAAGAGAAAAAGTTGTTTTATCAATTGGCAGAGTGTGATAGTATAAGACCGCCAATAGGCGATAAAAGTTTTTTGCGAAAAGTAAAAGAAGCTCTATTTGAATGATAGACCTTTTTACAAAACATGAAAAAATTTTTATTATCTTTTTAGTATTTGGTATTATTGTTGGCTCAGGAATCGAGTTATATAGAACACATATCAAGACGAACAATAATACCATTCGAATAAAAGATTTAGAGAACCTTGAAAAACAAATCCAGAAAAAGGTAGTTTTAATAGACTCGATATTGGAAGGAACAAATATATCTGCTGAACAAGATAAAATCTTTAACAATAAAAAAAGCAAACTTAATAATAGAGGAAGATCAAGTCAAAAAAAATTGTTGGTGGATATTAATTCAGCAACTGTCGAAGAATTAGTGCAATTACCACAAGTTGGCCCTGTAATTGCAAATAGAATTGTTGAATACCGGAATGCCAATGGGGAATTCAAAAATATTGAGGATCTAATTAAAGTAAGAGGCATAGGAAAAAAGAAATTAAATTCGATAACACCGTATATTTATATTAAATACCACTAAAAGGGATTTTGCTTTTTTTAACTAATTTTTAGCAAATATTTTAAGGAGGGAAAATGGCAAAAGTAAAGGCAAAAGGTTCTATTATTCTTGAACTTCTTATTGTTGTTTTAGTAATTGCACTAATCGCGACAATTCTATATCCAAAAAGAATTTGGGAAGAAGAAGAAAAAAATACAGAAAATTGTCGCTCTCACATGGATCGAATTTTTAAAGCCGAAATGATTTTTCTTAAATATCATAATAATTACACAGATACTTTAGATCAATTAATATCTTTCTTTAAAGAAGATACTACTAAAAAGGTTATTCGTGATTATTATATGGCTGATACTGCTTTAGCTGAAACCATGACTGATTTTTTAACTCAATCTGATTCGGCGGCAGATTTAGTTGTCAGGAATTTGTTTGCTGATACATTGATGGCCGCTTTGATAGAGGCAATTAATTACGATTCAAATTTAGCCCACGTTATTTTGAACCGTCTGGAGGATACCGTTGTAAAGGATTCAGTTATAGCAAAAAGAGCTACAGGCACCGATGATGTCGAAATTCTAAAGGAGTTGGATAAGAATTTTGCAGCTATCGATCTTTATGAACCCATTAAGGATGATGATTCATTATCCCTGGTTTTTGACCGAATGATGCCTGAAGTCTCTACGGGATCTTTACTTGATACACTTTATACTATAAATACGGGATGGGCTCAAAAGATCGATAGTGCAGTTTTTTATACCTTAGATGATTTGAAAACCTGTCCTACAGTAAATAGAGAATATATTTTAACAGTTATTGATACTTCTGTAATAAAATATATAAATATTGAATGTCCTGTTGATACACCTGATATAAAAGCATCGAAAAAAAATTTTGTTGAATATCGTTTAGGACATAGAAGAATAGAAAATCACGGTAAAATTGAAACAGGCGATAAAAGCTGGACACGTGAATAGTTTTATTTATTTCAATTAAGGTTGATGCATTTAACCCTGATTGTTATCAAGTTTACTCAGGAGCCAGCAAACCATGAATCTAGACTATCGGGATTGATCTTTTTTTTGAAATAAATAATTTTTTGTACGAGTTACATTTTGTAATATTGTTTTTTGGGAATTGAGTGATGTATGAAAACCCGGTCAATATTCAATTAGGAATTTATTTAAAAGATAATAATATCAAATTAATTGAAGTAGAAAGTTCTTCTACTCAGCAATTTCGTATTAACAAAATTGTACAATCAAGATTGGATATCCCCCTGAATATTGACACAATATGTAACCAGCATAGTCTGGAGGAAATTGGAAATCAATTGCAACAAATTATTAAGCATCATAATTTAAATACACAATATGCTATATTCACATTGGAAAGTCGTTTAACACTTGTGAAGAAACTGCCTTATGATGTCGACCTTTCTGATAATGAGCTAATCGATCAAGTAGATTGGGAAGTTAAAGAATTTTCTTATTCGTCAGATGATGAATACATTGTAGATTTCCAAAAATTACAGCGTACTGGCAGCCGACAGGTTAATGAAATGCTTATCGTTTCAGCAAGAGAGAAAATAATTCGCCACTTACGTAAGTTATTTTCCTCTGGAAATGTAAAGGTTAAAGTGATTGATTTAGACATTTTTGCTGCTAAGCGTGCAATTGAAGTAAATTATGATTTAAGAGTTGGCGATATTATTGCTCTGGTGGAAGTAAACCCAGATGGATTATTATTTACAATAATTGAAGATAAAGAATTTTGCATCTCTCAAGAAGTATCCGTCAATAAGTTGGGTCTTGAAGTAGATTCACTGGAATCAACTGACGAAGAGCATATCACTAAATTTATCTCAAAAGAGTTGCGCAGGATCATTCTTGATAATAAATTAGGTGAAAACATTGAAGGCTTGAATCGAATATTCCTATATGGTGATATGGTTAAAGACACCATTCTCGAAAGTCTTCAGAATAAATATAATGTCCGAATTGATCGAGCTAATCCATTTCGAAGATTATTATTTGCCCCGAATGTTAGCGTTGATGAAAATATCTGGTCGAGACCAGAAACTTTTACTGTTTGTGTCGGTTCTGCGTTAAGAAAAAGATAAGTTTGTATAGATTGTTTTTTTAACTTTTACACCAATAGAGGAATAACATACTAAATTTAACTTAAGTTAAATTTAAAACTTAATTTCATTTTACATTTGACTAATTAGAGGAGAGGGTCATGGTTGATATCAATCTTATTGGAGATGACCAGACTCAGTTTGAGGGGGAAGATAATGAAAAAGAATTTCGCGAGAGTTACGAATCGGATGTTAATGAGCCTGCCCCAAGTAATTATATGACGGGTGGCAATATTGACGACTCCGATTATACCAGAATGATGAGTCGCGGTGGTTCAAAGAAGCTTATTTATATTCTTGCTGCTTGCAGTATAATTTTGTTAGCTGTCGTACTCTGGATTATATTTGGGCAGCCTGGTAAGGGAAATAAAATAATTACTGAACAACCAATATCAACCTTATCAGAAACGGAGACAACAACGTTTGAGGATACATCAAAAGCTTATAATTTTGAAACCGAACCGGATATTATTCCCACAACCCCTCTCGCTCCCGCTTTAAGAGAAAGGATTGTAAAGTCTTATCGTGGAATAAGTACGGTTAGTGATATTCTTAACACGATTCCATCAAATATAAATTTTACTATGATTTCATATAGCGATGGTAAATTTTTAATGGAATTTTTAGCCGCTGGTGATGCAGATATAAATCAAGTAAACAGCCAATTACAACAGAATTTAATTGCAGCAAATGTAAGCGTAATATCAAAAGATGATCGTAATATTCAAAACAGGCGATTTCGTCAAGCTCTTGTAAATGGAAATGTTGACATTAATCGTAGTTCAGGTGAATTAAATAATCCTCAAGAACCAACTTATTTAAATTCCACTGAGTTACAAAATCAATTGGCGATTATTTGTCAGCAATCAGGATTGACAATAAAACAGTTTGATGCAGGAATGGAGAAAACTGATGGTGAGTTTATGATCCTTCCCATAAAATTTAAGGCTATAGGACAAAAGGGAAGTATTTTAACCTTTCTACAACAACTTCTCAACGCAAATATAAATATTAGTTTTTCTAAGATTGCTCTAATAGCTAGCGATACAGACCTGAATGATCCGAAAGTTACGCTTGTGTTGAATATTACATCATATCGAATGATTTAGGGAGCGGGATAAAATAACTGTGCCAGTTCAATTTTTGATTCTATTGTTAATCAGTTGGTTAAAAATTAAGAGAGAGTAAATTAATTTATCCCAGTCTCTTAGATTCCCAGGACTATAGGAATAACAAATGCGGGTTATTTCAGGAAGGTGTAAGGGCAAGGTACTTTACAGTCCGAAAAACAATTCTATTCGCCCCACATCCGATAAGATAAAAAAGTTCATTTTTGATTATATCGGGAATACGATTGAAGATACTGTTATTTTAGATATTTTTAGTGGTACAGGAAATTTATCCATTGAAGCTTTAAGTCGAGGCGCTCAATTTGCTGTTTTAGTAGACAATTCAAAAGATGCCATTCAATTAATTTATCGAAACTTAAAGTTGACAAAGTTATTATCTCAAAGTCAAATTATTAAACAAGATGCCTTGAGATATTTAAAAAAAGCTGTTCAGCAAGAAAAGAAGTTTAATTTTATTTTTGCAGATCCACCCTATTTTATAAAAAACTATCAAAATATTATGGAATATATTGGTAGTAATAACATATTAGAAAATGGTGGATTTTTTATTTTAGAACATAGCTCTCAAACAAAAGTAAATGCTCATCATAGTATATTATTGTCACTAGAAAAAACGACAAGTTTTGGGGACACTGCTATTACTTTTTATAGAAAAAAGGAGAGCAAATTTGCGCATCGGAATATATCCCGGAACATTTGATCCAATTACAAATGGACATATAGATATTATTGAAAGATCAGTTATCCTATTTGATAAAGTTATCGTAGCCGTGACAACCAATCCAGCAAAATCTCCGCTATTTGACATTAATGAACGTATTGAAATGATAAAGAGTTCAGTTAAGAAAATGAAAAACGTAGAAGTGGATGGTTTTGATGATTTATTGGTTAATTATGCATTCAAGAAACAAGCAACTGCTATTATAAGAGGACTGCGTGCAACTTCCGATTTTGAGTTTGAATTCCAGATGGCTCTTGTAAATAGAAAATTATCAAATAAATTAGTAACGGTATTTTTAATGCCAAATGAAAAATATACGTATCTTAATTCAACTATTGTTAAAGAGGTGGCAAGTTATCAGGGTGATGTGAGTTGTTTTGTACCTTCTGAAATCAATCAAAAATTGATAAAAAAATTTAAAAAATAGAGGGGAACATTTTAATAAACAAATTTACACTAATATAAGATAATTCATATAATATTGCTGCATGATTAAGCTTGTAAGGGGTGATGATGGAAAATATTGGGTTAAATAATGAAGTGGTCATTGCTGAAAAAACTTTTCATATTCAAACTCAGTACCTTGAACCAGGCGAAAAAGTTGTTTCTAATATTTTTGATAATGGGAAAGTTGTTTTTAGTAAAGGAATTGAAGTTACAAGCACAGCGTCCACGAATGAAATAAAGCTTCAAGTCAATCGCTTGCATCAAAATATGATTGCCGATTTGGAAATTATTTTCTATATTTCTGAAAAAGTCCAAACAATTAGACATTCTACTTCGAATAATAAATTAGGTGTCGTTTTTCTAAGAAGAAATTTGTTTGATGAAGCTATTGCAGAATTTAAAAAAGCGATTGAAATTGATCCCGAATTTGTTGAAGCTTATAACAATCTTGGATTTGTTTTTTTGAAGCAGAAATCATATCAAGAAGCAATTGATGCTTTTTCTAAAGGTATAGAAAAAGATGGGAACTACGCTGATCTCTATAATAATTTGGGTTATGCATATCTTTCCATAAATAAATATGGGGAAGCAATAGATGAATTGAATCGAGCACTCGAAATAAACAATGATTATGTTAATGCAATCTTTAACTTATGCTTAGCATATTTAAAAAGTATCATAGATAAAATTCAAGATCCAGGTCTTCCATCAGTTCCCGAGCGAATAGAAAAAGTTAAACAACTATTGATTAATAAAAAAACGAAGGAGCAGTTTTTTAAACCTCAATACATCGATACAATTCTTAATTATCTTGAAGAAAATAATTTTATAGAAGCGGTAAAGACGTTAGAAAAGGCTGAACATGAACTTCCTCAATTTCTGGATAAATATCTTGAGAGCGAATTTTATCTGAAATTTATGTTCGGTGGTAAAGGAAAGGATGATGAATTTATAATTGAATATGCTGAACAACTCAAACAGGCGATAGATAAATATCCAAATTATGCCGATTTGCGGAATAATTTAGGTATAGCATATTTAATTCGATGTCGAAATTTATTTTTAAATGCCCTGGAAGAATTTCGTGAGGCATTAAAAATCAATCCTGAATTTAAAAAGGCTGAGAAAAATCTTAAACTTGCAGAAAATGATGGTAAAGGATTTCTAATTCTATTAAGGGCGATTTTAAAGTAAAAAAGTTGGATAGTAAATTTGCTTTTTTGCCAACCCTTATATCATTAATTCTTTCGTTGTTAGAATCCTCGTATTTGGTCTTCCAATGATTCCTTTAATAAAAATTAATATTTTAAAAATAGCGGTACAATTTTTGCATATAAACATTTTATATAAAAAGATTATGATAATTTTTAAATACTTAACAAAGGATAACTTGAAATTTTTTGTTGAATAATTGATGGAAATTAATCATTAGTTGAAAATAAACCAGTACTTTTGTTTAAAAGTGAAAATAAATTTTTTGAGGGAGTAAAAAACATGTATCTTTATGAAACATTCAAGAAAAGCAATACAAGATGTAACTATTTTTTTCTGCTGATACTAAATTTAACACTATTGAGTTTTACCAACAATTCTGCTATTGCTGTGCCAGCAGATACAATCGAGGTTATAGCTAAACATCCGGAATCAGGTAAAAGCTCAATTTATCAGATTAATTTTGTGATTTCCAGACCCATTCCTTCTAAAGCTGTTATTCGGGTGACTTTTCCTGATGAATTTGATCTTTCCGATTTAATGATAGCTGGCTCAACAACGATAAATGGTGGTTTTGAATTGGCGGTTAATAAACAAGTTCTAACAATGAAACGATCAGGGTTGGGACGAGAGATACCTGCCAATGAACGGATTGATGTGAAGTTTGCAATTGTTAAAAATCCTAAAGAACCAGCCGATAATTACAAAATAGTTATCGAAATTTTAGATGAAACTGAAAAAAGCGTTGTAAAACAGGAAAAGTTGCATAAAATTATTCCACTAAAAGAATAACTTTTTTTGATAAAAATCATCAAGAACGACAACAAAAATTTAGAAAGAGCAACAAATGAGAATCAGACATCTGAGAGCAACGATATTAATGGCGATAATTCTCATTCTGTTTGGGAATGATTTGTATGCCCAGGGTTCACTAACAAACATAAGCGTAGATTTAAGTGAAAATAAGGCTGGAGAAGAGGCGATTTATACCTTTACGTTCACAACCTCTGCTTCGGGAGGAGGTATCCCCAATAATGGAAAAATAGAATTTATATTTCCTCCCGGATTCGATGTTTCTGAAGTTGATATTGCGCAATCGAAGAATTCTAATATGACAGGTGGATTTTCTGCTATCAGCATTGAAAACGAAGTTAGTGCTGACGAAGATACAGTAAGACTTACACGCGATTGGACAGGTAATAATGTGGCGGGAAATACCGAAGTCAGAATAGCAGTTGGAATGGTTGGTAATCATACTCTGGTAACAAGTAATTATGAAGTAAAAATTAATACGATGACAAATACAAAATCGATTATCGACACAGGAATGTCACCAGATTTTTCTGTTATTGCAGGTTCTTTACATCATTTTCAAGTTGTAACCGGTGGGAACGCTACCGCGGGACAGAATTTCCCTGTAACGATTACAGCACAAGATGGATATAATAATATTATAACAACTTTTACAAATCAAGCTAGTCTGACCGATAAAACAGGTACGATTGATCCCACAATTACAGGTTCATTTGTTGGTGGTCAATGGTCAGGAAATATTACATTTACAAAAAGTTACACAAACAATCAAGTCACGGTAACTTATGATAATAAAAGCGGTAATTCAGCAGTCTTTAATGTATTACCCGGAGGGCTCGACCACTTTACTTTTAATATGATTTCAAGTCCACAAACTGCTGGTGCATCCTTTAGTATAACCTCTACTGCTCAGGATCAATATGATAATACTGTGACGAGCTTTTCAGATCAGGTTTTATTAACAGACAATTCCGGATCACTCAATAAGACATCAAATAATTTTACTTCGGGAGTTTTAACTCAGAATGTAACAATCACCCAGAGTCAGACGGATAATTTTATTACTGCTAATCACGTGGGAAGTGGGAAAAGTGGAACGTCTAATTTTTTTAACGTAAATTCTGCCAATTTATATAAATTTTATATTGATCCAATTTCCTCTCCCCAGACAGCAGGCGAGTGGTTCTCCATAACAGTAACGGCTCAGGATCAATATGACAACACAGTTACCAGTTTTAGCAAAACCGTAGATCTTTCAGACTTAAGTAGTTCAATTACTCCAATCCAGAGTGGAAATTTTAGCAGTGGGCAGTGGACAGGATCAGTAAAAATTGGCTCTTTATATAACAACGATTATATTACAGCTACCGATCAATCATCAGGGAAAAGTGGACAATCGAATACTTTTGATGTTGTTGCTGGTAGTTTGGATCATTTTACAATTTCCAATGTTTCATCGCAAACTGCGGGTTTACCATTTTCTATTACAATAACTGCAAAAGACAAAGAAGGTAATACGATTTCCTCGTTTCCTGGTTATGTTACAATTAGTGATCTGACTGGTACTATTCAACCCACATCATCTGGTATTTTTTCAAATGGAGTAAGAACGGAGACTGTAACTATTATTGGTGCTAAACAAAATAATCAGATTATCGTGACTGGCAGTGGTAAAGAGGGAATGTCGAATTATTTTAATGTAAATCCGAATTCGCTAGATCATTTTACATTTTCAAATATATCCAGTCCCCAGACTGCAGGACAGGGCTTTTCAATTTCAATTGAAGCCCGGGATCAGTATGAAAATAAGGTAACTAATTTTAATAATTCAGTAAATTTATCTGATAAAACAGGTACATTGACTCCAACTTCTTCAGGAAATTTTGCATCGGGATCAAAGTCAGTAAACGTAACGATTACGAAAAAAGTGAATGATAATCAGATTACAGCTATCAATCTATCATTAGGTAAAAGTGGAAAGTCGAATGCTTTTAATGTTAATCCTGGTTCAATTCATCACATTATTGTGCGTAACAATCCTGGAGGTCTGGGAAATGAGATCGGCGATCTTTCTTTAAATCTCAATAATCAGGTTGTTCTTTATGCGGCTGGCTATGATCAATGGGATAATTACGTTCGAGATGTCGTGGCTGATTGGGGAAGGACAGGTACTCTTGATTTACCTTCACCATTACAGGGGATCAGTACGACTTTTATACCTGCTACACCTCAAACCAGCGGTCAAATATATGCGGACAGCAGCGGGATGAGCGATTATACTGGAACAATTACCGTTGGGAGTATTCACCATGTTCTTATTCGAGATGCTGCTGATGGAGGGGGAAATGTTGTTACGACAGAGGCAATTACAGCAGATGATACATTACGATTGTATGCCGCGGCTTATGATGCGGGGAATAATTATTTAGGAACTGCAATTGTCGATTGGTCTAGCAGTGGTAGTCTGCAGCCGGCGATTTATTCTTCAGGGATGAGCATGATTACATTTGCACCAACTACTGCGCCAGCATCGGGTCAGATTCTTGCCGATCATCAAACGGCAATAGATTATACCACAAGTACGATTACAGTAAAGCCTGGCGCACCAATTGGAGAAATAATTTTACACCCAAATCCAAAATCTATTCCAGCACATCCAGATTCATTTTCAATTATTTCTTCGGATGTGATTTATGATAGTGATGGGAATGCTATTGCCGAGGGGGAATTATTTACGGTCAGTACCACCCTGGGCAAAATTACATCTCCACTTGATCAAGCACCTGGTATTGTTGGGCACCAGGTCAAATCAAATTGGTCGAGTCTAATCAATTTTACTATTAATGCGGACAGCATTGGTGGAACCGCAATTATCCATGCCAATAGTGTGGGTAAGGGAAATGCTGTGGGGGATACGACATTAATTATTTCCAATATTCATATTTTTTCAATCAACACGGATTTTAAAAAAGTCAGCCGCGGACAGACCAATGTACCGGTTCGAATGACTGTTAAAAACCGGGGTACCGAAGATGCGAATATTTCACCTGGTGACGCTTCGTTAAGGTTTATCGATTCATATCATTTTAATCGCTCGGGAGAATATGCTGTTACTCGTACCGATACGTTTTCTGTTGTTCCAGGTTCTGGCGGGCAGCGAATTTTTACATTCGCGGTTGATGTCAGCGCTTCTGCAACAACGGATTCGATTACGATTGATGGAAACGTAAATGGTATGGTGAATGGAAAAGTGGTTAGCGATACAACTGCAAGTCAGGTTGATAAATGGTTGGTGCAGACTCCCCCGAGTTTACACATCGAGCGAATCGAGACAGCTAAAGATACGGTTACCCAGGGAAAAAATTATACCGTTAATATGACCATTCGCAATGATGGTGATGCTTCATTGGTGGTAGATAGTGATAGTTTGACTTTTTGGGCAGTGAACCAGTTTAAAGATGTTACTCATGAATACGGACAGCTCCCTCTTCAAACAAATCCTGATACGGTTGCTGGACATGGCTCACAGGTATTATCTTATATCGTACAGGTTGGTGCGGCTGCAACGATCGATACTATTGTTATTAATGCAAAAGTGAGTGGTCACGATGTCAATACAGATTCGTCCTATTCAGACGTAACCGCTGATTTTGTTGATGGGTGGAGAGTGAAATTAGCTTCAGATGTTGTGATATCGGAATTTTTACCAACTCAAATGACAGTTACCAGCGGACAGGAGAGCGATTGGTATTTAAACATGATTGTCAGCAACAGTGGGGGGGCAGATTTAAGGTCAGATAGTGCGAGGGTTAAATTTACGATAGGTGCCTTTGATATTTCTGATCAATATCTATTTGTTGTGTCTGATACATTTTTATTTAGCGGCAATGATACCCTGGGTGCTGGTCAAAGTGATACACTCCAATTTATAATTGATAAAACTGGCACAACTCTGGGCACGATTACAGTTGAAGGAATCGTTTATCTCAATGATATGATTAGTGGACAGATTACAAAGAATGCCTTTACCGGGGTGATTATCCAGTCTCCAGCCCAATTAAAAATCGATTATGTGCGAACGTCCCAGGCTGAAGTAACGATCTCTCAGGCTTTCCCCTGGAAAACGATTGTGGCATTAACAAATAACGGTGGGAGCGATGTATTAATTGATTCAACTCAAATTCAAACATTTATAAGCTTTTTAGGTGATACCAATTTTGTGGTAACCCCTCCTGTTGGTTTCTATAACAGTGGGAATTATAGTTTAAATGCTGGAGCCTCGGATAGTTTGTTGTTCTCGGTGGATACAACAGGAAATTTGGCTGGCAATCGACAAATTAACGCCAAAATTATTGGAAAAGAAATTAACAGCAATCGAAATTTAACAGTACAAAAGAATACAAACATAAAAGTTGAGTTACCTGCAAATATTCGAATTTTAACGACAATAAACACCGCACCCAATGCACCTTATGTGGATTCTGACCAATTGTTTCAAATGGCAGTGATTGTAGAGAATTCAGGACAGGATGGTGCACGTGATATTGCTATTTCATTGTCGACAGATAGCCTTTCAACAATATTGAATCCAATTGATACGCTGAATTTTGTACAGGGGGGACAATCAGATACACTAAAATTTAATGTTGAAGCATACAATGGATGGATCATCAGAGAAGTATTTACAGCAAATATTGATACCGCGCATGCTGAGAATACTCCTGAGATAGATAAAATATTTATTAGTCCGGCTATAGATTCACTTGATACGGTGACAGTCCAGCGACCGGCAAAAATGAAAATTATATCTGTTGTTCCTTCAAAGAATACGATTCGAGCATTAATTCATGATGAATGGCAGATCAAAGTTACAGTGCAGGATAGTGGCGCTGGCTTTATTGAACTGGATCAACCATCTATAAGTGATATTTCGATTTTAATGGAAGGTGAACCCCAGCAGGATTACACAATTATCCCACCAACCAGTTTTAAAAATTCACAGGATTTAATTCTCTCCTGGTGGGAAAACGATACGCTCATATATCGTGTTACCAGAACGGGTATCAGGTCGGGCAATGGACGGCTAAAAGTGAACCTCAGTGGAAACTATTTAAACACTGGTACGCCATTTCAGGTCATGGATTCGACAGGGATTTATATACAGCCTTCCGCTGATGTATTTATCGATATTACGGAGCCTATGTGTCCAAATATAAATCAATATGGTATTGGCCAGGTAAATACCAATCAGCAGTTTATGGTGAAGTCAAAAGTTCGAAATACAGGCGGTGAACGAGTCGATAGTGTCATTGTTAGTTTAGCTGCCCCGGGATATTCAATAAAACCGGATACGATTCAGTTTATACCTCAATCTGGAATTGCCTGGGCAAATTTCAATATTACAGCACAACAGGTGCCTGCTGAACAGGTAAATTTTATCACAAAAGTCGAATCAGCTATTTCGCATGAAGGAGGATTGCCGGCGACAATAGGACCAGCATCAGATTCGATAGCTTCCGTGATAGTTCATGAGCCGGCGTTATTAAAATTATCAATCAACAGGGCTGATTCGATTTTTAGTATTGGAAAATCAGGATTGTTTCGTGTGACAGTAGAAAATTTGGGCACGGCTGAGGTGGACTCCAGTGGTGAAATATATATCCAGATGCCGGATGGATATTATGTCGTCGTCAATGATCAGCAAAAATCAGCAGATACCACTGGATTTGAGATTGATGAACAGATTAACTGGCAAGTAAATCCGCCACTGTATATTTCCCACAATGACACGATAATTGTAGCTATCAGTAAACCACCGCTGGATAAAAATACTAATTTATTTGCCTCAATTGTGAATACAGATCCCTTTGATACACTGATTGTAAAAACGGTTACTTCAATGCTATCCATTAATTCATTTAAAATTACCGAACCGACAGGTGCCACAGACGATACTTTATCGACATTACAAGATTTTTGGATTCAGGTGGATGTGAGCGCGTCAGAAAATATGGATAGCTTGTGGGCAGCACTTATATTGCCAGAAAATTACGGTTTTGGTATTGGAATTGATTCACTCAAAACTTTAGTAAACAAGAGAGCGAGCTGGAAGTTAAAAGCAACTGAGAGTGCTCACTCAATTCCTAAGTGGATCAAAGTGAAAGTTTTTGGAACAACCGGGCATGAAATTCAGTCAGTAATGGATAGTATTGCGGTAGTAACCGAAAAGCGAGCTTCTCTGTCAATTCGAAATGTCCAGATAACATGGCCCAAACCAGATACAACACTTTCTACCGGACAGTTATTCGATTTACAAGCTTTTATTGTGAACAATGGAAAAGCAAATATAGAGGGTTCCGCTTATTTAAAATTAAATTTTGGTACGACTGGAGTAATAGCAACTCAACAGGATACAATTAAATCTTTTATTCCGGGTATTCCCGTAACATGGCGATTAAAGGCGCCTGATGAAGTGACAGCCAGTGCACCGATAACCGTCTCTTTGTATACGATTCCTTTCGATGAAAATACAAATCTTCCAGCCAATTCGGAAAATGATGTTGAATATTTTTGGATTAGCACCCAAAATGCTGGAACGGCATTCATTGATTCCTTATGGATAACATCGCCTTCGGGGGCATTGGATAAGGTTTTATCCACGCAACAAAATTTCATAGTTGAAGCAAATGTAAGATGGTATAACACTATCTCCAAGCCGTCAATTACACTTCAGTTAGCAGGAGGATTTACAACAGTCGAGTCCAATCCCAAAATGCCTTCAGGTACAGGACAGCAGGGAAGAGTGAATTGGACAATTAAAGCACCTGGAGATGCCAAACAGGATAAATATATTTGGCTAATGTTATCTGCACAGGATGAAGGCAGCCTTCAAGAGTTTACAGTTGTGTCAGATTCACTTGAGGTTGACGTTGTAAATCGTGCTGAAATTCAGTTAAACGCAAGCATTGTTTCACCAGCAAGTGCTACGGATCGTGTAGTTTCCACTGGTCAAAAGTTTGTCGTAGGAGCATTTATTTCAAATTCGGGAGATGCTAAAATAGCTGGTAATTATAGTGCGACAATAGTACCTCCTGAGGGTTATACATTATTGGATTATCAAACCCAGACGACAGCATATAACGATACACTTTTTTGGGAGATTGAAGCGCCACAATTTGAAAAAGAAGTAAAAAGTATTACTGTACAATTAGCAGGCAATCCAAAAGATGAGAACACGAGCGTTCCTGTCGTCGCAGATGCAGTTTTGCAAGGTGGTATAGTTTCATTTCCAATTCAGACTGAAGAAAAAAGCGTTACAATTTCAACTTTTTCACCACGGGGAGAGAAATATACGATTGCTCGTGGCGACACTGCCATCGCTATGTTAGGGCTTGAACTAATTTGTTCGGGCAATGCTAATTCGAACAATATTCTGCTTTCTGGCGTTAAAATAAAATTGAAAGATCGTCTTGGGAATTTGATCTTAAGCCCGGGAAATGTTATTTCTCGAATAGCCGTCGTAAAACATAATGAAAGTTCTTTAGTTTATGGGCAGGTTACAGGCATTCCCGCGAGCAATCCGATTGAAATTTTATTCAGTCAAATCGACACACTTAAACCGGAAACTCCCAATAGAATTGAATTTAGAGTCGATGTCCTTAACAATACAGAAATTAGTGATTTTAAGCTTGCAATTGATACCACAGAAGCATTATATTTAGTTGATGAGGAATCTGGTAAGGTACCAAAACTTAAAGATGAAAATGGTCAAATAATAAAAGTGTTGGATATTAAGTCAACATCGTCTGTTATTATTGAATCTGATTTCAATAAAGCATTTAGTAATTTCCCCAATCCTTTTGGCGTTCCATCGCGACCGATAACAAAATTCATTTATTATCTTGACCAGGATACTGATGTAGATATTAAAATTCACACATTAATTGGCGAATTAGTTTGGTCGCGTTCATATTCCGCAACTGATCCTCAGGGCAAGAAGGGACCACATGAGGGTGATATCATCTGGAATGGAAGGAATGACAAAGGATATCGCATTTTAAATGGAGTATATATTGCCAGAATTTCGACTGGCTATGGCAAGAGTGCTTTAACAAAAATTGCAGTTATAAAATAATGGGTGAAGAGCAATGAAAAGAAAAAAGTTCCCAATTTCAGGCTTAAGCATAGTTATCCTTTTTTTATCATTCGCTGGTAGTGCCAATGCTCAGGGACAAGGTTATGGAGGAACACATGAAAATTTTATTCTTGGAGCTGGTGCTCGGGCGTTAGCATTAGGAAATGCTTATGTGGCTGTAACTTATGATGCAACAGCGATTTATTGGAATCCAGCGGGATTAGATCACATACAATATAAAAATGTGAGTTTATTCTATACCAATCTACTGGCAGGAACTGGAAGTCAATATTACTTTTTAGGCTATGTTCATCCCACAATTAGTTTTGGAACATTAGGGATCGGCGTTATTGGTATTGGTACAGGAGATATCGAGGAGAATGATATTGATGCAGCCCCTGTGGGGATAGCTAGTTATGGCAGTTACCAGTTTTTTTTCTCCTATGGTAAGCAGCTACCGTTTTATAAGGATATGTCCGTTGGTTTAAACTTAAAAATCAACCATGATAATTTTTCAGGATTTCAAGCATCAGGAATTGGAACTTCCGCGACAGGAATCGGTGCGGATATCGGAATTCTTTATCGACCAGAATTTAATAATGCTATTTTGAGTGGTTTGTCTGTGGGATTAGCTGTTCAAAATTTATTGGGATCTCGCCTTAAAATGGATACCGATACCGATGTCCATCCCCTCAACCTCCGATTTGGTATTGCGAAACCAATTTTAAAAAATGAATGGGGAAACCAGTTTACATTGTTTTTAGATTTTGAGCAAGGACAAAAATATCCTTTTAAATATCATTTTGGTACTGAATATGTTTTTCAGAATCTCGCCATGTTACGAGTGGGTATGAACAATAATCAATTATCATTTGGCGCTGGCGCTGTTTTTAATATGTTTCAATTAGACTACTCTTTTGGAAAGTTTGCTGAAAATGATATTTCATCCAGCCATCGAATATCGTTTACAATGAAATTTGGAAAATCGAAAAAAGATTTGATTCGATTGGCTGAAGAACGCCGATATTTAGAAGCACAGCGAATCGCTCGTCAACAGGTCGAATTTGAACGAAATAAGAAGATTGCAGAAAGTATGGAACGGGGCAGAACATATCTTAAGAATGAGGATTATGCACGAGCATTAAGTGAATTTAATATTATTATATCATTTGAAAACGAAATGTCTGACGCAAATGTAATTAAATTGGCCAAAGATTTGGCAAAATCTGCTGCGGAGAAAAATGAGAAAGAAATGCAAAAGAAAATAAGAGAAATTGAGGCGAAAAATATTGAAGAAGAAAGACGAGAAAAGAATAAAATTAGACTTAATAATTATTTTAAACAAGGCATGGCTTACTTTGAGAATGAGGAATATGGGAAGGCAATTGAAGAATGGAAAAGGATGTTAGAAATTGAGCCTAATAATGAGTTAGCAAAACAGTACATTGCGACAGCTAAGACTGAAAAGGAACAAGAAATATATTCATTAATGACACGTGCAGAGTCCTATGGTCGTTCACGTAAATTTATCGAAGCCATTGGTGAGTTGAATAAAGCGCGCCGGATGAATCCTGATGAAAGACAAATAAAACTAATCGAGCAGAAAATTAATGATTATGAAAAACAGATGAACTTTCTTGAATTGTTCCAACAAGGATATACATATTATATTCAGAAGGATTATCAGAATGCTATGATTTCATTTAAAAATGCATTATCTGTTCAGCCTAATGATAACCCAGTGAAAAAATATTATGATGATGCTGAGGCGAGAGCAAACGCGCGCAAAGAACCGATGTCTCCCGCGATCAGGAAAAAATACTTTGAAGGATTCAAACTCTTTTCAGCGGGGAAATATGAACAAGCATTAAAAATCTGGGAAGAAATTCAAAAAGATCAGCGATATAATAAGGACATTTTGGATGGTATAGATCTGGCACGGGAAAAAATCCAGCAGCAGCGTAAAAGTTCAAAAAATGGCCGCAATTAGGAAGAAAGGAAAAAATAGTGTTTAAAGCTGCAATTAATGAAGAAATTAAAGTTCCCGCTCATATCGATTATCTGGGAGATTTACGTAATTTTGTTACGAAAGCAGGACGGAAGCATAACTTTCCCGCTACTGTTGTGAATGCGTTTAAACTTTGTATTGATGAGGCTGCTACCAATATTATCAAACACGCATATCGTGATTTGGAGGGAATGATCACAATGCGTGTGATTGTAAAAAAGAATAGTATGACAGTTGTACTCATCGATCAAGGTAAATATTTTGATCCGTCCCGTGTAGCTGATCCAGACTTAAATCGGTATGTGAATATAGGGAAAAAGGGTGGGTTGGGAATTTTCATCATGCGGAAGCTTTTAGATGAAATCGACTATCATCATACCGAAGAAGGTAATGAGCTGCGTCTGACGAAGTATCGAGATAGTAGTTTTCGTAAGAAAGAAGAAACAACAACTCCCCCCCCTTCCTTAACGATCAGTTTGAAAACTAAGTATTCGCTTATCACAGCAGCAATGATGACCTTAATTGTGACTATTGTTTACTTCTACTTTTTTTTCTCACAGGGAAAGAAAATATTTAATGAATTTGTTACAGATGAAAAATTTGCAAGTGAGGAAGTTGCTCGAATGGTTGTTCAAGGGAATGAGGAATTAGACGATCTCATCATCGGTCCTATTGTGAATAATTATATTAAAGAGCGAAAAGAGATTTTTAGACTAATTTTTACAGATGAAAACGATCAGTTGGTTTACACTACAGACGAAGATCTGTTTTTCAAATTTTTCAACTCTGAATTTAATATTCCTGTTCCTAATCAACAACTTCGCCCATTTCTATTTCGTTATAAAATCGATGAAAATGTAGGTATCTACAGTTTTGTTAGTGATATTTTAAATAATGAATACGATAAGATAAAAGTTGGAAAAGTATATTTAGAAGTAAAGAAAGATTATATAAATAGTAATATCGCCAGGCAAAGAATAAAAGATTTGCAAGTAGCATTTTTTATTTTGCTTATTGCTTATGCAGGTACTTTTGTTCTGGTCTACTTTATCTTAAATCCATTCAGAAAACTTGCAACCTGGGTCAAGGAATTAGGCAGTGGGAATGTAAAGGATGAAATAGATTTTGATAGCGGTGATGAAGTCGGTGAAATCGCTCAAGCCTTCAGCGAAATTACAGATAAGTTTCGAGAATCACAGAAGAGTTTGGCAGAGCAGGAACGAATTCAGAATGAAATGCAGCTTGCTCAAGATATTCAACAAACGTTATTACCTGCTGAAGTCCCCGATCTTGAGGGCTATGAAATTGCTTCTCATTATGAATCTGCAAAAGAGGTCGGAGGTGATTATTTCGATTTTATCCAGGTCGATAAAGATACATTAGGAATTGTCGTCGCAGATGTTTCAGGTAAAGGAGTACCAGGTTCTCTCATCATGACGATGATTCGTACGGCTTTGAGGACTGAAGCGCGGTCGCTAAAATCAGCTTCTGAGGTTTTAGCGAGGGTCAATGAATTTGTTGTTAATGACATGAAGAAAGGGATGTTTGTTACTCTTTTTTATGTAATTGTCGATTCCAAGAAACGTCGCATCAATTATGCCAGTGCTGGTCATAATCCAATGATTCTTTTTCGTCAGGGGACAAAGAAAACTTATTATCTGAATCCCCGCGGATTTCCTGTCGGAATCTCCTTACCTGATCCTGAACTGTTTAAAAAATCGATTGAGTCCGATACAATTCAATTGGCAGAAGATGATATTTTATTGATTTATACGGATGGTATTACAGAGGCTATGAATAACAGCCGTGAATTATTTAGTGAAGAACGATTGTTAGATAGCGTTCGTACATTTGGTAATTTACGCGCTCAGGAATTTATTGACAAATTAAAGGATGAAATTCATTCTTTCACTGAAGGATATGAACAGAATGATGATATTACAGTCGTTGCAATTAAGGAGAGAAGTACATCTGAAAAAATTGAGCTTAATCGCGCACAAACAGCACAAAGAATGATTTTGAAGGGAACGAATATTCGTGATGCGTGTGAACAGGCTGGAATTACCTATTATGCCTATTATAATAAATATAAGAAGATATTTGAAGAAGAAGGGATAGATGCTTATTCAATAGATGAAACAGTTTCTGTTGAAGCTAAACATTTAAGCATAGAAGAAAAAACAAAGATTTATGACATTATAAAAAAACATCCTGAATATGGAGCAAAACGAATTAGCGAAGAATTAAACACAGAACCGTATGGATATTCACAAATTAATGAAAATCGAATTTATGATGAGTTGGTTCGAAGTCGCTTAAATACCAGGCAGTTGCGTGAAGCATATATTTCTCGTTCAGGTAAGAAGAAACGCATGAAACCTCCTGGCACACCAATGTTGACGTTGGATGGCAAGATAATACTCAGCAAAGATTTAGAAAAATTCGAAAAACAAACTCCGAAACCGTCGGTACAAAGGGAAAAGATTGCATCAACTGAAATAGAGAAGCAGGAAAAACCTTTTGAACAGAAACAGCAAGATGAAATCAAATTACCGAAAGATCCAGATGATAATTTCTACCTGGAAAGTCTGATGACTTTTCCCATTGAGGATTTATTGAAAAAACAACGCAGCTCTCAGGAAGAAGATGAACTACAGGAGGAGTTAACTGAATCAGCCAGGGAAGAAAAAACTGAAGAGGATGATGCAGGAGATGTCGATTTTTTAGAGGAGTTAGCAAATGAAACCACATCTGAAAGTATAACATCCAGTGAATCTGAAGATAATGAATTATTTATTGAAAAAGAACTTGAAGAACTTGAATTTGAAGAGATTGACGAGGAAACCGATGAAATTGGTTTAGAACATGAATTTAGTTTCCGGGATATTTGGGAAGAGCATGATGTAGAATTAGCAGATGAAGAAAACAATCAAAGAGATATCGAAGAAACTGTAAAAATTGTTGATGAGAAAGATATTAAAGATCGAAACAAGGTCAATGACGATTTAGATTCGTCTATTAAATCATCTGTCGATATTGATGATATTCTTGATGCGCCTAAAGTGGATGTGGATGATATAGGATTTGAGATGTTAACTGACGATATGAGTTTTAAGGACGAGATATTTTTTGATAGTAACGGCAACATTGATAATAAACAAAAAGATAAAGAAAATTTAGACCCATCATTAATAGCTTCAGAATCAGGAGAATTGACTTCTTCTGATTTACAGAAAGAAAAAGAAGTTGTTGATGAGGCTGAGAAAGATGAGCAAAACGAAAGCTTGGCTATAACTAAAATTGATGAAGAAGAGCTATTAGCCGAAGATGAAAAATATGCTGTCACAGATTTTTCTTTTAATGATTTGCTGGAAGAAATTGAAAGCGACATTTCGTTTTTTGACAAAGAAATTACAGATGAAAAGGAAGCAGAATTTGCCTATGATACTAATTCTCAAGCTAAAGATAAACGACAGTTGCAAGAGGCTGAGAATTTAGGTGAAATAAATGACAGAGAATCCAAAGATACAATTACTGATAACACATTTAAATTCCAACAACATGATCGATTGCGTGAGAAACATTTAATATTAGGTTTAAAATATTATCAAGAACAAAACTATACACAAGCAGTCGATCAGTTTTTGAAAGTTGTAAAGATTTACCCCGATTTTAAAGAAGCATACAGTATTCTTGGCAATGCCTATTATCGAAATAATCAAATTGATGAGGCAATAAAATCCTACGAACGTGTTAAACAGATTGATCCGTTTGATGCAGATGCTTATGAAAATACAGGAGTAATTTATGCAAATCTGGGTAACTTCGAAGATGCAATAAAAGAATGGAAGACGTTATTAGAATTTAAACCCGGACGAGAGGATATTTTGAAGCATATCAGGAAAGCAGAAGAATTTTTGAATAAATAAAGATATTAATATATTAAAAAAACAAAAGATTTAATTAATATTTTTTTATTGACTTTTAACTATTTTTCTCTTATATTTTCACTTACTAAATTTAAAATGTTATATATCCGGAGAGGGCGATGGAAGGAATTCAATTGTCAGTGAAACAAGCGGGAGTTAACAACAACATTTCCGTCATTAAAGTAGGGGGATATATAGATACAACCACCTCAGCCGAATTGGAACACTCGCTTGAATCGTTATTAAATTCAAATTGTCATAATATTATTATTGACTTGAGAAATGTAGATTATATTAGCAGTGCTGGATGGGGAATTTTCATAAGTGAAATTAAAGGAATTCGTGAAAAAGGCGGCGATCTTAAGCTTGTTAGTATGATTCCCGATGTCTATGAAGTTTTTGAATTATTAGAATTTCACTATATTTTAAAAGCTTTTGACACACTTGAGGAGGCGATCACAGATTTTGATAAGTCCAGACCAAGAAGTGAGGTTCGACAGCCAGTATCTATCGTAGAAGAAACAGCGACAATTCAAAAACCTAAGGTGATTACTCAAGAAAAAGAAGGTGTGAGCAAAAGAGATGATTATTTAGAGAGAATGATGGATGCTGACACAAAAGATAAGAGTGTTGAAAATAAAATTAAACAGTTGGTTATAGAAAATCCAGAATATGGTAGTATTAAAATTATGAAAGAATTGAACACAGCCCAATACGGAAATGAAAAATTAAGCTGGTTTCAGGTCGTGAGGTATTTAAAGCAATTGAAATTAAACTCTAAAAAGAAACGTATTGAATTCTTTCAGAAGCAGACGATAAAACAAAATTAAATCTTAGTTTCATTTCTCATATAACATACAACCCGTGGAGTTTGTCGAATATTTTCAAACTCCATTTTTATTTTATGAGGATTATATAAAAGAATTTGAACCGTGATTTATTAACTCAGTTAAAAATAAATTTCAAGCTATTCTTTTGAATTTTACTTATTCTATGTCTTAATGGTTGAAATTTATGAATGATCCAGGTTAGATAATTGTGAGAATTGAAAACACATTTATATTAATTCATTACAGCGAAATAGCCTTAAAAAAAGGAAATCGTGGTTATTTCGAAAGCAAATTGAGAGATAACATCCAGAAGGCTCTTCGAGATTTTTCTGTCAGAAAAGTTAAGATGGACTTTGGTCGATTTGTACTCAATTTACCGCTAAATTCTCCAGTTGATCAAATTGTAAATCGATTAAGTGAAGTAATTGGAATTGCACACTTCAGCATTGCTTATCAGGGTAGTGAAAATATTGACCTATTAAAAAAGCAAATTTATGAAAGACTAACAAAGGTCTCATTCAACACCTTTAAAATTTCAACAAAAAGAGCCGATAAACAGTATCCACTAACTTCTGTTCAGGTTAATCAAATTGTTGGTGAAAAAATTCATTCAGGACTAAAGAAGCCTGTTGATTTAGAGAATCCGGAATTAACCTGTAATATTGAGATATTCAATAAGCAAATTTTTTTCTATTTTGAGCGAAATGAAGGTCTGCGCGGTTTACCTGTCGGAAGCAGTGGCAGGGTTGTTAGCCTTTTGTCATCTGGAATTGACTCGCCAGTTGCTTCTTATAGAATAATGACTCGAGGCTGTCGAGTAATTTTTGTTCATTTTCACAGTTTTCCCTTTACGGATAAGTCATCATACCACAACGCAATTAAGCTTGCGCATCAATTAACGAAGTTTCAATACACGACGCGTCTTTATTTAGTGCCTTTGGTGAAAATTCAACAGGCAATCATTTTACAAGCGCCAGCAAAATTGCGACTTCTTTTATATCGAAGAATGATGTTTCGAATTGCTGAGATAGTTGCTAAAAAAGAGCGGGCTAAAGCGCTGATTACTGGGGAGAGTGTTGGACAGGTGGCTTCGCAAACATTAGAAAATATTACAGCCGTTTCTGAAGTTGTCTCTTTGCCAGTTCTTCGCCCATTGATTGGAATGGACAAAGAAACGATAATTGAACAGGCTAAAGGCATTGGTACTTTCGCAACTTCAACTGAACCTTATGATGATTGCTGCAGCTATCTGGTCCCTAAAAATCCAGAGACTAAGGCAAAATTAGATGAAATTCACGCAGCAGAAAATAGAATCGAGGATTGGAAGGAATTGATTAACAATGCAGTACAGGAATCGGAGATGAAGAAGATGGCATTTCCTGAACTAGATGATTAGAGAAATCGACGAGTGGATTTATGGAATAATTGAATTCTAATTTGTTAGTGGCATTGTGGTTGATATTTATGAACAAGCCAGGTCTAAGAGAATGGATGATTATAACAAGATTAAATTCCTTCCATTGATAGCACATAACTTAAAATCGCCATAGCTGCTGCGCCTAACTCCAATTCTCGCTCATTCACTTTATCAAAAGTGTCATTAGCTGAATGATGATAATCAAAATAGCGATGGTTATCAACAATTAATCCCATTGTAACAGTGCCAAGTTGATTCAGCGGAGAAATATCAGGGCCCCCGCCACCTTGAAAAATATTTGCAGCACCTATATCCTCAAACAGGTATTCCCATCGTTTTATTTTCTCAACAGTCTGGGGACCAGCACTCACTGAAAAACCTTGAGGTGCAAATCCGCCCCGGTCAGACTCAATAGCAGCTAGATGTTTTGGTCCATTTTTCTTAACACTATCTGCATAGGCAGGTCCGCCTCGAATTCCGAATTCTTCACACATAAACAGTACCACACGGATCGTTCTTTTTGGCTTCAAGTTTAATATTTTAAGTAAACGAAGCGCTTCAATAATTTGAACACATCCTGCACCATCATCATGTGCCCCATGTCCTGCATCCCAGCTATCTAAATGCGCTCCTAAAAGAATAATCTCTGCCGGCTTTTCAGTTCCTGGAATTTCACCAATAACATTGTATGATTGAAGCTCTGGATATGTCTGGCAGTTAAGGCGAATTCGTAATCGTACTTTATTTTCCTGTTTAATAAGTTTGCTAAGCAAGTCAGCGTCGACTGTGCTTATTGCTGCTGCCGGAATTTTTGGAATATGCGCGTCGTAATACATTAGACCGGTATGGGGAGTTTTATCCATTCTTGTGGTAATCGAACGAACCAGAACTCCAACGGCGCCGACGCTACTGGCTTCGATAGCTCCCAAAGTTCTTTGATCGACGGCACCTCCATAAGCTGCAAATGTATTCATCAGTTTAGGATCCATGTGACGATTATAAAAAAGAAGTTTTCCTTTAGCTTTGTTGCCTAATTGTTTGACCTCATCCAAACTTTGCACTTCAACTACTTCTGCAACGATACCCAAATTTGATGTACCAACACTGCCGCCAAGAGCAGAAATTGATATGGGGACAGTTCCCATAATAGAAGAATTGACGATGGATGCTTCTTCAATTTTACCGCGTACCCAATGTGGCACCATAACTGGCTGCAAATGAACATTCTCGAAGCCATGTTTCAGCATTGTTTGTCGTCCCCATTCAACGGCTGCCGCAGCCTGGGGCGAGCCGCTTAATCGAGGACCAATGTCATAGCATAATTCCTTTAACATCGAATATGCTCTGCTATCGAGCATGGCGGTATCGGTGATGGATCTGGCGATATTAAGATATGGTTTTAACGTATTGATATTTTTTTTAGTTTGTGTGAATGACGTATTAAAGATAAATATCAGCAGTCCCAAAAATGAAATAATTTGATGAAAAAAATGATATAATTTCATAACCACTCCGTTTCTTTCAAGTTGTTAAACAAAACAGTCTTATATCAAATTAATATAAAAAAAAGAAAATTGCAAGCTAAAATATCAACGTTTTGCAAAAATACCCATAAAAATACCTTGCTTTCTAATTTAAATTTTTTTATATTTGACTACAAAAAATTAATCAATCGAAACATCAATAGTTGCAGAAAACGGAGGGCAAAGCATGAATAATGAGGTGATTAAGCGAGCAAGAGAACATTTTGAAAAACTGGTAAAAGAACAACTCGAACGTGTCGAGAGAATGAAAAAAGGGGAGGACTGGATTGATTATTCAAAGCTTAAACCCATAATTGTCGGTGTTTGTTGGGGAGATGGAATCGGACCGATTATTTCACAGGAGACGCAGCGTGTTCTTTCGTTTCTGTTGGAGAAAGAATTAAAGGATGGAAAGGTCGCTTTTAAAACCATCGAGGGATTGACGATTGAAAACAGAGCAAAGCATAGAAAGGCGATCCCTGATGATGTATTAGCAGAGATAAAAAAATGTCATGTTATTTTGAAAGCTCCAACAACTACACCCGAAAAAGGAGATCAATGGCCCAATATAGAAAGTGCTAACGTTGCAATGCGTCGCTATTTAGATTTATTTGCCAATGTAAGACCCGTAAAAGTACCAAAAGAAGGAATCGATTGGATATTTTTCAGAGAGAATACAGAAGGGGCTTATGTTTTAGGTTCGAAAGGTATTCTAATTACAGAAGATTTAGCTTTCGATTTTAAAGTGATTACCAAACAGGGAGCTGATCGCATTATTCGAATGGCTTTCGATTACTCGGCTAAAAATAATATTAATAAAGTAACTGTAGTCACGAAAGCAAATGTTGTTAAGACATCTGACGGATTATTTCTGGATACAGCTAAAGAAGTTGCTAAAGATTACTCCCAGGTTGAATGGGATGCCTGGTATATCGACATCATGACAGCGAAGCTTATTGATCCAAAAAGAAGAACGCAGTTTCGAGTGATGGTACTTCCCAATCTTTACGGCGATATTTTGACTGATGAAGCTGCAGAATTTCAAGGAGGTGTGGGAACCGCGGGTTCTGCTAATATTGGAAAGCGATACGCAATGTTTGAAGCGATCCATGGTAGTGCTCCACGTATGATAAGGGAGGGTCGGGGAAAATATGCCGATCCCAGCAGCTTAGTCCGTGCGGGGGCGATGATGCTTCGACATATTGGATTCCCTGATAAGGCTGAAAAATTAGAGATGGCTCTAGATGTTTGTGGACAATACGAAAAGAAACTTACCATTACAGGGCGCGATACAGGTGCAACAGCCGAAGAGTTTGGCAATTATTTAATGGAGACAATGGAAGATCCTGATTTAAAAACTAAATGGAAACATTACACAAAGTAGATTGGAGTGTAAATAATAGAATAGTGAATTAGCGCAGATTTGAATATAGTCAAGTCTGCGTTTTTTATTAAGTTAATTCATTTCGTGAGGTACAAAAATTTCGCGAGCACCCTGATAATAAAATTATTGTTTAATTTGGAATTTTATTGTATAATAAAAATCATATAATTTAGGACAGTGAATTAAATAAATTACCCATGTTGCCGAATTAGTAATGTTGATGTTAATTGAGTTAAAAAATAAGAAATTGGGCAATTATTTAATTAGTGTCTGTCTGGAAAATAACTTTATGTCATTTCGACCGAAGGGAGAAATCTGTAAGTCCAATATTTTCGTAAAAATCAGATTCCT
>SMTZ1_10005080_pt1 | contig 36012 bp, 32 predicted proteins | sample DeeMarSWOR136_30_FD_25667 | JGI IMG/M metagenome (IMG submission 25667)
CCGCGCGATCCGCAGGCATCAATACGACCCGCTACAAGCTTCTGGCCTTTTGTCTCAGTGGGTTTTTTGCCGGCATATCCGGGGGGCTTTATGCCCACTTCATGAGGATTGCGGGGCCTTCCACTCTGGAAGTGTCCATGTCTTTTACGGTTGTCATATGGGCGATTTTCGGCGGCATCGTAACCATATACGGACCTGTGGGCGCGGTCTTCATCCTGTTTCCCCTACTGGAGTTCCTGCGCTTTTGGCCGGAGTACAGAACATTGATGTTCGCTGTTGTGGTGTTGCTCATCCTTCTTTACATGCCTGAGGGGTTCTTTCCGTGGATACGGGACAAGATTGAAACGGAGTGCCCCAGGTGTAAGATTCGGAATGCGGCCACGCGAAAGACCTGCCGGGTTTGCACAGCGCCGCTCCATTAGGACCGCACCCTTTTGCTGCTTGGGAGTACGCGCATGGATGCAAAAGCATTTTATATGGCGAAGCCCTGGGTGAAATTTTATCCTGAAGGGGTTCCTGAAACGATCATGATACCTGAGCAATCGGTCCCTGAGATTTTCGACGAGACAAGACAGCCATTATCTTTTATGGCAAGAAGATAAGCTACAGCGCGCTCCGGGACATGGTGGACCGTTTTGCAACGGCCCTGACCGATCTGGGCGTGAGCAAGGGCGATACAGTGGCTTTGCTTCTTGTAAACTGCCCCCAGTATGTGATCGCCTATTTTGCGGCCCTGAAAGTCGGCGCCAAAGTCACACCCATCAGCCCTGTGTACACCAGCCATGAAATTAAGCATCAACTGGAGGATAGTGAAGCGCAGACCATTGTGTGCCTGGATATCCTTTACGAGAAAGTGCAGAAGACGGATATCCGCCTGAAGAATGTCATTCTCACCAACATCGCCGAGTACCTTCCAACGCTCAAAAAGGTGTTGGGCAAAAGCGCTCTTGGGAAGGCCTATGGGGGAATGCAGGTTCCGACCCCCACATTCATGAAAGAGGCGGGTTTGCTTCAGTTCCAGACCTTGCTCAAGCAATATCCTCCCCAGCCTCCCCAGATCAAGATTGATCCCAGAAAAGACATCGCCGTCCTCCCCTACACCGGAGGAACCACAGGACTACCCAAAGCGGCGGTATTGACCCACTACAACATGTCCGCCCTGCGGGCACAAAGCATTGCCTTCTGGCCCTTCTTTGAGCCGGGTGGGGAGGTGGTCCTTGCTTTCCTGCCCTTCTTTCATATTTACGGCCAGGTGGTGGTCATGCTCGACAGCCTCGTTCAAGGCTTCACCTTGGTCCTTTTCACAACCTCGGACATTGACGCCATCCTGGCTGCCGTGGAGCGTTACCAGGCCTCCGCCTTCTATGGCGTGCCCACCCTGTTTGAATATCTGAAGGAATATGAAAAGACCGACCAGGTCAACTGGCGCCGGCTCAAGATGATTGCCTGCGGCGCGGATACCCTCCACGAATCCACGATTAGAGCGTGGGAGCAACGCACGGGGGCAAAAATCATGGAGGGTTACGGCATGACTGAAACCACCTGTCTCAGTCATGGCAGCCCCATCCACAGACCCAAGACCGGCTCCTTTGGCATTCCCATCCCGAATGTCAAGGCGGCGATCATCAGTCATGAAGGCACGGATTTTCTGCCGCCCGAAGAGGTGGGGGAGTTGATTCTCAGCGGCCCCAACATCATGGAGGGTTACTGGAAAAGGCCGGAGGGAACCCGGGAGGCCGTGATCGAGATCGATGGGGAGAAGTGGCTGCGAACCGGCGATCTGGTCCGGATGGATGAGGAGGGCTATTTCTATTTCTTTGACCGGAAACGTGATTTGATCAAATACAAGGGGTATTCGGTCTTTGCCAGGCACGTGGAGGAAGTGCTCTACCAGCATCCCCAGATCAAGGCGGCCGGTGTGGTAGGCGTCCCGGACCCCTCGGTTGGACAGGTCATCAAGGCCTATGTGGTTCTTGAGGCGGAGGCCAGGGGCAAGCTGTCCGAAGAGGATATCATCGCCTATTGCCACCAGAACCTGGCCCATTACAAGGTCCCCAAAATCATTGAATTTCGTGGTGAGCTTCCCAAGACAGACGTGGGAAAGGTTTCCCGCAGGGAGCTGAGGGAGGAGGCGGAGGAGAGCTGAGATGGACCAGCCCTTCCTGGAAGTCAAAAAATTGGGCAAGAACTTTGGAGGGCTGCGCGCTGTCAGTGACGTTGATCTCCGTATGGACCGCAAGGAAATCCTGGGCTTGATCGGGCCCAATGGCGCTGGTAAGACGACCCTGCTCCGGTTAATCACCGGGGTATTGAAACCGGATTGGGGAAGTATTCGTTTCAATGGAAGGGAACTCGTGGGCATGAAAACGTGGGACATCGTGAACCTCGGGATCGCTTTCACGTTTCAGAACATGAGGCCCTTCCGCCGCCTGCCCATTATTGCCAATGTCATGGTGGCGTGCCTCTCTCCCCGGGCCATGAAAAGCGGAGAATGGGTGAAGAAGGTGGAAGCCAGGGCATTGGAAGCCCTGGAGTTTGCCGGGATCTCCGACATGGCTTTGGAAAAGGCGTCCACCCTTTCTCAGGGCGATTTGAAGCGGCTGGAGGTGGCCCGGGCCGTGGCTACAGAGCCGGAACTGCTCCTCCTGGATGAGCCTTTTGGTGGGCTGAGCCCTGCCGAGACCGAACTGATGGCTCAATCCATTAAGAGACTGCACAAAGAGTTGATGAAGATCGTGGACCGGGTCATCGTGCTCGACTTCGGAACCATCATTGCTGACGGAACCCCGGAGGCCGTTGTGAGGCATCCAGAGGTCATCCGGGCTTATCTGGGCGAGGAAGGCATCTAAGGTTGCTGCTCGACATCTCTCATTTGACGGTCTGCTATGATAAAGCCATGGTCATCAACGACCTGAGTATGGGCGTGGACTCGGGCGAACTGGTCTGCCTGGTAGGCCCAAACGGGGCCGGGAAATCCACGCTGTTAAGGGCCGTAACGGGGCTGGTCGCTTGGGAGAAAGAGATCACGCGCAGATCAGCCCACGGGGACATCACCATTCAAGGCACGGTCACCTTTGACGGAGAGAGAATAGACCGGATACCCGCATATCGAATCGTCAAACGAGGTCTCGTGCACTGCCCTGAAAGAAGAAGGCCCTTCAGGGAGTTGACCGTTCTGGATAATCTCCGTGCCGGGGCTTACCTTTTGAAAGACAAGGGTGAAATGCGAGACAACCTCGAGAAGGTCTTTCAACTGTTCCCGGTACTCAAGTCGAGATCCCGCCAGATATCCGGCACCCTTTCGGGCGGGGAGCAGCAGATGCTTGCCATCGGGAGGGCCCTGATGTACCGGCCCAGACTGTTGTGTATTGATGAGCCCTCTACAGGCCTGGCCCCCATTCTGCGAGCGGAGGTCTTCGAAAAAATCAGGGAAATCCGAAATCTCGGCATTACCCTGCTTCTTGTCGAGCAGGAGGTGCGCACGGCTTTTAAGATCTCGTCTCGGAACTACGTCCTCTCCTCAGGCAAAATCATAGCCCAAGGGACCGGTGAGACACTGCTTCAAGATGAAGTCATTCGGAAGACCTACCTTGGCCTTTAATGCCAGCTTAAGCTTCAGCGTTTTACTTGGTGCCTCGCTCCCATGGCCCTGTGCGCGGCACATGAAATTCCCATGATTAATGGGTGCTGGTTTCCGTTACAAAAAGGAGATGGAAGCACCCTAAACGGACAAATAGGGCATGGACCCGAATGTTTTGGTATCGTTCAAGAGTGTTTGCATGGCGAAAAAACGCTGCATCGGTGGTGGAGGCCATGACCTTTTTCGAAAGGGGATATCTGCAGAAGGCAAAAGGCTAGAGGCGTAAGGCGTAGGTAGTTTCCAGCTAAATGATCGATTTTCCCTTGTGCCTTGAGCCTCACACATGGTCATGGCCGGAACCCGGGGCGCTGTAAACGAGAGAGGGTCCATGCCAACACTTTTGAACGAACGATAGCAATGTTTTGAAAAGGTGATGGACGTTTATGGATATTGCAGCCGTGTTCGAAAGGGAGCCGTAACGGAGTTCACAATCATGGAGAAAGAGCTGAACGGGGTCGTTGTTCTGGACGGTGTCAGGACGGCCTTTGGTAAGGCTGGAGAGAAGGGCATATTCTGGAAAACCCGGGCCGAAGACCTGGTGGTTCCCCTTCTCAAGGCACTGATTGAAAGGAACCCACAGGTCCGCCCGGAGATGATTGAAGACAGTATCTGGGACGTCACCAATCAAGTCAAAGAGCAAGGAGGAACACTGGGCAGGACCGGTCCCAGCCACTTTGAAAGCATTGGACAAGGCTGGGATGGCCGTGGGTGATTTGGACATCATTGAACTCAACGAGGCTTTCGCGGTCCAGGCCCTTTACTGCCTGGACAGACTGGGTCTGGGGGAGGGTGATCCCCGAGTCAACCGATGGGGAGGGTCATTGGCATTCGGGCATCCCCTGGCCGCATCGGGTCCGAGGTTGGTCATTTTCTTGATGAACCTATTCAGAGAGAATGTTGATGCGCGGTATGGTCTTACGACCATGTGTGTGGGGCGGGGACAGGGTTATTCCGTCATATGGGAGAATCTGCGAATTTGATTTGAGAGATCATGAGCAAATACACTGTTTCTGTTGTACGATATGAGAAACCCTTCCTGTCCGTTGCGAAAGCCGTGGATCTCTCGCGGGGCCTCGACTCTTTGCCTGCTCAAGCCAAGGTTTTTATGAAGCCCAACATTGTTTTCTGGACCAAAGCTGTTCCTTTTCCTAAGTGGGGGGTCATCACCACTTCCCGCGTTGTGGAGGATATGGTGGTTCTTCTAAAGGACATGGGGATCCATGACATCACCATTGGTGAAGGCACGGTCATTTCAAAGCCAAAGGATCTGGAAACCCCTGCTCACGCCTTCAAAACCCTCGGCTATGACGCCCTTAAAAAACGTTACGGTGTAACATACATCAATACCTTTGAAAGACCTTTCCAAAAAGTCCATCTCGGTGGAGGCATAACGCTGAATTTCAACCGGGATATTTTGGAGAGTGACTTTGTTGTCAACCTGCCCGTTTTGAAGACCCACTCCCAGACCGTGGTCAGCCTCGGCATCAAGAATCTCAAGGGGACCATAGACATACCGTCAAGGAAAAAGTGCCATAACGAAACGCCCGGGCAAGATCTTCATCACATGGTCTCGAAACTCTTTCTGCCCATGCCGCCGATGTTTACGCTTATAGACGGGATCTATACGAACGAGCGCGGCCCAAACGTGGATGGCCTGGCCAGGAGAAGCAATGTGCTTGTGGCCTCCTCCGACGTTTTGTCGGCCGATATGGTTGGTGCCAGGGTCTTAGGCATGGAACCTACCGAGGTCCCCTACCTGGTTCATGCGGCTCGAGCCCTGCACCGGGCTGTAAACTTGTCTGACGTCGAAATCCTTGGCGAACATATCGACGATGTGGCCTCTCCTCATGAGTGGGCCTTCCCTTACAATGAGGACGGTACATTGCCCGTGGCCATGGAAAAGATGGGGATCAAGGGCGTATCTTACCGCAAATACGATCTGACGATTTGCACCTATTGTGTGGGATTGACCAGGGTGACTCTGATGGCTATCGCGCGGGCCTGGAAGGGAGACCCGTTTGATGATGTGGAAATCTTGACCGGCAAGGTGATGCAGGCCGGAGCGGGTAAAAAAAAGACTGTATTACTCGGAAAATGCATCTGTGAGGCAAACAGAAACAACCCTAACATTCAGCACATGATCCCCATTAAAGGGTGTCCTCCCTCGCCCAAATCCATTTTCAGGGCCCTTTGTCAGGCCGGGATTAAAGCCGATCCTGATCTCTTCGAGCACATGGACAGGGCAATGGGGATCTACATGAAGAAATATCGGGGGAAGCCTGAATTCGATGAGAATTTTTTTAGAATAAGCTATTCATCCCCGTAACCAGCACGGGGTATTTTGGCTCCGCTATATTGAAAGTCCCGCGAAGCGGGACGTTACATGAAATCGCGCAGCGATTTCATAAATGGGAGAGAAGGCATGGCCGTAAAACTCTTTAGCAAACGAAATTTGGAGTTCTTGCTCTACGAGGTTTTTGACGTGGAATCATTCACAGAGCAAGACTACTATAAAGATTACAACAGAAAAATGTTCGATATGGTTATTCAGGCAGCTGCTGAACTGGCCGAAGGTCTTCTCTGGCCAAGTTTTCAGGAGATGGATCGGGAACCGCCGGTACTGATGGATGATCACGTCAAGGTTCACCCTTCAGTCAAGGCCATCATGAAGGCCTTCGGCGAAGGGGGTTGGATCGGCGCGACTTTTCCTGAGAAAGAGGGGGGAGAACAGCTCCCTCATCTCGTGGCCGATAGCTGCCGGTTTATTTTTTCGGCAAGCAACTACTCAGCCCATGCTTATGGGGGTCTCACCTCAGGCGCCGCCAACCTGATTCGATCATTCGGGAGCCAAGAGTTGTGTGACACCTATGTTCCCAAAATGCTCGCCGGTGAGTGGCAGGGAACCATGGCCTTAACAGAATCTGAAGCCGGAAGCTCCCTGGCCGATTTGACAACCACGGCAGAACCCACCGACAGAGGTTACTACAAAATAAGGGGACAAAAAATATTCATTTCAGCCGGGGATCACAATGCCCTGGAAAATATCGTTCATCTCATGCTGGCGAGAATAAAAGACGCCCCTCCGGGCGTTAAGGGCATCTCTCTCTTTGTTGTGCCCAAAAAACGGTTTGATCAGGACGGCCAATTGGTACCCAATGACGTGGTCCCATCCGGAATTTTCCATAAACTGGGTTACAGGGGATGCCCCGCAGTCCAACTTAGCCTAGGCGACAAGGAAGATTGCCGTGGGTATCTCGTGGGCAAGCCCAACCATGGCCTCCTTTACATGTTTCAAATGATGAATGAGGCCCGCATAGGCGTTGGAATGGGCGCAACGGCTATAGCTACGGCTGCCTATTATGCAGCTCTCGACTACGCTCAAAAGCGAACCCAGGGAAGAAAACCCGGGGACAAGGATCCCACGAAACCCCCTATTCCCATCATAGAGCACGCCGATGTCAAACGGATGTTGCTCTTTCAGAAGGCATGTGTGGAAGGCGCCCTTTCTTTGTTGTTGCAGTGCAGCAGGTACGTGGATATGCAAATGGTGACCGATCATGACGAGAAAGAGAAATACCGTCTCTTGCTTGAGATCTTGACGCCTGTGGCCAAAACGTATCCGTCCGAAAACGGCCTCATTACCATCAGCAATGGGTTGCAGACTTTCGGTGGATCCGGGTACTGCGATGACTACCCTCTGGAACAGTACTATCGGGAGGCAAGAATTCATCCCATTCATGAGGGCACAACAGGCATTCACGGCATCGATCTGTTAGGCCGAAAAGTTATCATGAACGACGGTCTGGCATACAGACTTTATTTGGCCGAAGTCGAGGAAGACATAAGACGGAGTCAAGAATTCCCCGAACTACGGGGCTTTTCGAAAAAACTGGAAAAAACATTGGAAAAGCTCAAGGAGGTGACCCGTCATCTTAAAAGCATGGCGCAAGAAAAGGGGCTTGAACATTTCCTGGCCGACGCAACGCTGTATCTGGAGTTCTTTGGCATCATCACCATCGCTTGGCAGTGGCTTGTACAGGGAACGGCCGTTCAAAAGGCGCTTCAGGGTGATTACAAGGAAGCCGACGTGAGATTCTACCAGGGAAAACTGTGTGCACTGCGCTACTTTTTTGCCTATGAGCTTCCCAAAACGGTCGGTATGGCGGAGCGTTTGATGGACGAAGATTTCACGACAGTTGAAATGACTGCGGATTCATTTCAGGATTAGATGCTTTGTAGGCAGGTTTATTTTTTCGTCTAACTTCCAGGACAGAAATTTTTGTTTGCCCCCTCACCCCATCCCTCTCCCCCGAAAACGGGGGAGAGGGATGGGGTGAGGGGGTGCCGACTATCCCGGTTGCGGATAGGCATCATGTTTTAGGAATCCTTATTAGTGACCCTCCCCGCCTGCAAGGCGGGGCATCGATAAGGAAACGCAAATTTATTTTGGGGGAACTTATCCCCCAAACCTCCAGAAATAAGCCATTCATCCCCGTGCACATCACGGGGTATTCTGGCTCCGCTGTTTTGAAAGTCCCGCGAAGCGGGACGTTAAATGAAATCGCGAAGTGATTTCATAAAGAGAAAAGAGGTCATCCGATGAATTTGAACCAAACGCGATACGAAAAGGACAACGGTGTTGCTGTGGTCACGCTTTTTCGGCCGGACAAGATGAATGCCGTGACACCCATCATGCGAAAGGAGTTGATTGCCCTGTTCAAGAAGGCGGACCGGGATGATTCGGTCCGTGTGGTCTTGGTGACGGGTGCGGGCAAAGCCTTTTGTGCCGGAGCGGATTTGTCTTCCGGTGGCAGCGCCTTTGATGCCACCATCCAAGATGGTCAAGAAGTCAACATCAACGACCATCGCGACGGTGCCGGTCAAATTGCGCTTGCCATTTTCAGATGCCGAAAGCCGGTGATTGCGGCCATCAACGGACATGCTGTGGGTGCGGGCATTACAACGACACTGGCCATGGACATCCGGGTCGTCTCTGAAGATGCCAAGATCGGATTCGTTTTTACCAGACGCGGGGTTGTGCCCGAGGCATGCTCATCCTGGTTTCTCCCTCGAATCGTTGGGATTTCTAAGGCGGCGGAGTGGATCTATTCAGGACGCGTTTTCCGCGCTGCTGAAGAGGCAAATTCCGGTCTTTTCAGCTATATCGTGCCAAAAGACAAGGTATTTGAAAAGGCGATGACGATCGCAAGGGAGATAGCGGAAAACACCTCCGCGGTCTCTGTCGCGCTCAGCAAAGCCATGTTATGGCACGGCCTTGTGGAGGATGATCCTCAAACCGTTCATCTTATCGACTCACGTTGTTTCTTTTGGTCAGGTCGCCAGAAGGATGCGTTTGAGGGTGTTCAAAGTTTTTTGGAGAAGCGGCCACCCAAATTTTCCATGAAGGTCTCCAAAGATATGCCCGAGTTCTATCCCTGGTGGAAAGAGCCAGAAGTCTAATAAAATCGCTAATTCAGAGGAGATTCTCAGCGTGATCGCCTAACACAAGATATCCTAACATTGAGCTGAGATTTGCTGCGGTCAGGGGCCTTGCTCTCAGGCGGCGAGGTTTCACGGACCCTCTCAGTAGAGCCTGAGAAAAACGGGTATAATTTGCAGCTCGTGAGCTTCCTCTATTAATTCCAAGACACCTACAAGCCAAACAAACCAGAGTGCACCAAAAATATGTTTCTTAAAGATGCGTGGCTTAACCGTGTACTCTGAAGGCTCAATCAAAAGAGAGGGTTTCGGGAAGAACGCAGGGGTAGTGCCGAGATAGGTTTCATATTCTTTTCCATGAATTTTGAGAAGATGCTTCTGCTCACTCAAAACAACGAAGGGGTAATAGAGAGAGAAACCACAAACGATGATAGCCGGAACCGTAAGGGTTTCCGAGGCCAGCCCAACACCAATTCCTCCGAGCAAACTGAAAAAATACAAAGGATTTCTGCACACAGAATAAGGACCTTGTGTAATCAGTTTATCTGTTTTGTATCCTCCAATATAGAGAGAACACCACAATCGGCCTAAAGAAGCTAGTGCTACAAGAAAAATCCCCAGCAAGAAAAATAATGAACTCATCAGCGGAGCTCTGAACTCCCAAATGCTGGTGGAGAACAGAATTATGACTATTAAAAGAAAAGCGAATATCCGTGTAAGCAGTATGCGGACTCTCTCTACCATCTGTTCTATTTTCCGTTATCGTCTGATAATCTATAGGGCGCGAACTGCAAAAAAGCACACTGTGCACCCAGGGGAGGCCAAACACCAGCGATAACCATAGCGGCCGTTTTGTTCACGGGTTTGCCCTGAGCCCTGGTCTCTGACCCCTTCCGCCGCACTCGGCCATAACGTGTCCTTAGGACCCCTTCTTAACGCAAGTGTAGCCCCCCAGAAAAATCAAGCGCCCTGACCGCAATCAGCAGCAGAAATACCGACCCACCACAAGCAAGAAAAACGCCACTGTCCCAAGAAGAAAGTACTGCTCCCTGTTCTCCTTCCAGAAAAGATTGAATCGCCAGGGCCTCTTCCTCGCCCTGGGATAGGGTCTCAAACGGGGTAAAAGGCTACGGGTATAGGACGCGTAAGCTGTGTACTCTTCGCCAAAGATACCTTCTAGTCTCGCCATCTCCTTCCGATATTTCCGAGGCATGTAGTAGAGAGAAAAGACCCCCAATCCAACAAGCAGGACGATCCAGTTATATCCCCAAGCCATGGTGCAAAATCCAATCAAAAGGAGAAACCTTCCTAAATAGAGAGGGTCCCGCAGATAGGCATAAGGGCCCGAGGTCGTCACTTCTTCGTTTCTGATGAGATGGCCGCTTGCCCAGACACGAATAGCCTCACCTGCAAAAACAATGAGGCTCCCCATGATGAGAGAGAGCTTGTTCGGTTGGGCAAGGACAAGCACGGCGACCAATGCCAGAATGATGGGGATAGACTGCAGCAGTTTGCTGTTCATTTAATTCCTTTTATGAGGCGAAAGAGATAGAACATTCGAGGAGGCGTGCCTTTTCCGAAGAACTCCTTTTCTACCTTATGCAAATATACAAAATCAAGAAACGCAAAAAATCTAAAGAATTGCTTGTCTAGCAGCGGAAGACGGCCCCGGACATAGGCCGTTGAAAAATCAATAACAGAAGGTTTTTCCCCGCGAATCAGAATGTTTCTCATGTGAAGATCCCCGTGGGCCACACCCCTGCTGTGAATATGGTGAATGACGCCTCGGAGGCGCTGAAAACAGACTTCAGTCAATTCTCCTCTTTTCATTTTGTCAAGAGGGGTACCGGGAACCCGGGTCATCCTGATCGAATTCCTCGTTGGTTTCCCCAGGTAAACTGGAACACCTTCGATGCCCTTCAGCCTTTTGAGGGCCACGGCCTCCCAGTGGAGGCAAATCCTCCCGTAAAAGCGCGGCAGCAAGGGTGAGCTACCATAGTCCTTTTCAACCCATCCATTTTCTGACCTTATTGCCCCCTTCCATATGTTCCTCCGCCGGTAGGGGACGATCATGGCTTCCGAAGATTTCCTTTTGAGGCCACCCACAGTTTTAAAATTGTTGCCAACCACCCTGGTTACCCTCTCTATCCCTCCCATTTCTGCTCCACACCTGGGGGAATATTCTCCATTAATTGAAATCAGTCAAGGGAAACATCAGGAAACCCGCATGATGTTTCTAGGTTATCCAGGTCCACCGCCTCTGGCGGTGGATTTCGTCACAACCAAACTCGGACGATTGGGGTGTGCCAGTCCAGAAATACAACGTCCTCCTTCGCGTTTGAGGCCAGCCTTCTATTCCGGCACTTTCACGGTCAGGAAAAGTGTGCTCCCTTGGCGCTTGATCAAGAACATAACCGTATCACCCGCTTTGTATGTTTCGACCTTCCGTTCGTATTCCTGGAGGTTCTTAACAACTTGCTGATCCACTTCCACGATGATGTCGCCAGGCATGAATCCGGCCATCGCGGCAGCGGACCCATCCTCAACCTGCACAACAACAAGGCCGCTCTTTTCCGAAAGCCCCAAGTTGCTTGCAAGCTCTCGCGTGATCTCCTTCACAATCATGCCAAGCCTGGCATTCTCTTCGCTGACCACAGCAGCTTCCTTTTCCTCGTTCAGTTCTTCAATTTCGACTTCCAAACGCTTTTTCTGCCCTTGCCGCATCACCTCTACCGCCACAGTCTTGCCCACCGGGCTTGAGGCGACGAGATACGGAAGGTCGTGCATTTCCTTGACCTCCTTTCCGTCAAAAGACACAATGACATCGCCCCGCTCGATACCTGCCTTATCTGCTGGACCACCCTCTGTCACGTCCGCTACAAGGGCGCCCTTTTCATCTCTGAGCTTGAGCTTCTCTTTCAAATCGGGGGTGACCTTCTGGATCATCACACCGAGCCAGCCTCTGATAACTTTGCCCTTTTTAAGTTGGGGCAGAAGGTCCTTCGCCATATCGATCGGAATGGCAAAGCCGATCCCAATGCTTCCTCCGCTCTGGGAGAAAATGGCTGTATTGATCCCGATCACCTCCCCTGCAGTATTCAGCAAAGGCCCCCCGCTGTTTCCCGGATTAATGGAGGCGTCGGTCTGGATGAAGTTGTCATAGGAGCCAGCACCGATTTGTCGGTACTTGGCACTGACAATACCTGCCGTCACCGTGTTGCCTAGGCCGAAGGGGTTTCCAATGGCGACAACCCATTCCCCGACCGCAAGCTTGCCTGAATCGCCAAGGGGCAGTGGAACAAGTGGCTTGTCCGAATCAATTTTGATGAGCGCCAGATCGCTCTTGGAATCCCGCCCAATAATCTTGGCTGTAAACTCCCTTTCGTCCGCCAGCTTCACCTTGATATCATCGCTTCTCTCTACCACATGGTTGTTGGTCAATATGTAGCCCTCTTTGTCAATGATAAAGCCGGTGCCCAGAGCTTGCTGTTTGAAATTCTTGGGCATCTGGTCCCCAAAAAACCGGTCAAAAAAGTCCTTAAAAGGGTCATCGGGTCCGAAGGGTAGCGGCATCTGACCGCCCCCTTCTACCGTCTTGACCGTTCTAATATTGACCACGGACGGGCTGGCTTTGCTCGCCAGCTGAACAAAAGACCCGGGGACGGCCGAAGGAAGGGCACTTGTTTCGGCCTTTGATGTTGAAAGACGATCGAGCAGTGTGGCTGCGCCGAACACGCCAATCAAACAGAATAGGGTCCACACCATAATCTTCGCCTTTTTCCAATAATGCGTTCTAGAGTTCACTGTATTTCCCTCCTTTATCTATTATCTATCTCTTGGTGTAAGGGCCTATCGTATGACCACCTATATCTACAGGTGATGTTGAGAAGCCCGTGATGGTATATAAAAAGTGAATTACCGCACAACGACCTGGACATAGCCTCTTCGAGCAGTCTGGTGGTCGATGGCGAGCAGGGTTACCAACCTATGGGGCTTAAAAGAGTTCAAAAGATCGACAAAATTCTCCAAGTTCTCGATTGCCTCTTGATTGACTTCAAGGATCACATCTCCCGCCTCAAAGCCGACACGTCCAAAGGTTCCCATAGGGTCAACCCACACAATGACCACGCCCTGGCCGGGATTGAGGTTGAATTTCGCTGTCTCTTCAGGCGTCACACTCCTGAACTTTACACCTACCCGTGAAAAGGGCCCTTCCCAGGAAGAGGATTCTACGACCGCCTCTCCAGCTCGAGCTGGTGCGAGGCCCAGTAGCAAAACCATCATGCCCAGAAGGAAAGCAATCCACAAGCCTTGTCTATGCATGCTCTTTAACCCTATTTTTTTCCTGGTCAGTAGCGGTGATTGGGGGCCCCTGGTGACCCTTGCCGTTTGTTTGCGAGAAAGTCTCTCCCTTTTTTCTTCCCACTATAGGCGTATGTGGAGATTCTCAGCCTTCCGGGCTGACGCGTGCACTGGATCAAATCTCGATCTGCCTGAACAAGAATGGGTTTTATGCCTGTGCGCTGCACCACGGCTGAAACCTCTCGCCGTGGCGGCACCTCTTTTCTATAACCCATCAAGATGCCTCCGAATCTGTCCAACGGTCTTTGTGAACCGACCACAGTCGATCTCAAGGTGGGTTATGAGGCCGGGATGGATATAGGCCTCTTGCAGCGCTGACCTCGCTTTCTTGAGATCCTTGAACAGGGCATCAAGATAAACGAAGGTCTGGTGAAGGTCATGAAAGACCACCGTGGGCGCATCTTTCTCGCTGTGCTGACCTGCGAAAACGCAATCCGTTGTCATCATGCTCACGTCAATCTCCACTTCCTTCAGATCTTCCATAAGGGTTGCAAGGTCATTCTCCTCACGCTCCCTGGCCCAGGATGAGAAATCTTGCTCTAACATCACCAAATCTTGCTTGATTCTCTCCGTATCATCCACTAACTTCCGAGCATCCCTGTGCAGAATGCAATCCATGGACCGTCCTCCTTTCTTAAGTTGGTTTCTTGCCTTGGCTGCTCGATCATCGGATTAACCCCATGCTAAAGCCGCCAGAACTCCTCCAAGCAGTTGAAACCAAAAGTTCTCTGACTACACTCCTTCCGCAGAGAAGTTCACTGCGCAATACCAAACATTTCCTTGAGCTCCCTTTCCAGTTCTTGCAGTTTCAAAGGCTTAAAAATGGCACAGTCAATACAATTCCCTCTCGGGTCTTTCATGACGTCTTCTTTCTCTTGCCCCGTCATCAGCACGACTGGAATATTGGGAAATCTATCCTTTATGAGAGAAGCTAAGGTCCACCCATCCATTCCCGGCATCTGAAGATCGGTTATCACAAGGTCATAACGATTTCTGAGAAATACATTGAGCGCTTCAGAGCCACTACTTGCGGCCGCAGCCTCATACCCCATACCGGAAAGGGCCACCAGAAGCGCAGAGCGAATACCCGCATCGTCATCGACGATCAAAATGCGTTTGTTTCTTCCGTGGGCGACGGTGACGAGCGGAGAGATTTCATCGCCCTTACCAGCACAGCCACTTTGGGCTCTTGGATTTTGGCCGCCTTCGGGTTTAAACCCGTCAATTTGCCGGTATTGTCCGGTCTTTCCCATCTTCTCTCCATTAGAGCATTGTGAAATTCACGCTTCATGGTTTCTCATTCCCGGTGACCGGAGAGGGTCTATCCTGCGGTTCCCCCTTATTGCTCTCTCTGTTTTCCTCACCCCTCTGGAACCCCGATGAAGTGCCTTTCAGAGACGATTCGAAATCCTCGACGTTGAGGGAACAGGTATGGACCTCGCATTCAGGAAAGAGTTTTTTCAGCAATGCAATCAGAAGGTCATCTTTTCCCGTCCTTTTGGACACAATGACGATTATCTTCTCCACTGTCCTCCTTTCCCCCAGGCATGTTCTAATATACGGGTCCCTTCAAATACCCTTTGCGTTTCCAGATCTTTCTTTGCACCATCGTCAACATGCCCTTCCTTGCTCTCAGCTCAGGGTTTTGCTGAAGCTGGCCATAATCAAAATCTCGCGGGAAGATCCATAGGTGCGTTATGGTTTAGTATAAACACCGAAGTTTTCCTGAATCTTTCTTGAAGATTACAATTTTGAAAGGTTCTCTATGATGGAAGGGCTTGAGAAAGATAGGTTGTCTGAGGGAAGAGTGATGGTGAAGGTGGAACCTTTTCCCGGTTCGCTCTGGACATCCACTTCGCCTCCGTGGGCGCGGACGATGGCCCTAACCAGGCTCAAACCGAGACCGAGTCCCTTTTGTGAGCGGCTCTGGTCGCCGCGATAGAGGCGGTCCCATATCCTGGGAATCTCTTCCGCGGGGATCCCGATGCCAGTGTCCGTGACCCCAAGGAGAACCTCTTTCCCCCTGACCTGGGCCGTGACTTGCACCCGCCCGCCCTCTGGCGTGTACTTCAGGGCATTGTCGATCAGATTTCCCAGCACCTGTCTCATACGCGCCGGGTCAGCAGTCAGCGTGACATCCCCCGGAGAGGCCATCTCCAATTCAATCCCTTTGTCCTCGGCCACATAGCGGTAAAGGTCCGTTACCTCATCTATCATGGCTGGGACATGGATACGTGTGAGATTGAGCTTCATCACCCCCGTCTCTGCTTCGGAGATGTCCATAAGGGCATTTAGCATTTCAAGAATCCTTTCCGATTCCTCCAAACAGTCGGCCAGGGATTCCCGACAGCCATCCGCACTGCAATTCGATTGCAGCGCCATTTCCGCGATTCCTCGCAATCTCATCATGGGTGTCCGCAGGTCATGCGCCACATTATCGAGGGTGCCCCTCATGCCGTTTATGAGGCTCTCGATCTTCTCTACCATGGCGTTAAAGAGAATGACTAACTCGTCCAGTTCATCGCCCGATCGGGGACTCGGTGCCCGAGCGTCCATTTTTCCGGTGCTTATGGAATGGATCGCATCGATGACATGACGGATCGGTTGAAGTGCCCGAGTCGAAAGAAAGGCCCCTCCAATAAAACCACAGAGAACCAAGGGGATCATAACTGCCGCAAAAATCTCTCGAAAATGCCTCAGGATCCTTTCCCTCTCTTCCGTGCTCTTACCGGCTTGAAGCAGATACCCGCCTGCCAAATGGGTGGACGCAACTTCCAGGAAATGTTTGCTGCCTTTGGATGGCAGACGGATCCATCGGGGGTCCGCCTCAAGACCTTTTACTTCGAGCTCTTTCATATTGAAATCCGACCACTGATAAGGAAAAATCACCAGTAGGGTCTTTCTATCCGGCCCAGCAAGGCGAACAAAAAAGGAATTTCTCCTCTCAAATTTCTTCTCAATCGTGACCTCTCTTTCCACGTATTCGAGACCGCCTGTTTGATATAGGGCAGAAAGCTCCTTGAGCCGCACCTGAATCGCCTCCTCATCCTTTCTGATCAGAGATGACGAAAGGAAGAAATAGGCGAGGCCAAAGAGCAATACGGAACTCAATATGAATATGCCGGAATACCAGAGGGTGAGACGGAACCCGACCGTGCCTCGCAAGTGCTCAAGGGAGCTTAAGAACATAACCAACCCCACGCATGGTATGGATCATCTTCTCATCAAAATCACGGTCCACCTTGTTTCGCAACCGACACACGAGCACATCCACGACGTTGGTCTGTGGATCAAAACTGTAGTCCCAGACGTGCTCCAAAATCATAGTCTTGGAAACCACCCTTCCCCTGTTGCGCATGAGGTACTCGAGGAGGGCGAATTCACGAGGCTGGAGATCGATTTTTTTGCAGCCCCTGGAGACCTCCCGAGTAAGAAAGTCCATAGAAAGGTCGCCAAATTGGAGAGAGGTAGGTTCTGACGTTCTGGTGGCCCTCCTGATCAGCCCCTGCACCCGTGCCAGAAGCTCAGAGAAGGAAAACGGCTTGGTCAGATAGTCGTCGCCACCCGTTTGGAGCCCCTTGACCCTGTCATCGACCGATCTTTTGGCGCTCAATATAATGACAGGTGATGACCGCAGCATCATACGGCTCATTCAGGGCCAGATGAAGTCCGTCCTCTCCATCTCGCGCATGGTCCACGGCAAATCCCGCCTCTTTCAACCCATTCACTATAAAGGAGGCAATCTTCAGATCATCCTCAACCAGCAGTATTCGCATAAAGGATCCCAGACAATACCTTGCTTAAATGGTCAGATTGCAAAGATGTCCTCGACATCTGGAAAAGAGGAACTGAGTTTAAGTTTCAAGAACCAGATTTTTCGCTTTTTCATTTGAATCCACCCCGCCTTGTTGTTTTAGACTTTCCTCAAAGGGCCCAGTTATGGGGAGTGTTATCCTAAAGCTGGCGCCATGGCCAATTTGGCTCTCCACCTCGATCTTTCCGCCGAGCTTGTCTACGATCCCCCGGGCCACAAAGAGCCCCAACCCTGTCCCTTCTCCGGTAGATTTCGTGCTGAAGAAAGGTTCAAATATCCTCTCCAGATTCTCCTTGGGGATGCCCTCGCCGGTGTCCTGCACGGTCAGTATTGCCTCCTCTCCTTTTTCCTCAATGGTGATGGTTATTTTACCCCGCGCCCCGGTGGCATGGATGGCGTTGGTGAGGAGATTCATCAAGACCTGCCTCAACTGGTATGGATCACTCCAAATGCGATCCAGTGCCGGGTGAGCTTCCAAGGCAAACTGAATTTCCTTGTACTCGGCCTCCTTCGCAACCCATTGAATGGCTTCCTCAGCGAGTTCCCGGAGGCTCACTTCGTTCATCGCGGCGTCGCTCTTTTGAACAAAACCGAGCAGCTGATGGGTGATTTTCTTGGCCCTGACCACGTTTTTCTCTATCTTGTCCACGCTTTTTTCAAAGAGATTTCTCAGGGGTATTTCAGCGAATTCTTCTTTTCGAAGCAGGTCCTTCAACAAACCGGCGGCGTCGTTAATAACGGCCAAAGGATTATTGATTTCATGGGCGACCCCTGTCGCCAGGGTCCCGAGTGAGGCCAATCTTTCAGCGGCTATGAGGCGTTCCTCCATCCTTTTTCTGTATTCGGCTTCCTGCTTCTTTTCTTTCTCCCGGAGAATTTTGTCATGGGCTTGCCCGATCTTGCTCACCAAATGTTCCATCTCAACGGGCTTGGTCAGGTAATCAAAAGCGCCTGATTTTATGCCCTCAACCCCGTCTTGTGTGGAGGCATGCGCTGTCAGCAGTATAACCTCAGGTTTTTTACCCAATTCTTTGATGCGCGTCAAAGCCTCGATGCCGCTTATTCCAGGCATGATGACGTCCATGATGACCACGTCAAAGCCGTCATTCTTCACCTTTTCGACGGCGTCCTCACCACTTGGAGAGCTAATGACATCGAAGTGACGATTCATCAAGCGCTTAGAAAGGTAACTGAGAAATTTCTCCTCGTCATCGACGATCAGAACTTTCGGTTTCATCTCGATCTTCCCCCGGAAGCCAGAAAAAACGATTACATGTTGCATAAAAAGGCTAACGAGCCCCCCTTCCTAAGCTTTGTTCCTCCATTTCAACTTTTCTCTCATAAGCCTTATTGATTTTGGATATAAGTTCTTCAGCCTCACAAGGTTTCATCACATAGTCATAGGCGCCCAACCGCATCCCCTCGACGCCAGCTTCCACGGAGGCATGACCCGTGAGCATGATGACCTCTATAAAGGGCTTGGCTTTCTTGATTTCCCGAAGGGCTTCGATACCGTCTATCCCGGGCATGAGCACGTCAAGGATGACGATGTCAAAATTATGCTGCCTTACCTTTTCGAGGGCATCTTCACCGGAGAGTGAAGTGGCCACATCATACTCGCGCATCTTGAGACGCTTGGAGAGGTAAGTCAAAAATTTCTCTTCATCATCCACAATCAAGATTTTGGGTTTCATGGTCAATCCTCCTCTTTGAGCGGACTGAGGGGCAACTGGACGGTGAAGATGGCGCCCTTGTCCTCCTCGCTCTCCACAAAAATATCGCCACCCAGCTTTTTCACAATCCCATAGCAAATAGCCAGTCCCAAGCCCGTGCCCTTTCCCACCGGCTTGGTGGTGAAAAAGGGATCGAATATTCTTTGCTTAACGCCCGGCTTCAATCCGGGGCCGTTGTCACTAACACTAATATTCACGCTGCTGTCCAGTTTTTCGGTCACGACCCCCACTTCACCGCCTTCCTTGCTCGTAAAATAGATGGCATTATCGATGAGGTTAATGATCACCTGCTGCAATTGACTCGGATCAGTCCTAATAGTGGTGAGCCCAGGGTCGAAGTTCTCAACGATCCTCACGTTCCCTGCTTTGGTAATGACCCGGCCGTAGTACTTTAACAAGTCTGAGAGCAGTTTGTTGATGTCCACTTCTTCGATCTTTGCTTCCACTTTTCTGGCGAATCCCAGGAGTCTCTGGGTGATATCCTTGGCTTTGAAGGCCTCTTCGATGATATCGTCGAGGGCTGTATTCAATTCTCTCTGCCGGTTCTCCGGCGGAACGTCTCCCTTAGCCGGCCTCACCTGCATGATCTCCTTCGCATAATTGGCGGATTCATTGATAATAGCGAGGGGGTTGTTGATTTCGTGGGCAAGCCCTGCAGCCATTTTGCCAAGGGAGACGAGCTTGTTGGTCTGCATCAGTTGCTCTTGCACCATGTCTTTTTCAATATCGGCCTGCTGAATCTTCCTGACGATCCACTGAGCGCCGTAGTAGCTGAGAGCCCCCATGGAGAGGATAATAATGGCGAAGAGGATTAAGGCCACTCGTCTCGCATGGAACAGGGAAATAAATTCCGATGTGGGATCTTCCGCAACAACCAGAACCCATCGGTCCTGGTTGAGCCAAGTGGAGGCTGTAAGTATCTTCTGCCCGTGAATGGTGCGGGCTTCACTGATGAGAATATCATTGTGCTCTGGAAGGGCGATGCTCTCCGGGTCAATGACTTCTCTGTTTCCCGCATACACCTGGAGTATCTGGATCTGTCTACTCCTGTTCACAATGTAAGCATCCCTGGGGGGCCCCATTTGGCCGCTTTGCAAGAGTTTTTGGAATGTATCCGTATTAATGGTTGCCCTGAGGTAGCGTGGCGAGGCGCCCTTTGCAACCTCCACAGCGATCGCCAGATGCGGCACCTGTCTGTATCCGAGGAATATGTCGCTGATGTACAAGCCTTTTTTTCGCGCCTCTTGAAACCAGGTTGTGTCTTGATAGTTCTTTCCCAGCAAAGGATAGGGGCCCACATAGGCTGATTGCATGCCGTCTTGATTGATCAACCCCATGTCAACAAACGACCCAAATTGAGGTTTGACGATGGAGAAAATGTACTCCAAGTTTTTCTGCATTCCCAATTCACTGATATCTTTGGTTTGTGAAAGTGTCTTCAGGAAGGCAACGCGTTCATCAAGAAATAACTCTATGGCTGCACATCGTTTTGCAACCACCCCTTTGAGATTACTGATGACCGTAGAACGCACATAAGTCCTGTAGTAACTGTACAGAGTTCCGGTGACGATAGGCAGAGGAATTGTGACCACCAGGACAATGGAGATCACGATGTTCCATTTCAGCTTTTGGTAGTAATCGAGTTTGAACTTTATGAAGTTATTCCATAATTTCATTGCGGACTCCCAGATTCACTAGCCTCATAACCCATAGAATAGTCGCCTTGCAAAAACAGTTCGACGTAGCGATCTATGACCGCGTCGCTCTTCATGGTCACGTCAAGCTGTCTGGAACACCCCATAAGACGCCCAAGCATGACAAGCTTTTTCTCTGTTTGGAGCCTGGTAAGTCTCTTTATCCGCGCATTGACCAAGTCGGCTTTCTGATCCACCCAGAAACCCTGACGGGCAAGCACTTCCTCAATGAAACGGACGCGGCGGGTACGCTTTTCTACGCTCGCTGCTCCCCCCTTGAAGCGAAAGGAGATATAGTTCTCATTGGCCACCGGTCCAACATAGGCATCCACAATGGAGAAGTGATATCCAAGTCGGGAAGAGAAATTCACATAGTTGCGTGACACAATAGCGTAACTCCTTTCCCCGAGTCGGCGTTCGTGCTTGGCGCCGTCATAAAGGGTGTTTGCAAACACGCTCATGAAGCTCTTGAAATCGATGGGGATATGGCCTGCCCATCTCACACCCTCGGTGGTCATGCCCCGGTACAGAGCAAGCATGGGTATGGACTCAATGTCTTCGGGCAGGACCTCTTTCTTGTCACGGCTTTCGCGCAAGCCGTCTCCGATATCAATGATGTAAATGTTCAGGGGCACGCTTGAACGAAGCTTCCTGACTTCACCTCTCCCAAGATACCTCGAGTCGTTGAGATCAAACATGGCGTTGATGGCCATTTCATGGGCAAAGCGGATGATATCGTGAATAGTGCGGATGGACTGGGGTCGAAAGGAAGGATCGCGGGGATTGATGAGATTGAGGGGGGTGATGTACTGCAACACATCCTCCAAAAGCCGCTCTGTAGGCGTAGGAAGTGGGCTGTCGACGGTGTGTTGTGAAAGAGAAGCCATCTTTATCAAAGGCGAGACTTTGCCTGAATAGATGGATCCTGTTAAAGCATCTACGGTCACCTCCATCCCTGTTTCGAGTTGGACTGTCATCTGTGGGGGAAGGCCGATAAGCATGGGGATACGGAACTCCCGCGCGATAATGGAAAGATGGCCCGTGGTGCTTCCTTTTTCAGCGATGACGGCCTGCACTTTGGGCAGGACGCTTACCAGGTCGGGCGCCGTGTTTTTGACCACAAGAATCCTGCCTCTCTCAAACTGCCCCATATCGGACAGCCTTCTCAGGACGCCTGTCTTTCCGTAGGCTACCCCGGTGCTGGCCACTTGTAAGCCCTTGACAATGGGTGGGCTCGTTCGATCCAGATCTGTCTTGGCGTGAAGATCAGCCCAGGCCGGCTCGGAGGCTTCGATCTTTAGAGGTCGACTTTGAACGATGAGGATCCGGCCCGCATGATGCAGGACCCATTCAACATCCTGGGCACCGTTGAAAAGGGTTTCAAGCTGGAATCCAATGCCGGTCAGATGACGAATGTGCTCATCGCTCAAGCAGGGTTTATGGCGCAGGGTCTCTTCCACCTGCACCGTACGCATCCCGCCGCCTTCAGCGAGTTCGAGCTTCGTATCCTTGTACGAAACCTCTTTTTCGAGGATCTCCATAGGTGGAGCGGCCTTCACACGATAACGATCCGGGATGACCGTGCCATCAAGAGCTGGCTTTCCGAAACCCCAGACTGCATTGATGACCAGCTCTTCGCGCTGGGCATTGGGGTCCCTAGTGTACATCACACCGCCTGCAACAGCCGGTACAAGCTCCATCAACACAGCGCACATAGGATTGAGAACACCATAGGATCGTTTTTGCAGGCGATAGGAAATAGCCCGTGGGGAATACTTGCTGGCAATCACTTGTTTATAAGCTTTGGGCAACTCCTCAGGTCTTGGGTTCATAACACTCTCATACAGACCTGCGAACGATGCGCCCAGTTCATCCTCTCCCACCGCACTGCTGCGGAGGATAACGGAGACGCACTCACCGGCCGTTTCCTTCAGCTGCTGGTGAGCAGCCCGGAGCTCTTCTTCCAGCTCAGAAGGAAGCGGCGCGTTCATTATGAGTTCTTGGATTTTCTGACTGACCTGATTAATGCTGTTCAGGTCGTCGGGGTCTAGAAAAACGTTTTCCCTGTTGATCCTGTCCGTCAATTTGTTGTGGTCATAGAACCTTTTGTAGGCTGAAGCGGTAATGGCAACGCCCCGAGGGACGTCAACACTCAAATTCCGGCCTATTTCGCCCAAATTTGCCGCTTTTGAGCCTACTTCCTGAACCAGCTCGCGGCCGGTTTCTTTCAAAGAGATTGTATAGGCATCCAGTCGAGGCGTGAGAGGATTGTCCAGAGCCCTGATGATGTTTTCTTGCAGGGAGGCGAAAGTATCATTGAGGCTCCGGTACCTGTTGTCGGTGATAAAGTTGAGATTCTGGATGAGTCGGTAAACATTAACGGCCACAGTTGTAACCATGGCGCGAAGGCGTCCCAGGTTAATCCACTTTCGTTGATCTCTGATTTGGATTAGGGTGCTCACCGCTTCCAGAATCTCGTTGTTCCTGTCCAGCAATTCCTGGAAATGGTGATACTTGTCCCTGAAAACCAGGTTTTCTTGTTCTTTGGCTTCAGCGATTCTTTTTTTGAAAAATTTAAGCATTTTGCCTTCTTACTCGGACCTCCCCGCCTTCAATGACCGGCAGGAGAAGAGAAACAGGGCCAGCGACGTGTGCGAGAGAGCACTTAGCGGCGAGTGAAGGTCAGTTACCCTTACGTGCAGAGAGGACCCGCATAGAGCTTGCAAACAAAACTATCGGCGGAGACATAGGGCACCACTGTCACCACGACAGGGATTCCCCGTTTGGCAACCTGCCGGATAACTCTCTCGGTCGTACTGCCGAGCATGTGTCTGTCCGTAAGGCCAAGACCATGATCCCCCATGACCACGATCGTAATATCCGTATTTTCTTCTATGTACTTCAAAATCTCCTCATAGGGCTGATTTCCGTGAACAATCTCCTTTTTCATGATCATTCCTCTTTCCCGGGCTGTCTTCTCCGCTGTATCAAGAACCTCTCTGGCTTTCTTCAATAACTCCTTCTTGAAATGTTCGTCAACGAAGCGCCAGTAGCCGATCTTCTCTTCTTCGACCACGTAGATCCCAACAAGTTCTGCATCAAAACGTGAAGCTGCAAAGATGCCATACTTCAACGCGTTTTCCGATGCAGGTGAGCCGTCGACCGCAACCAGTATCTTTTTCGGCATCGTCTGAGTGTCCATCAATGTCCCCCTCCTTTGAATATTCTTCCCACAAGGAGTCCGGCCCCCAGGGCGATAACCACAGCCATAATGCCATACAGGATACCATTATTTTGTGATGTACGATAAAGCCAGCCCATGAGCCCCACCTTTTTGACTTCAACAATGTCATTTGATTCGGCGATGACTTGACCGTCTTTTATGGCATATGACTCAATGACGTAGTCTCCTTCCTTGGCTTTGTCCGGAAAAGTGAAATAGTGCTCAAAGAGCCTTCCTTTTGTGATCCGGATTCTATTCTCAGCGATTCGGTACAGGTTCTCATCCTCTTTCATCTTCAGATAGCCCTCAAACATCACTTCTTTGTCATCCGGACTGGGTTCGCCTTTGATCAGCCTTATTTCCATATCGTCTTTCAGGGTTTCGTAGTCGAGTTTATACTCTTTGACCAGTTCGGGGGTCAGGAATTCTCCGAGCGGCTTTGATGAGTGGATTTTGTAAATATATGGCATATTACGAATTTCGAATTGCTTGGTGCTCATCCAAAAAAGAACCGCTTTGCCCTTCCTTGTTAGCTTGATCGGGTCGTTATGCTTGGAAATCAGTTTTACAATAATATCGGCTTCAGGATCAGGAATGGTACCGAAAAAATAGATTCGCTCTCCAGCAAAGCGCGTATCCACTTCGATCTTCTGTTTGGTTCTGTCAGTGACCATATCCGCATCCTCTGAACCGAGCGCAGCCCCGATGTTCAGAACGCATATGACGACACATATGACAAGAATCGTTCGTTTCATCAATGTCCTCCCTTTGCTGCTACCCACCCGACCAGATTCTCAGGGGTCATGAGAAGATCAAAAAGAAGCTTGAACATCATGGCCAAAACGATCACCGAGAGTAAAATTCGGATCTGTTCGCCACGAAGGACTCTGCTCACTTTGGCTCCGAATTGGGCGCCGATGGTAGAACCGCACAGCAAAACCATGGCCAGTACAATATCCACAGTATGGTTGGTGAAGGCTTGCTGCAAGGTGACGTTCGCGGTGGTGAAGACAATCTGGAAGAGATCCGTTCCGATGGCTACCACAGTGGGCATGCCTATAACGTAGATCATGGTGGGAACCATGATAAAACCGCCACCCACACCCATGAGCGCCGCCAGGAAACCAACCGTAGCGCCGATACTGAAAGGGAAAATGGCTGAAGTGTTCAGGCCCGACTTTTTGAAGTGCATTTTCAAGGGCAGGCGGTTAAAGAACCGGCTGAATTTCGGAGACCCGCCCATCCCTTCCTGGCCTTGTACAGGTTCTTTTCGCAGTGCCCTGAGGCTTTCCACGAACATGGCACCGCCAACGCCCCCGAGCATCAGGACGTAAACAGCCTTGACTGCAAACTCGAAATTGCCCATTTGCCGGAGCACTTTGACCACTTGGACCCCAATGGTACCGCCTGCTATTCCGCCCAGCAGGATGATAAGTCCCATCTTCATATCCACATTGCCGAGCCTAGTGTGGGCCATGGCCCCGGATGTTGCGGCAGCGACGATTTGGTTCGAATCACTTGCAGCAGCCACTGCCGGCGGAATCCCGATCATCATCATCAACGGTGTGAGTAAGAAGCCGCCCCCCACGCCAAAGAGGCCCGACAGAAAGCCCACAAGGCCTCCGATACCCAGCAACAAGAATACGTTAATGCTCATACCCGCTATGGGTAAGAAGATGTTGAACATCCGCGCCTCCCTTCTACATTTCCGATCCTGATTCCTCGGTCGGGATCTCAAAACCTCTCAAGAGCATGCCAACCTTGTCGAAATCTCCTGCTTTGTTGAGAAAGTAATCGGCTCCCGCATCCAGGCATTTTTTCCGGTATTGAGGATAGGGATAATTGGTCAGGATGATCACCGTTGGGGCTGACTGCGCCTTTTTGATATCCGGAATCAAGTCGATACCGCTCTTACCGGGCATCCTTATATCCAAGATAACGACGTCAGGATGCTTCTCATGGATGATCGGAATGACCTGGCGCGGATCTCCTGTCTGATCAACAACCTCCACACAGGAAATCTCAGATACCAATTCTGCCAAGCGCTCCCGAACGAGCTTGGAATCATCGACTATAAAGACTTTTATCATTCCCAATTTCCAAAACAGGTTATTTCTGATTGATTACGCTATCCCGCTTGGAATAAATCGTGTATCCGTGTTTGTCTGATTTTTTTGTAGGAGGAAGAGGCTCCGCTGTCCGTATTTGTCCTACAAAAAATATCAATCGGGAAAACAATTCCTTAGGGGTATCTGACGGGGGGGATAAAGCTGAGCCTCATAGAGGAGAAGCCGATAGGTGGGGTTGGGTATTGGTAAAGAATCCGGGCCCTGAGAACCCGGCTTTGGGCTGCCCCCAGAGGAGGCTTCGAGGGCCCATTCAATCTAACAGGTTATTCTTGATCGCATAATGGGTCAATTCGGCATTGTTTTTCATGTGCATTTTTTCAAGAATTCGCGATCGGTAAGTGCTCACGGTTTTTGCGCTCAGCACCAGTTCATCTCCGATCTCTTTGACTGTCTTCCCTGAGGCGATCAAACACAGAACCTGGAACTCGCGATCAGAGAGCCTTTCATGGGGCTGTTTCTCCATGCCCGAATCGAGTTGAAAGGCCAGTCTCTCGGCGAGATATGGGCTGACATATCTTCCGCCTGAAAGCACTTTTCTTATGGCTTCGATCAATTTATCCGGTGCACTGGCTTTGGTTAAATAGCCAGATGCGCCGGCTTTTAGAGCTCTGACGGCATACTGGTCCTCAGAATGGATGCTCAGTATGAGCACAGGAAGTCCAGGCTTTTCTATTTTGAGTTGCTTCAGAATGTCTAATCCGCTCATACCGGGCATGGTGATATCTAACAAGACAAGATCGTAATCATGGTTTCGCACGTTGTCGAAAAAATCCGCGGCGCTCCCCGTTTCACCGGCCACCGACAGATCCGCTTCCTCTTCTATGATGTGTTTAAGACCCTCCCGGACAATGGGATGGTCATCGGCTATCAGTATCTTTATCATAGGCCTCCTCCCTCATGTCCAGAGGGATACGGACGCTCACTCTTGTGCCCTTATTCGGCCATCCAGTGATATCGACCTGCCCGCGCCAGAAACGAACCCTTTCTCGAATACCGATAAGCCCCAGCGAATTATGGTCTGATACCCTTGCCTCAGGAATGCCTTTTCCGTTGTCCATCACGTCAAGCATGATTTCGTCGGGTTGTTGCTCCAGCCTGACGCTCACTTCCGTGGCGTTTGCATGGCGCATAATGTTCGTGAGCGCTTCCTGAAAAATACGAAAGATCGTTGTGGAGAGCTCTTTGCCAAGAACAATGTCTTCGGGATTGTAATTCACCACACAATGGATTCCTGTTCTTTTTTGGAATTCTTCAGCTTGCCATTCGATAGCAGCGGTCAAACCGAGATCATCCAGTATACCGGGTCTCAATTCCGATGAAATTCTCTGAACGTCTTCGATCGTTCGGTCAATGAGGGCTGCCATGGATTTACTCTTGCCGAGTAGCAAGGCCTCCTCCTTGGTCAACTTATTTGCAAGCCATGATAAATCCATTTTCAAGGCGGTCAGTTCCTGACCAAGTATGTCGTGAATCTCTCGTGCAATGCGGGTCCTTTCTTGTTCTATGGCGGTTTGCAGATGCAAGGAGAGGCTCCTCAACTCCTCTCGCGAAACCTTCAGTTGGTCAACAGCAGCCTGGCGCTGAGACTCCTTTCGTTCGAGCTCAGACGCCATTTCATTAAAAGCATGGGAAAGCTGGTTTAACTCGCCCCCTCTGTCCGGGAGACCTGTACGAGAAGTGAGATCTCCGTCTCTCAGTCTCCTCGCCGCTTCGGCGATGGCGTTTATTTTTCGGAGAACAAAGAAGTCTCCACCCAGCCACGCGGCAATGATTGCCAACAAAGCGACGATACCAATCCCGATGAGGTTGCGAATCAGCCTTCTGTCCAGATCGGCAAAGGCGAACTCCTTAGGAATACTGAGGACGAGATAGACGGGTCTGGATTTCAAAGAGGTCAACACAGTCGTGTATCCGTGAAGCCAGCGAATACCGTCTGAGTCAGGAAGGGCAACAACCCCTTTTCTTTGCCTGAGAATGGTCTGGAGAAGTTCGGGGTTCGGTATGGGCTGGCCAATCCAGTTCTCAGGATTCGGATAGTGGGCCAATATGAATCCTTCGGAGTCGATCATGGTGAGCATGGACTTCTCCGGCAGATGGGTTTCCAGGTCAAATTCGAAATAATTGAACCAATAAGGATCAAACAGCACGAAAACGGCCATGGAGACCCTTTCATTGTTGTCGATCACTGGATAAGCCGCGATGACCGATGATTGCTCCGTGCCGCCCCCAAAACGGGTATCCATGATAACGAAATCGCGTGTATCTATAACATGCCTCACCAGCAATGGATGGATGGCTTCAGCAAGATTCCTCCTAGGGACCGCCGAGAAAAGAAGCGCTCCGTCCGGTTTGACTGCTCCGAGATTCGAGTAACGCTGGTATTGTTTCAAGAGGGACGCCATAAACGTCCGGCATTGCTCAGGCTCGTTGTAGTGAAAACGGACGAATTGGGATATAGAAATGAGCGTTTCCCGCGCTCCCTCGATCAAACGCCCTTCTTCTCGGCCTGCAAGATCAGCAAGTCGAAAGGCATTGGCCCCAACCTCGGCTAAGGTATTTTGCCTTTGCTCCCAGATGGCATGAAGCTGGAGTCCCAAGGCGGGAATGAGCGCAATGATCACAAGAAGAATGAGATGAAAGCGCAAGCTATAGAAGGAGGGTTGTTTCATTGGTTAGGGTGGATGTAGAACCATTTGATGTTTATTTCAAAATTGGGACAGATTTTGGTTCATAAATACACTTACTACTCGGAGCATCAAATTGTTTACATGGAACGTCAAATATACGAGGGTCATGGGGCTTTTCTGAAGTGACTGGTGGGAGGCCGCCGTGAAAAGACCAGGCCGGCTTCCGGCTCGTAGAGCCTACAGCTCGGAGAGGAGCCCTCGGAACGGAAGAAAAGCCCCCTGACCCCTAGAAATGTAAACAATATTTTGCTCTCCTTAATAAGTTGACTTAAAATCAAAATACTATAGCGTTCCATGAGTTGTCAATTTTTGATACGGGCCTCAAGGCGACATATCGCTTTTCTCTCAAAGGATTCCGGAACTCGTCCCGTTGCGGTGCCTCTTCAGAAATGAGCGGGAGATGCTGAGGACTCAGCGCGGCCCAAAGACAAAGGCATCTCTGCGTGGTTAAGAATATGTGACAGCCATGGTCCATGACAGCTTTGAAAACGTTGTCCAACTCGACACAACTGCCCAGAAAGCGCTTTTGCAAAATGGGGACTCGGTAGAACGAGTTTGGGCCGCCTGGATCCTTGGGCTCAAATTTGGCTCTCAAATCATTCCTGAGTTGCAAATGAGCCTCCAGACAAGCACCTCGTCCGGCACGCGCCGTCAATTCGTGGTTATCCTCGCGGGTCTGGGCGACCGTTTCACTGTGGAGGACCTTGCCCGGTACGACCCCGATGAATTTGTGCGGGCTACGGCCTGTCAGTATCTTCTGATGACTGCCCTGCCCCATGATGGACGGCTGGCCTCTCTCCTCCTCGAGCGCCTGTCTCTAGACCAATCCCCCCTGGTGCGCCTCGCTATTCTCCAAAACAGACGGGAAGGCACGCCCACTTTGAGAGCCGAGCATCTGCGTCGCCTGGAACATGATTGGGATGCCGATGTTCGACGGGCTGCAGCTTTGATTAAAAGCTCGGGATCCTGAGGATTTTCTGGTAATATAGGGACGATCCAAGTGGGTGCTTTCATAAATACGGTCACAAACCTTGGTTTACCCGCCTTCGGCGGCGCCAGAGGCGACCAGGGTTTCCCAGGAACAGAGGGCACGGAGAACAGAGTTTTTGTCCATTCGCGGGAGAGATATACCGCGAATGGGCAAATTGCTCGTCCGCCTTCGGCGGAGATAGATTTATCTCGTCGCACCGTGCATTTCCTGTATAATGGAGTTCCAGTTCTCCGATCTTTTCAGTCAAAATCTTTCGCAACAGGCAGAGACAACCCTTTCATTTGCCCCGATGAAGCATCGGGGCAAATGAAAGATTTGAATTTCTCTGTGTCCTCAGTGGCTCTGTGGTGAATACGTGGACGTATTTCTAAAATTCCGTACTGAGCTTCGACAAGGATTGATGAATCCATGACCAAGCCGGACCATAAAGTGTTGGACAGAGTGAAGCAACTCCGGGAGCAGATCCATTACCACAACCATCGCTACTATGTCCTGGATAGCCCGGAGATCTCTGATGCCGAGTACGATCGGCTCTTCGATGCGCTTTCGGATCTGGAGGAGCGATATCCTGAGTTGATTACACCGGACTCTCCGACCCAGCGGGTGGGCGCAGCACCGTTAGAGGAATTCACCACAGTAAGACATGCCCTTCCGATGCTCAGCCTAAGCAAGGCGACCTCTGAGACTGAATTCCGCGACTTCCATAGAAGGGTCAAAGACCTCACAAAAGCAAAAGACAAAGACATAAGGTACACGGTGGAGCCGAAATTTGACGGCTTGGCTGTGGAGCTTGTTTATAACAACGGGATTTTTGCCTTGGGTTCCACGAGGGGTGACGGGCTTGTTGGAGAGGATGTAACCCAGAATCTCCGAACCATCAAATCCATTCCACTGAGACTCATGGGCACGTCCACACCCGACTTGTTGGAGGTGCGGGGTGAAGTCATCATGAACAAGGAGGACTTTGCAAGGCTCAACAGAGCGAGGGAAAAATCAGGGGATCCCCTGTTTGCCAACCCCCGTAATGCAGCAGCCGGATCGGTCAGACAGCTGGACCCCAGGGTGACCAGCACCAGGCCGCTCAACCTGTTTGCCTATGCCGCAGGCCGGGTCGAAGGGAAAACCTTGAGGAATCATTGGGAGAGCATCAGCTACCTGAAAAGCCTGGGCTTTAAGGTCAGCCAGTATGTGGGGTTGTGTGAAAACGTCGATCAGGTCATGGCCTTTTATGAAAAGATCCTGGCCCTGAGAAATGACTTGCCCTACGAGATCGACGGCATCGTGATCAAGATCAATGATTTTGCCATGCAACGGGCAGCGGGTGAGCTCTCACGGAGTCCCCGCTGGGCCGTGGCCTGGAAATTCCCGGCCCAGCAGGAACACACCAAAGTCAAAGACATTATCGTCAGCGTTGGAAGGACGGGGGCGGTCACACCGGTGGCGCTTCTGGAACCGGTAAGGGTCGGTGGCGTGGAGGTGAGCCGGGCGACATTGCACAATGAAGACGAGGTCAAAAAAAAGGACGTGAGAATCGGTGACACTGTGGTCGTTCAAAGGGCCGGGGATGTCATCCCTGAAGTGGTGGCGGTCATCACGTCGAGCAGAACCGGCAAGGAAAAGGCGTTCTCCATGCCGGACCAATGTCCGGTCTGCGGCTCCAAAGTGGAAAGACCGGAAGGCGAAGCGGTCCACCGTTGCACCGGCATGGCCTGCCCAGCGCAGATCAAGGAAAAACTGGCCCACTTCGCTTCCAAGGGTGCCATGGACATGGACGGCTTGGGGCACAAGCTCCTGGAACAGATGGTGGACAAGAAGATTATCCAGGACCCGGCGGACCTCTATTTCCTCAAGAAAGAGGATCTGATGAAAATGGACAGGATGGGCGACAAACTGGCCGAGAACCTCCTCAATGCCATCCACAAGAGCAAAACGCCCAATCTGACCAATTTGATTTATGCTCTCGGTATCCGAAATGTGGGCTATCACCTGGCCGGTGTGCTCGCCAAACACTTCAAGTCTGTTGACCGTCTTGCCCGACAAAGCATCGAAGATCTCACCAATGTCCACGAAATCGGCCCGATCGTGGCCCAAAGCATTTACAACTTCTTCAATAATCGCAAGAACCTAAAGATCCTTGATAAACTGAAAAAGGGAGGCGTCCACTTTCCTGTCGAGGAAGGAGCCGCCAAGAAGATGCCCTTTTCCGGCCAGAGCTTTGTGCTGACAGGCGGCCTCGACGCCTTTACGCGAGACGAGGCCAGACAGATCATCGAGGATTTGGGAGGCAGAGTCACTTCATCGGTAAGCAAAAAAACGGATTATGTCATCGTGGGTAAAGACCCCGGATCAAAGTACGACAATGCCATCAAGCTGGGAGTAAAGACGCTGAACGAAGAAGAATTGAGAAAGCTCATCGACCGGTGAATCACCCTCTCTTCCCTTACACCTTGGGGGCATACGCCTCAAGCTTATGGATGGCTTGTTCAGAAACGTAAAGAGCCTCATGAAGCTCCTGACATTGGCGGCTCTGGCCTTGCCGTTGGTCCCCTCTTCCCTTGGAGACTGTGCCATAATGTCATTCCGAGGCAATAGCCGAGGAATCTTCAATCTGTAAGTGGCAAGTGTCTCAAGATTTCTAGCTGCGCTCGAAATGACAGATGAATGGGAGAAGCGTATTACGACGCAGCCTCTTGACAGGGCAGAGGGCCAGCCCGCCAGAGGCAGGTAAAGGTGAGGGGCAGTCGCCTCAAGCACCAAAGGGCCTGGTCTTCAAGAAGCAGGATAAGCTAGGTTTTCAGAATGGCGTCATTAACCAATCAGGAAATTGCAGAGATCCTGAATCATATCTCACAGATCTTGGACATCCAGGGAGAAAATCCTTTCAAGATCAGAGCTTATGTTAAAGCCTCGCAGACCATTGCCAACCTGACCGACCAGCTCGCCTCTCTCGAAGAAAAAGGCAAAATCCCCAAACTCCCTGGCATCGGGGAAGGTATCGCCAAGAAGATCTCGGAGCTCATTCAAACTGGAAAACTTCAGTATTATGAGGACCTGAAAAAATCCGAATACGCCCCTTTGACGGAGTTTCTCAAAATCCCGGGCATGGGTCCCAAGCACGCAAAACTGGTGCATGACAAGCTGGGCATTAAGAGCGTTGAGGCCTTACGCAAGGCCGCAGAAAAAGGAAAGCTGAGAACCCTGCCCGGCCTGGGAGAAAAAGCGGAAAGGAATATCCTTCAGGGCCTTCAACAGGTCCAGAAATACAAGGAAAGATTTCCCCTCGCCTTCATCTACCCGAGAGCCCAGGCTATTCTGGAGGAAATGAAGAAGGTCAAAGAGGTTCAGCAAATCACCCTGGCCGGTTCCCTCAGGCGGATGAGAGAGACCATCGCGGATGTGGACATCCTCGTGGCATCAGACCATGCCGAAAAGGTGATGGACGCCCTCGTCCATTTGCCTCAGACAGTCAAAGTGGTGGCCAAGGGACACACCAAATCCAGTATCGTGACCAAAGATAGCATCCCGGTTGACCTCAGGGTGGTCATGTCAGAAAGCTTCGGCGCTGCATCACACTACTTCACCGGGTCCAAAGCGCACAACATACGGATCAGGTCATTGGGCGCAGACCAGGGATTGAAAATCAACGAATACGGGGTTTTCAAAAAAGAAAAAAGCATCGCCGGCAAAACCGAAGAGGAGATCTTCAAGTCGGTGAACCTCCCTTACATCCCGCCGGAACTGAGAGAGGATCAAGGCGAGATTGAGGCGGCTCAAAAAGGAAAACTGCCCTGTTTGGTGGAACCCGAGCACATCAAAGGAGATCTCCACATCCACACCAACTGGTCAGACGGAAACAGCAGCATCGAAGAGATGGCACAGGCCGCCAAGCGCAGGAACTACCATTACATCGCCATCTGCGATCATTCTGTCTCCATGGGTATCGCCCACGGGCTCAACCAGCAGAGGCTCCAAAAGCAGATCAAGGCGATTGAAGAGATCAACCGCGCGTTCAAAGGGTTCAAAATACTGTCCGGCCTTGAAGTGGACATCAAGCCCGATGGTGAACTTGACCTTGATGATGAGATCCTTCAGAGACTGGACATCGTGGTTGCCGCTGTGCACAGTAAGTTCAGCCAGTCTAAAGATGAGATGACCCTAAGAATCATCCAGGCCATTGAGAACCCGAATGTACACATCATTGCCCACCCCACGGGCCGCATCATTGGAAAGCGGGAACCTTATGCGTTGGATCTTGATAAGGTGATGGATGCCTGTCGAGCCAATGGAAAGATATTGGAGCTCAATGCTTATCCCGAGAGGTTGGACCTTTCAGACATACACTGTCGGAAAGCCAAAGAGAAAGGTGTCAAACTGGCCATTTCGACAGATGCGCACATGGACAGGCACCTGGATTGGATGAAATTCGGGTTAGCCACAGCCAGGCGAGGATGGATCGAACCGGAAGACGTAATCAATACCCTTCCCCTTTCAAAACTCCTGAAGTCGCTGCCCCGTCGATGACCACTGAGAGCTCGAAAGAGCTCCTCTGCCATTATAAAATCGCTTCGCGATTTTACATTCTATGCAAAATTTCAGATAGGACGCCATCATGTTGAATGAGGGTTCAAGCCATATTGTAAATGGGTTTAGGAGCTTTTTTGACCCTGTAAAGAAGGCCGAAGAGACGGCCCGGATCGTGTGCCGAGGCAATCAGAGACGATATTATCGGTTCCGGCCGGCTCGATTCTACGGGGGGATCGGAACGGCAGATTGCCTTGGGTGCTGTCTCCGTTGCCTGTTCTGCTGGTCATGGGACAAGGTCCTGAGGCCGGACCGGTTCGGCGCTTTTTATTCGCCCGACCAGGTGGCTGGGAAGCTGACCCATATAGCGTACAAGAAGGGGTTCAGGCAGGTGAGAATAAGCGGTAACGAGCCGACCCTTGCGAGGGACCACCTTCTCCAAGTCTTGGAGCAAATTCCCGGAGACATCCTCTTCATCCTTGAGACCAATGGGATTCTTATCGGGCACGACCCGACCTATGCCCGTGATCTATCCGGGTTCGAAAATCTCCACGTTCGGGTGAGCCTGAAGGGAGCCAGTGAAGCGGAATTCGCCAAACTGACAGGGGCGGAGCCTGCGGGTTTCGAACTTCAGATTCGGGCCCTGGAGAACCTGGCGCGATCTCATGTCACAGCCCATCCTGCGGCTATGGTGAGTTTCTCTACCCGTGAAAGCATCAAAGCCCTTAGAAAGAGGCTCAAAGAGCTTGACGATAATTTTGAAGACTTCGAGGTGGAAGAGCTTGCCCTCTACGGAAAAGTGGAGAAACGGTTGATGAAGGCGGGGCTAGGGTATGATAAGGCCCACTTGCCCAAATGCATTCCCCCTGAACAGGTTTGAGTTCAGGATGGTCAGGGGGGCTCCGAATGCGGTATTGCCGGGTTGTCACAAATCGGGACAATCAGCGCAACACGTTCCCATCATGATTTCATCATAGGGCTTCTCCTTTCTCATATCGAAGCAATTTTCGACGGAATAGGCCAGTTATACTCGGTTCGAGATTTTGGTTGCTTATCGTAGTGGAAAGCCTGGGCCCCCCCCCAAAAACCGAGCGATTAGCAGACCAAGTCGTTAATCCTCAGCTATTTTGGGGACATAGAATATATAGACATCTCCCTAAAAAAGAGCTATTCTTGTTCCGAGTCTTTTCTGGCCCTATCTCTAGATCAACCAACAGCACAACCCTGCCCTTCTGGAGCGAGACATGGGAGAATGCCGCCGGAAGGTTTGGAAGATAAAGCCTCCAAGGGATTCTTACGCCCTTCTGGAGGCTTTTTTGTTTAGGGGATCATCGGGGGGTTGGGTACAGATGACTTCAAACGCAAGATCACCCACATTCTCACCGCTGATATGCGGGGCTGTATGAATCAAATGACGGAATCATTCAAAAAGGCGGTGCTGTGAGCCCAATCCCGTCAAAAGTTGATTAGCGATGCCCGTTGTTTGTTGTCCGTTGTGGGTTGTCAGATGTTCGTCAAAGGAGTCTATAACCCATCCATTTGGGAGACGGAGACAGAGAACAGCGGTCTAAGTTCCTTGATCGCAGCAACGAACACTGCCCGTTTTCGCTCAATCGGGTTGCTGTACTTGCTCTGACATTATCCATGTTGAAATCTTTTGACAGCAAACCAAAGAGGAGTTCATCATTATGCGAAAAATAGTTGTTCTAGGTATATTCGGGTTGGTAGGGATGTTTTCACTCCCTGCCAGCGCAGCCGAGCCGGTCAAAATTGCAGCCA
>SMTZ1_10001209_pt1 | contig 36001 bp, 27 predicted proteins | sample DeeMarSWOR136_30_FD_25667 | JGI IMG/M metagenome (IMG submission 25667)
ATCAACACGCTTTGTACTATTGATCGCAGCTATGGCATTCGTATCCATAGTATCATATTTTCATTCTCATGCTGAGAATCCAAATTTTGGCAGTAGGGTCGATTTAGGCCTGATCGAACATCCTGCTATAAGGGAAGCTTCGGGGATTGCCGCCAGTCGTAAAAATCCCGGAGTACTCTGGACACACAACGATTCTGATAATGCAAATCTTTTGTTTGCTCTTAATTTAAGAGGCAGACATCTGGGCAAATACTATATCGGATCTGTCCCTAATCGCGATTGGGAAGATATGGCTGTAGGTCCCGGACCGATTGAGGGAGAACAATACTTATATGTTGGGGATATAGGGGATAATGATGCTGAACATTACATAAAGTACATATATCGAATACTGGAACCGTCTGTTGATTCCAGTCAAAGTCCGGTTGATTCAACCCTGACTGATTTTGATGTCATCGCCTACCGCTATCCTGATGGTGAGAGAGATGCCGAAACGTTGCTGGTCGATCCCAAATCAAAAGATATATATATCGTTTCCAAAAGAGAAGACAGGGTACGAGTATATCGCGCTGCCTTTCCCCAGGACACAGAGCGAGTTTCACTGCTTGAATATGTAACCTCTATTAACCTGAACCAGATAACAGGTGGCGATATTTCATCCACCGGATCTGAAATTCTTCTTAAAACGTATACTACTGTTTATTACTGGTACCGTTCCCCCACGCAAAGTATAGCAGAAACCTTGAATAAGGATCCCGTTATTGTGCCTTATGTTCCTGAACCACAGGGCGAGGCAATCACCTGGGCTCCCGATGCTATGGGATACTATACCGTCAGCGAAGAAGTAAAAATAATACCAGCACGGCTTTATTTTTATCCTCGGATTGTTCCAATGCCGGTTAAGCCGACATATTTTTTAGTAAAATATTGATTTTTTATTATAAGAATCATAAATATCGAAAACTTACTATTTGATTTTTCTTCCTCTGTGCCCACTGTGGTTAACCAAAGTGAAAGGGAAATTAACATGACACTCCAGTTTATAGATTGGATATCGATTATTGCCTTCTTTGTTATTTCATTAGTAGTTGGTGTCAGTGTTGCCAAGCGTGCCGGAACCAGTGCAGCTGAATTTTTTGCTTCCGGTCGCAGCATGCCCTGGTGGTTATTAGGGGTTTCGATGGTCGCGACGACATTTTCAGCGGATACACCTAATTTGGTAACCGATCTGGTGAGACAGCATGGTGTGGCTGGAAACTGGTTATGGTGGGCATTTCTTTTAACAGGAATGGTTACTGTTTTTATCTATGCGAAATTATGGCGCCGCTCACGTGTGCTAACCGATATAGAGTTTTACGAATTACGCTACAGCGGAAAAACAGCCGCGTTTCTGCGTGGTTTCCGCGCTCTTTATCTGGGTGTTTTTTTTAATGTGGTCATCATGGCTACGGTGCTGCTCGCGGCCATAAAAATCGGTGGTGTTATGTTAGGATTCTCTCCTTTCCAGACTATATTCATCGCTTCTGTGGTGGTGGTGATTTACAGTATGTTAGGAGGCTTACGCGGCGTGCTGATAACAGACTTTATTCAATTTATTATCGCCATGATTGGATCTGTCTATGCAGCTGTCATAGTGATAAATCTGCCCGAAGTTGGAGGACTGCAGGGGCTCTTAACCCATCCCAATATTCAGGATAAGATATCAATACTACCCGACTTTTCAAATACGTCACTTTTAGTAACGGTATTTATAATACCTATTGCGGTGCAATGGTGGAGTGTCTGGTACCCCGGTGCTGAACCTGGCGGGGGCGGTTATATTGCGCAAAGAATGCTTGCGGCCAAAGATGAACGAAACGCCATGGGAGCTACCCTATTTTTTAATCTGGCACATTATGCCGTGAGACCCTGGCCCTGGATTCTTGTTGCCCTGACTTCTCTGGTTATTTTTCCTGATCTGGAATCTCTGAGTAAAGCTTTTCCTCACATTAATGCCAACATACTCCGTCATGATTTAGCTTATTCAGCAATGCTAACCTACCTGCCGGCAGGGATTTTAGGAATTGTGGTTGCTTCATTAATTGCAGCAGTGATGTCTACCATTTCCACGCACCTTAACTGGGGTGCGTCATACGTTGTGAATGACTACTATAAGCGATTCATTAATAAAAGTCCCACTGAAAAACAACTGGTACTATTAGGTAGAATAACCATTCTTTTACTAATGATTCTTTCTGCTATATTAGCCCTTGTATTAAGTAATGCACTTCAGGCATTTCATATCATGCTTCAAATTGGAGCAGGTACAGGGCTTTTATTTATATTGCGTTGGTTCTGGTGGCGTATCAACGCTTCAAGCGAGATTGCTGCCATGATTATATCCTTTATAGTTGCCCTTTATTTTGAATTCATCCATGTCAATATTGGCTTATCCCAGTTAATTGAATGGCAAAGGCTTGTCATTGGTGTGGGGATTACAACTGTTGGTTGGATACTCGTTACAATTTTCACTAAACCAACGGAACAGGCAACGTTAATCGATTTTTATCGCAAAGTACACCCCGGTGGACCAGGTTGGAAGCACGTATTAGAACGAGCGAAACAAGCAGGGGAAGATGTAGAAGACTACCTGTCCGAGAAATGGGATATGCCAACGAGTATTCTGGGTGTTTTCTTAGGATTACTCTTCATATATAACGGCTTATTTGCCACAGGCTTCTGGTTATATTCAAATTATACTGCTGCCTTAATTACCAGTGTAGTTTCTATCGCTTCTGCAGTGCTGCTATTTGCAATGTGGCGAAAATTTAAAGTAAGTTGATTCCCCCCCCTCTATCCCCCCTTGGTAAGGGGGGGGAATTAGAGGGATTAAAATAGATGAGATAACTTATCATGACTAAAATCCGCTGGGGCATCCTCAGCACAGCAAGAATTGGTGTAATAAAAGTCATCCCGGCGATGCAGAATAGCAAGTATTGTAGTATCGAAGCCATCGCATCACGTTCTATTGATAAAGCACGTCAGGCTGCAAAAGATCTAAATATTCCAAAGGCTTATGGATCTTATGAGGAATTACTCGCTGATCCGCATATTGAAGCGATTTACAATCCCTTGCCCAACCATCTCCACGTACCCTGGTCCATAAAAGCATTACAGTCAAATAAACATGTTCTTTGTGAAAAACCCATTGCTTTGAGCGCATCAGAAGGTCAACAACTTATTGATTTTGCCAGGACTAAACCCCAGCTCAAAGTTATGGAAGCCTTTATGTACCGCTTTCATCCTCAGTGGCAGAAGACAAAGGACTTGGTTGATGACGGTGAAATAGGACAATTACGTGCGATACACTCTTTTTTTTCCTATGATAATCGCGATGCTAAGAATATCCGTAATGTGGCAGACTTTGGTGGAGGTGGATTGATGGATATTGGATGTTATTGTATTTCATTGTCGCGTTTTATTACCAGAAAGATGCCTGCCCGTGTTTGCGGGATCGTGGAATATGATCCTGAATTTAAAATCGATCGTTTGGCTTCAGGGATCTTAGATTTTGGGATTGTCACTTCCACTTTTACCTGTGCGACGCAACTTACAGCATATCAGCGTGTTAATATCTATGGTACACAAGGGCGCATTGAGATTGAAATTCCCTTCAATGCCCCTCCTGACAGGTCTTGCAGAATATGGCATCAAAAGTATTCATTGATTAATAAAATTGATATTGAAATATGCGATCAATATACTTTGCAAGGTGATCTGTTCTCTGAAGCAATAATCAAAAACCATAATGTACCAACACCACTTGAAGATGCTGTGGAAAATATGAAAGTCATCGAGGCGATCGTGCATAGTGCTGAAAAAAATAGTTGGATTAGAATTTAATAAATGATAAGCAGGAGGTAAGATATGGATCGTCGTCAATTTATCGAAACGAGTGTTAAAGGTGGGGCTGCCTTATCTTTAACACCAATCCTGGGATGTGGTGAAACGAAAAACATGCAGGAATATGCTTTTCCAAGACGAAAATTAGGAAAGACGGACCAGATGCTCTCTATTATAGGATTCGGTGGTATTTTAGTTGACAATGTGGAACAATCTGTAGCTAATAATTTGGTAGCTAAGGCCTATGAACGTGGTATTATCTACTTTGATGTTGCACCCTCCTATGGCAATGCCCAGGATCAATTAGGGCCGGCTTTAGAGCCTTACCGTAAGAATTGTTTTCTTGCCTGTAAAACTCTGGAAAGGGGCAAAGATGGTGCACAAAGAGAGTTGCAGGAATCATTAACAAAATTAAAAACCGATTATTTCGATTTATATCAGTTGCATGCCATTACAACGCGTGAAGATGTGGAACAGGCATTTGCACCAGGAGGTGCCATGGAAGTATTTATAAAGGCAAGGGAGGAAGGGAAAGTTCGCTTTCTCGGTTTTTCTGCTCATTCCGAAGAGGCGGCATTACTTGCCATGGAAAAATTTGATTTCGATACGGCGCTGTTTCCGCTGAATTTTGTATGCTGGCATCAGGGTAAATTTGGTCCCGGGATATTGGCTAAAGCAAGAGAGAAAAACATGGGAATTCTGGCCTTGAAAGCAATGGCTTTTACCGGAGTCCCGGAAGGAGAAGAAAAACCTTACCAAAAATTGTGGTATAAACCAATCGAAGATGATCAGATTACCAGATTATCCCTGCGCTTTACACTAGCGCAAGGAACAACCGCTGCCATACCCCCTGGTGATACAAAATTTTTCTGGAAAGCTGTGGATTTTGCTCAGGACATCTCTCAAATAACAGAAGAAGAAATACGACAACTGGAAGGAGTATCACAAAATGTGCAACCATTATTCAGCGTGTAAAATAGTTTTTTCGTTTTTAATTCTACCAATTTTTCTTATAGCTCAGGAGAATATGGACTTTGAATCCACTGCAAAACCAGTGGAACTTTTCAATAGTACTGTTTTTACCCCAAAAGATGCGTTTACCTCAGGTGTCGAAGGTCCTGCTGTAGACAAAGAAGGTAATCTTTATGCTGTAAATTATCAAAAACAGGGCACCATCGGTAAGGTAACATCTGACGGTCAATGCACCATTTTTGTCGAATTACCTAAAGGAAGTGTCGGTAATGGTATACGATTTAACAGCACAGGCGATATGTTCATCGCCGATTATAACATGCACAATATTTTAAAAGTGAATATGGATACAAAAGAACTCAGTGTGTTTTCGCACTCCGTGCTAATGAATCAACCTAATGATCTGGCTATTACAGATAATGATATTCTCTTTGCCAGTGATCCCAATTGGCAAACCTCTGGCGGAAAACTGTGGCGCATTGACATAAACGGTAAAGCATGTCTGCTTGAAGACAAGATGGGTACTACCAATGGGGTTGAAGTAGCACCCGGGAGCGAGATTTTATACGTCAATGAGTCAATCCAGCGCAATGTATGGGCCTATGATTTATCTCCTGAAGGAGAAATCAGTAATAAGCGCTTACTGATATCATTTCCTGATTTTGGACTGGATGGTATGCGCTGTGATATGGAGGGAAATATCTATATTACCCGCTATGGAAAAGGTACAGTCGTAAAGGTGTCACCCGCAGGTAAGGTTTTGCAAGAGATACAATTGAGCGGTAAGAATTGTACGAATATCGCCTTCGGCGGTTCTGACGGGAAAACTTGTTATGTCACACTCTCTGATCAGGGTAATATTGAAACTTTTCGTGCGGATATTCCGGGACGCAGCTGGCAGATGTATCAAGAATAGAAACGAAATGTTTCTGTGTGTAGTAGTGCCTTTACGATACATAAAAAATATATAACGGGGGTAAGTTATGCGACCGTGTTTATTGGTACTGGCAGCGGGAATAGGCAGCCGCTATGGCGGCTTGAAACAGCTGGATACCTTTGGTCCTTCAGGAGAAAAAATACTGGATTATACAATTTTTGATGCGATCAGAATAGGATTTGAAAAAGTCGTATTTGTCATCAGAAAGGAATTTGAGCAAGATTTTAAAAAAGAACTTTCCAGTAAATTCGATAAAAGAATTGAAGTTTCGTTTGTCTATCAGGAATTGGAAATGGTTCCTAAAGGTGTAAAAGTTCCACCTGAGCGGGAGAAGCCCTGGGGAACGGCGCATGCGGTTTTGGTCGCTGCAACAAAAATAAAGGAACCTTTTGTAGTCCTAAACTCAGATGATTTTTACGGCCAGGAATCTATAAAAATAGCATTTGATTATCTTAGCTCTTTGGATAACAGGGATGAAAAAAATTATTGTATTGTGGGATATAAAGTTTGCAATACGCTATCTGAGCATGGCGCAGTTTCACGCGGTGTTTGTGAGACCGATGCTAGTGGAAATCTTATCAGTATAACCGAAAGAAAACAAATATTCCGAAAAGATGATAAGATTGTCTTCATTGATGAAGAGGGATCTTTAATCCAGATCGGTCATGATATCATGGTTTCAATGAATTTAATGGGTTTTACACCTTCAATATTTAAACATCTTGATTCTTATGTAGAGCATTTTATTCGAACTTACAGTCATGATAACAAAAAAGAATCCCTATTACCAGAATCAGTAAATGAGGTTGTCAGCCGCGGGAAAACAATCGTAAAAATACTACCTACCAATGCCGAGTGGTTTGGTGTTACTTACAGGGAAGATAGAGAATTGGTGGCTCGAAAAATTAATGAATTACATGAAAATGGGATTTATCCACAAAAATTATGGATATAATCGACTTATAAGTTTTATGAATTACGATCTGGGAGCAATTGTTAAAAATTTTAAGATAGAAGGGGAATACAAAAGCGCTGAACCTTACGGTTCGGGACACATAAACGATACCTACCTAATTACTACTTCGTATATTCGTTATCTTCTACAAAGAGTCAATCATCATGTATTCAAAAATGTACCACAATTAATGCATAATATTGAGTTGGTAACAAACCATATAAAAAATGTCCTGACAGGGAGGGAAGGGGCAGATATCGTTTCTCGTGCGTGTTTGACTTTTTTCCCTACCAAACGAGGAAAATTATATCATCGGGACGATTGGGGGAATTATTGGCGACTCACTGTATTTATTGAAAACAGCCACACTTATGATATTGTAGCATCACCGGAGCAAGCGTATGCAGGTGGCAAGGCATTTGGCAGGTTTCAGACCATGCTGTCAGATTTTAATGCCGATCTCTTACATGAATCCATCCCGTTTTTTCATAATGTGCAGAAGCGCCTGCAAACATTTGCTGCCAGCTTAAAAAAAGATCCGCTCGGCAGAGCTCAAATTATACATGCTGAAATTGATGTGGTTGAAGCACGGAGTGAAGAGATGCAGTGTATTCTGCGATTAGCCGAGCAAGGTAAAATTCCCCTGCGTGTTACCCATAACGATACGAAATTTAACAATATTCTTTTTAATCAGGATGATAAGGTCATTTGTGTTATCGATCTGGATACCGTAATGCCAGGATATGTGCACTATGACTTCGGTGATGCTATACGTACCTGCACGAATACAGGGGCAGAAGATGAGCAAGATTTGAATAAAGTATCTATGGATATCACACTATACGAGGGGTTTGCCACAGGATTTCTTGACGAGACCAAAACATTTTTGACAGTAACAGAGATCGACTATCTGGCATTTTCAGCGAAACTATTGACTTTCATCATGGGCCTGCGTTTCCTGACCGATTATATTGATGGTGACATTTACTATAAAATTCACCACCCCGATCATAATTTAAATCGTGCCAGAGCACAATTTAGATTGCTGGCAAGCATGGATGCACAATATCAGGAGATGCGGGAAATAGTGAAAAATATAACAAAGAATAAATAAAATATTTGTAATTCGCTTCGCGTCACATGCTTCGCTGTCATTTGCTCGGCGCCTAGCGCCTCGCGTCATTGGTCATTAGTCATTTGTCATTGCAGATTGCCTACTGCCGACTGGTAATTGGTCATTACTCATCATTAATTACTCATCACTCATTAGCCTATCCTACTACACCAACACTAGAGAATTAAAAATTATCCTCGGGAATAAATCCTATTTTCAGTTGTCTAATCCAGTGAGATGAGAAAAATGAAGCTTGCAAGCAAAATGGAAAAACATATAAATAATTTTAAAGGAGGAATCGTCATGAAGAACAAATCATTTGCCAGTCTTTTGCTAATTTTACTTCTCTCTACGGGTCTAATTGTTGCTCAACCATATCGTGGGGAACGGCGAGGAAACCAGCAACCCATGAGAATGCTGGATCTCACTGAGGAACAGCAAACCAAGATTTCAGATATGAAACTGCAGCTGCAAAAGGAAATAATACCCATACAAAATAAAATTCACAATCTGAACTCAGATTTGAAAATGGCCATGACTGCAGAAAAATTTGATGAAGCGAAGGTAAAAAAGATTATTGCCCAGGTATCGGATCTGAGAGAAGAAATCCAAGTGAAGAGGATGCTGCATCATCGGGAAGTGAGAGATCTCCTGACACCTGAACAACAAAAGAAGTTTGATTTGTATATGCTCTCCAAAGGTAATGGTGATAAAAGAGCAGGGCGTGGTTTGCATCGTGGCAGGCATGGTGGACCCGGACCAATGCATGAGAACTGATCGTACTATAATTGATCCCTCTCATCCAAAGGGCCGGTATGCTTTAAAGCTGCCGGCCTTTTTCTTATTCTTTTAATATTGTATAGATCAAATTTACAACCCCCTTAATCCCCCTTTGCTAATGGGGAAATTTAGCTGTTTTAGATCAAAAATGTATAATTTAACCGATACTACAACAGCCCCATTAAGGGTGGGGAAGTATAGAATTCATAGGATATAGAATAAAAAATCGTTGGAAAAATTGGATTTACATAATATCTTTAATTTAATTATAATTGGTTATTCATGATATATTTTAATCAAATCAGAGAACCGGGAGAGAATAATGAAATTGTTTTGTGTAATCTTACTTGGTTTTATTCTGCTTGATTCGCCTTTAATCGGTCAAATCGAGATAATTTTGGATAATGATGAGGAAGGCTTTACTACAATTGGCACCTGGATTCTGAAAACTGATAACGATGCTATAGGGGGAACCGCACGTTACAAGAGAAAAGGGGATGGGTCAAATGTTGCTAGATGGCAACATGTCCTTACCTGGGCGGCACCCTATATGGTTGAGGTGCATACCATTGATGGTAACTATGCCACAGATGCCCGGTTCACTATTCATACTTCAGCCGGAGATAGTACGGTACAGATCGATCAATATTATGTAACGAAGTGGGATACCCTGGGTGTGTTTGATTTAGCAGATACTTCATGGATTGAACTTTCTGATTATTTTGAAGGAACCGGCCGTTATGTCCTGGCAGATGCGGTGCGTTTGACAATCACTGCTGATTTATACTCTATAAGCGGTTTCATCACCTTTAGTGATGCCAATAATTCCAGTCCGGTGAAGATCGATTTATGCCAGGCAGGAACAAAAAATACTATTTTAAGCCAGGTACTCATGCCCAATAACCGCGATTTTCTATTTGAAAATATTCTGGAGGGTTGGTATAAACTGGTCTGTAGTACATGGGGATACGATACGGTGCGAGTTGACTCTATTCATCTATCTGGTGAGGATATTAATGATCTTAATCTAATCATGGATCCTGTGGCAGGAAGTCGCTACACTATTTCCGGGGCGGTTAAATTGAATGATGAAAACGCACAAGTCAAAATACTCGTCCAGATATATCCTCTAAACTATCCGCTACCGGCCGCCAGTGATAGTGTCGTGCATAACGGGACCTATACTTTTGAAAATCTACTGGAAGGGAATTATAAATTAGTGTTTACAGCGAATAAATATACCCCTGACACGACAAGTCACGCGAATGTCTCCTTATCCGGTGAAAATTTAATATTGGATACAGTGACATTGTATAGGATATTTAAATTTGCCTGGATTTCCGATACACATGTTGGCGCGGGATTTACAGAATCAGGTTTACAACAGGTGATAAGCAATATAAATTCTATGCAGGATGAATTGGATTTTGTTATTAATACAGGAGATTTAACGGAAAAAGGTTTAGACTGGGAATTAATCGAATATGAAAATATCATGTCAAATTGCCAGATACCGGTTTGGAATATTCCCGGTAATCATGATACCAAGTGGAGCGAATCGGGCCTGCAGCAAATAAAAACACTTTATGGATCAACTCATTTCACATTCACACATCATGGATTTAAATTTATAGCTTTAAATTCGGGAATACCGTTAAGAGGCGGCGGAGGTTTTTTTGATCCGGTAGAAATAGAATGGTTGGTTCAAGAATTGGCTAATTTGGATTCACAGACCATGCCACTGATCGTGGCCTGGCATCATCCCGGGAATTTTGAGTATATCTTCAACTATTGGAAGGTTGTTGATTTGCTTAAGCAATATAATACGTCCTTAATTATGGTCGGTCACGGTCATTCCAATCACCTATATGATTTCGAGAGTATATCCGTCTCTGAAAAAGAGATTAAAATTCAAACGTATTATACAGGGAGCGGCTTAGCTCAACCGTGGTTTGAAACACAACTTATGCATGGCTTGCAACCTGATATTACTTTCACAAATCTGATCGAAGATGAAACGCTATCGGGTTCACGAGCAATACAGCTGCATATTGGTTCACCTGCCGTAAGCGGCACCTGGGACCTGCGTTACGATAATCAGGACGTGCAGAACGTATCGGGTAATGGTAATGACTGGAATTTCAATTTGGATACCGAATCTCTTGAAAATGGATACCACACGGTAACTGTCTCATTAACAGATTCGGAGGGAAAACATTTTTCTCGTACCCGTGGCTTTTTTGTTGAAAATGGGTATCCCATGTCTATTTGGCGTGTTAATGTAAGTGCGCAAGTTATTACTCAGCCCGCATGTGATGAAAATAATGTTTTTATTGGTACAAGCGATGGCAGAGTAATGGCTTTTGACTTGCAAGATGGTACTCAGAAGTGGCCGGCAGTACAAACCTCGGGCGCTGTATTTTCTTCACCAACGATTCATAATAATACAGTCTATGTCGGCTCTAGCGATGGGCAGCTGTATGTTATTGATGAAAATAACGGATCGTTGTTGTGGACATTTAACACAGGCGGTGCCTGTTTAACGCCGGTTACAGTTGTGGATACGTTGGCTTATTTTGGAGGTAAAGATAATTTTTATGCTGTTAGTACCACTTCACACAAAAAAGTCTGGGAGTATCCCGTTAACTGGCCCATTGAGGCCCACCCGGTTATAATCGATGAAAAGATTATTTTCGGAGCATGGAATAGTGCTGTCCAGGCCTTAGATCGCTTTAGCGGAGAATTAACATGGAAGTGGAGTCGTATTTCTAACTTCTATTATTCACCGGCTGCCTGTTGGCCTGTTGCCAATGACCAGTATATTTTCGTCACAGATCCCCAGCGTTATACTAGCGCCATAAATTTAGATGATGGGGTAACCGTTTGGTCGAACAATACACCAGAAGTATGGGAATCGATCGGGATGTCGCAAGATGGCGGTAAAATTTATGTCCGCTCCCTTGATGGAAGTCTATATGCCTTTTCAGCGACAACCAATTCACAACAACAGATCTGGAAATCTGAGGTGGGTTACGGATGGGATTCAACGCCTTCAATGCCCATTGAAGAAGATGGCGTGGTTTTTACGGGAAGTAAGAACGGTTTTATAGTAGCGGTGAGTAATAAGGATGGCAGTATGTTATGGAAATATTGGCTAGGACAGAGTTATATAACTACTGTAACACCTATCAGTAATTCTCAAGTATTAGCGGCGGGATTAGATGGAACAATTGCTTTGATTGCCGGCGATCCCAATCTTACCATTCCTGAACCTCGGGGACACATACCCCTTGAAAATAAATTGTATGCACCCTATCCCAATCCTTTTAATAATTCAGTGGTTATAAAATATACCATAAAAGAACGCCAGTATGTAAAACTCAGCATATATAATATTGTCGGCAGGAATATTTTAACATTGGAAAGTGCTGATATGAATCGCGGCCAATATAAAAGTGTGTGGAATGGGATAAACAGCAGCGGCAAATCTATTTCATCGGGAATATATTTTGTAAATTTACAGGGAGAGACATTTTCTCAAACGGCAAAAATTTTAATGATAAAGTAGCATTTTATTATTTTATTATAAAAATTAGCCCCAAATTATCCTATAAACGTAAATATTAAGTTCCTCCAACAATCTAAAGAGAAAGAGCCGGGGATAACCTTTTTATATAATATATTAATAGGGGTCAGATTTTTTTAAACATAGAATAAAAAGGCTACCTTTTAAAAGAAAGGACGGATAATGCATTCAGGATGTATCACTCCAAAGCAATATATACCAATTCTAAATTTAAAAGAGACAGAAAAAGCCATTCGTTTAATTAAGGAATTCTTTCAAATTAATTTGGCGCTGGAATTAAACCTGATACGCGTCACGGCACCCCTATTCGTCAAAGCAGGAACCGGGATCAATGATGATCTGAATGGTATAGAAAAGCCGGTTTCTTTCACCGTCAAGGATTTGGATCATATGAATGTGGAAATTGTGCAATCACTGGCCAAATGGAAACGCATGATGTTAGCCGATTACGGATTTAAACAGGGTGAAGGACTTTATACCGATATGAATGCATTACGTCCGGATGAGAATTTAGATAACTTTCACTCGATTTACGTCGACCAGTGGGATTGGGAGAGGGTGATATCACAAAAGGAGAGAAATCTAACCTTTCTTAAAAGCAGTGTTACCAAAATCTATGAAGTGATCAAAAGAACAGAAAGATATATATGTCAGCAATATGATGTGATAAAACCTGTTTTATGCGATACGATAACTTTTATACATAGCGAGCAATTGGAAGAAAAATATCCTGATTTAGAACCAAGTGAAAGAGAAAACGCCGTCTGCAGGGAGTACGGAAGTGTGTTTATTATAGGCATTGGTGCCAATTTAAAAAACGGGAAACCTCATGATGGCCGGGCACCGGATTATGACGACTGGATTACAGCTAATGAGAGTGGTTACCTTGGGCTCAATGGTGATATATTGGTTTATTACCCTCTTTTTGATTCTGCCCTTGAATTGTCTTCGATGGGAATTCGTGTGAATGCAATTTCTCTGATGAAACAACTCGAGGTAACCGGTAACATAGACCGAAAGGAGTTATTATTTCACAAGCGTTTATTATCCGATGAATTGCCATTATCGATCGGTGGCGGTATAGGCCAGTCAAGATTATGTATGTTTTATCTTCGTAAAGCGCATATAGGAGAAATTCAGGCCAGCATCTGGCCTGAATCTATGATTAAAAAATGTAGAGAAAGTAATATATTTTTATTATAAATATTATGCATTTATAGTTAGTTAGAATCAAGTGGTAATTAATTAGTATTATCCTCGGTGGGTTTTAGAATTTATAAATTAACTGCAGGTACTATAGACTATGGAGAACAAAAACAAAATTCCGGTAGGGATCTTGGGCGCAACAGGAAGCGTGGGACAGAAGTTTATTCAGCTGCTTAAAAATCATCCTTACTTTACTGTTCAGGAGGTTGCTGCTTCGGATAAATCGGCAGGAAAAACGTATGTTCAGGCGGTCAACTGGTTTCTTGATTCCCGCATTCCGTCTGAGGTTGCAAATCTTGAAGTTAAAAAATGTGATGTAAATTTAAAAAGTCGGGTCGTTTTCTCTGGTTTAGATTCCAGTGTGGCCGGTAAAATTGAGTCTGATTTTGCTCAAGCGGGTTATATTGTCATATCTAATTCAAAGAATCACCGTTTTGATACCGATGTACCTTTATTAATTCCTGAGGTTAATCCGGATCATCTTAGAATTTTAAGATGGAAAAAAACCGGGCAGGGGATGATTGTCACGAATCCCAACTGCTCGGCAATAGGACTTGTATTGGCCTTAAAACCTTTATATGATAAATTCGGTCTGGAAGAAGTAAATGTAACAACCATGCAGGCCTTATCGGGGGCCGGCTTTCCGGGTGTTGCCAGCCTGGCGATTGCCGATAATGTCATTCCCTATATTGCTGGTGAAGAGGAGAAATTAGAGAAAGAACCGCTTAAAATATTAGGTTCCATTGAAAATAACACCATCAAATTTTGTGATATGAAGATCAGTGCCCAATGTAACAGAGTTCCTGTTATTGATGGGCATCTCGAAGCGGTCCAGGTAAAGTTGAAGAAAAAGGCTGATATACATGAAATCATTGCAAGTTGGGAGGACTTTACAGCAGAGCCTCAAAAATTAAAACTTCCTTCAGCACCTGAGAAAGCGATTTATTATTTTAGGGAAGATGAGTATCCGCAACCCAGATTACACCGCAATTTAGAGCATGGAATGGCCATAGCTGTGGGGCGTCTAAGGAAATGCCCCATCCTTGATTATAAATTTATTGTATTAGCGCATAACACAATACGGGGCGCTGCGGGAGGTGCTATCCTTTGTGCAGAACTCATGAAAGCAAAAGGATTATTAGAGAAATGAAACCGGCGCTTAAGGGGCATAAAATTAGAGTTTTTGCACCTGCCACGGTTGCCAACGTGGGCAGTGGATTTGATATCTTCGGCTTCGCACTTAATACACCGGGCGACGAGGTAGATCTATGCATTACCAGTAAACCTGGTGTGCAAATAAAAAACATTATAAGCGATTTTGAAGATTTACCTTCCGAACCAGATAAAAATACAGCAGGTGTATCGATCGCTGCCATGCTTGAGTATATCAAGGCAGACTATGGCGTAGCACTTGATTTGTATAAAAAAATGCCCATCGGCAGCGGCTTGGGATCAAGTGCGGCCAGTGCTGTAGCCAGTGTTTACGCCTTAAATTGTCTACTGCAGGAACCATTAAAAATTAATGAATTGTTAGGGTTGGCAATCGCAGGAGAAAAAATTACTTCCGGGGATAGCATTCATTTAGACAACATTGCTGCCTGTCTCTATGGAGGATTTATCCTGGTTCGAAGTAGAGATCCTTTAGATATCATATCAATTCCGACACCCGATGATTTATATTGTACAATTATTCACCCTCGTATCAGTATTAAAACATCGGAATCGCGGCAATTACTCAAGAAGCAGATTTCACTGGATAGTGCCATTACCCAATGGGGAAATGTTGCGGGAATGATTGCTGCCTTGTTTAAAAAAGACTATAATTTACTGAGTCGCTCATTAAAAGATGTTGTAGCACAACCCGTCCGCTCAATTTTAATTCCCTATTTTGAAGATCTTGCTAGCAGTGCCATAAAAGCTGGGGCACTGGGTTGCAGTATCTCGGGTTCAGGACCGTCGTTGTTTGCGCTGAGTAATAGTAAAGTTAAAGCAGATCAAATTGGTTCGGCATTTAAGAAGGTATTGGATAACCACGATGTACAAAATGATGTATATGTTTCAAAAATAAATCAACAGGGACCTAAAATTATTAAAGTTGCTATTTAATGAAGTTTTACAGTACGAAAAATAAATCACATCCTGTCACCTTTCGTGAAGCGGTTATGAATGGAATTCCTGATGATGGTGGTTTATATATGCCGCAATACGTACCCCGGGTCTCGGGTGCATTTTTACCTTCAATAGCCAGCTATGAATTCCAGGAAATAGCCTATATCGTTGCCCAACAGTACATTGATGATATCCCTGATAATAATCTGCAAAGCATTATCCAGAGAGCAATAAATTTTGATGCTCCATTAGTTCAGGTAACGCATAACATCTCTATCTTAGAACTATTTCATGGACCGACACTGGCTTTCAAGGATTTTGGTGCCAGATTTTTAGCCAATATCATGGCTCATTATATGCAAAATGAGAATAAGGAATTAATAATTCTGGTTGCCACTTCTGGTGATACAGGTAGTGCTGTAGCACATGGATTTTATGATATAGAAGGGATAAAAGTATTATTATTATATCCAAGTAAGAAAGTCAGCTGGATCCAGGAACAGCAATTGACAACGATGAATAGAAATATTTATGCTTTTGAGGTGCAAGGCACATTTGATGATTGCCAGCAGCTGGTAAAGCGTGCCTTTCTCGATACAGAATTGAAGAAGCGTTTCTACCTTTCTTCCGCCAATTCTATAAATATTGCCCGTTTACTGCCCCAATCATTCTACTATTTTTACGCCTATGCCCAGTTACCCGATAAATCTAATACGATCATTATTTCTGTACCCAGTGGTAATTTTGGTAACTTAACGGCTGGTTTGTTAGCAAAAAACATGGGTTTGCCAGTCGATGTATTCATTGCCGCTGTTAATAAAAACGATATATTTCCTGTCTATCTTAAAACCGGGAAATTTGTACCAAAAGCAGCAGTGAAAACCCTATCAAATGCTATGGATGTTGGCAATCCCAGCAATTTTTATCGAATTGTTTCACTGTACGAAAATAATATTGAACATATACGAAGAGTTGTGCACAGCGAAAGCATTTCCGATGAACAAACGAAAGCTGGTATTAGAGAAGTGTATAATAAATATAATTATATAATTGATCCACATGGAGCAGTAGCATATGTGGCCATGAAAAATTATAGTAAAATGAAAAAACAGGAAGGTGTATTTATACTACTAGAAACAGCACATCCAGCAAAATTCTATGATATAGTGAATGAAACATTGAAAATCGAGGTTCAAATACCTCACGGTTTATCAGTGGTACTCAATAAGCGTAAAGAATCGATAGAAATATCCAGTGAATTTGTTCAATTTAAATCTTACATATTGGATCAATTTTCAAAATAACCTGGCAAAGATAGTAAAATATTAAATTTTATGAGGGAAGATACTTATTATTTCAGCAGATAATTATATGCGACAAAATATAGATAATAGCAAATAATGGTTGCATTTTAAATCAATTTAACTAAATTTGCCTGAACATATTCTCTTATATACAGAAATAAGCTAATGCATTATTATAATAATAACATCCAATCCAGCTTTTCCAAAAGGCCTAGTATTCCTGTGGACCTGTTTCAAACAGGTACTTCTACCCTAAAATCACGATCACGACGACGAACTTCCCCGGCAAGATCGTGATTACGTCATATTAAAAATTCCAGAACACTCAAATCAGATTATTTAAATTATTAACTTGAAGGAATCCTCATGGGTGAAGATCTAAACCAAAAACAAATAGTATTTATTACAACGGCATCAAAGAGTCATGCGCAATATGCACAAGAGATTTGCAGCATCATAGAAAAAACCGCAAAGGATAGAGGAACAGGTATCGCAAAACGGACACCAAAATATATCAGAAATAAAATATACGAAGGAAAAGCAATAATTGCTCTGGGTAGCGAAAATCAGCTTGCTGGATTTTGCTATATTGAAACTTGGGACCATGGAAGGTATGTGGCAAATTCAGGTCTTGTTGTTACTCCAGAGTTTAGAGGTACGGGAGTAGGTAAAGAGATTAAAAGAGCAGCATTTGAATTATCACGTAAAAAATATCCTCAAGCGAAAATCTTTGGCATTACAACGAGTCCGGCAGTATTAAAGATAAACTCACAGCTGGGATATCGGCCGGTTAGTTTTGCGGAATTGACTGCTGATGAAGAATTTTGGAACGGCTGTCAGAGTTGTTCAAATTATGATATACTAATTCGCACTAATAGAAAATATTGTCTGTGTACCGGTATGCTTTTTGATCCTGAGGAGAACCTGGCAAAGGAGTCGCTGCAAGATCTGGCCAGGACTCATTACCAGGCTCAGCTTGGGAACGATGTTTTCTAAATCTGAAACTGTGTAATCATAGAGCGATATATGATCAAAGCAGGAATAATAGGTGGAACGGGATATGCAGCTGGGGAATTAATACGTATTTTATTAAACCACCCATCATGTAATTTAGTCTTTATACATAGCAACAGTCAGGCAGGGCATAAAATAAGTGAAATCCATGAAGATCTAATTGAAGAGACATCATTGGTGTTTGAATCAGATTTAAATTTTGATATTGATGTGCTTTTTTTATGTACACATTCCGGGGAATCTAGAAAATTTCTAGAAGAAAATACCATACCGGAAAGAATTTGCATAATTGATATAAGTGAAGACTTTCGAATGGAGGGTGCTTTTGGACGTAAATTCATTTACGGTTTGCCTGAATTAAATCGTTCATTGATTCGCCAGGCAAAAAATATTGCTAATCCTGGTTGTTTTGCGACCGCTATTGAATTAGCTTTACTCCCTCTCGCTGCTGCAAAAAAACTTCAAGATTCAATTCATGTGAGTGCTATAACCGGATCGACCGGTGCTGGAAAGATTCCCAGTGAAACAACACATCATAGCTGGCGCAGCGGTAACATCTCAATCTATAACCCTTTTAAACATCGTCATTTAAGGGAAATAAATAATACTATGCGAATTTTACATTCGCATTGGCAGGGCAAAATTCATTTTTTACCCTTCAGGGGAAATTTCACTCGTGGTATTTTTGCTGCCTGTTATTGTCGAACTGATTTAAACCTGGATGAGCTTCGAATATTATACCAAGAATATTATTCTGCTCAGCCCTTTGTTGTATTGACAGATAGAAATCCCCACTTGAAACAAGTTATTAATACCAACAAATGTATACTGTATCTGGATACATATGATGATATTGTTTTGATTATAAGTATAATTGATAATCTAATCAAAGGTGCTTCAGGTCAAGCTATACAAAATATGAATTTAATGTTCGATTTAAAGGAAGATTCAGGACTTCGCCTGAAACCGGTTGCGCTTTAGGGTATACAAATGAAAATTTTAAAATTTGGCGGTTCTTCTATAGGCTCTGTTACAAGAATATCACAAGTGTTGGAAATTATAATCAAGACATCTAAAGAAGCTGATCCTTTTGTAGTAGTATTTTCAGCTTATGAAGGCGTTACGGATCAACTTATAAAAATGGGAAATTTAGCCGCTAATGGTGATCAAGTTTATCAAGAAATTTTTATAGAACTTGAACAAAAACATATAGATACAATAAAGCAACTAGTTTCCATAAAAAACCAGAGTACAGTGTTAACGCATATTAAATTACAGTTAAATGAATTAGAAGAAGTCTTACATGGTGTATATCTCGTCAAAGAATTAACCCTTAAAACTTTAGATTATATCATGAGTTTTGGTGAAAGATTATCTACCTTCACCATGAGTGAATGTTTAAGAGATAAAGGAATCAATAATCGCTATATTGATAGCAGGAAAATATTTAAAACGGATGATTCTTTTGGTAGGGCAAAGATCGATTTTAAAGTAACCAATAAAAATATAACAGCTCAAATCGATGGAAGTTACAAAATCTATCTCGTCACCGGATTCATTGCGTCAACTCATAATAATGAGACAACTACAATTGGAAGAGGCGGATCAGATTATAGCGCTTCAATTATTGCCGCTACCCTTAATGCCCGGGAGATTGAAATCTGGACCGATGTAAATGGCGTATTAACGGCAGATCCATCTAAAGTTAAAAATGCCTTTTCAATTGATTATTTAACCTATGAAGAGGCAATGGAATTATCACATTTTGGAGCAAAAGTCATATACCCGCCCACAATGCAACCAGCGTTGAATAAGAAGATCCCACTACGGGTAAAAAACACATTCAATCCGGATTTCAAGGGAACGGTCATTAGTAGTAAAAAAGGATCAAATAAATACTTAATTAAGGGCATCTCGTCCATTGATGATATCGCACTGATTCAGATTCAGGGAAGCGGAATGATTGGTGTCGCCGGCATAGCTGAAAGAATTTTCAATTCCCTGGCAAAAAAAAAGATAAACATCATTTTAATTTCACAAGCTTCATCTGAACACTCCATATGTATGGCAATTATGCCGGAACACAAAGATGAGGCTAAAAAGGCACTTAAAACTGAGTTAGAGTATGAAATAAAAATTGAAGCTGTAAGTAAAATATCAGTAGAAAGTGATTTAGCTATCATTGCTGTGGTTGGTGAAAACATGAGGAAAAGGAGGGGAATTGCCGGCAGAGTTTTTCAGTCATTGGGTAATAATGGAATTAATATTTCCGCTATTGCCCAGGGATCATCAGAGCTAAATATATCTATGGTCATTGCCAATAAAGATGAAAAAAAGGCATTAAATGCCTTACACGACTCTTTTTTCCTCTCAGGAATAAAAACTCTAAATTTGTATCTTTTAGGCACCGGTTTAATTGGAAGAACTTTACTGGGGCAGATTAATAAACAAAAGCAGGTGCTATGCAAAGAATTCCAGACATCGTTAAAATTAATAGGAATAGCAAATAGTAAAAAGATGATTTTTGCAGAACAGGGAATTGAAACCCCAGAATGGGAGACTATATTATCAAAGTCAACAATAAAAACAGATATTGATAGGTTTATTAGGAAGATGAAAGCAATCAATTTGCCGAATAGTATATTTATTGATTGTACAATGGAGGACAGCATAGCGGAAAAATATTTAGAAATTCTTGAATCAAATATTTCTGTTGTAACACCAAATAAAAAGGCAAATACCAAGGAATATACATATTACTCTAAATTACGAGAATACGTTACAAAGTATAATGTAAAATTTTTATATGAAACCAATGTAGGTGCTGCTTTACCAATTATTAATACCATTAAGGAGCTGGTATCTAGTGGAGATAAAGTAGTTAGAATTGAAGCCATTTTATCCGGAACCTTGAGTTATTTATTTAACTCATTCACAGGTGAAAAGCCATTTAGTGAATTAGTCTATGAAGTGTTGGAGAAAGGTTTTACCGAACCAGATCCAAGAGAAGATCTGAATGGCAACGATGTAGCCAGAAAACTTTTAATTCTTATCAGGGAGGCAGGGTATCAAAAAGAATTATCTGAAATTCAAATCGAAAATTTAATTCCCGTTGGATTGCGCAAAGTTAGTTCAACAAAAGAGTTTCTAAGTGCTATGAAGCAGTATGATCCTGTGTTTGAGGAAAGGAGGGAAAAGGCTGCAAAGAATAAAAAAGTATTACGCTACATCGCACAATTTGGACCGGATGAGGCACAGGTGGGTTTAAAGGAGGTCGATATCACGCACCCATTTTATCATATTAGCGGTAGTGATAATATTTTATCAATATATACCAGGTATTACAATGAAAGTCCTTTGGTAATAAGAGGACCGGGTGCTGGGGCTGAGGTGACTGCCGCAGGCGTATTAGCTGATATATTAAAAATTTCTAGATACTCCAATTAGTAATAATGGAAATATTATTTAACGTTTTAACCAGGATTTAGATTTGTCAAAATTAGTTATAGTTAAGATTGGTGGATATATTTTAGACAACGATGATGATCTACAAAATGTAATAAGATCTTTCGTTACCATTAAAGAACCCAAAATACTGGTACATGGTGGTGGTAAGGTGGCATCCGAGACAGCAAAAAAATTTGGCATAATCCCCAGGGTAATACAGGGTAGAAGAATTACCGATGCTGAAACATTGAAAATTGTTCAAATGGTATATGCGGGATTGCTAAATAAAAATATAGTTCTGAAATTGCAATCACTTAATTGCAATGCGATTGGGATGAGCGGTGTTGATGCCAATTGTATCCTGGCTCACAAGCGTGAAATAATAGATATAGATTATGGTTACGTCGGTGATATAGAGCAGGTTAATGCGGATATTCTAAAAAGTTTGCTCAACCTTCAATTAACACCAGTGCTGTGTGCACTCACTCATGACGGCAATACCCACATGTTAAATACCAATGCTGATACCATTGCTGCTGAGGTGGCAGGTTCTATGTCAATATTTTTTGATGTAGAATTAATTTATTGTATTGATAAGGAAGGAGTCCTCAGAAGTAAAGAGAAAATAGATACAGTTATATCGAAAATAACCAGAAAATCTTATCAAGAGTATATTCGTACAAGAATTATTTCTGATGGTATGATCCCGAAATTGCACAATGCATTTCGCGCATTGGATCGTGGCGTTAAACAAATTCACATTATTCATTTTAATGCATTAGAAAGATTTAATACAAATGAAATGGCTGGAACAACAATCACTGAAAGGTGACAAAAGGCGTATAAGTAATTTAATAATATAAATGATTAATATTTACTTAATACGTACTTCAGTTTATCCAGAACCATATCCAATTCTTCATAACTGATGGTCAGTGGTGGCAAGAGGCGCAAGACGGTTGTTCCTGCAGGCAGAGCCAGGACTCCTTGTTCTAACAACTCTACGATATAGGGTTGAGACTTCTCTTTTAGCTCAATGCCAATCATTAGACCAATTTGCCTTAACTCTCTCACCTGATTATAATTGTTCTTTCGAAATTCTTGAGTAAAATAATCCCCTTTCTCACTTACCTGCCTTGCTAAATCGTTTTCTAGCATAAAGTCAATTGCCGCTAATGATGCGGCACAAACCAATGGATTGCCTCCAAAGGTAGTTCCGTGTTTACCCACCTCCAGCTCAATTTTATCACTACACATTACAGCTCCCATGGGCAAACCACCGGCTATAGATTTGGCGAGACACATCATATCGGGGTGTAGTCCAAAATGTTCACAGGCGAACATCTTTCCTGTCCGGCACAAACCTGTTTGGACTTCATCAATAATCAATAAAATCCCCTTCTCATTACATAATTTTTGTACCTTTAAGAAGTAATCCTTCCTTCCGATATGGACGCCCCCTTCTCCTTGTACAACCTCTAATAAAACAGCGGATGTATTTTTATTGATTTTGGCTGCCAGTTTATCGAAATTATTAAAAGGCACAAAATTAAAACCAGGGATTAATGGCTCATAGTCTTTTCTGTATTTTACATTATAGGTAGCGCTCAGCGCTCCCATGGTTCTACCATGAAAACTACGCATAGCACATATAAATTCTGATTTACCTGTAACATAACGGGCAAATTTTATAGCTGCCTCTACACTTTCTGTCCCTGAATTACACAAAAAAGCTCTTGTTAAATTTGGTGGAGTAATCTGCACCAGTTTCTCTAGCAGCATTGCCCGGGTATTATTGTAAAAGATATTGGAGCATGTAATTAATTGTTTGGCCTGATTTGTTATGGCTTCTATAACTCTCTCATTACAGTGACCGATGTTGGCCACGCCGTTGCCAGCCACGCAATCAATATATTCTTTGCCGTTTTCATCCCACACCCGTGCACCTTTACCCCTGGTGAGTACAACATTTCGCTTGGCGAAAATATTGAGCGCATATTTTTCTTCTAATTCTAAATAAGATTTCATTTGATAGTGGTTCCTTTCCCGTTTAATGCATCAACTAATGGATGTTCCCCTCTGCCATCGGCGATTAATACAGACACAGCACCGCTCAGGAATAATTTTCTTAATGCCAGCACTTTTCTCTTCATACGCAATGTTGCTGTATCTTCAAATTGCTCAAGATCTTCCTTGGTCATGTTTTTAATCAATGAATCAGGATCATCCGGATTCTTCAGGAACCCGGGTGCTTCTATAAATTGTACTATTTTCTGGGCATGGAGATGATATTGTAAGAGAGTGACGATGTCATCGTTCTCTGAGTTAATCGCAAAATTATTCTCATCTAGAATGGGAACACATAGAACGGGAAGATAGTGATTTTCCATTAGCCAGGTAAGTAACTCCACATTTACCTTCTGCGGTTTTCCTGAAAAATCGCGGACAATTCTTCTTTTTCCATGCTCTTCAATCTTAATCCCTGTATTCCTCTTTCCCTGGATAACTTTGCCGTCGATACCGGAAAGTCCAATCGCGTTTAGCCCGTTCTGCTGACACAACTCCACTATTCGTTTGTTTCTCAGACCAGCGTAGGCCATAATTAAAACGTCAAGAGCTGTCTGATCAGTAAAGACGCTGCTATATCCTGAAAGGGAAGTCAATATCTTTTTTTCAACTCCAAGTTCCTGCAATAGTTTATCCCGCAAAGCATTTGCACCATGGACAATTACCGCTCTTTCTTGCAGGTTCGCCAGATCAGACATTATCCCATCGATATTAATGGCAGCACCGCCACCAATTTTTAGAATAATCATTCAAATTTCCTGATTGTTTTGTTTTTTATGGCTACCCAACCGTCAGTTTCATCTAACTTTTCAGAGCAAATCACCAGATGATGCTGCACCTGTTGATAATGCAAGGTAAAATAATCGTCATCTTCATTGAAATATGAGACAACATAGGCAGCTTTTTTATCTGCTATAATAAAATTGATAGCTTTGATATAACGTGCACGTTTTTCGAGTATCGCCAATCCTTTTTTAATTGATAATAATATATTTTGCGAATTGAACCGTTGTATGTAATTAAAGATTTTTTCCGCTCCAATACGACCCATTTCTTTTATTCTCACCCCCTGGAGTTCCCCATTAAATATAAAAACGTACTTATTGTCATAAAAAGGCATATTATTATTCACTGAAATATCCTTATGTTGAAATGCACTGCGTGCATGAGCCAGAAGAAGTCGTGTTGTCCCGAATTCACTCAGATTATCTTCCCAAATTGGCTTTATATCTTTATAGAACCGCCACCTCCCATTACAAAGGTATGCTAATCCCCATCCATGCCCCTGATATTCTTTACTATTTTTAGCAATTTGAGCAAATTGCTGCAAATAATGAACTATTTCAAATTGGCTTTTTGATTTAACGTATAATAAACGGCACATATTATTAAATTGGATGTAATCCGGGAAAATTCAATCCGCTGCTTTCTTCGTATCCCATCATAATATTAAAAGCCTGTAACGCCTGTCCGGCAGCGCCTTTCATAAGATTATCAATAGCGCTAATTACTACCAGGCGATTACTGGTATCATCCACTTCAAATCCAATATCACAATAATTACTTCCCACCAGTATCTTTGGTTCGGGGAATCTGTAAATTCCATCTTTTTCTTTGACCAGTCGAATGAATGGTTCGTCCCCATATCCTTCTCTATATAATTTCCAAATATCTTTTTCTGATAATTTTTTATTTAAGAAAGTATGACAGGTGGCTAATACACCTCTCACCATTTCAATAGAAGTTGCTGAAAAATGAATTTTGATTTTTCTGCCAAAACTCAATTCTTGTTCCATTTCTGCAATATGTCTGTGTTGGGTAGGCATAAAAGAGCGAACACATCCCTTTCGCACTGGATGGTGGGAGGCAGCGGTGGCTTGGTTTCCACCTTCACTTGAACCAACTTTTACCTCAACCACAGTTTTATCTAATTCTACGATGTTGTTTTTATATAAGGGTAGCAGGGCTAAAATAACAGCTGTTGCGTTACAACCAGCACTGGAGATGAATTTGGCAGTTCTCATTTCTTCACGGTGCAGTTCAGGAATTCCATAGATGAATTGTTGTAGTAATTCTGGATTTAAATGAGGCTTATGATACCACTTTTGATACATTTGTTCATCATTCAATCTGAAATCTGAACTCAGATCGATAATTTTATGTGCTTTTTTCTGGAAAAGAGTGATATTTTGCATCGATTCCCCGTGTGGCAGGCATAAAAATATAACATCACATTGTTCAATTTGTGCTGTGCTGCAAAACTTTAATAAAGTGTTTTTTCGCAGATGGGGATGAGCCTTATAAACAAATTTTCCAGCTGAGCTTTGGGATGTGATTTGTTTTACCTCGGCATATGGATGTTGGAGTAACAGTCGTAGCAGTTCGCCACCTGTAAAACCTGAACCCCCTATAATCGAGACGGTACTTTTTTGCACTATGCATCCCCCTCAACGACATGAACAACGTAATCAACAATGTGTTTGGGAATATTTACACCCGTTGTATGGACGCTGTTTTTAAATTCCATCGTGTAATTAACTTCATTAACCAGGAGCCCATTGGTTGTTTCAAATATATCAATGGCAACAATTCCGCCGCCCACAGCTTTGGCAGCCCGAAGCGAAATATCTTTTATCTCATCTGTCACCAAACAGTTCGTTGCCACGCCACCCCGGGCGGTATTGGTTATCCAATGGTCAGAGGTTCGATAAATAGCAGCTATACACTGATCGCCAACTACAAAAGATCTTATATCGCGTCCGTTCTTCTCAACATATTTTTGGAGATAAAATATGGAGTGATGGTACGTTCCAAGGATTGTCTTATGTTCAAGGAGAGCTTCAGCTGCATTGCGATCATTAACCTTGGCCAACAGCCTGCCCCATGATCCTATTGCTGGTTTAATCACAACCGGATATCCCATTTCTTCAATTGCTTGAAGAGCCGATGCTTCGGTGAAGGCAATTCTGACTTCTGGTTGCGGTACTTTATGCGCTTGTAACGCCTTGGAAGTAAGCAACTTGTCGCCGCAGGTGAACGCTACCGGCGATGAGTTGATACACTTAACACCACAATTTTCGAAAAGAACGATAGCATGCAATGCCCGTGAGTGGTTAATGCATCTTTCCAGCACCGCATCATAATCAAATCTATCCTTACCTAAGTTAAACGTTAAAATACGGTCATCGATCATAGCCAATTCTATATTTTTCCTTGATTTAAATTCATCAAGTAACATCTTTTCGTCTTTTCTAATAAGTGAATGTAAAAATCCTATCTTCATAATCAAATTTCCCTCTATATTTTACTCTGTAAAAAGTAAGGTGGGATAAACCATGTTGGGCTTTAAATAATCTTATGATGTTTGCGACACCATTTAACTATATGGCTCAGTTCGCTTAAATCAACAATACGTCCTTTTTGGCCTATTGATTTAACCACTTCTAAAACTTCATATACTAATTCTTGATCATACTCCATTTGTAATTGATCCAGTGCCCATTGAATGGACGAAACTCCGGACATATGATCTAACGAGACTTCCATTTTTCTGCCGAAAATACCTGGATTCAGGCTCTCATAGTGTAAGGGATTTTTTAGAGCAGCATGTGTATGTACTCCGGCGCAATGAGTGAAGGCGTTTCTCCCCATTATCGGAAAGTGGTCAGGAATGGGAATGCCAGAATATTTACTTACCAGACTATAGAGTTTCATTAAATTTTCACAATTCCAGGAATTCGAGTGGCCAAAATCGATGGTTAACGTAGATATAAGCTGCGCCAGGTCTACGATTCCCGCTCTTTCCCCCAATCCCAGCACCGTTGTATCAATGATATCCGCACCTGCTCTATAACTATCCAATGCATTTGCCAGGGCAAATCCACGGTCATTATGACAATGAACAGCGATTTTGGGATATAGATCACGTTTTGCCAGTTGTGATTTCAAGCGCAGGATATAATCGTACATATTACGCTCGGTGCCCGGGATCATGAAGCCGGTGGTATCAGCGATACTTATTATATCAGCCCCGGCTGTAACAGCAGCTATGGAGGCATCAATGACATTCTCAAATTCAGAGCGTACAGTGTCTTCTGGTGTATAGCGTATAATCAAATCCGGATCGTGCTCTTTGGCGTAAGCAATAACCCTGGCAATTTGATCTATAGCACTGTGTAGTTTCCTGTTATAGACATTATTTAAGCGCTCATCAGAAACACAATAAAAAATACCCAAAAAATTTACCCCACAATTTAGCGCAAGATCCACATCTTTTTCTAATGAGCGACAATGGGCACCTACTTTTGCTCTTAAATTACGGCTTGCGATCTGTATTACTGCTTCTTTGATATCTTCAGTGACAACCGGATGTCCTGCTTCGATGATATCGACACCAACTTCATCTAGCAGATCCGCTATCGCTAATTTAATGTGACCATCAAAGTACACACCTGGTGTTTGCTCACCTTCTCTTAACGTTGCATCCAGAATTTGGACCACAGTTATTCTCCCCAATCTTCTTCTTCTTGCGGTGCTTCAGCCAACTCAAAAGGATCGATGTTCAATACCTCTAAATCCGCCCCACACTCTGGGCAAGAGATTAATTCACCAATTACAGTTCCCTCCATGTATATTATTTCTGCTCCACATACAGGGCACTCAGTTGAGTTCTTCATTTAAATACCCTCCTTTAAGATATAAGATATGTGAGTGATAGCTATTAATGATAATACCAATTCTCTTATGCGGTTTTGGCCAGCCAATAAGGCTCGATAAACTCTTTATGTAACAATGTTACCGTTTTCTCAATATCTTTTTCATCAATAATAAACATAAAACTTATCTGCGAGGACATCTGAGAAATAATATCCAGGTGGACCCCCGCTTCATGTAGAAGTTTTATTATTTGCCAGACAATCAGAGGATTATTTTTTAAATTTTTACCAACAACACTTACAATAACTTTTTGGGATTCAATTTTCACATCACCTGAAAAGTTAAGTTCTGTGAGAATTTCATCCAAATTATCCTGTTTTTCTAAAGTGAGAGATAGTTTGGTAGCTGATTTGTTCACAGCATACACATGTTTACCGTATTTGGTCATGCGTTGGAAAAATTCGCCTAAAATTCCCGGCGAAAAGAGAAGATCGGATGATTCAATAGTTATTAAAGTGATATGTTCTTTGTATGCAATAGACCTGACGTTTTCCTCTTCGTCACCACTGGCGTGCGTTAAGATAACCGTTCCCTTTTCATCGGGAAAATGAGAATTAAGTACTCTTACCGGTATACCTTTCTCCAAAGCAGGCTGAATGGAAGCGGGATGTAACACACGAGCACCAAAGTAGGCCAGTTCACATGCCTCTTCAAAGGTCATCACCTGCAATGGCTTAGCATAGGGAACGATAGTCGGATCAGCAGTCAAAATACCATCAACATCAGTCCAAATTTGAATTTCCGTAACTCTCAATGCTGCACCCAGTAAAGATGCGCTGTAATCTGATCCATTTCTTCCCAGCGTTGTGGGAATGCCATCCAGAGTTGCCGCTATGTATCCCTGGGTTGTGATTACTTGGTTATTCTTAAGTAATGGAATTAAGTGCTTTTTAGCAGCAATTTTTATATCGCCTGGAAGAGGTTTAATTCCTTTCTTAGGCTCCGTTGTAATCATAATTTTCCGCGCATCAACATACTTTGCAATGATTCCTGACTCTTTTAAAAATTCATTTAAAATTTGTGAAGACAATATTTCACCGGTTGATAAGATGGCATGGGTTAAATTATCATTTTCAGTACGGATCGTCTCCAGAGCGCTTAGCAAGATTTGTAATTTTTCGATCTCAGAATTGATACTATGTAATATCTTTACACTTATTTCCGGATTTTCGAATAATGCGTGGATTGTGTCTGCATGCTTGACCTGTATCTGATCGATGTATTGTTTTAAACGTTTTGGATCCTGATTTATGGCAGCCTGAAGAGCCTTCTCCAGAAGATCAGTAATGCCAGCCATTGCTGATAGCACTATAATCGGTTTCTTATCGAGATTTCGCTTTATAATCGATTGAACATTGCGTATCGACTTGGCATCTTTTACCGAAGTTCCGCCAAATTTCATGATGATCATGTTTATATCCCTCATTTGTAAATTTATACTACCTCTTCAAGAAAAGGAGCTATGATATCGTTTAATTGCTCAAACTCAATTAAGAAAGCATCATGTCCATAATCTGACTTAATCTCTACATATCGTGAATTGGGAATAAACTTGGCAATGGATTTTTGTTCATGAGCAGGGTATAAAATATCCGAATCGATTCCGATACATAAGGTCTTGGACTTGATAGAAGCCAGTGCAGCCGCAAGTGAGCCGCGCCCCCGCGCTAGGTCATGGTTATCCATGGCCCGCGTTAAATACAGGTAACAATTGGCATCAAATCTTTTTACCAATTTTTCCCCTTGATAATTAAGATAACTTTCTACCTGAAACATATTTGAAGGGTTTCCAACACGCTCTCGAGCGAATCGCGCATTAAAGATGATATCGCTGCGATAGGATACCATTCCGATTTTTCTTGCCAGTGCCAATCCATGGACAGGTTGAGATTGATAGTTCCCATTATTCCATAATGGATCATTTATAATTGCCTTTCGTGCCAGATGGTTTATGCCGATGCACCAGGCTGAGTGTTGTGCGGCCGTAGCAATTGGTACAATGGATTTTACCATTTCTGGATACATAATTGCCCATTCTAATACCTGCATACCACCCAAGGAACCACCTGTGATTAAGGTGATTTGTTGCACATCTAATTTTTTTAACAGCGCATACTGTACTTTAACCATATCCCGAACAGAAATTTGAGGGAAGTCGGTTTTATATGGTTTATTTGTATCTTGATTGATACTTGCCGGGCCACTCGTTCCATAACAGCTGCCCAGTATATTTGAACAGATAATAAAAAATCGATCGCTGTTAAATAGTTTGCCGGGACCGATAACACCATCCCACCACCCTTCATGATTGGGTTTTATGGCACGTAAGAGAGGTGCCGCTTTTAGAATCTCATCACTATAAACGGCTTCGCCGGCAACGTGAGCTTCCCCTGTTAAGGCATGACAGATTAGTATAACATTTGACCCATCACTGTTTAGTTTGCCGTGTGTTTCATAGGCCACCGTAATCTGATCAAGCGATTTCCCATTCTCTAAGCGCAATGGATCGGTTGAATCAAATAATCGAACGATTTTGGTAATACCCTTCATGACACCAATCTCGAAAAATTTGTTTGTTCCCATAAAGGAGTATTGGAGTACTGGAGTGTTGGAGTAAAGTGGTATTGGAGTAGTGGAGTAATGGAGTAATGGAGTATTGTATGCGATGCTGAGATGAGTACAACACTCCAACACTCCATTACTCCACCACTCCAATACTCCATTTTACACCTCTGCCAGCGCCTGTTCAAAATCCTCTATGATATCATCAATGTGCTCGATACCTACTGAGACCCGAATCATATCCGGCGATACCCCGGAATCGGCGCGTTCTCTTTCTGAAAGCTGCTGATGGGTTGTCGATGCCGGGTGAATTACCAGCGTTTTAGCATCACCTACATTGGCTAAAAGACTTGCCAAGCGAACACTATTTATAAATTTTTTCCCGGATTCCAATCCACCCTCGATACCAAACGCCAACATCGAACCAAACAATCCCTCCCGTAAATATCTTTTTGCATTTGCATGATAAGGGTGTGACTCCAGGCCTGGATACCATACCCACCTTACCTTTGGGTGCTTTTGCAGCCAGTTAGCCAGGGCTTTACCATTGTGGCAGTGCCGTTCAATGCGTAATGAAAGCGTCTCGAGGCCCTGCAGTAATAAAAATGCATTGAAGGGACTGAGTGCAGGGCCCATATCTCGCAGGCCCTCTACCCGTGCCCTGATGATGAAGGCAATATTTCCAAAAGGACTATTCAGGCCGAAAGTATCCCAAAATTTCAATCCGTGATAGCCTGGGCTGGGTTCGGTAAAAACAGGAAAATTACCATTACCCCAATTAAATATCCCGCTATCAACTATAATACCACCGATAGAGGTGCCATGACCACCAATCCATTTTGTTGCCGACGCGGTAATAATATCGGCTCCGAAGTCGAATGGTCTTACCAGATAACCAGCTGCACCGAAGGTATTGTCCACAACAAGAGGGATTCCGTGTTTATGGGCTACTTTGGCAATTTCTGCAAAATCAGGTACATTCAGTTTTGGGTTGCCAATGCTTTCAATATATAGGGCTTTAGATTTGCTATCAATTAAAGCTTCAAAGTCAGCGGCTTTATCACCTTCTACGAATTTTACATCTATACCTAATCGTGGAAATGATACTTTAAACTGATTGTAAGTACCACCATAAAGGTTGCTTGTAGCCACAATATTTTCACCATTCTGTACGAATGTACTCAAGGCAATAAATTGTGCTGCCTGCCCGGACGAGGTAGCCAAAGCAGCTACACCGCCTTCTAAAGCAGCAACGCGTTTCTCAAATACGTCCGTTGTAGGATTCATAATTCGGGTATATATATTTCCAAATTTTTTAAGGGCGAAGAGATCGGCTGCATGGTCGGCATCGTTAAATAGATATGAAGTAGTCTGATAGATTGGCACAGCTCTCGCGTTTGTTGCAGGATCTACTTCCTGACCGGCATGTAATTGTAGAGTTTCGAATCTGAATTTAGTATTTCTATTGTTTGCGGACATATTTTCCACCCCATCTATATATTTTGCCCATGATCTAAATTTTTTTAAATAAAAAACCTCTTCAGGAAAAGTCCAGAAGAGGTTTATATGCTCACCAACTCCTTATCTTTCCCCTGCGTCGTTGGGGCAGGACGTAGCACCTTCCTCTAATAAGAGGGGTTGCTAAGGTTTCACAGGGCCCGTTCCCTCCACCTTTCGCGATAAGAATTATATATATTTTAATTTATATGTCTATAGCATATCCTCAGTATAAAATATTGGCTGGAAAGTTAAGATATGGTAAGTCGTTTGTCAAGCTTATTGTAACTTTTTATATGTACTACGAATCCAATTTTTTAGGACTTTATTTTTAGATGATATAGGTCCAAATAAGATAGCAGTAAAAAATATTAAAATAATCATAAAAATTAAACTTAAATACTTGACTTCGCGGCATTTATTTCATATGTTTAAACGCAATTTTGCACTTTAAATGATATTTATATGCAAAGCGAGATCTATCATAACAATTGTAATGAAAAGGCATTTGCCGCTAGCGGCACTGGTCGTTTGCATAGTATATCAATTTTAAACCTGCATATTATTCTGCTTCTTGGGATTCTGATTATTAGTCTGATTATACTAGGTTAATAATTAGGTCAATCCCAAGTCTGATTCTAATCCAAAAAAACACATAAATCATGGCTGGGATTGACCCAAGCGGGGATTCTTATGCAAAAATAATGAGCTCACCGTATGAGGTTAAGATGAGATCAAATTTGATAAAAAGGGGATTTGAACGTGCGCCGCATCGCAGCCTACTTAAAGCGACGGGAGTAATTCAAAGTGATAACGACTTTGAGAAACCATTTATTGGTGTATGCAATTCTTACATTGATCTCATTCCTGGTCATGTTCATCTGCAGGAGTTTGGTAAGATTGTTAAACAGGCTGTCAGAGAAGCCGGTGGTATTCCTTTTGAATTTAACACCATTGGTGTTGATGATGGAATCGCGATGGGCCATATCGGCATGCGTTATTCGCTGGCCAGTCGTGAATTAATTGCGGATTCTGTAGAGACGGTAGTAGAAGCACACCGCCTTGATGGTTTGGTGTGTATTCCCAATTGTGATAAAATTGTCCCGGGCATGCTCATGGCGGCGGCCAGAATTAATATACCCACTATATTTATTTCTGGCGGACCGATGCAAGCAGGCCGTAAAAATAACGGAGAGAAATTAGATCTGATAACCGTTTTTGAAGGGGTGGGGAAATACAAAAGCGGTGAGATTAATGAAAGCGAGTTAAAAGAATTAGAAAATTATGCCTGTCCCACTTGCGGTTCTTGTGCCGGAATGTTTACTGCCAATTCCATGAATTGTTTAATGGAAGCGCTTGGTATTGCGCTTCCCGGTAATGGATCCATACTGGCTGTTGATCCAAGAAGAAAGCTATTAGCCAAAGAGGCGGGTTATAAAATAATGGATCTAATTAGGGAGGATATCAAACCTGGTGATATTCTGACAGAATCTGCATTTAAAAACGCTTTTGCATTAGATATGGCTATGGGGGGGAGTACCAATACTGTGTTACATGCCCTAGCCATTGCTAATGAAGCTAACCTTACCTTTGATCTCAGGCAACTCAATGAGCTATCCGATCGTGTGCCTTATATTTGTAAAGTAAGTCCGGCAACAAAAAATGTGCATATGGAAGATGTTGAACGTGCAGGCGGTATCTCGGCAATACTCAAAGAATTATCAATTTTGGAAGATGTCATTGATTTATCTGCAAAGACTGTTACAGGTATGACCTTAGGTGAGAATATTGCTTCTGCCCAAATCCGCGATTCTTCTGTTATAAGAGAAATTAAGCAACCCTATTCTAAGACCGGTGGATTGGCGGTTTTATATGGTAACTTAGCCCCAGATGGTTCAGTCGTCAAAACAGGCGCGATCGATCCGAAAATGATGGTGCACGAAGGGCCAGCTAGGATATATGAGACTCAGGAAGAGGCAGTAAGTGGCATTTTAAATGGAGAGGTTAAGGCGGGTGAGGTTGTAGTTATTCGCTATGAGGGTCCCAAAGGTGGACCTGGAATGCCAGAAATGCTCTCTCCTACCAGTGCCATTATGGGCATGAATTTAGGGGATAAAGTTGCGCTGATAACCGATGGAAGGTTTTCGGGTGGCACCCGCGGTGCGTGTATCGGTCACGTTTCACCTGAAGCGGCTGAAGGGGGGCCAATTGCAGCAGTGCAAAATGGAGATATTATTTCAATCGATATAGCGCATAAGGAATTGTCTGTAAAATTAAGTAGCGGCGAAATTAATAAGCGTCTAACAGCGTTACCGAAATTTGAGGCAAAAATAAAAAGAGGCTATTTAGCCCGCTATACCCAGTTAGTTACCTCAGCTAATACGGGAGCCGTATTGAAAAATCCATTCTAACAATAAACAACGAGGAGATATAATGGGACCAAAACCCAAATTAAGTGGTGCGGAAATCTTCTTTGAATGTCTCAGACGTGAGAATGTAGAGTGTGTATTTGGTTACCCCGGTGGGGCAACATTAAAGATATATGAGAGACTGTACGATATTGATTTCCTCAAACATATATTGGTCAGGCATGAGCAGGGGGCAACCCATATGGCGGAGGGTTATGCCAAAGCAACGGGGAAAGTGGGAGTTGTATTGGTTACTTCAGGACCGGGCGCAACAAATACAGTAACTGGCATCGCTGACGCTTATATGGACTCCGTACCTATTGTAGTTTTTACGGGACAGGTACCAACCAATCTGATAGGAAATGATGCCTTTCAGGAAGCCGATATTATGGGAATTACAAGACCTATTACCAAGCATAGTTTTCTTGTTCGCGATATTAAGAATCTGGCTTCGACGATTCGCAAGGCGTTTTATATTGCCTCAACTGGTAGACCGGGACCTGTTTTAGTTGATTTACCTAAAAATATGATTAATAGTATCTGTGAATTTGAATATCCTGAGGAAATCAATATCAGAGGTTATAAGCCAAAATATGCTGGCCATAAATACCAGATTAAAAAAGCAGCCAAGATGATCGGATCGGCAAAAAGACCCTTATTATATGTTGGCGGCGGTGTAATTATGTCCGGTGCTTCTGCCGAGCTAATGTCATTTGCCACTAAAAACGCATTACCAGTTGGTATGACTTTGCAAGGATTAGGTGCTTTCCCTGGTACCAATGAACTTTCGTTGGGCATGCTTGGCATGCATGGTACATACTGGGCCAATCAGGCCATTAATAACTGTGATGTCCTGGTATCATTTGGAGCCAGATTTGATGACCGGATCACCGGAAAGGTTGAAACCTTTGCCACAGGGGCCTACAAAATTCATGTCGACATCGATCCAACAGCCATTGATAAAAATGTTGTTGTAGACCTTCCGATAGTCGGGGATGTGAAGCAGGTGCTCACCGAAATTTCAGCTGAAATATCACAAAAACCTCAAATTGACGAATGGTGGGCGCAAATACGGCAGTGGCAAAAAGAATGCCCTCTAAGGTATATTAAAGATGACGGAAAATTGCGTACAGAGTATGTTTTGGAGCGTATTTCGGAGATTACCGATGGGGAAGCAGTGATCATCACTGATGTAGGTCAGCACCAGATGTGGACAGCCCAGTATTATAAATTTAAGCATCCCAGATCACTTCTTACTAGCGGTGGATTAGGAACCATGGGATTTTCAGTTCCAGCTGCTATAGGTGCTGCTTTTGGGATTAAAGACAAGCCCATTATCTCTATTAGTGGAGATGGTGGTTTCCAGATGAATATGCAGGAATTGATAACAGCTGTATATTACAAGCTGCCAATAAAATTTATTATCATAAGTAATAGCTTTTTGG